>Ga0070741_10012699_pt1 | contig 15129 bp, 18 predicted proteins | sample Coa_R1_4_FD_66440 | JGI IMG/M metagenome (GOLD analysis project Ga0070741, IMG submission 66440) | Surface soil microbial communities from Centralia Pennsylvania, which are recovering from an underground coalmine fire - Coalmine... | ecosystem: Environmental > Terrestrial > Soil > Unclassified ... | reverse complement strand
GGCAAGAACGCGGAAGGAACTGGTAGAGGGAATATCCGGCAGGATGGCAGGCCAGTCGAAATATGCAGAATCGAGCCAGCTGCCTTTTTCGAGATAACGCTCCAGGTACTCGACAACCGCGGTCCTCAGGCGCGCCAGAACATTCTCGTGAGAAGGGCTGGATAGTCGTTCCACAACCACGCGCTCCGGTATGAGCAAGTCCGCAAACGGGGAGTCACGCAATTGATCCTGCAGCCAATCGTGCTGCAAGGCGCGAACGGCACCGGGCTGAGGTGCACGTCCGAGATCAAGGGCGTGGGCGCGAGCACGCAGGAGAGCGGGAGCATGCGCCGGCAGCAAGTCGGCCAAAGTGATTCGCGCATCGGCTACCAGCGCACGATCCTGCAGCGCCATTGTGGTGTTCGTGTCGGCGGCACGCGCCAGAAGCAGCGCACCCGCGATGAGCACTACGATGACCGTCCACGCGAGAAACCGCATAGTCACGCCTTACCGGGGCAAGCTATTCAGATCCTGAAACATTTCATCGGCGGCGCGCACCACGCGCGAGTTGGACTCGTAGGAGCGCTGCGCCAGGATCATCTGAATAAATTCTTCGACCACATTGACATTGGAGAGTTCGAGAACACCCTGCTCGATGGCCCCCAAACCTTCAGTACCGCCGGGAGTACCGGTGACGGGATCGCCGGATGCGGTGGTGGGCAGATAAAGATTCTTGCCGATAGTGTTGAGACCGCCGGCATTGGGAAAGAGCGCGAGTTGAATATTTCCGACCTGCTGCGCCTGTGCCTGGCCAGGTTGGGTGACGCTCACCGTGCCATCTTCGCCGATGGTGATGGAAGTGGCGCCCGTCGGAATCGTGATGGCCGGTTCGAGCGGATCACCATCCGCGGTCACGAGGTTTCCTTCCTGACTGAGGTGGAATGCGCCGGAACGCGTGTAGCCGATATCCCCGCTGGGAAGCGAGATCTGAAAAAATCCTTCGCCCTTGATGGCCAAGTCGAGCGGATTACCGGTGGAACTGAAGTCACCCTGGAGTTGGATAATTTCGGAAGCCGCGGGGCGCGTGCCCAGGCCGACCTGGAGACCTGCGGGCACGGTAGTCTGCTGGGTCGCAGCGGCGCCGGGCATGATCAGGTTCTGGTAGAGCAGATCCTGAAACTGAACGCGACGGCGGCGGAACCCGGCGGTGCTGGCGTTGGCGAGGTTGTTGGCCACATTGTCGAGATTGAGTTGCTGGGCAATCATTCCCGTGGCGGCAGTAAACAGGGCGCGAAACATGCGAAGCTCCTCTCAGATCCGGGGCAAGTCCTCGGCGGCGATGCGGTTGAACTCGGAATAAAAGCTGCCCAGGGCACGCTTCAACATTTCTGCCTGGCGTTGCAGGGCGATAAGGCTGACCGTCGCGCCGACCGGGGTAACGTTCGCTGCCTCAAGCGTGCCCTGGCGGACGTAGGAGAGAACAGCACGGCCGGCACTGCTGGATTCGGCGGAGTAATATCCGGATCCGACGGAATTGAGCTGGGCTCCGGAAGCGAACTCAACCAGACGCAGCTTCCCCGCGAGCGCGCCTTCGACGGACAACGTGCCATCGGGACTGACGGAAAGTTTTCCGCGCGGCAAAGTGATGGGGCCCTGCTCGCCAAGAACGATATCGCCGCGCGCCGTGACCAACTGGTTTTTCGCCGAGAGTTGAAAGCCGCCATTGCGTGTATAGAGCACGCCCCCCGGCGTTTGCACCGCGAAGAATGCGTTGCCTTCGATCCCCATATCGAAAAGACTTCCGGTGTGCTCCAGGTTGCCGGAGCTGAGATCGAGGCGAGCGCCCCCGAGGACGCCATAATTGTTGATGGCGGCATTGATGGGGGTGAGGACGGTCTGCGTCGCTTGCGCCAGCACCGAGCGAAACACGGGCTGCTCCGCTTTGAATCCCGAGGTGGAGATGTTGGCCAGGTTATTGGCAAGCACGTCGAGCGCCTGCGTCTTAGCGCGAAGTCCGGCACACGCCGCATAGAGTCCGCTGTTCATGCGCTTCTCTTCCTTTTCGACAGGAAGCACGATGGATGCCAATGCGCGCGGAGACGCGTGCAGAGAAATGTTGCAAAGAACGGAGTTGCGCGAAAGGAAAAATAAGAACGAGTTAACTTAGCTTGCGGATCGGTCAGGGTTGCCCGATAAGAGCGGCAACATGGGCACACTTTGCCCAGGCACGACGAGCGTCACCTGATTGGGACGTGTGAGCGCTTTGATTTTGTGATTGCGGTCCACTTGAGCAGCAATCGTTCCGGCATCAATGACGTTGCAATAACGACAAGGCCCGCGGCGATAAGGCCGAAAGAAAACATCGGCTGACCTGTCCAATGAATGACGACCTGTGTGCCTCCTCTTATTCGCAACAATCCAACTGCCAAGATAACGATTCCTATCCCAATCGCTTTTACTCGCGATTTCCAGTACATGTTGGCTACCCTCGATCCATTCTAATAGTCGGGCCACTTTCTCCGAACTTAAAACCGGGGACATCGCCGGGACAAGGCTTCTCTGCATGCTCAGCGTAGTCGAAGAAAGTCATTGATTGACCACGAGTTCAGAGTAGTATCGTTTTCTCCCCGAATGCCTGCAGGTTGAGAGGAACAATGAAGAAGCTGATGGTTTTAGGTTTGTTAGTGTGGACGGCCCTGTTGTGCGCTGCGGAAGACAAAGCGCGTGTATTCATCACGGACAGCACTTCCTGGGAAGTCAATGGACAGGCCGGGGGCGCTGGCGGAGCATTCGGGTCATCAGTGCACGGAGGAGCTCGTCCACAGACGGCTGAAATCATCAAGACGTTTGGCGAGCGCTGTCCCAATGTGATGGTTAATAACCGCCAGGAGAAAGCTGATTACATTGTGCTGCTCGACCATGAAGGCGGAAAGGGCCTGTTACGTCACAAGAATAAGGTGGCGGTATTCAACCGGGAAACAGGCGATTCGATTGTGAGTCATTCGACGCTGTCGCTGGGCGGATCGGTGGAAGAGGCGTGCAAGGCAATCCTGAAGAACTGGGCGGAACACAGTGCGACGGTGCGGTCGTTGAACACGAGTACTGCGCCGGAATCAAAATCCGGGAGCGCCCCGGCACCTGAGATGTCAAAAACGGATCCTTCTGCGCGCCTCGCCATCGCGTCCAACCCAGTAGGAGCGGATATTGAAATAGACGGCAATTTCGTGGGCAACACACCGTCGAACCTAGAACTCCCGTCGGGGGAACACACCATCTCAGTCAAAAAATCTGGATTCAAGGAATGGCAACGAAAAATCAAAGTGACAGGCGGCGAGGTCAAGATCAGCGCCGAACTAGAACGGTCCGGATCGCAATGAGCCGCGTACGACACTCCGAGTAGTGCCGATCAGAACCGGAAGATTCTCCTTCAGCTGTGCACTTCCAGCAATAGTTGTACGGGGTGATCCTCGAACAAGAGATGCACGTCGACGCTGCGGCTGCCGGCGAGGGGGTGAACGCGGTAATCGCCTCCGCTGATGACGGTGGGAACGGAAAGCAGGCAGCGGTAACCGATGCCGGTAAGCTTATCTTTGAAATTACCGGCAATCATGTTGCAAGTCTCACCCAAAGCATCCCAGCGCTGCTGCTCGAGGTCTTCGACGTTGTCGCCCAACATACGCTTGACCATTAATGTGGCGGTGTCGCTGCCGCAACGCAGGCTGAGCACGCCACAGAGGCTCCCCGCCAGTCCCACCATGGCGGTGAATTCCATGGACGCATGCACGGGGGTGGACTCGGCGCGTTCGAGCCTCGATCCCATCATGATCTGAAACACTTCGCGGGCGGCGAGTTCGAGAAGATAACTGCTGTCCTCGCGGGCGCTGACGGAAAGGACATCCCCGGAATTCATGGCGCTTTCTCCAGCACAGGCTTTTCCAACAAATGGAGCACATGATCTTTCATCTGATCGGGCGTGAAGGGCTTGCGAATGTAGTCGCGGGCACCCAGAGACAACGCCTTAACCACCTGGGATTCGCTGCCTTCGGTAGTAATCATCACCATGGGAGTCTCTCCGACAATGTTCTTGGCCTGGCGCACGAACTCGAGGCCATCCATTACCGGCATGTTGATATCCACCAGAATCAGATCCACGGGATTTTTACCCAGCAAAGTCAACGCCTCCGCACCATTGGCAGCTTCGATAACGCGGGCGAGAGGAAGGCCGGCCTGACGTAGAGAGCGCTCGATAATTTTGCGCATCACCGAAGAATCGTCCACGATGAGTACCGCGAGCGGCTTCATTGGAATTCCTCCTGAAAGCAGCGGGCACGGGCGCTTGGTGGGATTGCGCAAGCCAAGGCCCGAGTTTTTCATCGGCAGATCAACGTGTGCCTTTAGCGAGCGATCCGGTTTTCGGGAGAGAAGCGTTTTGAGGATCGGCAGCCACGCGGAACAGGAGGTCGACAGGCTGGCGGTGATCCTCCAGACGAAGCCAGATGTAATCACCGCAGCGCACGATGCGCACCTCGCGGGCCGAAACTCTCAGCACATAACTGCGGGCGATGCGCGCCATCTCTGACTTATCGGTATAGCTGTCGAAAACGCGCTGAGTACTCTCCGGGCGCTGGCGACGCAGATTTTCAAGGACGTGATCCATGGTGCTCTCCCCGATCAGGCAGGGCCGGGTATTGCAACGAAGAATCTGTTCGACCGCATAGAGAGCGCTGTAATCAACCGCCCGGGAGAAGGCCATATAAAGGTCACGGCGGGCAGCAGCAAAGTGGACCGGAACCATGCGGAAGAAGTCCAGCAAAGGCCGGGGCACAAGATCGACGCAAAGCGGCAACGCGGTTTCGTGGAGATTGAATACGGGACAGCACCACTGGATGCCCAGGGCAGCGGTGATTTCCTGCTCGGAGATGGCGCCCATTTCCTGCAACCACTGACCCACTTTGCGGCTGCCTCCAGCGCGCTGTGCGGTGAGGGCAGCCTGCAATTGCTCTTGGCTGATCAGCCCACGGGCCAGCATAAGCAGGCCCAGGGGAATGCGATGCTGCACCGCGCGAGGCAGGGGCGGCGGCTGGCAGAGAAGCACAAACTTTTCCAGCAGCGCCGCTTCCAGACATTGGGAACTGCAGTACCAGTTACCGTTACATCGGATGCCGCCGTGGCTTCTCCACACCCGTGACCATAGATTCTGAGTCACGTGGCAGCCGGGATGGTCGCAGCGGGGAAGGAACGATCCAGGAGGATCCAAGCCTGGCTGTGATTCTTTCCAGGGCCAGCGAGGAGTCATGCAATTCCCTGTGGCGGCGGATCCGCTGCCGGAGTGGAATACAAAGGCGCGGCCGGCGCGGCGATTTCGGTTACGCGAAGACCATAGTTGCCATCCACCACGACCACTTCGCCACGCGCAATGACCCTGCCGTCGAGAAGCAGATCGACGGGTTCCTGCACCAGTCGATCCAACTCGATCACCGCGCCCGCGTTGAGTTCGAGGACTTCGCGCAGAAGCATGCGACGTTCGCCGAAACGCAGGGTGACCCCAAGCTCCACGTCGAGCAGCAAGTCGAGATTGCCAGGCTCGCCGGGCAAACCTTCAGGCAAAGGCTCGATGACTTCCTCGAGAGGTTCAGAAGCCGCCGCGTTTTCTGAACTTTGTTGCGCGGCATTTGGCTCGGGCGACTTCTCCGGCTCAACGGATTCAACGGCGGCGTTCGAAGCTTCAGTCTGATCTGGCGAGGATGGCGCCTGCCCCTCAGCCGGTTTCCCGTCTTCGGCAGTAATAGGAGCCGCCGGATGCTTTTCTCTCCAGGCCGCAAGAGCCTCGGCCAGGACAGAGTCGAATTGCAGCGATAGAGTCAGGCTGCCAAGCTTTGCCGAAGAGCACGACAGCCAGGCGACTGCGGCAGTTGCGTCGGAGACGGATTCGACCTCAAGAACAACTTCACCCCAGCTCTCTTGCAAGGATGCAGCCGATACCGTGGCTACCGAGCGAAGCCACTCCAGCAATTTGGCGCGCTGCGTTTCTAGGTCCGCGGGACTCTCGCCCGGAGTAATCAAAGAAAGAATGCGGGTGGCATCGGCGACCGTCAGACGCAGCTGCAGTGCGCCCGTCCAGGCTCCGGAAATCCCGATGCGAAGATTCAAGTCTTCGGCGGACTGCGCCGGAAGATTGTCGGGTGGCTTCCACTGACAATCGACGATGACGGGTTCGCCGACGAGCTGCGCGAGAGCGTCGGAAAAAATCTTCTTCCAGCTCTCGGCAAACTGGAGGAGTTCCTGGCGGGGCGCCGTGGCGGAAGCGCTGCTCATGGCATTTGCCTCTTTTCCTGCTCCGACAACTCAAGACGCTCGATCACGCGACCCGCCCGATGCCCGTCGGTACGGGCGATGGTGGCGGTAAAACTTTGCTGACCCGCCACAATGACCCGCGCCGGGGAGGTTGCCGGCCGAGACAACGGCAGCACCTGCCCGGGTTGCAGGTCGGCGAGCTGGCCGAGGCGCACAGGAATATCGGGCACTCCCAGTTCGACGGGAAAAGCGCAGTCAAGCAGATGGCGCTTGAGGAGGGGCTGGGCATCGCCGATGCCGGCATGCTTGTGGGGCGCGCCCTCATGCGACAGCTTTCTCAACAAAGCATTTGAAACCACCGCGGGAAAACATACCTGCAGGGTGCCATGAGCTTCGGAAACGGTGACCTCAAAGCTGAGAGCGAGGATTTTTTCGCTGGGCGCCATCAGGCGTTGCATCTGGGACGGCTGTTGCCGGCGTTCAAAGCGAAACTCGAGCGCAAGAGCCTGCCAGGCGGACTGCAGCTCGCGACAGATGATCTTCACCACGGTTTCGAGAATCTGGTCTTCGATCTCGGTAACTTCGCGGCGGGGAAAGTCGCCCTTGCCCTGACCTCCGAGCAGCAAATCGATAATCGGCAGAGCGATAGAGAGATCGAGCTGCAGAAAGGCGGTTGCCTGCAGCGGCTCCAGGACAATCGAGGCCAGGTAGCAGGTTTCAGGAACGCGCAGCAGGAACTCGCGGTAAGTAAGGTGCTCGGCGGAAACCAGCGTGGCCTCGAATACGATGCGCAGATACGCGGCCAGAGAATGCGTGAGGCTGCGAGCAAAACCTTCATGCAGAGCGTTGATGGAACGCATCTGCTCCTTGCCGATTTGTCCGGCCTGGCGGAAGTCGCAATGAACGATTTTGGGACCGCGGCCGACGTGCACGACCGCCGGCTTTTCTCCCCGCGCGGCCCTCACCATCGCATCGATTTCGTCCTGGGTTAAAACTTTTTCCACGATTCCTCCAAGTCTTCGGGCTCGGTGGCCGGGCCAGCGTTGGCGCTCATCCACTCCTGCAGGCGCGCGCGCAATCGCACGATCGCAATCGAGTGGATCTGGGAGACACGCGATTCGCCCACTCCCAGCACTGCGCCGACCTCCTTCATGGTGAGTTCTTCGAAGTAATAGAGAGCCAGGGTCTGGCGCTCTTTTTCGGGCAGCTCGGCAATGGCGCGAACCAGCAACTCTTTCATCTCCCCGCGCAGGCAGGCACAGAAGGGAGTTTCCTCCGAGGTGCTGGGAACGAAATCGACGGCCTCTTCTTCTTTGCCGTCACGATCCGTGTGAATCCGCATGCTCCCCAATTCCAGCCCGTCGAGTTCACCCAGCAAATGCTGCAATTCATCGAGCGTCATCGCGAGCTCCGCCGACAGTTCCGCCTCGCTGGGAGCGCGGCCCAGCTGATTGGCGAGACGGTTGTGGGCTTCTTCGATCTGGCGCGACTTGCGGCGCAAATCGCGCGGGCTCCAATCCATTTCGCGCAGACTGTCAAGGATGGCGCCGCGGATGCGAAACTTGGCGTAAGAGCCAAACTGCACCTGCTTGGTGCGATCAAACTTGTGAAAGGCATCGATCAGCCCCACCACGCCGGCATTGACCAGGTCCTCGAAGGGCACGTGCCGAGGCAGGCGCTCATGAATGCGCCGGGCGATATAGCGAACCTGCGGCAACTGCTCGAGGAGAAGGCGATCGCGTTCGCCGACATCCTCGGCCGCGGTGTCATAAGCCAGCTGAGCTGCAGAATTCATAGGTCACCCAAAGCGTCGTTGATCAGCGCACAGTGCCGACGGCCTGCACTGTAATCGTGGGGGGAATTTCAGCGGGGGAAAGAACAACCAGACGCGGCAAAAATGGCTCCAGCAAGCGCCGCAGATGAAAACGCGCCGGAGTACCGCAGAGGAGCACCGGCGTGGCCAAGGCAACCTGGTCTCCGGCCAGCGCGCGCAAGCCTTCCAGCAGGCGCCGTACAAAGGAGGGCTGCAGTTGCGCCGTGACGGTTGCGGGAAGCTGGGCGCTGAAGGCATGCCCCAGTTCCTCCTCGATGGAGGTGTCGAGCGTGACCACCCGCAGGCCGCCGTCAGCCCCGAGCAAGGGCCGCACCAGAGCGCGTCCCAGCGCCTGCCGCGCCGCCTCCACCAGGTGCACGGGATTCTTGCTGACGGCGGCGGTATCGAGAAGTGTTTCCAGAATGGTCGCCAAATCGCGGATGGAAACCAGTTCGCGCAACAGTTGCTGCAGAACCTTCTGCACTTCCCCCAGGCTGAGAATTTTGGGGACAAGCTCTTCGATCAGCTTGGGATGGCTTTCGGCAAGGCGGTCGAGCAGGCGCTTGGTTTCCTGGCGGCTGAGTAATTCGTGAGCGAACTGGCGAATCACTTCCGCCAGATGGGTGGCGATCACGGAGGTCTGATCGACCACCGCGTACCCGGCGGCGAGAGCCTGATTCTGCAGACTAGGCTCGATCCAGAGGGCATTCACTCCGAAGGCCGGTTCACGGGTGGGCGTACCCGCCAGCGCGGGCGGGGTAACGTCCGAGCTGATGGCCAGGAGATGATTTTCTTTCATCTCCCAGCGTGCCACCTCGACCCCGCGCAGGCTGACGACGTACTCGCGAGGATTGAGCCGCAGGTTGTCGGTGATATGCACCGGAGGAACGATGAATCCCATCTGCAAGGCGAGATTGCTGCGCAGCGCGCGCACCCGCTGCAGGAGCTGGCCACCTTGTTTCGCGTCCACCAACGGCACCAAACCAAAACCAACCTCGAGACTCAAGTCATCCAGCTTGAGCATGGCTTCCAGCGATTCGACGGGCTTGGCCCCGGGTGTGAGGGGAGCGCCAGGCATGACCGGAGTTCCCGCCGCTTCTGCCGGTTTGGAGGATTGGCGGGCGCGCCGTGCCAGGTACGCGGATGCCGCCGCCAGCAGGAAGAAAGAGAACTTGGGCAGGCCGGGAATGAAGCCGAGCGCAGCCATCACTCCGGCAGTGATCCACAACACGCGCGGCCGGGAAAAAACTTGATGCCCGATATCTCCGCCCAGTGTGACATCGGAACTGGCGCGAGTCACCACCATGCCGCCGGCGATCGAAACCAGCAGCGACGGAATCATGGTGACCAGGCCATCGCCCACCGTCAGGGTCGTGTACGTGCGCAGAGCTTCACGAAAAGGAATGTCGAGCTGAAAGACTCCAATGAGAAATCCGGCAATAATGTTGATCGCGGTAATCAGGATGGTGGCGAGCGCATCGCGCTGGTTGAAGCGGGCCGCGCCATCCATGGCGCCGTAGAACTCCGCCTCCCGCGCCACTTGCTCGCGACGCGTGCGCGCCTGATTTTCATCGATGATGCCGGCGTTCAAGTCCGCATCAATGGCCATCTGCTTACCCGGCATCGCGTCCAGGGTGAAACGGGCAGTGACTTCGGCGGTACGCACGGCTCCGTGGCTGACCACGATGTACTGAATGGCGATCAAAGCGAGGAACAGGACGAAGCCGACGACGTAGTTGCCGCCCACCACGAACTGGCCAAAGGCTTCGATCACTCGCCCGGCCGCCGAAGATCCTTCATTGCCGTGCAGCAGAATGCGGCGGCTGCTGGCCAGATTCAGCGACAGACGAAACAGGGTCAGGAGCAGAAGCAGGCTGGGGAATACGGAGAACTGTGAAGGCCGCAGAATGTGCATGGCGGACAGCAGGACCAAGACCGCGGCGGTGATGCTGGTGGCGAGCAGGAGATCGAGGACAAACGCCGGCACCGGCACCAGCATCACGAACACCAGAGTGACGGCGGAGAGCGGCAGAATCCAATCAGCGGCGCCCGACCAGGTCGCACGAGGGTTGGCAGTTTCAGGCATGCTTCCTCGCTTCCGCCGCCTGGGCGCGGTAGATCACGGCCAAAATCTCCGCCACCACGGCGTAGAGCTTGGCCGGGATCGACTGGCCGATTTCAACCATGCGATATAGCGCGTGCGCCAGCGGCGGATTCTCGACCAGCGGAATGGCGTGCCACAGCGCCCGACGCTTGATCTCGCGCGCCAGCAGGTTGCGGCCCTTGGCGATCACCATGGGCGCACCCATCTCCGCCGTGTATTGGAGCGCGACCGCAAATTCCTGGGGATTGGTCACTACGACCGTGGCCTGGGGCACGGCTTCCAGCATGCGCTTGCGGCGAACTTGGCGTTGCAGGCGGCGAATGCGCGCTTTGACAAAGGGGTTCCCTTCCGTTTCCTTAACCTCGTCGCGAATTTCCTGCTTGCTCATACGCAGATCGCGCTCCAGCTTTTCCCGCTGCAGCAGATAATCGATGCCCGCCCAGGCCAGCATGGCAAGCCCCGACTTCCAGGCAATCTCGAATATCCGCGAAGCCAGCAGACCCAAGAGGCTGAGGCCGCCGCGATGAGAAGCGGAGGCCAGTTGGGAGAGATCACGCTGCAGCACCGCCACCGAGAAGTACACGATGGCCGCGGCGGGTACGAGCGACTTCAGCAGATTGGCGATGGAAGAAATCGAAAAGAGCTGGCGCAGACGGGTTGCGGGATTAAGGTGCTGGACGTCAGGCACCAGCGAATTCCCCGCGAACACGAGGCCTCCCTGAGCCACGCTCGCCGCCACCGAAACCGCCCACGCCAGCAGAAGCGCCGGCCCCGCCCAGCGCACCACCGCCCATTCTGTCCAAGTCAGCAGCGGCGCGTCGAAACCGAGATCCGAGGACACCGAGAGATCGAGCGACTGGGCCATCAGGGTTCGCCAACCCGCGACCGACCCGCTCATCTGCCAGCCGAGAAACAGCACGGCGCCAAGCGCCGCCAGCGCGGAAGGCAGTTCCCGGCTGCGCGCGATCTGTCCCTTCTGGCGCGCTTTCTGCCGCCGGCGCGGTGTGGCTTGCTCGGTTTTGTTTTCCGTGCTCATGAATCAGTGGGCAAGCTGCAGCAGGCGCTCGCTGGCGGTGATCGCCGCCGCAAAATATTTTTCCAACAGCCCGGGCCAGAACCCGAGGCCTGCGGCGATAAATAGAATTCCCAAAACACTTTTGACCGACAATCCGACGAACAAGACCGGCAACTGCGGCGAGGCTTTGCCGACAAACCCGAGAGCCACGTCCGCCAGCATGGTGGCAAACAGGGCGGGAGCGGCGATCTGCAGTCCTGCGAGCCACAACGCTCCTGCCGCGTGCAAAACGTCGGCGGCGAGATTCGAATTGGCGGTGACCTGGCCGGGCGGCACATAAGCGAAACTGCGAGCCACGCCACGCAGGAGCCAATGGTGAACCTCGAGGCGGAGGAAGATGACGGTGGCGATCATCTGGTGGAAAGTGGAAAGTACCGGCGTATCCACCTGGGTTTGTGGGTCGATGACGTTCACCAGTCCGAAGCCTACCTGGACTCCGAGAACCTGCCCGGCAAGTTGCATGGCGTCGAAGACGAGGTGCAGCGTCATGCCAAGCAGCAGACCAACCATCAACTCGCCCATCGCCAGTGCCGGCCAATGCGCCTGAGTCGCGCCGACCGAGAAAGTGTGGGGCGCGCATGTAGGATAAAGAAGCGCAGTCAGAGCGACGGCCAGACCGACCTTCAGGCGCGGCGGCAAGCCTTGGCCACCCAGCACGGGCGCAAAGATGAGAAGCCCGGAGACGCGCACGCCCACCAGCAGCACGGCCATCAGAAGTTTCCCTAGCGTCAGCTCGATCATTTCGTTATCGCAAGTACGGCCTAAAATCAGAAAACAGCTGCATGGTGAACGTTCCCAGGGTGCGCCACATCCAGGGCATCAGCAGCAGCGCGGCAATGGCCACAGCCGCGAGGCGGGGCACCGTGGCCACGGTGACTTCCTGCACGGACGTGAGTACCTGGGCGATATTGACCAGGAGACTCACCACGGTAGCGATGGCCAGCAGAGGGAGCCCAAGAAGGAGCGCCATCTCAAGCGTGCGGCGTCCCAGTTCCACAACTTGATCGGTATCCATAATTCTCTTCGCCGTCAGTAAAAACTTTTCATCAGGGAACCCACGAGCAGGTTCCACCCATCCACCATCACGAACAGAAGAATCTTCAAGGGAGTGGAAATGACGACCGGCGGCAGTTGCAGCATGCCGATCGAGGTGGTGATTGAAGCGACGACCAGGTCAATCACCAGAAACGGTAGAAACAGCGCGGCGCCGATCTGAAAGCCCGCCTTCAGCTCGGAGAGGATGTAGGCAGGCACCACCACGCGCATGGCAACCTCGTCGGAACGCGCCGGCCGGGGCTGCTTCGCCAATTCCAGAAACAGCGCGAGATCTTTCTGACGAACGTACTTCATCATGAACTGGCGCAGGGGAACGGCGCCACGATCCACCGCCTGCATGGCCGTGATCGAGCCGCTCTGAAAGGGCGCAATGGCGTTCTGCTGGATGGTGAGCATCACCGGCTGCATCAGGAAAAAAGTCAGCATGAACGACAGGCCGATGACGGTCTGGTTGCTGGGCGCGGTCTGCGTGCCCAACGCCTGGCGCAAGAAGTGGAACACGACGAGCAGGCGTACGAAAGGAGTCATGCACAGCAGAATCGAGGGCAGCAGGGTGAGGATGGTGAGCAGAACCACAATGCCCCAGGGCGCGGAACCAGCGGCACCGCCGGGCGCGGTCCACGACAGGCCGGAGGGCGCACGAGTGACCGGATGGCGGGCAGCGAACGCGAGCCCTTGCGACAACAACACCACCAAACCGACTCGCAAGGCGCGCATTGCCGCCAGCCTCAACATCCCGACCTTTCCTTCGCATCCTCGCGATCGCACCGAGCCTGGCCGAGCCGCGCGAGCAGAGCAATCGAATTTGCGGTGCCGCCCACGAGGAACTGATGCCGCTCGAAGCGGAGAACCGCGACGAAGCGCTTTTCCCCCAGCGACACGGTTTCACACAAACGCAGACGGCGCGCCGGACGACGCTCGAGCAGGTTGAGATGTACCGCCCAGCGCCGCCACCCCGCAAGGCAACGTTCCCACCAACACAGCCGCGGTAGTGCCGCAGGTGCGATCACCGGGTTGAGGACGTTGGACTCCATGGGTCTCCTGGACAAGTCACGCCAGCTCGGTCAGGCGTGCCGCCAGCCGGTCGCCGACCACTTCAAACTCCGCCCAGCCGATGAGCTCGCCATTGACACGCAGGGGAACATCGGTGCCTTTGCTCCACTGAGCGTCGATGATGGCGCGACGGCGCAAGCGCAGCAGATCGCGGGCGCGGAAACCGGGTACCGGCACCTCGACCGAGATGTGACAGGGCAGATCATGCACAAACTCCCAAAAGTATTCTTGTGTGGGATGAGGAATGGGGCTTTCGCTGTCAGGCATGGGTCACCGTTGCATCAGAAATTCCGTAAAGTAAACTTCCGTGATCCCCAGCTCGGGGGCGCGTTGCTGAAGTGCGTGGAGTAAATCTTCTTTGAGCTTGCGTTTCCCTTCCGGGGTCAGGAGATCGTCAGGTTTCTGCACGGAAAGAACTCCCAGGATGGTGTCACGCACCAGGGGAACAGGCGCCGCTTCTCCGCCCTCACCTTTCCCCGGCTTTTTGTCCAGGCCGAGGTCGATGCCGACGCGCAAGAAGGCCTTCTGCTCCGGGTCGACGATGTTGACCACGAAAGTTTCCAGATGCAGGACGGAAAGGATCTGGGCAGCTTTTTCCGGCTTCTTGCCGGCGGCGGCCTTCTTGGAGCCTGAGCTCACCCAGAAGTACACGCCCACCGCCGCGATGATGAGGACCACAACGCCGCCGATGATCATGGCAAGCGCATTCGACTTTTTCTCGGGCGCAGGCGGCGGCGCAGTTTCGGCAGCTGTTTTTTCTGCAGTCTCAGGCACGCAGAAATGAAAGCAATCAAGTTGCCGCGCCGCGCACTCCACGTATCGATGGAAGTGATTGCGGGAGTAAGCGCGCGGAAGTCGTCTTGCGGGGAAGCGAGGAGCGGGGCGCGCGGGATTGGAGGATTCTCATGAGAGAATTCTTCGAACCCGTCGCTCCGCCCCCCTGCCAGCTACTAGCGTTTCAGGTTGATGGTCTCCTGGGTGATCTCGTCAAACGTAGTGACCACGCGGGCGTTAGCCTGGAAGCCGCGCTCCGCCATGATCAACTGAGAGAACTCATGGGCAATGTCCACGTTCGAGAGTTCCAATGCACCGCCGGCGAGAGTGCCTCGGCCTCCTGTTCCGGGCGAACCGATCACCGCTGCACCTGAAGCCAGGGTGGATTCATAGTCGTTCTTGCCGATGCGCATCAGCCCCTGCAGATTCGCAAAGTTTGCTAAAGCGATCTGGCCCACCAAGGCAGTCTTCCCGTTACTGAAGGTTCCTTGAATCGTGCCGTCCGACTGGATGGCGAAATTCACGAGCGAACCGCTGCCATAGCCATCCTGGGAGGTAGAAGAGGTGTTGCTGGTGGCCGCCATTTGGGTGATGCTGGCGGAAGTGCCATCGTAAATTTTCCAGGTAAGACTCAGGTTGTTAGCGCCGTTAGTAAAATTCGTGATCGCGATACCGGTTACATCAGCGGCAGGTGTAAGAAGCTTGCCGGCACCGTCGAAGGTCACGGTGCCAGTTTTTACGACCACGTCACTGCCCGTCTGACCGACGTCTGCGGCGGGGATGGTAATGGAGTAATTCCAGGCATTGGCCGCCGTCTTCGTGAAAGTGAACTTCAGGTTATGGATGGCACCGAGTGAGTCGTACACATTCACCGGGGTGCTGAACGCGGGATCGCCAACCTTGGTGCCGGCATCGAGATTCGTACGCATCTGGACATAGCTGGTGGGATTCGGCGGACTGACGGAACCGCTGCCCAGGTCG
>Ga0070741_10012697_pt1 | contig 15130 bp, 8 predicted proteins | sample Coa_R1_4_FD_66440 | JGI IMG/M metagenome (GOLD analysis project Ga0070741, IMG submission 66440) | Surface soil microbial communities from Centralia Pennsylvania, which are recovering from an underground coalmine fire - Coalmine... | ecosystem: Environmental > Terrestrial > Soil > Unclassified ... | reverse complement strand
CAGATCGCCATTCGCGATGGCGGTTGCGACTTCCGCAATGTTTCGTACCTGGGCGGTAAGGTTTCCCGCCATAAAGTTTACGTTGTCCGTGAGGTCTTTCCAGGTTCCGGCGACACCTGGTACTTGAGCCTGGCCGCCGAGCTTGCCTTCGGTACCGACTTCGCGCGCCACGCGGGTCACTTCACCGGCGAACGCGTTCAGCTGGTCCACCATGGTGTTAATGGTTTCTTTAAGTTCCAGAATTTCGCCTTTGACGTCGACCGTAATCTTGCGCGATAGGTCGCCGCGGGCCACGGCGGTAGTAACTTCGGCAATGTTTCGAACCTGCGCGGTAAGGTTGCCCGCCATAGCATTGACCGAATCCGTAAGATCTTTCCAAGTGCCTGCTACGCCGGGAACGACTGCCTGACCGCCGAGTTTGCCATCGGTACCTACTTCGCGCGCTACACGCGTCACTTCCGAGGCAAAGGATCGCAACTGGTCGACCATGGTGTTGATAGCTTCTTTGAGTTGGAGAATCTCGCCGCGAACATCGACGGTGATTTTTCGGGAAAGGTCACCGCTAGCGACTGCCGTTGCCACTTCAGCAATGTTGCGCACCTGGCCAGTCAGATTACTGGCCATGGAGTTCACGGAATCCGTCAGATCCTTCCAGGTTCCGGCGACACCGGGCACCACCGCCTGGCCTCCGAGTTTTCCGTCGGTACCGACTTCGCGGGCGACGCGCGTGACTTCTGAAGTGAAGACGCTCAACTGCTGAATCATGGTGTTGACGATATTGGCTGAGCGTAAGAACTCGCCTTCCAGCGGCCGTCCGTCCACGTCCAGGCGAACGGTTTGAGTCAGGTTGCCCTGTGCGACCGCTGCGATGGCTCGTGTCACCTCCGTATTTGGCCGCAAAAGATCCTCAACCAGGGTATTTACCGAGACTTCCATCTCTCCCCATGCGCCACGGGATTCGTGGAATTTCGTGCGTTCGCGGGTTCGGCCTTCTTTGCCCACGACTTGTCCGACGCGCTTCAACTCCTGCGCCATCTGCTGGTTAGCGGCGACTATTTCGTTGAACGTATCGGCAATCTTGCCCGCTAACCCGGTCCATGATCTGGGCAGCCGCACCGAGAAATCACCGTCGCGCATGGTTTGCAATCCGGCGAGGATAGCGCCTAAATCGACGCCGACAGGCTCCGCCACCATGGTGGAACTACCATTGTCTTTTGCATGCTGGCTGAGGTCAGTGCTGGTAGTGGCAACTGCTGCACCTTGCGCGCTTCGCTTCATGACTCACTCTCCTAAAGGTCAAGGCGCGCAGGAACTTACCCTCCCACGTCTCACCTTAAATGCTGTAATACCAGATGCTTAGGAAGTACTAATAAAGAAGAACTTTCGTTGTAGAGCTCACCCCAAAGTGGCTATTACGCGAAGGCCACGTATCCAGCGTCTGTTTAACATGAAAGCTGCGCAAAAACCCTACAGTGTTTACTGTATGCCACGCGCGTGGTGCAGGCGCCAGAGCGCTCTAACAGCGTTTTTCATGATGACCACGAAATAATTCCGCGCGAAATGAGCTATTCCGCCCCTGCTTTACGCATTTCAGAACAGACAGGAAGAACCGCGTGGCAGGCCAAGACGGTAACCAGCCCCGTGCCGTGATCATGCGGTCTTCCTGGGGGGACTCAGAAACCAGGAGTGTACTTATGCGTGCCAGCTTGCATCGAGCAACCGCGGGTTTCAGTTTTGCCTTGATCGTCCTCGGGATCGCTGTCCAGGCGGAAGACCTAAAAATCAGCAAGAAGATCTCGGTGGCCGGAAACAGCTTCACGTCTGACACTTACGTAAAGGGCGCGCGCGAGCGCAACGTCATGAGCATGCCCGGAGGCGCCTCGAACGTCACTATCCACCAGTGCGACCTGAAACGTACCCTGAACCTCAACGAGCAGACGCAGAGCTACCTGGTGATGCCGGATCCCGACAGCGAGGACGTGAACGACGCCGCTGCCCTGCTCACCGGAGCACCCTCAGCCCAGCCGACCGGCGGTAAGATCACACTGACTTCGACGATTGCCGATACCGGTGAGCGGAAACAGATGTTCGGCTTTGCTGCCAGGCATCTGAAGACCACGGTCGTCGCTGAATCATCGGCCAATGCATGTTCCGCCGTTCATGAGAAATTCGACATCGATGGATGGTATGCCGACATAGGCAAGGAAACGGCCGGGTGTTCCCGGCTCACACCGCCAATCCGCCAGGGGCAAAACTGCCAGGACCGTGTCGTCATTCGCTCGAGCGGCAAAGGAAAACTCGGCTTTCCGCTAGCCGAAAATCTCACCATCCAAAATGGGGGCGCCCAGCCAGTCAGCATGAATATCGATGTGGCGGGCATCGCGCGGCAGACCTTATCCGCCGACCTGTTCGACGCTCCCGCCGGCTACAAACAGGTCAACAGTTTCGCGGAGCTCTACGGTGTGCCGCAACCCGCCCAGGCGGGCGCGGGTGCCGGTGCTGCGGCGCCGCTGCCACAATCCATGACCGGAAATGCACCCAATCTTTCCGCGGGTGCAAATCCGTACAGCATGATGACCCCGGCGGCTTTGGCGCAGGCCTCTGCCATGGCGCATCAGGGCGTCAATGGAATGGGATCTATGCCGGGGGCCGCACCAGCGGGCGGCGCTGCAGTAGCGGCGCCCCAAGCGCTAGGGCCCAAAGCCCCAGGGAAAATACGCATTGGCGTCGTCTCGCCTGACGCGCAGATGGGGCAAGGCAGTAGCTCTGGCATGGAGTATGGCACGCCGATTCGCAACGCGATCATTCAGTACATGAACGGACCGGCAGTCGAAGTGGCCGCGTTAGACTCTCACATCCAAATGCAACTCCAGGCCGAGGCCCAGCAGAAGCAGTGCGATTACGTCCTGTTCTCGAATGTAGTGGTCAAGCATGGCAGCGGAGGCGGATTCGGCAAGTTCATGAAGATGGCTTCTCCGGCCGCCAGTGTGATGCCAATGGCTGCAGCGGGAAGAGGCCTGGGAGCAGCCGCAGCGACATCCGCGGTCAGTTCCACCGTGGCCCAGACGGCGGCGATGACTTCACTGGCTAACTTCAACGGACAAATCAAGTCCAAGGACGAGGTGAGCCTGGCATATCAGCTCGTCCCAGCTGGCCAGCAAGCCGCGAAACTCAGTGACACCTTGAAAGCGAAAGCCAGCTCGGACGGCCAGGATGTTTTATCGCCGCTGATCGAGCAACTCGCCAATACTGTTTTGACGGCAGCGACTAAGAATTAATGATCAAGCTCAGGGCGCGGGGGTGGCAGTCGGCTTTGCTTCGCCATCCCCGTTTTTTCGATTCCTCAGTGCGCGTTCTTACCGCTAAGCCCCCGCTCACACTGCGCGATCTCTTGGTTAACTTCGCTCACTCGCGCGGCCCCACTGTACTGAGGCAATCCGTGATCGCGAACTGTTTCAAATCCGGGCAACGACTTTTTGAACCATGACTCCGCCTCTCGGTAGTGTTCCGCCGTTTTTTGCGGTGAGGGGTCTGAAGCAGCGAGACTGCGATGAGCTTTACCCATCCAGAACTCGTCGTTCACTACGGCGAATCCTGCCAGCGTGTTCGGATTCTTCGCATCGGGAAGCTTTGCCAGCATGGCTAAAGAGAGGCGCAACTGCTCCATTCCCGCGACAAGCTGTCCGACGGCGATCATGACTTGCCCCATTTCGGCACGCACGCGCCCGATGTCCTGCTGCAATTGCGCGTTCGCAGGATCCGCGGCAGCCAATGCTTGGAACCCTGATAATGCCTGCCTGTCATACGCCAGCGCCGTCGTCTTATCACCCAACTCTGCCAGAATTTCACCGAGTGAGAATTGCCCGTAGATCGAAAGTCGCCGGAATTCTGCGTTCGTGGGTTCAGCCGCGACGAGGGATTGAGCGCTGCTGAGCGCCTTTTTGTAAAGCGCCGCAGCTCGCGGACGATCTCCAGGGTTCTCCTCAACTACTTGCGCAATGCGGCTATAGCTCAGGTAGAGATATCGGCGCACCCGCAGATTCTTGGGATCGGCAGAGGCCATTTGCTCGAGCATCGTTGTTCCCGTTTGCATAGTCGCGAGTCCTCCCGAGCGATCCCCTCCAATCTCCGCCTGCTTGTAGCCATGATCCATGTAATAAGCGGCCAACATCGCGCGGTCCTGCGGGCCTACGGCACTCGAGCCATACAGCTTTACGGCAGTGGAAAATGCCTTGTCCGAGTAATCCATGGCAGCTTTCGAATCGCCGCTAGCCCAAAGCAGATCACTGAGTTTGCCGTAATTGGGTATAAGTTGCCGCCCCAGTTCAAGGTCCTGGGGATCGTGTTGCGCGAGCGACTCCCGAATGGCAAGCGCTTTCTGATAACTGACCGCGGCCCCCGCCGGATCGCCAAGGTTGGCCTGCCGAGGCTGACCTTGCACATCGCCAATCTTTTCGTACGCCGCGGCCATTTCGCGCTGCAAGGAAGCGTCAGTTTTGGATTCCTGGCTCAGGCTATCCAGGTATTCCAATGCCCGGCTAACCAGAAGCTTGCGAGCGGGAGTGGAGCCCGGCAGGTCCTTGATGGAATCGTGAACTTCGAAGAGCAACGAATTGGCCAACTTGCGCACATCGTTGAAGCGCCGCTCGGCCCGCGCCCGTTCTTGCCGCGCAACTTCCGCTTGCACGCGGGCGATATGCGCTTCATGCACAGCAATCGCCAGACCGAAGGTGAGCGCCAGGGCGGCGACGATCGCGCCAACCACTCCCGCGGTATGTCTTGCTACAAACTTCGAAGTCCGGTACCGCAGCGTGTCCTGGCGGGCCGTGACAGGCAGATTCTGCAAATGGCGCCGGATGTCCCCCGCGAATTGTTCAACCGAGGGATAGCGTCGTACCGCTTCTTTCCTGAGCGCCATCAGCACGATGTTGTCCAGGTCGCCATGCAGCCGTTTACTCAATTTCTCGGTGCTCGACGCCGTGGATCCGGTTTCTTCTTTCTGGCGTGCGATGGTGCTTGGGCGCAGCGGTTCTTCCTCGCAAACCGCTCGAGTGATTTCGTGGGACGAACTCTTGGGCACCCTGTAAGGACTCTCGCCCGTCAGCAATTCGTAGAGCACGACTCCCAAGGAGTAGACGTCGCTCGCCGTAGTGATGGTCTCGCCACGAACCTGTTCCGGGCTTGCATATCCTGCGGTTAGCACCTGAAAGGCAGTCATCGTAACGGCATGCTTACCCGCGCCATTCTCATCAAGAATTTTGGCAATACCAAAGTCGAGGAGTTTGGGAACTCCGTCACGTGTGACCAGGATGTTCAGGGGCTTGATGTCGCGATGGATGATCAGGCGCTGGTGGGCATATTGAACCGCGGAGCACACCTGCAAGAAGAGCTTCAGCCGTTCTTGAATGGAAAGCCGGTGCTCGTTGCAGTACACGTCGATAGGTTTGCCCTCGATCAACTCCATCACGAAATAAGGCAATCCTTCCTGGGTGGTACCGCCGTCGAGCATGAGGCAGATGTTGGGATGTTCCAATGTTGCGAGAATCTGCCGCTCATTTCGGAACCGCTCCATGGTCAACGTGGCCCCGGGGCCGGTCCGCACAAGCTTGATCGCAACCTCTTTGCGGTATTGATCGTCAGCGCGAAACGCGCGATACACCTCGCCCATTCCGCCGGCTCCTATCTGACACACCAGCTCGTAGGGGCCCAGGCGGCGACCAATCAAGTCATTGCCTGGAAGCAGCGGCAGTTTTGCGATTTCTGTGACCGGCTGGTCGAGGAAGTCAGTCGCCGCTTGATTGTGAGAGGCGATAAGGGATTCCAACTCACGGCGCAATTCGGGATCCTCATTGGCGATCGCTTCCAGATACTCGGCGCGCTGCTTGGGCCCGAGCTCAAGCGCAACGTTCAACTTGTCTTTGATCTGGGCCCAGCGCTCGGGCAGCATTGCGCCGTTCCTTTCCTCTAATGACGGTAAAAGCCGGTGACGTCGCGCGAATCTAGGAATTCGTTGCCCGGCGCAGCTCGCGGTGCAGCCAGGCTCGAGCAGTCGTCCAATCGCGCTTCACGGTCGCGGGGGAGATATCGAGAGCGGCTGAGACCTCATCAATCGAGAGGCCTCCAAAAAAACGCAATTCCACAATTTGGGCCTGTCGCGGATCCATGCGTGCGAGCTCCTGCAGCGCATCATCCAGCGCCAGCAGATCGTAGTCCGGTTCCTCCGGGAGCTGGAGAGCCTTGTCAAGGGTAAGCTTGCACCCGTAATCGCGTTTCGCAGCACTCCGTTTGCGCGCGTGATCGACAAGAATTTCCCGCATGAGTCGCGATGAGATGGCAAGGAAATGAGCGCGATTTTGAAATTGCAGGGGCTGGCCGTGGTCCACGAATCGAAGATAAGCTTCGTGTACCAGCGCGGTACTCTGCAGAGTGTGATCGCGGCGCTCGCCCTGGAGGTGATAACGGGCCACTCGCCGCAACTGGTCGTAGACAAGCGGTAAGAGCTTCTGCAGCGCGTCCTGATCTCCGCCCTTCCACTTGACCAACAGCTCGGTAACGGGCGTAGAGGAACCGCTACTTACCATTCCAATGCCGCCTCCAAAGCGGGTTTCGGCGAGAATCATAAGTCCAGAGCTGGGTTGAGTCAATGAGAATGGCGGACCAACGCAGCGGCACCCGGTGAAATACCCACGCTATGTGTGAATCTCTCCCATTGAATGTCAAAGACTTTGAACCAACTCAACACCGACCGCAATAACTTGGCTATTCTTTGGCGGCGATTCCCAAAGTCTTCATCTTCCGGTACAGGTGGCTGCGCTCGAGTCCCAGAACTTCCGCCGTGCGACTCACATTCCCGCGATTTTCATCGAGCTTCTTAATAATGTAATCCCGCTCGTAAGCATCGCGCGCCTGGTGAAGCGTGGAAAACTCTGTGGTGATCGAGCGGCGGCTACCATCGCGGTAGACCAAAGGTGGAAGATGCTTACGCTCGAACTTATTCGTGGTCGGATTCATGATGACGATGCGCTCGATGACATTCTTCAATTCGCGAACGTTGCCGGGCCACGAGTAGCGCATCAAGGTCTGGATAGCATCATCAGTAATCTCCCGCGGGCGGCGGCCGTAGGTTAAAGCAAGTTCCTTTAAGAAATACCGCGCCAGCATGGGAATGTCTTCCTTACGCTCGCGCAAAGGGGGCACAAAGAAAGGAATCACATTCAGCCGATAAAAGAGGTCTTCGCGAAAATTGCCGCGAGAGATCTCCTCTTCGAGGTCCTTGTTAGTGGAGGCGATCACGCGCACATCGACCGTTACACTCTCGTTGCTGCCGACGGGAGCGAAGCGTTGCTCATCTAAGGTTCGCAAAACCTTGGACTGAGTTTTGAGGCTCATATCGCCGACCTCGTCGAGAAAGAGTGTTCCCCCGTCCGCCTTCTGGAACTTCCCTTCCTTGTCGCCGCTGGCGCCCGGAAACGAACCCTTGAGGTGTCCGAACAATTCACTTTCAATGAGGTCTTCGGGGATGGCGGCGCAATTCACTTCTACGAACGGCTGCTCCTTGCGCGGGCTCTGCGCGTGAATGGCATGTGCCACCAGTTCCTTCCCCGTCCCCGATTCTCCATAGATGAGGACGCGCCCGTTCGTGGGCGCCATCAACCCGATCTGCTGGCGCAGAGCTTTCATGGGAATACTGTCACCGGCGATCACACTCTTGAATTGCAACTGCTTCTTGAGGTCGCTGTTCTCACTGCGCAGGCGCTTGGCTTCGATGGCGTTCTTAATCAGGATCAGCGTGCGGTCCAGCGACAAGGGTTTTTCCAGGAAGTCAAACGCGCCCAGCTTCGTGGCCCGCACTGCCGTCTCGATGGTGCCATGGCCGGAGATCATGATCACCTCCGGGGCGTTCTCGGCTTCGCGAATTCTTTCCAGGGTTTCCAGACCATCCATGCCGGGAAGCCACACGTCGAGCAAGATGACATCGGGCATGCGCTTGCGGAGGAATTCCAGGCAGGCTTCCCCGCTGGCTGCTTCGGCAGCTTTGTAGCCTTCATCTTCGAGCACGCCCTTCAGCGACTCGCGGATGCCCGATTCGTCGTCCACGATCAGGATGGTGTGCATGGTCAGCTTACGACCTGCTTGACCGCCACTTCGGATGCTACTGGCAATTCCACGATGAACCGGCTGCCGACTGGCTTGTTTTCTTCCACGCGGATAGAACCGTGGTGGTCTTCGATAATGCGATTTACGATAGCCAGGCCGAGACCAGTTCCGCGCTTCTTGGTGGAAAAATACGGGAGAAAAAGTTTTTCTTTCAACTCTCGGGTCACGCCCTGGCCAGTGTCCGCAATCACGAGCTCCACCGCGTCGCGTCCTCCGACGAGAGCAGTCGATATCTGAATCTCGCGAACTAGCGAGTGCTGCATGGCCTCCGCAGCATTGTCGACCAGGTTCGCGAGCACTCGCTTCATGGCCTCGGCGTCCGCCATCACATTGGGCAGATCGGACGCCAGCGCGGTGCTCACGTGTATACCGTCGAGCCGGCCGTTAAACATAGCCAGCGCATTATCGACAATGGCATTGAGACTGGCAGGCTGTGGACGAGACGTGGGAAAGCGGGCGAGCGTGGAAAACTCATCAACCAGCGTACGCACGGTTTCCACGGAACCGGCAATCGTGTCCGCACAATCGTGAATAATCTTGAGCGAGGCAGCATCGGGCGGTACGCCCCGATCAAGGTGGCGTCGGATACGCTCGGCAGAGAGAGCAATGGGCGTCAGCGGGTTCTTGATTTCATGAGCCACGCGGCGCGCAACTTCACGCCAGGCGGCCTGTTTCTGCGCCTTCAGCAGGTCGGAAAGGTCTTCGAACACCAGGACGTATCCCAGCCGCTGCGACTCGTGTTGCAGCGTGGCCACCGTGACGGCGACGTTCAACTCGCCCGCGGGTAAGGAGATCTCGATTTGGCTCGTCGTCATCGCCATGCGGTCGGCGCGGCGCAGCAGCGGCACCAGGTCCTCAACCACTTCGCGCGGCAGAGCCTCACTCAGATTCGTGCCGACCAACGAGTCAGGCAGACGATTGTTTCCGGAAGGATGAAAAATGCGAAGCAACGCGTTGTTCGCGTGCGTGACCCGGCGTTCCGCATCCAACGACAGAACGCCCGTGGGGATACTCTCAAGGATGGTGCCGATATGGCGGTTCCTTTGTTCGAGAGTCACGTAAGCCGCGCTGATCTCCCGGCTCGAGGACTCGATCTGGCGGCGGCTGGACTCGAGTTCTTCGGCCATGCGGTTGAAGGAACGCACCAGGTCCCCGAGTTCGTCGGTGGCGCGCACTTCCACACGGTGCTCGAGCTTGCCGCGAGAGATCTCTTGAGTCGCGGCGGCCAGAGCAGCCACGGGTTGGGTCACTAACTTCGAAAGAAACATGGCCAGCCAGGTCGATGCAAATAGCACCAGAACGGTGAGCAGCATCAGAACGCCCATGTACGTACGGCGCACCTGGCGGCGCTGGTGAGCCAGATCCCAATAGCGTTTTTGACTAGCGCTGATCTGGGCAACGGTTTCCGAGAGCTTGGACGGTAAGGGCATGGCAACCACGATCTGGCCGCTGTTCCCAACCGGGGCTGTCCCCAGAATATATTCGATGTTTTGCCACTGGAACTGCTTTGGAGGCGTGCCGCTCGCCGATAACACCTTGGATTTAAGCAAAGACCATGGTGCGGGGAGGCCCAGACTGGCTTCTGCATTGTCCCCAGCGATCGCCAGTGCAAAACCGCCCTGCAGCGTCGCTTCGTGACGGCGAAACACGTTTACCACTGAAGAAAAACTGTGCCCGGAAAATGCCCGCTCCGTTTCCGGGGACGCGGCGATGGACAGGGCCTCGGCATGTGCATTCTGGGCCGCGTAATCGGAGAGCAGCGAAGCCATGGTAGCGGCGTCAGCCCGAACTTCCTCCACCGGGCTGGAGAACCACTTTTCGATGGTGCGATTCATCAGCGAGTACGAGAACAGGAACATCACCACAACGGGAAGAATGGAAAGCAGGAGCCCAATTACCACCATGCGGGTGCGGAACTTCGAACCCAGCACTCCCAGGCGTCGCTCCGCAAAAACTTTGAGCAGATTGCGCGCGAGGATGAATGTCAGCGCCACGAAAAGCAGAAAAACCACTGCCGAGAGCGCTGCGAAAAACAGGAGTTGCTGATTGTTATCCGGATTCAAGAATGGCAGGTCAAATGACGTTTGCGACAGAATGATTCCGAAGAGCGCAAGGATCGCGACTGCGAGCGGCAGAATGGCTTTCTTGCGGCTCGAAGTCCTGTCGGGAACGCGAGTTGGATTAGGGGACGCCAAATCCCTGGCTGCTCCGGTGCTGCAAAAATATGAAGATGACGTTCAGGAGCGCGTGGTTTCATTATAGCGGCGTCCGGCAATTGTCGAGGTTGCAGAAGCGTGCCGCAGAGGCGCCTGAATTTGGGTCTGGAGTCCACATCGTCCGCCGCTATGCGGTGAGCTTCTTCTCTAAAGTGCATGTACATTCGGACCAAGCCTCGCCGCGAATAGCACGAAAATCCGCCACTCACGGGCAAACGTCTTCTCTTGCCGCTCATTTCAGCCTCGAAACGGCTCCCCTCCGTAGAGGACAAGTACCAAAGTTACTGGTGCCGTAACCGCTCTGCGTTGACAATTTGTGTCAACGCGATAGGCTGCAGTTTCTCCCCTAAATTGGCAGCGATTGCGCGCGAGCAAAGCGATCTGAACGCTGTCTGTTGCCGCTCAGATAGGAGATCGAGGTATGTCTCAACGGCTGGGTGATCTTCTGGTAAAAGAGAAGATCATTACCCCGGAGCAGTTGGCACAAGCGCAAAAGACGCAGAAGGAAACCAACGTTCGACTGGCTTCCGCTCTGGTCAAGTTGGGCTTCCTCACGGATGAAGACGTCACCAACTTCCTTTCGCGACAGTACGGCGTGCCCGCCATCAATCTCTCCTATTTCGAAATTGATCCTGCGGTCGTCAAACTGATTCCCTTTGAAACCGCCAAGCGCTACCAGATTCTTCCGCTAAGCCGCGTAGGCGCATCGCTGACCATTGCCATGGTGGACCCGACGAATGTCTTCGCCATGGACGATATCAAGTTCATGACCGGCTTCAATATCGAGCCGGTGGTGGCATCGGAAAGCTCCATCCAGGAAGGCATCGAAAAAGCCTACGGCACGACCAAGGAAGAAGACCTCGAGCAGGTCATGCAATCGATGACCGAGGTCGATGCGGATGTTGAACTGCAGTCCGAGCAGGAAGAAATCGCGCTCTCCGAACTGGAAAAGGCTGCGGACGAGGCACCCATCGTCAAGCTGGTGAACCTGGTGCTCACCGACGCCGTAAAGCGCGGAGCCAGCGACATCCACATGGAGCCGTACGAAAAAGAGTTCCGCGTGCGCTTCCGTATTGACGGCGTGCTGCAGTCGATCATGTCTCCGCCGCTGAAATTGAAGGATGCCATTACCTCGCGCGTAAAAATTATGGCCAAGCTCGACATCAGCGAGAAGCGCCTGCCGCAAGACGGCCGCATCATGCTGAAGATGAGTGTCGGCGGACGAAAAAAACAGCTCGATTTCCGCGTCAGTACCCTTCCCACCCTGTGGGGCGAAAAAATCGTGCTGCGCTTGCTCGATAAGGAGAATCTCCGGCTGGATATGACCAAGCTTGGCTTCGAACCGGAGTCATTGGTCAAGTTTGAAAAAGCCATTCTTAAGCCTTACGGAATGGTGCTGGTCACTGGGCCAACCGGATCGGGCAAGACCAATACGCTGTACTCCTCCATCTCGCGCCTGAACCAGCCGGATACGAACATCATGACCGCCGAAGATCCGGTCGAGTTCCAGTTGCAGGGCGTGAACCAGGTGCAGATGAAGGAACAGATCGGCCTGAATTTTGCGGCCGCGTTGCGCGCTTTCCTGCGGCAAGATCCAAACATCATCCTGGTCGGCGAGATTCGAGACTTTGAAACCGCGGAAATCGCCATTAAGGCGGCGCTCACCGGCCACCTGGTGCTCTCCACGCTGCACACGAACGGCGCGCCCGAGACCATTACCCGGCTCATGAACATGGGCATTGAACCTTTTCTCGTGGCCACCTCTGTGCACCTCATCTGCGCGCAGCGCCTGGTCAGGCGCATTTGCCGTGAGTGTATCGAGACCGTCGATGTGCCCTACCAGACGCTTCTCGAGGAAGGTTACTCACCGGAAGAAGCCAAGACCACGAAGATCCAGAAGGGTAAAGGTTGCGGAACCTGCAATAACACCGGCTACAAAGGCCGAACGGGCTTGTATGAAGTAATGGAAGTGGATGACGAGATCAAAGAACTGGTTCTGGTTGGCGCGTCGGCAGTGGAGTTGAAGAAAAAAGCCATTGAACGCGGCATGATCACGCTGCGCCGCAGCGGCCTGATCAAAGTGGCGGCGGGCATGACGACTCTCGAGGAAGTGGCTCGCGAGACCATTCACTAAGAGTTCGGGGAAGAGGAGATTATGGGTCTTTCGCTCAGTGATTTGCTGAAACGCATGCTGGAAATGGGAGGCAGTGACCTTCACATTACTACCAACTCACCGCCGCAGGTTCGTGTGCACGGCCACCTGGTTCCCCTGGACTTGCCTCAGCTTACGCCGGCGGAGACCAAGCAGCTTGCGTACAGCGTGATGACCGACTCACAGAAACACCGCTTCGAAGAAAATCTGGAGCTCGACTTTTCGTTCGGTTTGAAAGGTTTGGCCCGCTTCCGCGCCAACCTGTTCAACCAACGCGGAGCAACAGCAGCGGTGTTCCGTCTTATTCCCTTTGAGATCAAATCATTCAACCAGCTCGGATTGCCAGCGGTGGTAAGCAAGCTTTGCGATAAGCCGCGAGGTCTGGTCCTGGTCACCGGGCCCACCGGTTCCGGCAAATCCACCACCCTCGCCGCCATGATCGACAAGATCAATACCGAGCGGCACGATCACATCCTCACCATCGAGGACCCGATCGAATTCGTCCACATGAACAAGAATTGCGTGGTGAACCAGCGCGAGTTGCACGCCGATACGAAGAGTTTCGCCGACGCATTGCGCGCTGCCCTCCGCGAAGACCCCGACGTGGTGCTGATCGGCGAAATGCGCGACCTGGAGACAATCGAATCGGCGCTGCGCATTGCCGAAACCGGCCACCTGACTTTCGGAACGCTGCACACGAATTCCACTACCTCCACCATCAACCGAATCATTGACGTTTTCCCGGCCCACCAGCAGCCGCAAATCCGGGCGCAGTTGTCGCTGGTGCTGGAAGGCATTCTGTGCCAGAGCCTGTTGCCGCGCGCGGACAACAAGGGCCGCGCCATGTGCATGGAAATCATGGTGCCCAACGCCGCTATCCGCAACTTGATTCGTGAAGACAAGATCCACCAGATCTACTCCGCCATGCAGGCGGGGCAGGAAAAGTTCGGCATGCAGACATTTAACCAGGCGCTGGCTTCGGCGTACTTTCAGAAACAGATTTCATTGGAAGTCGCACTGCTGCGCTCCAGCAATCAGGACGAGTTGCAGGAAATGATCGCCCGTGGGGCCGGCCTGCTCAACCGCAACCAGGCTCAGGGGGCGGGCATGGCAAAGGCTGCCACCGGCAAGCGCTAGGCGGAGTCCACGATGACCGGCCCGCCTTGCCAGCGGGCGCGAGTATTCGGCAAGCGAATGGCCGGCAGTAAGACCGTGCCGCAGGTAAGCAGGACGTAAGGAGACTTCAACATGCCAGTTTTCACCTTTTCGGGTAAGGACGCATCAGGAGCGAAGATTTCCGGGGAACGAGTGGCCGCCAGCAAAGCGGTCCTGACCGCCCAATTGCGTCGCGAGCGAATCACCCCTAACTCCGTACGGGAGAAGGGGAAGGAATTCTCCTTGCCTACTTTCGGTACGGCTAAGGTCAAGACCAAGGACATCGCGGTGTTCTTCCGCCAGTTCTCGGTCATGATCGATGCCGGACTGCCGCTGGTACAGTGCCTGGAGATCCTCGCCGCCAACCAGGAGAATCCCACAATGCAGAAAACGCTGACTGGGGTTCGAACCACCGTAGAAGGCGGCGCCACGCTGGCCAACGCCATGCGCCAGTTTCCCACTATTTTCGACGACCTTACCACCAACATGATGGAAGCGGGAGAAACGGGCGGTATTCTCGACGTTATTCTGCAGCGCCTCGCTCAGTACGTGGAGAAAGCAGTGAAACTGCGTTCCGCCGTAAAGTCGGCCCTGATCTACCCGGTCGCGGTGGTGTCTATCGCAGTTTTGATTGTGGGCGCCCTGCTAAAATGGGTGGTCCCGATTTTCGCCAACTTATTCGTTGGCCTCGGTGTCGCCCTGCCGCTACCCACCCGGATCACCATTGGGTTGAGCTCGTTCATCGGTCACTTCTGGTGGTTCTTCATCATCGGATTTATCGCGCTGATCTTCGGCGTGAAGCAGATGCGTAAACACCCGCGCGGCCGCTACTACTTCGATTTCACGCTGCTGAAGCTGCCCGTGCTGGGCTTACTGCTGCGCAAGATTGCGGTGGCGCGCTTCACTCGTACCCTGGGAACTTTGATCACCTCTGGCGTGCCCATCCTGGAAGGCCTGGCGATTACTGCGAAAACCTCCGGTAACGCCGTTCTCGAAGAGGCCCTGATGAAGGTACGAAAGGCCATCGAGGAAGGCCGCACAATCGTGGACCCCTTGAAGGAGTGCGGCGTCTTCCCCAATATGGTAACGCAGATGATCGGCGTCGGCGAAGCCACTGGTGCCATGGACTCTATGCTGCAGAAGATTGCCGACTTTTACGAGGACGAAGTGGACGCCGCCACCCGCGACATGCTGGCCATGCTGGAGCCCCTGATTATCGGCGTTCTCGGCGTGACCATCGGCGGAATCGTTATTTCGCTCTACATGCCGCTGTTCTCGATGATCGCGAAACTGGCCGGCTAACCGAGCGATCTACACGCGGGGAAGAGCCGCGATGAGGTGTAGCGGTCTTCCCTGCACAGCCGTTCGAAAGACGCGGAAGTAAACACACGAGTTTTTCGCGGCACTTGACATCACGGGAACCTGATCAGAATGCAACCGATGCTGGATG
>Ga0070741_10012696_pt1 | contig 15133 bp, 9 predicted proteins | sample Coa_R1_4_FD_66440 | JGI IMG/M metagenome (GOLD analysis project Ga0070741, IMG submission 66440) | Surface soil microbial communities from Centralia Pennsylvania, which are recovering from an underground coalmine fire - Coalmine... | ecosystem: Environmental > Terrestrial > Soil > Unclassified ... | reverse complement strand
GGGGGTGGTCTCCTTCTGGTCTGCATCGAGTATGAGGAGCAGTACTACTTACCCCAAAGAGTACTGCTCCTCATGCTATGGCGAGGGATTTTTTGCGAAGGTGAAATTTGCCTTGACTTTTAGGAAATCAGGGCGTATAATTTTAACAATTTGAAGCATTCCCAAACGAACCAGAGATTGGAAAAGGCACGGCATCTTCATGGGCTTAAAGCACTGGATACTGATAATACAGGTAACAACGCCGCAGATGGGTTGTTTCACCGTTTTTCCCGATGGCCCAGGTGCCATTATCTGGAAGAGATTCTCTTCCTCACCCCCACCGATTCAGGGGTGAGGAATTTTTTTTTGCCTGTTGGGCCTGTTCCCAGATCCGCTCCCTTTCTATCCAGGAAGGAAGAAAAGGATGACCTGTCAACCGGCTATCATGAGCAAATATTATAGAAGTTTTACTGGAGAAGTAATAATTGGCTTAACATTCACCAACGAGAAGAGGTCGTTGGACAGCTTGGAGGCTCTTTTATGCATCAGGTGACATCGGCTACTAATTCATTAAGCAGGATCAATGGCGACTTCGCCGGGAAAGATATTATTTCTCTGGAGCAGTTTTCCGCCGCTGATCTTCGTCTGTTGTTCAACGTAACGCGCGAAATGAAGCAAATAGCGCTGAACAAAGAGCCTTCACAGTTGCTGGCAGGCCATATTATATCGCTGCTATTTTTTGAGCCTTCCAGCCGCACCTTCGCCTCGTTTGCTGCGGCAGTCAAGCGACTGGGCGGCCAGACGGTTGAGATGCAGAATCCAGAGACGACCGCCTCTATTTATAAAGGGGAATCTTTTGAGGATACCATTCGCGTGCTAGAGGCGTATTCCGATGCGATTGTGCTGCGCCACCGCACTTCCGGCGCTGCGCAAAGGGCGGCGGATGCTGCTGAAACGATACCGCTGATTAACGCCGGCGATGGCAATAACGAGCATCCAACGCAGACGTTGCTCGACCTCTATACGCTCTATGAACGCTTTGGCCGCCTGGATAATCTTACAGGTCTGCTGGTTGGCGATCCGCTCAATAGCCGCACGATGCATTCGTTGCTGCGGGGGCTCTCGCTCTTTAGCGGCAATACCGTCTATCTTCTCTCCTTGCCGCAACTGCGATTGAGCAGAGACGACTTCGTTTTTTTGAGCGGAAGGGGAGTGAAGATCGTGGAAATAAGTAAGGAGCAAGATATTCCGCGGGATTGTCATTTCTGGTACTGGACGCGGGTGCAGAAAGAGCGTTTTGCCTCCCTCGAAGAGTATCAGGACATCGCCAGGAATACTTTTGTGGCGACGCCGCAATTGCTCAATGCATATGCCAGCAAAGATATGATCCTGATGGACCCGCTGCCACGCGTGGACTCGGTAGATCCGGCGGTTGATGCGGACGAGCGGGCAGTCTATCTGCGTTCACAGATTAGAAATGGCTTGTATACGCGGATGGCATTACTGGCGTTAGTATTATTGCAGTACCCTCAAGCGGGTTGAGCTAGCCATGCCCTTTCGCCGCATCCATTGGGGAATACTATACATGCTCTACCCCAGGATGTCAAGTCGAAATGCACGAGGGAAAGCGTAATTGAAAATATTGTTGAAAGGGATCAGCGTCAATGAAAAACGTTGCCATTGATAATAACATTCTTGTTGAAAAACGCCTTGAAAACCATGCCGTACGGCATAGCTTACCAGCCGAGGCATATGCTGATGGTGGCGACCTGCTGCTAAAGGAGACGTCGCGAAAGGCAACACTGGTACTGGAGGATGGAACTGCATTTGCAGGCACTTCCTTTGGCTATGAAGAGGCGGTCTCGGGAGAAGTCGTTTTCAGTACCGGCATGGTTGGCTATCCAGAGGCTCTGACCGATGCATCTTTCGCGGGCCAGATCCTGACGATGACCTATCCTATAATCGGCAACTATGGAGTGCCGGAGCCATCGCTATGGGAAAGCAATAAAATCCAGGTTGCCGCGCTGATTGTTTCTGACTATATTGATACTCCTTCTCACGCGCAAAGCACGATGAAGCTGGATACGTGGCTCAAGCTGCAAAAGATTCCGGCTCTGGAAATTAAAGATACACGCTTTTTAACTCAGCATATTCGCAAGCATGGCACGATGCTGGGCAAAATAATCTTTGATAGCGATATTCCTTTCTACAATCCCGATGACGATAATCTGGTCGCAAAAGTCTCAACGCGGCAGGTAACAAAAAGGGGAGATGGGGATCTGACGATTGCCCTCATAGATTGCGGAGCCAAACGCAATATTGAGCATTGCCTGACTGCAAGAAACGTAAGTGTGGTGACGGTTCCCTGGGATTGGGATCTTTTTGCGCCGGAGCAGAGTTTTGCCTTTGACGGCATTCTGATCTCCAATGGACCGGGCAACCCTAAGATGGTGCAGAAGACCATCGAGACGATCAAAACCGCTCTGGCGCGCGATATTCCGATGATGGGGATCTGTCTGGGGCACCAGTTGCTGGCCCTGGCGGCTGGTGGGGACACCTATAAGCTCAAGTTTGGGCATAGAAGCCAGAATCAGCCTTGTCTTTTAATGCCGCCCGCCAACGCCGCTGTCGCGTCTAGCACTCCCACGATGAATCGGGGAGCTACGGCGGGCGGCAAGGAAGGCCTGTTGCAGGGAACGAAACGCTGCTTTATCACCACTCAGAACCACGGTTTCGCGGTTGAGAAGTTGCCTCCCGCTTTTGAACCCTGGTTTGTGAACGCCAATGATGGCAGTAATGAAGGGATGCGCCATAGCAGCAAGCCCTTCTTCTCCGTCCAATTCCATCCTGAGGCGACCCCTGGCCCGATGGACACAGAATGGCTATTCGATCACTTCCTGGATGCATGCCGGGCAGGAAAGGAGACCCGTAGGGTCTCGATTTATCGCGACCGGCGCGATTTATCGCGTGACCCAATAAATCACCCCGGCGTGACCGATCCCTCCCACACGGCAGAGCCCTCCTGCGTGACCGATCCCAGCCATCCCCACAGTGAGGTAAGACGTTAACATGGAGCAGGTACATGCAAGCTTTGCCGCTGCCCACATTAAGAAAGTGTTGGTATTGGGGGCAGGGGCGTTGAAGATAGGGCAATCGGGCGAGTTTGACTATTCCGGTTCGCAGGCGCTCAAGGCGTTGCGCGAGGAGGGCATCTCGACCGTCCTGGTCAATCCCAATATTGCCACCATTCAGACCTCCAAGCTGCTGGCGGACCAGGTCTACTTTTTACCCGTGACGGCTTTCTTTGTGGAGAAGATCATCGCCAAAGAGCGGCCCGACGGTATCCTGCTCTCCTTCGGAGGTCAGACGGCGCTCAACTGTGGCATTGAGCTGTACCGTACGGGCGTGCTGGAGAGGTACGGGGTCCAGATTTTAGGGACACCCATTTCCGCCATTATCCTCACCGAAGACCGGCAGGAGTTTGCGCAGCATTTACATGGCATCGATATCCCAACGCCTCAGAGCAGGAGCGCGGTAACGCTGGCGGAGGCCATGCGCATAGGGGAGGCGTTGGGCTTTCCGGTGATGGTGCGCGCCGGTTTTGCGCTGGGTGGGCAGGGGTCGGGTATTGCCCAGAATGTGCAGGAACTGGAGGCTATCGTTAATGGCGCGCTCGCATTCGCTCCGCAGGTGTTGGTTGAGCAGTATCTCCACCACTTCAAAGAGGTCGAGTACGAGGTTGTGCGCGATGGCTATGATAACTGCATTACCGTCTGTAATATGGAGAATATGGACCCGCTGGGCATCCATACCGGTGAATCGATTGTAATTGCTCCCAGCCAGACGCTGACCAACCACGAATATCATATGCTGCGCACCGCCGCGATCACCATCGTCAGAAGCCTGGGCATTGTGGGGGAGTGTAATGTGCAATTTGCCCTTAACCCCAGAACTTCCGCGTATTATGTGATAGAAGTCAATGCACGCCTCTCGCGTAGCTCCGCCCTCGCCAGTAAAGCGACGGGCTATCCACTGGCGTACGTCGCTGCAAAACTGGCGCTGGGCTATGGGCTGACGGAGCTTACCAACAGGATCACAGGCGTGACGCGAGCCTGCTTCGAGCCTAGCCTCGATTATGTAGTGGTGAAGATCCCACGCTGGGACCTTGAGAAGTTCAAAGGGGTGGATGAGACGATTGGCACCGGCATGAAATCGGTCGGCGAGGTGATGGGCATTGGCCGCACCTTCGAGGAAGCCTATCAAAAAGCTATCCGCATGCTGGACCTGGATTTTGAAGGGGCCACTTCCGAAAAGGTATTTGCGAACGGGGCTGATCTTGATATTTCTCCAGCTATAGGAGCGGTAGGGACAGGGCAACCGCGAGGGATTGCCCCTACGTCTGTCAGTGAGGAAGACCCTCGTCGGCAAGATAGTATTGATAAATACCTTTATACGCCCACGCCTAAACGCATGTTTGCGCTACCCCTGGCGATGCGTCACGGCATTGCGGTAGAAGAGATTGCCGTCATTACAGGCATCGACTCCTGGTTTTTGCAGCGCATCAAGCATATCGTGGACATTGAGGAGGATCTCAGGAGGAGCCAGGATCTCTCGGCGGCCAATCTGCTCGCTTTGAAGCAAAGGGGGGTATCCGACAAGCGTATTGGTGAGTTAACAGGCCAGACGGGGCTGGCTATCAGATCGCTACGGAAGAAACTGGGGATAACGCCCTGGATCTTTCAGATTGACACGTTGGCAGCCGAGTTCCCATCTGAGACCAACTATTTGTATATGACCTATAACGCTCAGCATCATGATATAGAGCCTTTGCGGGGAGATGGTGTGGTAATCCTGGGATCTGGCCCTTACCGTATTGGCTCGTCGGTCGAATTTGACTGGACGTGTGTGAGCACCGTGGATGCGCTCAAAAAATATCATAAACGCTCTATTGTCATAAATTGCAATCCTGAGACAGTATCTACCGATTATGACACCTCTGATCGCCTGTACTTTGAAGAATTGACGTTTGAGCGTATCGCTGACGTGTGTGAATTTGAATTACCTTATGGCGTGATCGTCTCGGTAGGTGGGCAGACGCCGAACAATCGAGCCAAAGCTTTGCAAAATTATGGCGTGCGCATCCTGGGGACGGATGCAACCGATATTGACCGGGCGGAGGACCGCAGTAAATTTTCTAAATTGCTGGACACATTAGATATTCGCCAGCCGGCATGGGATAAATTTGTCAACATTGCCGAAGCGATCCAGTTTGCCGAGCGCGTGGGCTATCCCGTGCTGGTCAGACCTTCCTATGTGCTTTCGGGCAGCGCCATGAATATCTGCAATACGCAGGAGGAGCTGGAGCAATATACCAGGGAGGCGGCGGCAGTTTCGCCGGAGCATCCCGTGACGGTGACGAAGTTTCTTGAGAAGGTCAAGGAGGTCGAGCTGGATGCCGTGGCGCAACATGGCGAGATCAAAGCTTTTGTCATCTCAGAACACATCGAGAATGCAGGCGTGCATTCCGGCGATGCCACGATAGTCCTGCCGCCGCAGACGCTCAATGCCGAGACAAAAGGCAGAATAGAGGAAGTTGGGTATGCCATTGCCGGGGCGCTCAATATTACGGGTCCGTTCAACATGCAGTTTCTGGCGAAGGATAACCAGGTCTATGTCATCGAGGTCAATCTGAGGGCCTCGCGTACCTTCCCCTTCATCTCGAAAGTGACCGGCATCAACTTCATGGAACTCTTTGTTGACGCGCTTTTTGCGGATGCGATCCAGCGGACCCCGAATGTCCAACCGGTGCAGATGCCGGAACTGGCGTTTACCGCGGTGAAGGCGCCGCAATTTTCGTTCTCGCGCCTTACTGGAGCTGATCCTGTGTTGCGGGTCGAGATGGCGTCAACGGGAGAGGTGGCCTGTTTTGGCGATGATGTGGAGGAAGCCTATTTGAAAGCCATTCTTGCGACGGGGGGGCGCATCCCGCAAAAAGGCGTTTTTATCAGCCTGGGTGGGCAGGAGAAGAAGGAGAAGTTTCTGGAGAGCGCCAGGCTGCTCAGCAAACTGCATATTCCACTGTATGCCACGGCTAAAACATGCGCGTTCTTACAATCTCATGGTATTGAAGCCACGATGCTCTACAAAATACACGAGCAGCGCACGCCCAATGTCCTGACCTACTTCCGTGACAACAAGATCGATCTGGCTATCAATATTGTAGACCAGTTTATTAAAAAAGAAGTTGACGATGATTACGCTATGCGACGTTACGCCGTAGATCATAATGTGCCTCTCTTCACCAAAATCAAGCAGGCCCGCCTCTTTATCAAGGCGATTGCCGAGAAAAACCTTGCCACGCTGCCCATTAACGCATGGAATGAATATTCGTAGGGGTAATGTCTGGTAGCAAAGATGAACGGTAGGGGCAAGGGGAAGGGTAGGGAGAGGTGGGGGCCTTGCGCTTGCCCTGATCGATACGAAATGCAAGAGGCGTAGGGGCAAGGGGAAGGGTAGGGAGAGGTGGGGGCCTTGCGCTTGCCCTGATCGATACGAAATGCGAGAAAGGAGCCTTATATGACAACGCATGCAAATGTTGAGACGATAGAGACGGATATCTTAATTATTGGTTCGGGCGGCTCGGGGTTGAGGGCGGCGATTGAGGCGACGAAACGCCTTTCCGCCAGCCTGAGCGAAGCTAGCGCGTCAGCAGCGTTGGCTGGCGGAATTTCAAGGCAGCGAGGGGCAAGGGTTCTGGTGGTGGCGAAGGAGTTTTTGAAGGATGCTCATACGGGCTGGGCGATGGGCGGCCTCAATGTGGCAATGAAGGAGCCCGCGACGCCGCAGATGCATTTTGAGGATACGGTTAACGGCGGCTGGTATATCAATAATTATAAACTTGCCAGGATCTTTGCCGAAGAGATGCCTGACCGCATCCATGATCTGGAGAACTACGGCGTGAAGTTTGATCGCTTGCCCGATGGCTCGTATTTTGTGTGGGCTGGAGGCAAGCAGTCCGCGCCGCTGAATTTATGCGCTGGCGATTATACCGGGCGCGAGATGATGCAGGGGCTGCTGGCCGAAGTTGAGCGGCTGCACATTCCCTTCCTGGAATACCATTATGTTGCGCGTCTGCTCAAGCAGGGAGACAGGGTAGTTGGGGCTTTCCTGATCGATAATCGAACGGGAGCTTACAAGGTCGTGCAGGCAAAGGCGACGATTGTGGCAACGGGCGGGGGTGGCAATATGTACAAGATCAATACCAATGCGCCAAGTAATACGGGCGAGGGCTATGCCTGGGCGCTTGACGTGGGGGCCGAGCTGGTCGATATGGAGATGGTGCAGTTTCACCCCACAGGCATGGCGTATCCGCCCGAGAAGCGCGGCACCCTGGTGACTGAGAAGGTCAGAGGCAACGGCGGTATCCTCAAAAATAAGAATGGGGAGCGTTTTATGCAGCGTTACCAGCCCCAGCGTCTTGAACTGGCCGGGCGCGACGAGGTGACGCGAGCGATCTACCAGGAGATCGCCGAGGGGCGGGGAACGGAGCATGGCGCGGTCTACCTGGACACAACGCATTGGGAAGAGGGCAAGGCCGAAAAGCTGGTCCCCGACGTCTTCGCAGCCCATATGGAGGTGGGGATCGACATTCGCAAGCAGATGATGGAGATCACGCCCTCCATGCATCATATGATGGGTGGCTATGCGATCAACGAGTGGGGCGAGACGGGGGTAAAGGGGCTCTTCGCCGTTGGTGAGGTCACGACCAGCGTTCACGGGGCCAATCGTCTCGGCGGAAATTCGCTAGCAGAGGGCCAGGTCTTCGGGCGACGCGCCGGCATCCGTGCAGCCGAATATGTTAAGCAAAACCTGCCGGTGCAGATTGATCCGCAGATTATCGGTGCAGAAGTGCGACACATTGAAGCATTTCGCCAGCGCCAGAATGGGCCAGCTCCGGCAGACATGCTAGGACGCATCAAGGCCGTGATGTGGAACGACGTTGGCATTATCAGAGATGCCGCGCACCTGGAAAACGCCCTGCGAGAGATTAAACAGCTACAGGTTGAGTCACAGCATCTTGTGGCCGCCGACGAGCAGCAGGTCCAGGCGTGCCTGGAAATCCAGGATATGCTGAAAACGGCAGAGGTAATCATCCTCGCAGCTCTAGAGCGCAAAGAGAGCCGAGGAGCGCATTACCGGGCCGATTATCCGCAAATGGATCAGGCATGGGTAAAGAATATTCGCATCCGCAAAGATAAGCAAGGGAAGCTTGTCGTCAGGGTGACCGATCCTGTCAAAGATTAGTTTCAATCCCTTCAAGCGGGTCGTGCTAGCCACCGGCTCCTGCCGCCCCTCTTGAGGAGAAGGATAACATCGAGTCCTAAGATGTCAAGTGGAAATGCATGAGGAACGTTTAACATGTCTACAACGCTCATCGGCTCCATCGTGCTGCCGGACCGCATTATCAAAGGCACATTACATATCGCTGACGGCAAAATCGCGAGGATTGAAGAGGGTTTTCCTCCATCCGATGTAGGGGCGGGGCTGGCCCCCGCCCTGCCTACGGGACAACCGCAAGAGGCAGGGCAACCGCAAGGGATTGCCCCTACAGCAGCCGTGATTGATTGCCGTGATTATTATATTCTGCCCGGTCTGATTGAGGTGCATGGGCATTTTCGCGAGCCAGGGCTTGAACATAAGGAGGATATTCCCCACGGCACGCGGGCGGCTCTGGCCGGTGGCTATACCACCGTCTTTGACATGCCCAATGTCAGGCCGCCGACAACAACCGTCGCGCGGGTAGAGCAGCAGATCGCGCGCTATAACGGCAGATCGTATACCGATTTTGCCATCAATATGGGAACCGCCGTTGAGGATATCGACGAACTGACAAAGATCGACAAAAAGCTGATTACGGGCGTCAAGATCTTTACCGCCGGTCATGCCACAACGCCTACTACCATCCCTCATCTTGGTGATATTGCCCGCATTTTCGAGATTCTGGGCGAGCGTGGGATCATGGCGCTGCTCCACGCCGAAAATCAAGAACTGGTCGATTATTTTACCCACAAATACCGCGATCAGTTGGGGAGGAGCGATCCGCCGGTATGGGGAGAGGCGCGCAACCTGTCTGTTGTGCTGACCTCCGCGCTGGAGATGGTCGCGCTGGCGAAGCAGTTTGGCGTCAAACTCTATTTGCTGCACCTCTCAACCGGGGAAGAGTTCGCCGCCGTCGAGTTTGGGCGCAGCATTGGCGTGGATGTCTACGGAGAAATCGCCGCCTATCAGTTGGCGTTTAATAGCGACGATTACGCAACTTACGGCAATATGATCAATGTCGCGCCCGCGTTGCGCACACCTGACGAGCAGAGGCGGCTCTGGCAACTGCTGCGAGCAGGCAAAATCGACGCCGTCATTTCCGAGCATACGCCGCATACATTGGCGGAGAAGCAAAAGCAGAGCGTCTGGGAGGTGGCGTCGGGCATGCCCGGGATTCAGGAGACACTCCCTGTCCTGCTAAGCAACTGGGTCAAGCATTTTGGTCCGGCCAGCCTGGAAGAGGGATTGGTGCGCATCGCCCAGGTCACTTCGCGGAACATCGCCGATATTTTCGGCTTTGCTCAGAAGGGCGGCCTGGTTGTTGGCAAGGACGCTGATATCACGGTAGTTGATGCAAAACGTCCCTGGAACGTGCAAAAAGACGATCTTTTCACCAAAAATCGCTGGTCTGCTTATGAAGGCATGGAACTGATCGGCAGGCCCGTGATGACGTTCTTGCGCGGGGATCTGGTCTATCAAGGCGGCAAAATAGTGGGCGATCCGCGGGGGCAACGCATTGAAAGGTAGGGGCGGGGCTGGTCCCCGCCCAGGTTTGTCCCGCCGTCCTACGTGAGGGCAACCGCGAGGGATTGCCCCTACCCGCGATAAGGAGACAGCCATGAACGATCCAGCCATTATGCAGCTATTCACCGTTGCCGGAGCCATTATCACCGACAGCCATTTCGTTTATAGTTCAGGTCGGCATAGTTCGGTCTATATCAATAAGGACGCGCTCTACTTGCATACCGCCGCGATATCAAAGCTCTGTGAATTGATGGTTCGTCCCTATGATGCCGATCAGATTGACGTCGTGGTTGGCCCGGTTCTGGGCGGTATCGTCCTCTCCCAGTGGGCGGCGCATCATCTCAACCAGCGTCGTTCAGCAGGAGAGACGCTGGCGGTTTACGCGGAAAAAGGGAGCGATGGGACGGATAAAAAGTTTTTCTTCAGCCGCGGCTATGACAGGCATATCGCTGGCAAAAACATCCTCGTCGTTGAAGATGTGCTCACAACGGGCGGCTCCGTGCGCCAGGTGATCGAGCTTGTACGCCAACACGGTGGCAATGTCGTTGGCCTGAGCGCGCTCTGCAATCGTGGCAACGTGCAGCCTGCCGACGTGGGGAATGTGCCGCTTCAATCCGTGATTGCGATAACGCTAGAGACCTTCACCGAAGCGGAATGTCCATTTTGCCGTCAGCAAGTGCCCATCAATACCGAACTGGGCAAGGGGCGAGCGTTTCTGGCAAAAAAGATCAGTAGCTGATTGTAATGAGTAAAAGCCTATGATGGAGGAATAAGATGATGACACAGCAAAATCAAGCAGAAGAGCGAGCAGGGCAGGGGCAAGCCCTGCCCCTACAGCATGTGGCAAAGACAGCCTTCATCTCATTATTGAAACAGCGGTGGCAGGAGGGGTATGCCGTCTGTGTCGGGTTAGATTCGGATTATGAGCAGTTGCCTGCCGCAGTGAAAAAAGTCGGCAGTGTTGAAGAGGCTATTTTTACATTCAACCGCGAGATCATCGACGCCACTCATGACCTGGTTTGCGCGTATAAGCCTAACATTGCTTTTTATGAGGCGCAAGGGGATGCCGGCTATCGCGCGCTCATGCGAACAGTTCATTATATAAAGGAAACTTATTCCCATCTTCCCGTGATCCTCGATGCCAAGCGGGCAGATATCGGCAGCACCAATGCTGGCTATGTTGCGGCTGTCTTCGATGTCATCGGCGCTGATGCGGTGACTGTCCACCCGTATCTGGGGAGGGAGGCTCTGGCACCTTTTCTGGCGCGCAAAGAGAAGGGCATCCTTGTGCTGGTAAAAACGTCGAATCCTGGCTCAGGCGAATTGCAGGATCTACCTGTAGGAGAAGAACAGGAGCCATTGTACCAGGTTGTGGCGCGCCATGTGGCGCAGAGCTGGAACATTCATGGAAACTGTGCAATCGTCGTTGGCGCAACGTATCCCGCGGAACTGGCCCGTGTGCGCGCTATCGTGGGTGATATGCCCATTCTCATTCCTGGTATCGGTACACAGGGGGGCGAGGTTGCCGCCACGGTAAACGCTGGCAAAAACAGCCGCGGTCAGGGTATGATTATCGGTGCCTCCCGCAGCATCATCTTCGCCTCGCGAGGTACCGATTTCGCGCAAGCTGCCCGCAGAGCGACGGAGCAACTGGACGCAGAGATCCGGCACAGCAAGTAGCTTTCTCTTTGCGTAAAAGGAGAACGTGGTGTGGGACTCTTTGCCTATAGTAGGTGGTAGTTGTTGAGGCTTGCTCACTTCTGTGGTAAAACTATAGTAAAGAAGCTTGAGTAGCATTTTACTGCACTGGGTAAAATCTCTGTGACAGCGTGAAAATATAGATACATGTGGATATAATCCGGTAACAAGAACAATGAGGGGGACAGAGTCAATGAGAGCAGCAGCAATGAGCCACAGCGGAGGAATTGATGTTGTTGCTCATGATGACGAAATCCTCTGCAAGCAACGTTTTTCCTCTTTTCTGGAACGTACAGCCGTTACCAGGCTATTGACAATTTGGCACGCTAAGCAAGCAATCGGCGTTTATCATATGGCAGATTTTGCCGCCGTTTTTGAAATGCCGCTGCATGCCCCCCCCAGATAGATATATCTACACATAGAAATATATGTATCAAAAGCAGAGCAAGAGTAGTTGGAGAGGGAAGGTGGGGCGGTGAGAAGAAGCCAAAACCCGGTGAGAAAAAGCCGGAGCAAAAGCCCGATAAGAAGAAGCCGCGCAGAGATAGTGGCAGAGAGCCGCGAGAGCCGCGCCAGCCAAATAGAAATCTCACACCCCTCATTTCTTTCAATATCCTCTAACGCCTTTTCTACCCCATAAGGTTTATGTGTCAGCGGAGTCCGCCTTACTCCGTTCCTCATTTTCCATTTTGCGACGGAACTGTTCCAGGTTACTGCGCACGCGGGCGACCGCAGGATGCTCCGTTCCCAGCGACTGTTCGTAAATGCTCAAAGCTCGTCGATATAACGCTTCGGCCTGCTGATATTGCTCCTGTCTGGCTATGAGCAGGGCCAGATTGTTGAGGAAGAGGGCAACGTCGGGATGCTCCGCTCCCAGCACCTGTTCCCCGATGGTTAGCGCCTGCCGGTACAGTGCTTCGGCCTGCTGATAGTCGCCCTGCAATTCAATGATATGTGCCAATTTATTGATGCTATGAGCCGTCTCTGAATGTTTTTCGCCAAACGCTTGCTCGCGCATGGCGAGGGCTTGCCGGTATAACGCTTCGGCCTGCTGGTAATCGCCCTGCGTCTCATAAAGCGTGCCCAGGCTATTCAGTGTGTAGGTGATATCGGGATGATCGGTATATGCGGCTTGTTCATAGATGGCAAGCGCCCGCCGGTACATCGTTTCAGCCTGCTCATAATGACCTTGCAGATAATGCACTAGCCCGAGATTATTCAACGTTTTGGCGGTATCAGGATGGTCAGTCCCTACCTCGCGTTCATCGATGGCGAGCACGCGTAGATAGAACTGCTCAGCCTGCTGATACCGTCCTTGATTTTCATATAGCACAGCGAGATTGTGCAAGCTTTCCGCCGTTGTGGGATCGTCCGCGCCCAGCTCCTGCTCGCGAAGCTTGAGGGCGCGCTGGTGAAACGCTTCCGCCTCCTGATAGTGAGCCTGTCTCTGAGCCAGCAGTCCTAGTGAGTTGAGGGTCTGGGCCATGTCCAGGAGGTCTGGACGGCGCTGGCGTTCATGCAGGTGCAGGGACTGGGTGAGGACGGCTTCCGCCTCGCTATAGTATCCGCGCTGGTAATAATAGAAGCCCAGGCGCTCTAGAAGTTGCGCGCCCTCTGGCAAGCTGAGCTGGAAATCCTGAATCAAGGTCGCGCAATGCTGCGCCTGAGGTACGTAGCGTTCGCACGCATCCCAGGTTTTGAAACGAACTTCGGGGAAGGTGGCATTAACCATGCGCACTGCTTGCTTTGCCATCTGGACTTGCTGTTGTTGCGTCAGCTCCTGTCTGAGGATGATCTGGACGATATGATGCATGTTCAGCGTCGTGCTATCGGCGCCATGCTGGAGCAGTGAGAAGCGCCTGAGCGTGGCAATGGCGGCATCCAGGGCGAGGGGATCAAGCAGCAGTGTGCGCAGGGGGCCAACCAGCGAGGAGGCACCATGCGCAATCATTTCGTCTGGCAGCGCCTCTGGATAGAGAAACGCGAAGAGGTGTAGCAATTTCAGGGCGTCAGGATCAACCTGAGCGATCTTTTCAAACGTCAATGAAAGCGTCGTCGTGACCGGATTGGGATGATCATCCACAAAGCGTCCCCGTGTGCCGAGAAAGGCTACCTGTCGTTGGCGATAGAGGTCGAGATAGGAGGCGAGAGATCGCCCGGTTTCATCGATGTAGGCCCCAGCTTGATCGAGGGCCAGGGGGTAGCTCGCGAATTCCTGCGCGATAGCCATAGCTTGCATGTAAGCTTCTATGGGAGCATCTTCACGTTCGCCCTTTGGGGGAATGATTTTGGCGCGTCGCAGCAGCAGCAGGGCACCTTCCTCGTTGGTCAATTGATCCACAGGGATGGCATAGGCAAATGGTCCCGTCGCTGCCGAGTGAGTAGTCAGGAGCACATGGCCGTTGCTATTAAGGGGAACGAGCTGGTTCAGCAGAGAGAAGTCGTCCAGGTCATCGAGCACCAAGAGCCAGCGGTCGTGGCTCTGTAGCCAGCGTCTGAGCGCCGCGAGACGCGCTGACTCGTCAACGTCTTTTGGCAGCGAGATGCCCAGTTGATCGGCCAGCGAGCGAAGGTCCGAGTGGAATAGGTCGCGAGAGGCCGTATTGAGCCATAAGGTTGCCTGGTATTCCGCTTGATAGCGGTGCGCATATTCGATGGCGAGGAGCGTTTTGCCGATGCCGCCCAGGCCATAGAGCGCCTGAATGTTGGGCTGGTTGCTCTGTTCGGAATTGAAGGAGGCGTGCAGGGTGGTGAAAATGGTATCGCGATCAGTAAAAAAGGGATTGCGCCTGAGGGGGAGGGTAGAGAGCGGAAACTGTGGCGACCTTGCTGGTCGAGGCGTGTTGCTCCAGCGATGCGCCAGATCAGCGACAACCCGCCGAATGCCCTCTGCCACTTCCTTCAGGGCTGTATCCAGGTTTTCCCAGATGCTGACGGGGCGGCCATCGGGAGGAAGGGGACTATGTTGCTCCAGTGGCAATCCGCTCCAATCGATTGGGCGTAAAAGCACCGGAATGACAGGTGTGGCCCTGGTGATATGTTGCTCAAGCGCGTATGGCATTTCCATTTCGACGCAACGGTCTGAGGCGAAAAAATCGGCGCTGATAAGCAGCACAATAATATCGGCTGTGCTGATGTGGGAGCGAATAATCTCTCTGGCATTGCTTCCCGGGCTGATCTCGCTATCGTACCACAGATTGATGTGCCCCTGTAGCCTCATTACGCCCAGGTGCTTGCGCAATTGCTCGAACAGCGTCCTATCCTCGGTCGTGGGGGCAAGTGAGAAGAAAATTTTCACGCATTCCGCAATATGTGAAAGAGCCACGTTACGCCTGTTCCTCAATGTTTTTACACGAATTGCCGCAAAGTGTCACCTGTTCTACCTCCGCTATTGTATCATGAATTGGTCATAATTATCATCAAGAGCTTCTCCAGGCTTCAGGGTTTCTCAAACGTCGCTGCACGCTTTGACTGCTCGCGCCGAAGGCGTTCACAGGGAGAGGAAGGTGCTGGCGGTGGGCTGCGCCCACCGCCAGCACCTTCCTCTCGAACGGCTCGCTTGCGAGCCGTTCTGTCTGAAAAAACCACGTTTGAGAAACCCTGCTCCAGGCTT
>Ga0070741_10012695_pt1 | contig 15133 bp, 9 predicted proteins | sample Coa_R1_4_FD_66440 | JGI IMG/M metagenome (GOLD analysis project Ga0070741, IMG submission 66440) | Surface soil microbial communities from Centralia Pennsylvania, which are recovering from an underground coalmine fire - Coalmine... | ecosystem: Environmental > Terrestrial > Soil > Unclassified ... | reverse complement strand
GTTTGACCCACGCTGATGGGCGGGCCGACAACGCGGCCACGACGAGCGGGGCGATGAGGATGGCGCAGCCGGGCACCGCGAACAGGTACACCCGGAAGATCGCTTCCCCGCCGTAGTTTTGACTGGTCAGCACTGCGAATGAGCTGAACGCCAGCACCGTCGCAACCAGCGCCGGCCTGTGCTGGCGCCACCACAACACCGCGCAGAGCAGCGCAAGCAGCACCACGCCCGCCGACAGCGATCGGCAGATCGCCGACGTGAAGGTCTTGGCGAACGTTCCGGCGAAGTCGGCGTTGCTCTGCGCGTTGGCCACCGGGTTGAACCCCGAGAAGATGCCGTAGGGCGCCACGATGGGCAGGCGCGGAATCAGATACGCCGCCAGCAGAGCCGCATACGGGATCGGAAGCCACCACGGTCGCAGCCGCCGCGTCACGGCCAGCACCACGGCGATTCCGCACAGCCAATACGGCGTGAGCTGATGCAGCGGCACTAATGCGGCGAATAACGGCAGCGACAAATAACCGGCCGACGGCTTGGTCCGGGAAGCCACGAGCAACGCGACGATGCCCAGCGCCAGCACCATCCCGCAGGCTTGCGGCGAAAAGTAGTCCTGGCCAACCCAATTCACGAGTTCGGCGATCATCGCCGCAGCCAGCGCGGCGCGCGCGTCGAGCCCGATGAGCCGGGCGATCGCCCCGATCAGCACTGCGAGCAGGACATGAAGGACCGGCGCGAAGACGTGGGCGATGGTGATCGGCGCGATCCCGGAGTTGCCGCTGAACCAGGCCATGAATGCGAAAAAACTGGGCCACTGGCCGTAGATGTCGTCGCCGGGCGGGATGGCTTCGAACCGCTGGATGTAGTCGACGACGCCGAGATGCTTGTAGGTCCAGCCGTAGATGGGCGCCTGAGTGATCAGCGTGACGGTGAGTCGCTGAATAACGATCACGACGCCGATCGCCGCCCCCGCGGTGACCAGTCGGTGCTCGCGCAGCGCAACGCAAAATCCGGCGACGGCCAGCAGCGTGCACACCACGATCCCCGGTCCAGTCGCCACGAACAGCAGGCCGAACGGGGAGTAGGGCGCGTTGCGCAGCGGTGCCAGGATGACCAGCCAGCCTGCCAGCGCACCGATCAACAGGATCAGCGCCGGGTTGGCGACAAACATGCGCCGATTGACTTCCGGGCGCACCCGCAATCGGCGTAACCCGGTGTGGCGCACCATGTTTAGCGCTTCAGCGCCGCGTGAAGACGTCAGGATCGCAACGCACACGGCAGCCAGCAGAACCCACAGCAGCTCTCGTTGGGGCCAGCGGTGAAACCACAGCAGCACGCTTGTCGTCGCCGCGACCGCCGCCAGCCCGATGGTAGGAACCGCGGCGACGGCCGCGGGCGCGGGCAGAGACATTCGCAAGACGACGGCGATGCCGGGGCCGAGGAGAACGAATACCGCCAGCAGCACAGCGCGCACACCGGCGGGCAGCGGGGCCGCCGAGACCGCGCCGCACGCCACTGCGAACAGGCCCAGCAACACTGCGACGGCCGCCGGGACATCGTGGCGCCCGGATTCGACAGTGACAGCGTCGGGCGGGGCTGTCACGGGCTGCGCCACGACTGTCATGTTATGCCGGGTTGACTCGTACCCAATCGACAAGCATCACTGCTGGAGAGGGTGTCTGCGCGCTGGGTGGTCCGGAGTAGTTACCGCCGACGGACACGTTGAGCAGCAAATAGAACGGCTTGTCGAACACCCAAGTGTGCCCACGGCCCACGCTCTGCGGGGTGAAGGTGCACACCGGCGTGTCGTCGATGCCGATTGTCATGGCGCCTAAAGAGCGTTGCACCCAATAGGTGTGGAAGTCAGCCGACAGCGGCGTCGGCCACGTCAGGCTGTTGCCGGCCTGCCAGTCGCCGCCGGCGCTGGCCGGGCCGTGGAGGGTGCAGTTGTCGGTGGTGGCGTCGTTGATTGTCTCGACGACGTCGATTTCGCCGGAGCCCGGCCATCCGACGGAGTCGATGTCGTCACCCAGAAGCCAGAACCCGGAATGCAGTCCGTCACCGCTGGGCAGTTTGATGCGGGCCTCGGCGCGCCCGGTGGTGAACGAGAACTTCCCGCGGGTGGTCAGCCGCGCGGAGGTGTACCCGCCGTCGGGTTCCCGCACAGCCGCGACCATGAGGTGCCCGTCGCCGTCGAGCCGGACGTTGTCAGTGCTGTCGGTGTAGGTCTGCATTTCCTGGTTGCCCCAGCCGCCACCACCGATGTCGTAAGACCACAGACCGGGGTCGGGTCGGGCGCCCGCGGGCCCGTCGAAGTCGTCGACCAGTTCCCTCGCGCGGGCCGGAGCTGCGTGCTGCACGCTTGCCCACCCGCAGACGAGCACTGTCACCGCGATCGCGATCAGCCGGATCAGACCGCGCCTCATGCGGGTTGTCGACTGCTTCGGTGCCGTACCGGAGCAGGATCGGCCGCGGCCTGACGGTCAAGGGTGCGACGGCTGCGGCTGACCATCGCCACCGCGCAGACGAAGCCGATGATGACCGAATACGCCGAGACCCGTTCGATCCCACCGGGACCCAACCCCAGTTGCCAATTGTTGACGTAGCAGAAGTAGCCGATCAGCCCCAGCAACCCGAGAGGGGCCGTGAGCATCGACACCACGTTGCGCCGCAGCACGCAGCCGGACAGTCCGACGGTCAGCACGGCGCAGCTCCCGAAGATCATGAACAAGGTGGCCCCTAGGGAGTGCAGCGGCCAGTTGGTGTTCGAGTGCGCCACGCCGGCGATCCCGGACCCGACCCCGGCTACCGCCAAGAACATCGACCCGACCGGCGGCGTAGGCGCCGCGAGCCGCACCCACACCGCCGCGGCGACGAGCGCGACTCCGAGCACGACCAGCGAGATGGTCAGCAGCACCGAGCTGGTGCTGCACGGGCGGTCGGCGTTGCCACAGTACGGCACGCCGAGATCGCTGATGAAGTTCTGGGAATAGCTGTAGTCGCCGCGCCAGCTGCCGGCGACCAGGAATTCGCAGACGAAGAACTGCAGAGCGCCCAGCACGAGAATCACCGGCATGTACTCGCTGATCTGTCGGCGTTGTTTTTGTAGCATCCTCATGTTCCTGTCTTCAGTGCCAGATGGCGTTCGGGTTCGCGGACCGCGCTGTCCAGTGCTGATTGAATGACGTTGGGCGCGAAGACATTTGCTTGAAATGTTGCGCTGATATCGACGTCTGGTCCGCGGTGGGTGATGGTGAACACGATCGCCTCTGGGTCGTTGGACTCGTTGATCGCATTGTAGAAGCGCTGCGACGAATCCCCCAGCCACATCGGCGAATCGGCTAAGACATCTCCGACGTCCGAGAACACGAGTTTCGCGCGGGGTCGGCGCGCGACACTCGTCGCGTCGCGGTAAGCCAGTCCCGAACGGTAACGGCGCCAGAACCTTTGGGCGCCCAGCAGCACCGTAGCCAGCGGGCGCCCGCAGCGGGCCGCGTCAGAAATGGCGCCGTGGACGTGGGCCGGATTCCCCGGGTCAGGGATCGCCAGTTCGACGCCGGACACGAAGTTGCCGTAGACATGTTCTGGGTGGCGCAAATACCGACGGCAGTCGAACATCACAGTGGTCGACGGGTGAAGATCGATTCCGTGACAACGGATTTCGTCGGCGAGCGCCGCGAAGAGCATGGAGGCTGAGGAATAGCACGCCCCGAGGCGGTCCCGACGCCGCCGCAGCCGCGCCAGTGTGCCCTCGTGGGATCGCGTCGACACGACGACCGGTTCGCGCCGCCATTGCACCGTGACACCGGACTGTTGCCCGATCGGGTGCTGGCCACGGCGGGTGGCCATCAACCGGCCGGCTTGGCGCGGTTGGGTTCCGTAGAAGGCGGCGATGGCGTTGCGCAGCGGGTGGCGGGTGGCCCGTCCGTGGGCCCAGCCCGGAAGCCGTGCGGGGTCGATGCGCTCACCCAGGACCTGGTTGAGCATGTTGACCAGGCGGGCGTCGCCCAAGCCGTGGGAGATGTCAACGATGAGGTAGTCGCCGGCGACGGCGACGCGAAGCGGATGGGCTGCAGCGGTGGAACGGGCCCGCTGAGTGAGGATCCGGGGCAGATCGTCGGCCGAGCATGGCGGCAGTTCGACGACGTCGTGCAGGAACGCGTCCGGGTCATAACTCCAGACCCGCGAATCCGGTGTCGGCAGTAGCCCGAACCGCGTTTCCGGTCCGCCGGCGACGGCGAGCGCGTGCACCGCAGCGGCGATCTCGTCGACGCTCGGGGGGTCGATGGGACCCATCGCGCTGATGATCCGGTTGTTCGCGCGCATCATGTCCAGCGCGCCCATTCTCATCGTCGTCATGACATACCACATACCGTCGGGCGTTCGGGTGTGCTTGTGCTGCTGGGGTTTTCGGTGACGGCCGTGTCGAGCATGGTGAACGTCGGCGCGAGCTCAGCGGGTGCGGGTACCGGAGCCGGCGCGGCCGTGGCCGGGCTGGCCGCGCGCAGCTCGCGCAGCCACCGGATCAGCGGGCCGACGAGGATCACCGCGGCCAGCGCCTCGGCGAGCAGATACGACAGCGCGACACCCAAGACACCCTGCGACGGCGCGGTCAGGATGGACCCGCCGATCACGACGACGGTGACCAGGATCTGCGTCACCACGGCAAGGGTCAGTCGCCGATAGACCCGGGCGAGGCCGTCGTACACCGCGCCGATGACGGTCAGCGGCATGAACACGGCGGCCAGATGCAGCAGCGGGGTGCCGTGCGCGCGGTAGTCAGATCCGAGGAATCCCAACAGGATTGGCGCGACGAAGGCCAGCCCGATCCCGCCAAGGACTGCCACCGCGGCGACGAGCTTGGCGAAGTGGTTGGAAAGGCTCTTGATGTTGTCGGGGTGGGCGGCGCATTCGGCGACGAACGGCCCGACGAGCAGGTTGAGCATCAGGTACAGGGCGCTGACGATCGACCAGGCCATAGCGAAATAGGCGCTGGCTTTCGGCCCGATCTCGGAGATGACCACCAGCGGCACGATCAGCGGCGCGATCGAGGCGAGTGCGGTGATCCCGTAGGAGGCGCCGAAATACTGCCAGAGTTCTCGGCGCGGCGGCAGGGTCGGCCCGGCGGTATAGCGGGCGTCGGCGCGCAGGCGCTTGCGCAGGGCCAGCCCCAGCCAGCACACCGCCAGCGCGGCCGTCGCCCCCCAGGACAACACGATCGCCAGCGCCCCGCCGGTGGCGGCCAGCGCGACGACGGCAGCCAACTTGGCCGCGCCCTGGGTGGAGTTCTTGATGGCACCCCAGCGTGCTACGCCCAATCCAGCGGCCGTATTGTCCTGCAGCGCAAACACAGTCAGCACGATCACGAAGACGGGGTACGCGGCGAGTTCCCAGCCGGACCGAAACAGCGTGTGGCGCGGGCCGAGCAGGATCAGCCCCAGCGCCAGAACTCCCGCCAGCGCGGCCACTAGTAGGTAGCCTCGCAGCAGCAGCCCGCCGGCACGGTTCCCGGCCAGCGGCAGGAACCGCTCGAACATCGCGCCCAGGCTCAGCGACGCGACCACCGACAACATCATCGCCGACGACGTCGTCGCAGCAGCCACACCCACCTCCTGGGCGGGAAACAGCTTGGCGGCCACCGCCCAAAACGCAAGTCCCAGCAGACTCGTCAGCGCGCTTGAGAGCACCACCGCCAGCGAGTTCAGCTGCAGGTTCTTCCTCGGTGCCGGTAGGCCTTTCACGTCGTGGCCTTCAACGGCGCAGCGCGACGCCCTTGTTTGCGCGCAGCCCGATAGGCCCGCGGCCCCTTCAGGATCGACTTGAGCTCGAGAACGCCCACCCTGTCTGGCAATTCGGCGGCCAGCGCGCTCGGCGGCGACGCGACCTTCGACATGCGGTAGCTGAACCGCAGGAACGTCGGCGCCTTGGTCACCGCGGTACGCACAGCGAGCCGGGCGGTCGCGGGATTGGCCGCGATCTTCGTCATCCAGGACCCCAGACCGAGACCGTAGCCGCGGGCTTGATCGGCCAGCGCGGCGGAGTCGGCGCGATGACGGTGCCACACCACCGCCGACGGTTCGTACACCAATTGCCACCCGGCGTGCAGCACCCGGAAGAACATGTCCAAGTCCTCGCCCCCGCACGTGGGCGCGCCGACGCCCAAGGCCTCGTCGAAGCCGCCGAGCTCGAACATGACGCTGCGCCGGACCGCGAAATTGGCTCCGGTGCCGTAGATCCCGACCTGAAACGGGAAGAGCGGGACGTCGGCGGGCGGCGAATCCGTTCGGTAGACCCGCGGCTGGCATGACCGCGCCCACCCGACGCGCTGATCGAAATACGCCTGCGCCGGGGTGCGGATCTCGCCGCTGGGGACGATGCCGCAGACGCACGCCACGGCGTCGCCGCGGGCGAACCCGTCGGTGAGCCCGGTCAGCCAGTGGTGGTCGACGACGACGTCGTCGTCGGTGAACGCCACGATGTCGGTGCGTGCCGCGAGCAGTCCGGCGTTGCGGGCCCGCGCGAGGCCCGGCAACGGCTCGACGATCAGCCGAATCCGCGGATCGTCAAGGCCGGCAACGTAATCGCGGGTCGCCGCGGTCCGGGCGGCGTTGTCGACGACAATCACAGTGAGGTCGGGGTGATCGAGCGCGAGGATGGACGCCAGCGCTTGCTTGAGCATCTCGACGCGGTCGCGGGTGCACACCACGACGGTGATGGGCTGGTGCGTCACGCGGTCGTCTGCGGCCACCGTGTGTTCGCAGAGCTCGTCGACAGCGGCATGCAGCGCCGCGGCGTCGACCTGTGAAGCGGTCACGGGCAACTCGACGAAGCCGAGGACCTCCCGGTCTCGGCGAACCAACAACCGCACCTTTGCGTAGCCCTCGCCACCATGCAGCCGGTAGCCGCGGTGGGGATGCACCGCGGCGATGTCGATGCTGCCGACCCACACCGCCCCCGGCCAGGTCGGCTCGGCGTCCACCGGCAGCGCCGGCCGCAGGTCGGCCGCCGCTCCGGCGTACGCGCGCGTCACCGCCGCCCCGATTGCAAGACGGCGCGGACCCGGTCGAAGACCGTCTCCCGCACGAGGCCCAATACGTAACCCGCAGAGGTGATTCCGAGTCCGGCGATCACCACCGCCGCATGAGTTAGGCCGGTGCGGCTGTGGCTGAGCACGCCTCGGGCCACCGCCCGGGGCAGTACCCGTCGCGTGTACGCGCGCTCACTGCTCAACCCGTCACGGGCGCCGACCAGACCCGACATCACCGCCTTGGACACGCCCTCGTAGTAGCAACGCCGAGCGAAGTAGCGGAAGGTGGCGCGGTCAGGCGTCACGATGTGGTTCACTCGCATACCCGGGTCGAACAGGATCTGCGCGGCGGGGGTGCGCTGCCGAATCCGGATGCACAGTTCGGTCTCGTCGCACCCGGTGGCGGCCCCGCCGATGCGGCCGACCGCGGTGTCGAAGCCGTCGACCGCAGTGAGGACCCGGCGACGGACGGACATGTTGCAGCCCAACGGGTTTCGCACCGGAGCAACCTCGGTGGGCTGGCCGCGGTAGCTGCAGCCGACGACCCAGTCGAATTCCTCCGGCAGCCAGCTCGGCCGGGTTTCCGGCCAGCGTGGGGCCGCGTACCCGCCGACCGCGGCGACCTGACCATCGCGGTAGTGGGCGACCATCGCCGCCGACCACTGCGGGTCCGCGCATGCGTCGTCGTCGAGGAACGCCACCACGTCCGACGTCGCCGCGGCGAGACCGGTGTTGCGCGCCGCGGACAGCCCGCACGCGCCGGCGTTGGCGACGACGCTGATGTCGCGGTGGGCGCCGAAGCGGCTCAACGCCTGCTGGTAGAGATCGTGGTTGTGGTCGATCACGAGAATGATCTCTTGGACCGGATGCTGTTGGCGCAGAACCGAATCCACCGCAGCGCACAGCGCGTCCCAGCGTTCTGTCGTGTAGGCGCAGATCACCACCGCCACCGACACCGCGTCGGCGTCGGTCGGCGGAGGCGGTGTTTCCGGCAGGGCGAGGTCGTGCCCGTTGTGAGTGGTCATCACAGCGGTGGCGCGCACGGCAGGGGCGCGTCGGGCAGCGCCAGTGAAGACAACAGCGGTCGCGGTGAGCGCCGTTCAGCCAGGATGGTCCGCAGGATGCGCAAGCCGTCGCTGACGGCGTTGAGGTTGCTTTCACCGTGGATGCGGTCGCGCTCGAAGCTGGGCACCTCCACGACGCGCAAGCCACTGGCCATGAATCGCATCGCGAGAACCGTTTCAATCTCGAAACCGTCACCCCACTGGGCGTTGGAGGCGTCGACGTCGGGCAGCGCGATGGTGTCGACGTGGCGGCGCCAGAACGCCATGTAGCCGTAGCACAGGTCCGTGAACGACGCCCGGGCCTTGCGATTGGCCAGTGCGGCAAGGGTTCTGCTGCCAATGCGACGGGTCAGGGTGATGTCCGAACTTCCGCCGCCACCGGCGAAGCGCGTGCCCTTGGCCACGTCGGCCCCATCGAGCAGGGCGTCGATGAACAACGTGATCTCGGCGGGATCGGTGGACCCGTCGGCGTCGATCATCACCACGATGTCGCACGTGGCGGCGCGGAAGCCGCACGCGAGCGCGTTGCCTTTACCGCGGCGGGTCTGCGTGATGATCTTCGCCGTCGGCCACAGCTCACGCGCGACCTCCGTGGTGTTATCCACCGAATTGCCGTCGACGAGCACGATCTCGTCGATGCCCGGCGGCATCCGCCGCGCGACTTCCGGCAGGTTCGCCGCCTCGTTGAGGGCGGGGATTACGACGCTCACCGTGGCCGTGCGGGCACTGGTATCGGCCTCTGCAGCCGCGTATTCGTCATACACGTTCTCGGGCGCCTCGACGCTCATAGTGTGAACTCCTTTGCGGCTACAGGGTTTTGGCTCGGCGTTGAACTGTGTTGGAGGCTCGCCGACACCAACGCGGTGAACTCGGCGGCGAACGTTTCAGAGAGCAGCGAGTCGTGATCGCCTGGGGCGGACCGGATGTCGAGGGGACCCTGGTGTTGTTGGGCCCAGCCGAGGCTCTGGTCGCCGGTCAGGTCGATGGTGTCGGCGGTGACGAACAAGTCCACCGGGACGTCGTGGGCCTGCGGATCGCAGTCAAGCATGATCTTCCAGGCGTGCCGGATGTCGAATTGCTCGCCTTCGGCACGGGTCAGCAACCCGGAGGCGATCAGCTTTTCGCGCGCCGCCCATCCCGCGTTGCGCAGATAGTCGGCGACAAGCCGTGCGCGGCCCGATTCGCGCAGGCGCGCCATCCGTCCCGACGCCGACTTCCATTGGCGGATAAGCGCTCTGACCGCCTGCGGGGTCGGCGTGTCGACCAGACTCAGCCAGTCCACCTGTTCGCCGTCGCGGCGCAGCATGCCGGCGAGCTGGTAGGCCAGCAGACCGCCGAACGAGTAGCCGATCAACCGGTACGGCCCGTGCGGCTGGGCCTGACGAATGCTGTGCAGCAGCGGTTCGGCGACCTCGTCGAGAGTGCGCGGGCGGCCGAAGCGGCCGTGCAGCGCGGGGATCAGCGGGTAGAGCCGGTTGTCGTGCTCGTGTAGCTGCGAAAGGTGGCGCAGGCTCATCGAACTCGCCAGATCGGGATACACGAAGAACAGGCGCGGCAGGTCCGGCACCGCTTGCAGGGCCACTGGCGTCCCGCCCGCGTCGACGAGCCTGGCAAGGCCGGCAAGCGTGGTGCCATGCTCCAGGAAATCGGCCACGGTGATCGTCACGCCAAGCCGACGCTGAATGTCGGCCAACAGCCGGGTCGCCAGCACCGAGTGACCGCCGAGGTCGAAGAAGTCAGCGTCAGGGTCGCTGTTAGCACCGGGCAGCAGTTCGGCCCACAGCTCAGCCAGACGCTGATCGGTCGCTGACGACGCCGGGGCCGCCTCTGCCGGTGACCGCTGTGCGCGCTGAGGCGGATCGGGCAGCGCGGCCCGGTTCAGCTTGGCGCTGGCCGACATCGGCAGCGCGGGCACGGCCACGATCGTGCTCGGCACCATGTACGCCGGGAGCCGTCCGCGGGCCCAGCGGCGCACTTCCGCGTCGGACGGGCCATCGTTCTCCGCCACCAGGTAGGCAACCAACTGGGGGCCGGTCACGTCGTCGCCGCGCACGTCGACGGCGACCTCTTTGATCTGCGGGTGTTCGACGAGCACCGACTCCACCTCGCCCAATTCCACGCGGTAGCCGCGGATTTTGACCTGGGTGTCGTAGCGGCCGAGGTGCTGCAGCCGACCGTCGGCCAGCAGTCGGCCGCGGTCGCCGGTGCAATACATCCGCTCGCCGGCGAAGAACGGGTCGCGCCGATAGCGTTGCGCGGTCTCCTCGGGCCGGTTGACGTATCCGCGACTGACGCCGCGGCCGGCGATGACGATCTCGCCCGGCACGCCGCAGGGCAGCAGGCGTTCGTCGGCGTCCATCACGTAGACCCGATCACCGGGCAGCGGCGTGCCGACCGTCACCGGCTCGCCGTCTTCGACGAACCCGCCGCCCGCGTAGACGGTGGCCTCGGTGGGTCCCCAGCCGTTCCACACCGCCCAGCAGCGGGTCCGCAGCTCGGCAGCCAGATGATCCGGCAGCGGCTCGCCGACGCACGCCGCGAGCAGTCCTGACCGGCCGTCCCAACCGGCGGCGATCAGCATCGACCATGTGGTGGGCGTCGCGAACATCATTGTGGCGCAGCGGGTTTCGATCACTTCGGCCAGCGCGTGCGGATCCTTGATTTGCGCTTCGGTGGCCAACAGCAGCGTGCCACCGACGCCCAGCGTGCAGACGATGTCGCCGAAGGAGACGTCGAAGGTGGTCGAGGCGACGGAGACCACCGTGTCGGCATCCGACATGTCGAGCATCACGGGCAGGGCGGTCATCAGGTTGACCACGCTGGCGTGCTCCACCTGCACGCCCTTGGGCCTGCCGGTGGACCCCGACGTGTAGAGGATGTAGGCCAGATCGCCCGGATCGCAGGCCACCGGCCGGAACAGCGGTGCCACTTCCGGCGCGGCGTCTGCCGGCCCGAGCACCACAGTCGTAACGCCGTCGGGTGTCGCCAGCGCCGGGGCCGTCGCGTCGGCGAGCACGACCGTCGCACCGGCGTCGTCGATCATGTACAACGAGCGGGACTCGGGCGCGTGCGGGTCCATCGGGAGGTAGGCGGCGCCGCACAGCAGCACGCCGAGCAGCGCGGGCACCGTCGTGGCGGAGCGCTCGAGCCGAACCGCGACAACGCTTCCCGGGCCCGCGCCGGCGTCGGCCAGGCGCGCGGCAATGCGCCGGGCCTGGCGCAGCAGTTCGCGGTAGGTCATCTGCCGCTCCCCCACGGCGACCGCGATCGCGTCGGGGGTGCGTGCCGCCTGGGCGGCGATCAGTTCGTGAACACACTCGGTGGCCGCGACCTGGGTCGGGGGCGGCGGGTTGAACTCGGTAAGCAGCCGGTGCCGCTCCGCCTCGTCGGGGCGGGACAACTCGGCCAGCGGTGTCTCCGGCGCTACGGCGGCGTTGCGAACCAGCCGCTGAAAGTGAGCGACCATGCCGGCAGCGGTGTCGGTGCTGAACAGGTCGGTGTTGAAGATCAGCCGCCCGTCGATGCGTCCGTCGCGGCGTTCGTCGAGTTCGATGCTGACGTCGAACTTGGACTGGCTGACCAATTGGCCGACGGCGGTTTCCATCTGGTGGATCGACCAGTCCGGATCGGGCGAGTCCATCGGCGGCTCGAGCACGATCGCGGTCTGAAACAGCGGGTTGCGCCGTTGGTCGCGGGGCGGGTCGATCGCCTGCACGAGGCGCTCGAACGGCACCGCGCAGCCGAGTGCGTCGGGCACCTCGGCTCGCATCGCTTCCAGCAGCTGCGCGCAAGTTACGTTGGGCGACACGGGGATTCGCAGCACCACCGGGGTGAGGCAGTAGCCGACCATCGCTTCCAGTTCGGGTGCTTGGCGCAGATCGTGCGCGGTCGCGAACACCACGTCGTCGTTCTCGGTGTAGCTGCGCAGCCAGTAGGAGTACACCGAAGCCAGGACCTGAAACAGGGTCGCGCCGTTTTCGGCGCCAATGTCCTTGAGCCGCTGGGCAGTTGACGCTTCGATGGTCAGCGGCAACATAGACCCGCGGAACCGCTGGCGCGCCGGACGCGGCTTGTCTGCCGGAAGGTCGGCCGGCGCGACACCCTGCAGGCGTTCACGGCAGCGTTCGAGCCGGCGTTCGACCTCGGGGCTCTCGATCCAGCCGCGCTCCCAGTCCGCGTAGTCCGAGTACTGGATCGGTGCCTCGGGCAACGGCGACGGCAAGCCGGCGCGGTGGGCGTCGTACAGGGCGACCATTTCGGGCAGCACGATTCGGTAGAGAGATACGCCGTCGAAAATGAGGTGATGCATCGCCAGATACAGCCGGTGATGTGTCGGCGACAGCCGCACCAACAGCGGACGCAGAATGGGGCCGCGCGCCAAATCGTAGGGCTGGGAAGCGATTTCGGCGGCTCGCCGGGCGGCGGTCGTCTCGGCATCGGCGAACGGCAAGTGGCTGAGGTCGGTCACCGGCAACGCGATGCTGCGGTGCGGGTGCACGACCTGGCGCGGTTCGTCGCCGGAGACGACGAATGTGGTGCGCCAGGCCTCGTGACGGCGGATCACTTCGTTGAACGCCCACTCGAACGCGGCGTGGTCGAACTCGCCGTCCTTGCGGATGGTGACGAGTTCGTTGTAGGCCACCGAGTCGGGCGCCAACTGACTGAGGTACCACAGCTGTAGCTGTGCCGCCGACAGCGGCGCCGGGCCGCTGTCGGTGCGGCGCGGGATCTGAACCGGGGCAGCGCCGGCGGTGCGCCGCCGGGCCAGCCGCGCCTGCAGCACCTGCCGGCGCGCCAACGCGATCTGGTCGAGTTCCACTGCGCTCACACCGACCACCGGACCCGGAGTTCCGTCAGTCCACGCAGTCCCAGGTTGGGCCGCCACCGCAGGGGAGCCGAGTCGAGCTGCAAGTCGGTAAGCCGGCGCAGCATGGTGTCGAAGGCAATCTGGGCTTCGATCCGGGCCAGGGGCGCGCCGAAGCAGAAGTGGGCCGCCCAGCCGAACGCGACGTGGCGATTGTCGGTGCGGGTCAGGTCCAGCCGGTCCGGTTCGGGGAACCGGCGCGGGTCGCGGTTGGCCGCGCCCATGACCGCGATCACGGCCTGGCCTTCCTCGATCGGCTGCCCGCCGATGACGGTGTTCGCCGGCGCGATGCGCGCGGTGTGCTGGCTGGGGCTCTCGAACCGCAGCAGCTCTTCGATCGCGCTGGGCATCAGGGTCGGGTCGTCGCGCAGCGCCGCCAGCGCGTCGGGGTGGCGCAGCAGGGACAGCAGCCCGTTGCCGATCAGGTTGGTGGTCGTTTCCTGGCCGCCGACCATGGTGACGATCAGGTTGGCCACCACTTCGTCGTCGGTCAGCCGGTCGCCGTCGACGTTGGCTTCGGTGAGTGCCTTGATCAGCCCCTCGCGGGGTTCGGTGGCTTGCCGGCGCACGGCGTCGTGGAAGTACGCCGTCATCGCCTCGACGCTGCGCAGCACCCGGTCGGTGCGTCCTGGGTTGTGCTGGAAGTTGCCCAGCATCTCGGCGAAGTCCGCCGACCAGTCCTTGAGCAGCTCATGGTCGTCGGTGGGAACGCCCAGCATCTCCGCGGTGACGATTGCCGGCAGCGGGTTGGCGATGTCCGCCATCACGTCGGTGTGGCCTTGCGCGGCCACCGTGTCGATCAGCATGTCGGTGATGGCCTGGATGTGTTCGCGCAGCCGGGCGACCCGGCGGGGGGTGAACGCGGCGGCCGCGAGCCCGCGAACCCGGCCATGCTGAGGCGGATCCATGAACAGCATCTGGCGGACCATCACCCGCGCGAGCGGTGCCAGCTGCTGCATCCCCAGATCGGCGAGCCGGTCCGGCGACGGCGTGCGGTCGGCTTTGCAGGTCCGCAACACCTCGGCGACGTCGGTGTACCGGGTGACGACCCAGGCGTGCAGATAGGGGTCCCACATCACCGGCGATTCGTCGCGCAGCCGGGCGTACAGCGGATACGGGTCGGCAAGCACCTGCGGGTCGAGCAAGCCGTACAGGCTCAGCGGCGCTGTGGCGGCGGCGGTCACAAGTCCGCCCCCGACGCGGCGCTCAGCTGAGCGGCTTGGGCCATCAGCTCGTCATCGGTCAGGTCGCTGATCTCCTCGAGGACCAGCCGCTCCACCTCGGCGGCCAGCTCGGCCACGGTCGGGTGGTCGAAGAGCGTCAGCAGCGTCATCTCCACGCCGTACAGCTCGGCGATGCGCACGATCAGCTGCGCGCCGAGCATGGAGTGCCCGCCGAGCAGGAAGAAGTTGTCGTCGACGCCGACCTGCGGTCGTTTGAGCAGCGCGGCGATCGTCTCGGCGAGGGCCGCTTCGACATCGGTCATCGGGGCGCTGCTCGCGTCGACCGCCGCGGCGGTGCGCGCCTCGGCGATCGCGGTCAGTGCGGCGTGGTCGATCTTTCCGTTGCGCGTGGTGGGTAGGGCGTCGACGGCGACGATCTGCGCGGGCACCGCGGGTTCGGGCAGCCGTTGCACCAGAAATGCCCGAAGTGTGTCGGGCTCGAGCCCGGCGTCGCCTTCGCTGACCACGAACAGCACGGCTCCGTCGGCGCCGGTGTGCGCAGTGACCGCGCACGACTGCACGGCGGGGTGGCTGTTGGCGACGGCGACGATCTCGCCGATCTCCACGCGCACACCCCGGATCTGCACCTGGTTGTCGAGGCGGCCGAGGAAGGCGACGTGCCCGGCGGCGTCGATGCGCACCCGGTCACCGGTGCGGTAGGCCCGCACGGTCGGGTCGAGCGGGTCGCTGACGAACTTCTCGGCGGTCAGTCCGGGCCGGCCGAGATATCCAAGGGCGACCGAGTCGCCGCAGATCAACAGCTCGCCCTCGGTCCCGTCCGGCAGCACCCGGCCCTGCTGGTCGATCACCCGCAGCGCGACCCCGTCGATCGGTCCGCCGATGCTGGGTACCGGGTCGCTGGCCGTGCCGGGCCGCACCGGCGTCGACGTCGACACGACCGTGGCCTCGGAGACGCCGTAGTTGTTGACCAACGTGAACGGCAGTCCGGCGGGCGGGC
>Ga0070741_10012693_pt1 | contig 15136 bp, 19 predicted proteins | sample Coa_R1_4_FD_66440 | JGI IMG/M metagenome (GOLD analysis project Ga0070741, IMG submission 66440) | Surface soil microbial communities from Centralia Pennsylvania, which are recovering from an underground coalmine fire - Coalmine... | ecosystem: Environmental > Terrestrial > Soil > Unclassified ... | reverse complement strand
TCCTCGCCGCCGCCGGCAGCCGCTACACGTACTCGGCCAACACGCTGGCGTACGACGAGGCGGTCGAGGGCGGGGCCGAGAAGATCGCCCTGGTGGGCATGAGCTGCCAGTCGTCGTCCCCGCCGGCCATGACGGTGCGCAAGGCAGGCAAGGTGGCCCGCCGCTTCGCCCTCAACATCGGGCTGCTCTGCTCGAAGACGTTCGACGACGCCATCTTCGAGGAGCTGTTCGAGGCCAAGTACGGCCTCCGCAAGCAGGACATGGTCAAGATGAACATCAAGGGCGTGTTCCAGATCTGGATGAAGGACGGCTCGTACCACGAGGTGCCCCTGAAGGAGTGCCACGCCTGGACCCGTGAGGGCTGCAAGATGTGCCCCGACTTCGCGGCCGAGCACGCCGACATCTCCACCGGCGGCATCGGCGCCTTCAACGACTGGACCCTCACCATCGTGCGCACGCCGTTGGGCCGGGAGATCATCGTCAAGATGCTCCAGGAGGGCGTGATCGAGGGCCGCCCGGGCGACGACGACCCCGGCGCCATCGCCTTGCTCCGCAAGCTGGCCACCGTGTCGCGGCGCCGCTGGCCCGACTTCGCATCGCCCGAGCCCAAGATCGGCGTGCCCCCGCCCAAGCCCAAGGCGCCTGCGGCCACGCCCGCGTAATCTCGGCGCAGGAACAGACACAGGAGACCTCGTATGCCCGAAGCAGTAATCGTCGCAACCGCCCGCACGCCCATCGGCCGGGCGTTCAAGGGGTCGCTGAAGGACGTCCGCATCGACGACCTGGGCGGCTTCATCGTGCGGACCCTCATGGAGAAGGTCCCGGCTGTCGAGCTCGCCTCCGTCGACGACGTCATCATCGGTGCCGCCAACCACGTGGGCGAGCAGAGCATGAACGCCGCTCGCAACATCGCCATGCTGGCTGGCCTGCCCGACACCGTCCCGGGCACCACTGTGAACCGGTTCTGCGCCTCGTCGCTGCAGTCCATCCGCATGGCCTTCCACGCCATCAAGGCGGGCGAAGGAGAGGCCTACGTGGCCGGCGGCGTGGAGAGCGTCACCCGCACGGGCGGCCGGGGCTTCGAGAAGGAGGACATGAACCCTCGCTTCGTCGACGAGAGCCGGCCCGACTTCATCAACCAGATGTACATCCCCATGGGCTTCACGGCCGAGAACGTGGCCGAGAAGTACGGCATCTCCCGCGAGCGCATGGACGAGTTCGCCGTGCTGTCGCAGAACCGGGCTGTCGAGGCCCAGAAGAACGGGTTCTTCGAGCGCGAGATCACGCCCGTCGAGCTACCCGACGGCACCGTCGTCAGCCAGGACGACGGCCCCCGCCCCGGCACCACCCTGGAGAAGCTGGCCTCGTTGCAGCCCGCGTTCAAGCCCGACGGCAAAGTCACGGCCGGCAACGCCTGCCCGCTGAACGACGGCGCCGCCGCCGTGTTGGTGATGAGCGAGGACAAGGCGCGTGCGCTGGGGCTCAAGCCCCTCGCTCGCATCAAGGCGTCGGCCGTGTCGGGCCTGGCGCCCGAGATCATGGGCGTGGGCCCCATCGAGGCCGTGCGCAAGGTGCTGGCCCAGGCGGGCATGTCGATCAAGGACATCGACGTGGTCGAGCTCAACGAGGCGTTCGCCGCCCAGGTGCTGCCCGTGTGCGACGAGGTCGGCATCGACATCCAGACCCAGCTCAACCCCCACGGCGGCGCCATCGCCCTGGGTCACCCGTTCGGCATGACCGGTGCCCGCATCATGACCACGCTCATCAACGACCTGGAGACGCTCGACAAGTCGATCGGGCTGGAGACCATGTGCGTGGGCGGCGGCCAGGGCATGGCCATGATCATCGAGCGCCTCTAAGCCGCACCCCCCTCCGCTTCTCGTAACGCTGGCGCCGTCATAGTGCTCGCCAGCGTTACGAGAACGCGGGAGTGGGGGGGTCAGCCGGCGAGGGCGTGGCGAATCTGGTCCAGGTGGCTGCGGTCGTGGTCGGCCAGCAACGCCGCCATCTGGCGCACGTTGAGCTCGCCCCGCTCGGCGTGCACGCCGGCCCGGCGCCAGTCGGCGTCCTCCAGCGAGTCGAGCAGCCGCAGCGTGCTGTCCCGTAGGGCCCGCCAGCGCGCCACCGTGTCCTTGAGCTCGTCGTCCAGCAGGGCGAAGCGCTGGGCCCACGCGTCCTCGTCGAACGCGGCCAGATGGGGCCGATCCTCCACGATCATCTGCCGGAACCGCACGGCGTACACCAGCTCGGCGTCGGCCAGGTGGCCGACGACCTGGGCCGCCGACCACTCACGCGGCCCGGGGGCTCGGTGCAGCCGGGCCCGGTCGGCGCTGCTGGTGAGCGACACCAGGTCGCGCGCCGTCGCGCGCAGGCGGTCGAGCGAGGCCGCGTGCTCCGAACCCGAGCCGGTCATGCCAGGAGCGTAGACACACGCCGACTAGACACACACCATGCACCCGGGCCTGCTGCGCGACGTCCTCACGGTCGTCGCCGGCGTGTTCACCGGGGTGCTGTCGGCCGCCTTCGGCATCGGGGGCGCCACCGTGTCAACCCCGGCCATCCGCCTGCTGGGCGCGTCGGCCCTCGTGGCCGTGGGCACCACCCTCCCGTCCATCCTCCCCAGCGCCCTCACGGGGACGTACCGGTACGCCCAAGCCGGCCTGATCCGGTGGGGGGCGGTGCGCTGGTGCGTGCCCACGGGGATCGTGGCCGCGGTGGGCGGGTCGCTGCTCTCGCGAGTGGTCCCCGGCCACGGCCACTGGCTGATGATCCTGACCGCCGTCCTGCTGGCCTTCACCGCGGCGCGCATGGCTCGCGACCGCCCGAGCCCGAACACGGGAACGGAGACGGCCGACGAACGCAGCCGGGAGACGCCGCTGGTGCTGAGCGCCGTGGGCACCCTGGCCGGGCTCATGTCCGGCCTGCTCGGCATCGGCGGCGGCGTGGTCATGGTGCCCGGCTTCACCGAGCTGGCGGGCATGCCTCTCAAGGCCGCCATCGCCACCTCGCTGGCGTGCGTGGGCATCTTCGCCATCCCGTCCACCATCACCCACGCCCTTCTGGGCGACATCGACTGGCGTCTTGCTCTCCTCCTCACGGTCGGCGTCGTGCCGGGCGCCCGGCTGGGCGCGGCCGCGGCCATCAAGGCCACCGACCGGACCATGCGCATCGCCGTCGCCCTCTTCCTGGGCGTGGTCAGCGTGATCTACGGCGTGGGCGAGCTGCTCGCGCTGATGCGCACATAACGCTCACGCCACCTCCCCCGCGTGCCGATGAGAGAGTGTGCACGCGGCGCGATGGCGACACGTAGGGACAGCAACGGCGCTGACCCTCGTGGCGGCCGGGGGAATCGCGCTCGCGACACACCAGTCGGCCCGGGCCGCCACCGGCCCGGCGCTCGACGTGCACGGGCCGGTCATCGTGAGCGGTGGCCTCTACCCCACCTCGGCCGTCGACCCCGACCCCGCCCTGGTGGCCGTCGGCACCCTCCCGATCACCGGCCAGTCGATCACCGCCCGGTGCACCAACTGCACGCCCGGCAGCCCCGAGGCCCAGCAGTTCCAGGACCTGCGCATCAAGGTCGACGCACCCGGCGCCGTCTACCAGGGCCCGCTGGCCGCCCTCGACGCCGCCGTTCCGGCCGGGACCACCGCCACCGTGAAGGTGTGGCTGGCCGACACCGACGTGCCCCAGGCCCAGGGCGTGACGACCACCTGGTCGTTCGTCACTGCCCGACCCACGGCCTAGGCACCCAGCTCCCGGGCCCGGGCGAACACGGCGTCGAACATGGGCTCGGTGAGCTTGCCCGTGAACGTGTTCTGCTGGCTGGGGTGGAACGAGCACAGCACCGTGCGACCGTCCGGCAACGAAGTCTCGGCCAAGTGCCCGAAGCGGGGCCGCGGCCGCAGCCCCACCAGCCGGCACAGGGCGTCGAGGGCGAACTGCCCGAGCACCACGATCACCTGGAGGTCCACCAGCTCGTCCAGCTCGCGGGCCAGGTAGGGCAGGCACTGGTCGCGCTCCTCGGGCGTGGGCTTGTTGGCCGGGGGTGCGCAGCGCACGGCCGCGGCCACGTAGGCCCCCGTCAACACCAGCCCGTCATCGGCCGACACGCTCTCGGGCTGGTTGGCGTAGCCGGCCTTGTGCAGGGCCCGGAACACCCAGTCGCCGGAGCGGTCACCGGTGAAGACCCGCCCCGTGCGGTTGCCGCCGTGGGCCGCGGGCGCCAGGCCGAGCAGCAGGAGCCGGGCGGCGGGGTCGCCGAAGCCGGGCACGGGCCGGCCCCAGTACGTCTCCTCGGCGAAGGACGCCCGCTTCTCGTCGGCCACCAGCTCCCGCCACGCCACCAGGCGGGGGCAGGCGACGCAGGTGACGATGTCGGCGTTGATGCGGTCGAGCGAGTCAAGCGATGCCACCGGGTCAGGGTAGGTTGGCGCGGCGAGATGCCCCGCCGTCCGAAGCCGCCGCCCCCCACCGTCGTCCTCCTGGTCCGCCACGGGCAGACCCCGACCACCGGAGAGGTCCTCCCCGGGCGCGCCCCGGGCCTGCACCTGGCCGACACGGGCCGGGCCCAGGCCGAAGCCGCGGCCGAGCGCATCGCCCGCCTGCCCAAGGTCGACGCCGTGTACGCCTCGCCCCTGGAACGAGCCCGGGAGACGGCTGCCCCCATCGCCCGCAAGCTGGGCCTGCGGGTGCGCACGGAGCGGGGTCTCAACGAGTGCGACTTCGGCGAGTGGACGGGCGCCAAGCTCAAGGAGCTGGCCAAGTTGCCCGAGTGGCGCACGGTGCAGCGCTACCCCAGCGGGTTCCGCTTCCCGGGCGGTGAGTCGTTCTCGGAGATGCAGACCCGCATCACCGGCACGCTGTCCCGGTTGCGGGCCGAGCACGCGGGGCAGACGGTCGTGTGCGTGTCCCACGCCGATCCCATCAAGGCGGCCGTGGCCGCCGCCATGGGCACCCATCTCGACCTCTTCCAGCGCATCGTCATCAACCCCTGCTCGGTCACCACGCTGGCGTACGGCGACACCGGTCCCCTGGTGCTCGGTGTGAACGCCACCGACCTGGCGGAGGTGAAGCCGGCGTGAGCTCCTACGAGTTGAACGACCTGGACCGGCTGACGGTCGGCACCGTGGGGCCGCCCGGCCGCCGGGTGTTCCTGCTCCAGGCCCGCCAGGGCGCCGAGCTGGTGACGTTGAAGGTCGAGAAGGGCCAGGTGCGGGCCCTGTGCCAGTACGTGGGCGAGCTCATGCAGGAGCTCCCCCGTCCCGGCCACCTCCCGGAGGGCACCGAGCTCGAGCTGCAGGAACCCTCCGAGCCGGAGTGGGCCGTGGGCAGCCTCGGTATCAGCTACGTGGAGGAGCTCGACCGGTTGCTGCTGCTCGCGGAGGAAGCCGTCGCCGAGGAGGGCGGCGCGGGCGACGAGGCCCGGCTGTTCGCCACCCGGGAGCAGATGGCCGCCCTCGCCATCCGGGGCACTGCGCTGGTCGAGGCGGGCCGGCCGCCCTGCCCGCTGTGCAACTACCCGCTCGACCCCGCCGGACACGTGTGCCCGAAGGCGAACGGCAACCGCCCGCCCGCGCTCTGACCGTCCTCGCCGAGGGCGATGTCGAGCTCCAGGGCCGCATGCCATGGAGCTCGAACCAGACGTTCCTGGTCACGGTCACCCACGACGGCGTGGCCCTGCCCGCCGTCTACAAGCCCCACCGGGGCGAGCGACCGCTGTGGGACTTCCCCGAGGGGCTCTACCTGCGGGAGGCGGCCGCGTGGGTGCTGTCAGACGCGCTCGGTTGGGGCGTGGTGCCCGAGACCATCGTGCGCAGCGACGCGCCGTTCGGGCCCGGCTCCTTGCAGCGCTTCGTGCCCGCCGACTTCGAGCAGCACTACTTCACGCTGCTGGAGGACGATCACCAGCGCTGGCGCGACGCCCTGCGCACCATCGCCACCTTCGACCTCGTGGCCAACAACGCCGACCGCAAGAGCGGCCACTGCCTGCTGGGCGAGGACGGGCGCATCTGGGGCATCGACAACGGCCTCTGCTTTCACGCCGAGCCCAAGCTGCGCACGGTGATGTGGGACTTCGGCGGCGAGCCCATTCCCGAGCCGCTGCTGGCCGACTTGGAGCAGTTGGCCGGGGCCGTCCCCGACGCCCTGTGCGGGCTGCTCTCGGAGCGGGAGGTGGCCATGGTCGGGCGGCGGGCCCTGGCCGTCGTCCACGATGGCGTGTTCCCCGACCCCCCCGACTCCCACCGCGCCTACCCCTGGCCCCTGGTGTGACGGGTATGAGGCCATGAGCGACGCCGAGCTGGACGACCTGACCCGCGAGATCGAGGGCTTGTGCGACCGCGGTGACTGGGACGGGCTCGTGGCCCTGCGGGACCGGTGCCGGGAGGCGTTGAAGCGGGGCAAGCAGTTCTGGCCGGCGGCGTCGTACGCCGAGTACCGCCTGGCCCTCGATGCGCCGGGGCCGTGGGCCGCCGCGGTCGTGAGCGAGCAGGGCACCGGCCGCTTCGCCCTGGGTCCGCTGCCCGAGGTCGCCGCCTCGTCGCACCAGTGGGCCGACCTCTCCGCCGGCGAGCAGTCCCCCGCCCTCACCATGGCCGCCCACGAGCGGGTGGTGCGGGGCGAGGATCTGCGATCCGACACCGACGTGGACGCCGACGTACTCGACATCCCGCTCGTCCTGCAGCCCTGGGAGCCGGCCTACCCGGTGGCTCAGTACAAGGCGGGCGAGGCCCACTTCCCGGCCCCCGCCCTGCCCGGGCTCGACGTCGTGACCCTGCCCGCCGAGGCCCCCACGCCGGTGGAGGACCTCGACTCGCGGCGCGCCCTGGTCGAGCTGGCCACGGCGTGGACCACGGAGTCCAACGGCCGGGCCGAGGCCGTGGCCGTGCGAGGCGACGCCGCCGGGGCACTGGCCGCCCTCGGGTTGCGGCGCCAGGCCCGCATGGCCCAGGTAACGGCGGCCGATGCCCTGGCCCACATGGCGTGGACGGCGGCCAGCGGCGGCGCCCACGGCCGGCGCCGGGGCATGGCGGCGGGCCGGTTCGGCGCGTGGTGGGCCCTCACCGCGATGGCCGGCATGTTGGACGACTGGCCCGTCGATCCCGACGAGTTGGGCCAGGTCGCTGCCGAACTGCGCTGGTACCTCTGGGACGCGGGCGAACCCGTCACCGGGTGGGGTTTGCGCCTGGCCGTGGAGGACCCAGCCGAGGGTCTGGCATGGGCAGTCGTGGCCCAGGACGCCGACTGAACCACCCATTCGGGAACCAACGCCGCGAAGCGCTGCTCCCGACTGTTCGACAGCCGGGCCCCGATGCGATCATCGGGAGGTGCACGTGGAAGTCGGGCCGCTCCCGTCCGCCGCCGCCCGGGCCTGGCTGACCTATGCCAAGTCGGTACTGGCCGAACGCCAGCGCTCCTTGCCCGTGCAGATCGTGGCGTCCTTCGTCGGCTACCTCGAGGAGTGGACGGACGCGGCCGCGCAGGGGGACGTGTTCCACTGGGAGGGCAAGGCCGAGCCCGAGGAGGTGGAGTACCTCCTCCATGCCTGGCACAAGCTCGCCACGCAGGTCCAGGAGGAGGGCGGTCGGGTGGGCGGCCCCGACGAGGGCCGGGTGTTCTACAACGCCGTGGTGGTGTCGCTCCTGAACGCCCTGCGGACCGAGAACGCGTCCACCGCGGAGTTGGCCGACCAGCTCGCCACGTTCTGGCCCGGGCTCGACCCCAGGTGACCGGGCTCAGCCGACGGGGCCCAGCACCCGGTCGAGGTAGGCGTTGGCGAAGCGGGCCTCGGGGTCGACCCGCCGGCGCACCTCCTGGAACCGGTCCCACTGGGGGTACTTGGGGGCCAGCGAGGCCGCCGTCTGGTAGTGGAGCTTGCCCCAGTGGGGACGCCCGCCCAGGGGGTCCATGATCGACTCCACCCCCCGGAAGTACTGCTCGAAGGGCATGCCCTGGTACACGTGCACGGCGATGTAGCACCGGTCGCCCGAGCCGTTGGCCGTCGACAGCCAGATGTCGTCGCCCCGGGCGAAGCGCACCTCCACAGGGAAGCTGAGGGTCAGCCCGGAGCCGTCCACCCAGCGCATGAGCGACTGCAGGGCTTCGACCACCGCCTGGCGCGGGATCGAGTACTCCATCTCGTAGAAGTGCACGTAGCGAGGGCTGGTGAAGACCTTGTAACTGCGCTGCACGTACTCGCTGCGGCCGGTGGAGGGGATGGCCTTGGACAGCCGGGGGATGAGCGACGGCCGCCACCTGCCCACTCGGCACACGGCCCCGAAGGCCACGTTCTCCAGCAGGGTGCGCTCGACGAACTCCTTGGCCTTGCTGCGGCCGCCCACAGGATCGTCGGTGCGGTTGTTGCGCTTGGTCAGGGCCCACTTGGTGTGGGGCACCCAGTAGAACTCGAAGTGGTCGTTCTCCTCGGCCAGCTGGTCGATGCTGCCGAGCACGGCGTCCATGCGCATGGGCTCCTCGACGGCCCGCAGGTTGAAGGCGGGCACGGCCTGGAGGGTGACGTGGGACAGCGCGCCCAGGGCGCCCAGGCCCACCCGGGCGGCGGCGAACAGGTCGGCGTCTTCGTCGGCGTTGCACGACACCACCGAGCCGTCGCCCGTGACCAGCCGCAGCCCGGTGACCATCGTCGCCAGCCCGCCCAGCCGGAGCCCGGTGCCGTGGGTCGACGTGGAGATGGCACCCGACACCGTCTGGTAGGCGATGTCGCCCAGGTTGGGGAGGGCCAGGCCCATGTCCCAGAGCTGGTCGTTGAGGCGGCCGAGCGTGGCCCCCGCCTCGACCGTCACCCGGCCCGTCGAGCGATCGACGTCCAGCACGTCGCCGTAGCGGTCGAGCTGGACCTGCACGCCGGTGGTGCAGGCGATGTCGGTGAACGAGTGGCCCGAGCCCACCACCTTCACGGTGCGGCCCTCCGATCCGGCCCGCTTCACCACCTGCGCCAGCTCGTCCTCCGTGCCCGGATGCTCGACGGCTGCCGGCGCGCACGTCTGGTTCCCCGCCCAGTTCCCCCATGTCATGGGCCGGATGCTACGCCCGCCCGCCGGCCCGCCGACCCGCCCCGACGGGGGACCCGGTTACCCGCCGAATAGGGGGATAGGAAACGTTGGCCCTTGGATGTCTACTACCTGTGGCGGACTGCACTGGGGGTGGTGCGAAGCGGCCTCGCTGCTCGCTGTGCTGGGGATGCATCAGCCAGGCCGCGCCAGGGAGGAACTGTGAAACGTCTCATCCACGCCGTCCGGGTGGGCATGGTCCCCCTCGTTGTCGCCCTCGCGGTCGGGATCGCCGTTCCGGCCACGCCGGCCGCGGCGGTCGATCCAGGCTCGGGCACGACGGCCCTGACGGGCTCCGGCACGGTCAGCCCGGGCATCAATCCGACGGACACCAGCGGGACGTCCCAGACCTACGACATCACCGCGGCAATGACCGGAGTGGCCGAGGGAGTGCCCTTCACCGCCAACTGCACGTTCACGGGCGCCAGCACGGGCCCGGAGACGGTGGCCCAGGGACAGGCCAACCTCACCGGAACCTGCGCGGGGAGCAGCCCGCTGGGCGGCACGGTGTCGATCAGGTGCCAGACGGCCGGCAGCCTCGGTGCCGCCATCCGGATCATCCGGGTGGGCGCCTGGGCGTTCATCGTGGCCAGGTGCGACGTGGACATCGACATCGGCCCCATCCACATCCACTGCACCATGACCGTCGTGGGATGGGCAACCGTGCTGGCCACGGCCCCCAACCCCACGATCGTCTCCTTCACGTTGGTGGCCAACCTCTGGTTCAGCTGCCTCGTGCAGGTCTGAGACGCGCCGAGGGGGGCCGGCCCGAGGCCGGCCCCCTCGCGTGGACGCCTGCGTCAGCGGTTCTGCAGCGCCTCGATGAGCTTGGGCAGGACCTTGTGCACGTCGCCCACCACGCCCAGGTCGGCGATGGAGAAGATGGGTGCCTCCTGGTCCTTGTTGATGGCGATGATGTTCTTGGCGCCCTTCATGCCCACCATGTGCTGGGTGGCGCCGGAGATGCCGGCGGCGATGTAGACGGTGGGCTTCACCGTCTTGCCCGTCTGGCCCACCTGGTAGGAGTACGGCACCCACCCGGCGTCGACGATGGCGCGCGACGCACCGGGCGCGGCCTTCAGCAGCTTGGCGAGCGTCTCGATCATCTCGAACTTGCCCGCCTCGCCCAGGCCCCGCCCACCGGACACGACCACGGCGGCCTCGTCCAGCTTGGGCCCGGTGTGGGCTTCGACGTGACGCTGCACGACCTTGGCCCCGTTGGTGGCGCCGGTGTCGGGCACGTCGATGGAAAGGACCTCGGGGGCACCGCCGCCCGACGCCTCGGCCGCGAACGACTTGGGCCGCACCAGGTACAGGCCCGGCGTGTCCCCCGTGAACCTGGCCCGCACGATGGCGGTGCCACCGAACACGGCGTGCTCGGACACGCCGTCGTTGGACAGGCCGACAACGTTGGACAACACACCCACGTCGAGCTTGGCCGACAGCCGCCCGGCGATGTCCCGGCCGTCGTAGCTGGTGGCGAACAGGATGGCGTCGGGCTTGTTGCCCGCCTGGGCCTGGGCGGCGATGGCCGCGGCCACGGGCACGCCAGGGAGGGAGCCGCCCAGGTCGCCCACGTCGTACACCTTGGTGGCACCGTGGGCGCCCAGCTCCGGCGCCCACGAGGCCACGTCGTCACCCCACGCCACCGCCTCGACGGTGCCGCCCATCTCCCGAGCTTTGGCCAGCAGCTCCAGCGTGCTGGTCAGCGGCTTGCCCTCGAAGGACTCGGCCAGTACCCATACCTTGTCGAAAGCCATCTCAGATCACCTTCAGTTCTTCGAGGAAGGCGACGATCCGCTGGTGGGCGTCGCCCTCGTCCTGGATGACCTCGCCCGCCTTGCGCTCCTCGGCCGGGGCCACTTCCACGATCTCCTGGCCAGGCGACCCGAGCTCCACGCCCAGGTCGGCGGCCTTCAGCTCCTCCACCGGCTTGCCCTTGGCCGCCATGATCCCCTTGAACGACGGGTACCGGGGCTCGACCACGCCGGCCGTCACCGTGACCAAGCAGGGCAGGGTGCACTCGACCTCGTCGAAGCCGGCCTCGGTCTGGCGGTTGACCTTCACGGCCGAGCCGTCCGACTCGATGTGCTTGGCGAACGTGACCGACGGCAGGCCCAGCAGCTCGGCGACCTGCACGGGCAGCGTGCCGGTGTACCCGTCGGTGGACTCCGTGGCCGCGATCACCAGGTCGGGCTCGGCCCGCTTGATGGCGGCAGCCAGGACCTTGGCCGTGGTCAGGGCGTCGGCCCCCTTGAGGGTGTCGTCGCTCACCAGGATGGCCTTGGCCGCGCCCATGGCCAGGCCCGTGCGCAGCCCGCTGACCTCGCTGTTGGGGGCCATGGAGACGAGGGTGACCTCGCCCCCGCCGGCTTTGTCCACCAGCTGGAGGGCCATCTCCACGCCATAGGCGTCGGAGTCGTCGAGGATGAGCTTGCCCTCACGCACGAGGGTCTTCGTGTTCGGATCCAGCTTGCCCGGCGTGGCCGGATCAGGGATCTGCTTGACGCAGACGGCGACATTCATGCTCGCGATTGTTCCCGCTCGCCGGGGCCGAACGCCAAATGCGGTTTGCTAGCGTCCCTCTGACGCAGCCTGTGGGCAGGAGGAGCGCGACGGTGGCAACGCAGGAAGAGGTGCGTCTGGTGGTTCCCGCCACGCCGGAATTCCTCCGTCTGGCACGGGTCACGGCCACCGGGCTTGCCAGCCGATCGGGGTTCAGCTACGACGAGGTCGAGGACCTTCGCCTGGCCATCGACGAGCTGTGCTTCGCGCTCATCGGGAGCCGGGGCCGGGAGGGCACGGTCAACCTCCGCTACGCCATGCCCGAGGGGGCACTGGAGATCGAAGGCTCGGGCGACTTCCCGACCGCCACCGCCACACCGCCCGCCCTGTCCGAGCTCTCCCGCCAGATCCTCACGGCCCTGGTCGACGACTACGACGTGTACCTGGCTGACGGCGGGCACCCCGCGTTCCGGCTTCGCAAGCAACGTCCCGGAGCCTGACGTGGGCATCGACGGGGCGCAGCGACAAGAGCTGCGCCAGAAGTTCGTCCAGTTCGCCGACACCCGCGATCCGGCCCTGCGGGACGAGCTCATCGAAGCCCACCTGGGCCTGGCCGAGTACCTGGCCCGGCGGTTCAGCAACCGGGGCGAGCCGTTGGACGATCTGGTGCAGGTCGCGTCCGTCGGCCTGCTCAAGGCCGTCGACCGCTTCGACCCCGAGCGGGCCGTGGAGTTCTCGACCTACGCCACCCACACCATCGTGGGCGAGCTCAAGCGCCACTTCCGGGACAAGGGCTGGGCCGTGCGGGCGCCCCGGCGCATGCAAGAGCTGTACCTGCGGCTGGGCAAGATCGTGAGCAGCCTGTCCCAAGAGCTGGGCCGCTCCCCCACCATCCCCGAACTGGCCACCGAGGCCCAGGTCTCCGAAGAAGAGGTGCTGGAGGCGCTGGAAGCGGGGCGGGCCTACCGCTTCGCCTCCCTCGACGCGCCCAGCCCGGGCGACGAGGAGGGCGACAGCCTGGCCTCCCAACTGGGCGACGAGGACCCCCAGATGGTCGACGCCGAGCACCGGGCCGCACTGTCGCCCCTCATCACCCGCCTGCCCCAGCGGGAGCAGCGGATCCTGCACCTCCGGTTCTTCGAAGGACTCACGCAGTCCGAGATCGCCGCCCGCCTGGGCATCAGCCAGATGCACGTCTCCCGGCTGCTCGCCCGGTCGCTGGCCCAACTGCGGTCGGCGGCCGACGACTCCGACGGGTGAACGTCCTCCTCATCGTCAACGCATCGGCGTCGTCGGTCACCGCTCGTACCCGGGTGGTCATCCAGAAGGCCCTCTCGGCCGACCACCAGGTCACCGTGGCCGAGACCAGCCGGCGAGGGCACGCCACCCGGCTCGCGCAGGGGGCGGCGGCCGACGGCAGGGACGCTGTGGTCGTCCTCGGGGGCGATGGCACGCTGAACGAGGCGGCCAACGGGTTGGCCGGCAGCCACACCGCCCTGGGTGTCCTGCCCGGCGGATCCACCAACGTCTTCGCCCGTACCGTCGGCCTGCCCAACGACCCGATCGAGGCCACCGGCGAGTTGCTCGGCTCCATGGCCCGGCGCTCCATCCGCCGCATCAGCCTGGGCAACCTGAACGGGCGCTACTTCCTCTTCCACGTGGGCCTCGGGTTCGACGCCGCCGTGGTCGAGCAGGTGGAGAAGCGCTCGGGCCTCAAGCGCTACGCCGGCCATCCGCTGTTCCTGTGGGCCACCCTCACCACGTGGTTCCGCCACTACGACCGCACCCGTCCCCGCTTCGCCCTCCGCGCCAGCGACGGCACGGTGGTCGACGACGCCGTCTTCGCCCTCGTCCTCAAGACCAACCCGTACACGTTCCTCGGCAACCGGCCCCTCGACGTGGCCCCGCAAGCCGGGTTCGACACCGGGCTCTCGGTCGTCGTCTTCCGGGAGCTGTCCCTGCCCACGCTGTTTCGAGCTGTGGGCGGCGCGCTGGTCGGCTGGGGGATCGCGCCGGCCCGCCACGTGGCCGTGGCCCACGACGTGACCGAACTGAGCGTCACCGGCCACGGGCCCTTCCCCTACCAGGTGGACGGCGACTTCCTGGGCGACATCACCGACCTCACCATCAGGTGCGAGTCGGCCTGCCTGGACCTGTTCGTCCCCTGAGGGCGCGCTGGGCGCCCTCCACGTCGTTGGTGATGACGGCGTCGACGCCCCACGACGCCAGCTCCCGCAGCCGCTCGGGGTCGTCCACCGTCCACGCCACCAGCGCCACGCCCAGGGCGTGGGCGTCCCTGACCAGCTCCCGGGTAACCGCCTCGTGCCGGGGGTTGAGGCCGACGTGGCCCCGCTCGGCCACCGTGGCCAGGGCCTCGTGCTGGTCATAGTCGGCCAGGGTCAGCCAGGCGGTGGGGATGGCGGGGTCGGCCGAGTGCACGGCGTCGATGGTCGCCAGCGAGAACGACGACACCAGCGCCCGCTCCCTGAGACCCCGCTCGACGAGCACGGCCGCCACCTCGGCGGCGATGGCCTCCGTGGGGTCCCAGCTCGGCTCGGTGGGCAGGTCCTTGATCTCCACATGGAGGGACAATCCGTCGCACGATTCGATGGCAGCGTCGAACAAGGGGAGCCATTCGGGCAATTGTGCGACGGCGAGGTTTGCCAAGGGGCCAACGCCGGGCAGCACGGCGTCGTGGTGCACGACCAGTGCGCCATCGCCGGTGCGCCGGACGTCGAACTCAACGCCGTCGGCGCCCATCCGGACGGCGGCGGCGAACGCCTCCACCGTGTTCTCCCGGGCGCCCGCCACCCAGGGGGCAGCCGCACCTCGATGGGCAATGATGGCTACCATTTGTTCGCAAAACAGAAACTTTTGCTTGCAACAGACAGCACCGCGGCGTACCGTACCCCCAACAACAGGATCTCTCCCGCTTGCAGCAGGAACTCATGGCTATGTGAACGAATTCACTAGCCAGATCGCTGCCTGCACCAGCACGCCGAGGAGGCGAAGTGGCTCTGACGTGGACCCGCACCATTGACTGGGATCTGGACGACTGGCGCGGCGTCGCCGCCTGCCGGGACACCGACCCCGACCTGTTCTTCCCGGTGGGCACCACGGGCGCGGCATTGGAGCAGATCGCCGCGGCCAAGTCGGTGTGCCGGGCCTGCGAGGCCCAGTCGGCCTGCCTGGAGTTCGCCCTGGCCACCAACCAGGAGTCGGGCATCTGGGGCGGCACCTCGGAGGAGGAGCGCCGCAAGCTGCGCAAGGTCTGGCTGGCCCGCCAGTCCCGAGCCTCGTAGCTCCCTCCCCGACGTTCTCGCCGGCTGGGTTCCTCCCCCCAAACCACGCCGGCAGCAGCGGCCCCCCGGTCGACGGGGGGTCGCTTCGCGCCCGCTGCCGTGCCACGCCGCGCCGGGCGGTGTCAGGCGGGGCGGTGTCAGGCGGGGGCGGGGGCTCAGGCGGGCTGGGTGGCGGGCAGGCGCAGGACCACCACGGTGCCGCCGTCCGTCAGCATCTCGATGGTGCCGTTGAGCTGGCTCGTCACCAGGTTGCGCACG
>Ga0070741_10012692_pt1 | contig 15136 bp, 15 predicted proteins | sample Coa_R1_4_FD_66440 | JGI IMG/M metagenome (GOLD analysis project Ga0070741, IMG submission 66440) | Surface soil microbial communities from Centralia Pennsylvania, which are recovering from an underground coalmine fire - Coalmine... | ecosystem: Environmental > Terrestrial > Soil > Unclassified ... | reverse complement strand
TTTGATACCAGCAATTACATGTATCGCGGCTTTGCCCAGGCCCAGGATGCCATTGCTGAATTTGTCCGCTCACTCGATACGCCCGAGCGCGTAGCGTTTTACGCTTACAGCCGCAATCTCTATCGCGGCTCTCTGCTGACTGCAGACCGCAATCAGGTGCTGCGCGGCGTACGCTCCACCACCGCGGGCGACGATCCCGCGCTCTATAACGCGCTTCTGCTTACCCTGAAGGATGCCGGACAATTTCCGGGCAAAAAAGCGGTTGTGGTCTTTTCCAACGGCCCTGACCGTGCCAGCATGGTTGCGCCAGAGGACATCAGCGAGCTGGCGCAGTCAGAAAGCATTCCCGTCTACGTAATCAGCACGCGGGAAGCCAAGCTTGATCCCCTCTCCACCATGGTTTTCCTGCGCATGGCTGCTGCCACGGGCGGGCAGGCGTATTTTGCGAAAAATTGGCGCAGCCAGCAGAAGGCATTTGCTTCCATCCGGGAAGACATTGCGCACCTTTATTCGCTGAGCTATTATCCGCAACCCAATCCCAACAGAGGCTGGCGAACGATCACCATGAAGTTGGTTGGCCCTGCAGCAAAGAAATATCATCTGAGAACGCGCAGCGGATATCGGCCAAAGGTGCCGACCGCGGCGGGCGAATCCCCGGCAGCACAATAGCTCTGCCTGAAATAGGAATGATCTCTACGCTGCGGCTTCTGTTGGTTTTTTCTGCTTGAGAAAACTCAGGATTACCTCAACCACGGTCTCTTCACCGGCGCTGGTGTTGATCATGGCGTGGTAAACCTCGCGGTTGGGCCATTCAGCATGGAAATAATTTTTGATGAAAGCGGCGCGCTCGCGGTCCACCGTATCCACCAGCGCCTCAGCCTCCGCTTGCTTGTGGCCCTCGGCAGCCAGGCGGCGAACCTTTGCTTCTCTAGGAGCATAGAGAAAAAAGCGCAGAGTGTCTGAGCGACCCTGCAGGAAATGCTGCGCGCCCCGGCCCACAATCACGCAGTTGCCGGCCTCAGCGGCTTGCCGCACTACGCGCTCAGAAAATCTGTGAATGCTGTCTGCATCCAGCGCCTCCACCGGGTACACGCCCATATTGCCTTCATAACTCCCCAAGGCAAAGGATTTGAGCAATCTGCGGTAGAGCGGATCACGCCGTTCTTCCTGCTGTTCCACGGCAGAAAGTTTGCAGTTGGCAAGTCGTGCGATCTCCTGCGTAAGGCCCTGGTCCCAGAGCTTCCAGTTCAACTTTGTGGCAAGTTTCTCCGCAATCTGCGGTGCTCCGCAGCCATATTCGCGCTCGATTGTGATGATTCTGACCATAGCCGCTCCGGAATGCTTAGATGCGTGCTGGCCGCCAGCCGTAGCCGCCGGTGCGGAATAGCTTACTCCTGAAACCGGCCGGAATCACGCTGGAAATAGGGAATGGCGGCTATTCAGCAATATCCAGCCGCACCTGCTCCAGTCCAGAACTGACCGTGGCCGGGCCATAAACCACGTCTTTGCTGCGGGCTGCGGCCTTGATAGACAGCTCCATGCGCTTGATGGTCTCCGCTACTTTTGAGCCAGGATCGCCGATGTCCAGCGTAAGCGTGGAGATACGCCGAGTCTGGGCGATCTTTCGGGTGGTCCGCAAGCCACGTACCGCCGTCAGGATTTCAGAAACCACCGTCATCTCTGGGATTTCACCCGTACGCGTTGAGTCAAACTCCGGCCACTTGCTCACATGCAGCGACGGCGTGTGTTCACCTTCGCGGAAGAGAATTTGATAAACACTCTCCGTGATATATGGAACAAACGGCGCGTACAGAGCCAGGATCAGCCGCAGCGCTTCGCGCATGGTACAACGCGCGGAAATGCGCGCATGTTCCGGATATTCAGCTTGCGTCCAGAAGCGGTCTTTGATCATCTCCAGGTAATCATCACAGAAGACGCTCCAGAAGAACTTCTCCGTCGCCTCACGCGCTTCATGATACGAGTAGTTATCAAACGCTGTGGTAACTACTGGAATGATCTTGTTCAACTCCATCAGCACCCAGCGATCTTCCGGCGTCCGCTCAGCAAACGGCATGGTGTCAGTCTTGGCGTCAAAGCTGCCGAACTGCAGCGCACAGAAGCGCGCAGCGTTCCAGAGCTTCACCACCAGCTTGCGGCCATTCTGGATATCGCGCTCGTTAAAACGCAGATCATGGCCCAGCGAGCCGCCCGCAGCCCAGAAGCGCACCGCATCAGCGCCGAACTTCCTGATCACCGCGTATGGGTCGTAACGGTTGTAGCCGGTAGCGTCAGTAAACTGTTCCAAATCGCGCTTGCTGATCTTGCGGCCATTTTCGTTCAGGCCCCAGCCGGAGATCATCACGTCATTCCACGGCAGGCTGTTGGTATGGAAATGCGATTTCGCCAGGGTATAAAAAAGCCAGGTGCGGATGATCTCAAACGCCTGCACGCGCACGGTCATGGGATAAAGCTTCATCGATCCCAGCCGTCCGGGGCTTCCCGCCCAGTTGGCATTGATGAGCGGACTGAGCGATGAGGTCATCCATGTATCCATTACGTCAGGATCGCCGCGAAATTCCTTGCCGCCGCATTTGGGACACGCGCTTGCCGGGCATGGATCTTCCAAAGGATCGACCGGCAAGCTTGCTTCCGTCGCCAGGACCGGCTCATTGCAGCTTCCGCAGAACCACACGGGAAAAGGCACACCATAAAAACGCTGGCGTGCGATGTTCCAGTCATATTTCAGGCCTTCAATCCATTGGTCCAGGCGTGTCTTCATCCAATCCGGGAACCAGCGCAATTCCTCGCTTCTCTTAAGGAACTCGGCTTTCAGGTCGAGCATCTTGATGAACCACTGAGGCGCCATGATGAACTCAACCGGCACGCCGGAGCGCTCTGAGACGGAAACAACCTGATCTACCGCAGTATTTCCGCCTAATAGACCAGCCGTCTGCAAATCGCCAACAATCTTCTTCCTGGTTTCATCGATTGTCAGGCCTACGTATGCATCGGCCAACTCGGTCATTTTTCCGTTCGGGTTGATGCACAAGCGCGTGTCGAGGCCGTCGCGCTTCCAGCGGCGCACGTCTTCACCGTCGCCAAAAGTGCAGACCATCATCAACCCGGTGCCGAATTCCGTACTTACATCGGCATCAGCTTTGATTGGCACTTCTCGATTAGAGAGCGGAACTGTCGCCGACTTGCCAATCAGTTCCTTGTAGCGTGCATCTCCCGGATTGCAATAAAGCGCAACGCAAGCAGGAATCAATTCCGGCCGGGTGGTAGCAATAATTAAAGGATCCGCGCCATTTCGCGGGAAACTTACCTGATGCAGCTTGCCTTTGCGCTCCAGTGACTCAAGATCTGCCTGTGCCAGCGCGGTTTCAAAATGCGTGTCCCAGAGAACCGGCTCGTTGGAGCGATAAATCCGGCCCATCTGAAAAAGCTCGATAAACGATTTCTGCGCGGTGCGTCGGCAATGTTCATCAATGGTGGAGTAGCGCAGCCGCCAATCCACTGACAATCCCAAGGCGCGCCACAGTTCTTCATATTGCTTGATGCCTTCGGCTGTTACCTGCAGGCACAGCTCGCGAAATTCTTTGCGAGTAGTTTTGCGCTTGTTGATGCTGTACTTTTTCTCGACGAACCGCTCCGTAGGCAGGCCATTATCGTCAAAGCCCATGGGATAAAAAACGTTGCGGCCGCGCATGCGCTGGTAACGCACAATGAACTCCGCCTGCGCGTAGGACATGGCGTGGCCCACGTGCAGATGCGAGGCCGAAACATATGGCGGAGGAGTGTCCACAGAAAACATCTCGCCCGGCCGGTCTGGGTCATAGAGGTGGACGCGGTGCTCGTCCCAGAGCTTGCGGCAGGCTTCTTCCATCTGCGCCGTATCGATATCTTTTGGAAATGTGGTCTCGTCGATGATCATTGCAAGTTATTGATTTTTCGCAGGGAGCAAGCCCAAGCAGGCAGCAGTTTACCGCCTTATTTTCAAGCGGATCATGCTCCAAATTGAATGGATTTGGTCTCTAGCAGCTAACCTTCATCAGTGTAACATCCGCCCGAAGTGACCTCACAAGCCTGGCTTCGCGGGACCGCACTTGCTCAGCCGAATTTCTTATACGGCATTAATTTTTCAAAAGCGCTTGACTTAGCTTGTTCGGATTATATATAACTTAATTGTTATATAACCCATGAGTTATTTAAAAGCCAATTCCACACGTCTTGACGCAACCTTTGCTGCGCTGGCTGATCCCACGCGGCGGGCCATACTGGCCCGGCTGGCCTCGGGTGAGGCTTCTGTCAACGATCTGGTCAAGCCTTTCCATATGAGCCAACCGGCCATTTCCAAGCATCTGCGCGTGCTGGAGCGGGCTGGACTGATTTCACGCGGGCGCGATGCACAGCGTCGCCCTCGCCGCATTGAAGCCCAACCGCTGGCGGAGGCGAGTGACTGGCTGGAAAACTATCGCAAGTTCTGGGAAGGAAGTTTTCAGAAGCTCGACGCCCTGCTAGACGAATTGAAAGCATTGGACAAAGATAAGAAAACCCGTAAGAAGCCGCGCCATTCCCATAAGGACACCCAGCAATAATGGAGCAGCGGCCTGGGCCCACGAGCAGACCATTTGGCAAAGTTCAAATTTCGATTTGGTTAGTGAAGGAGTAAAACGAGATGCAGAAGATCGCGCCATTTTTGTGGTTCGATAATAATGCCGAAGAAGCAATGAATTTCTATACTTCGGTTTTCAAGGATTCAAAGATCGTGAGCGTTCGCCGCTATCCTGATTCCGGCCCGGTGCCGCGCGGCGTATTGGGCGGCTCGTTCCGGATCCATGGCCAGGAATTTATGGTGCTGAACGGCGGGCCGCAATTCAAATTCACTGAAGCCATTTCACTCTTTGTGAATTGTGAGACGCAGGACGAAGTGGATTACCTGTGGGAAAAGCTTTCCGAGGGCGGCAAAGAGAGCAAATGCGGCTGGCTGAAAGATAAATTCGGACTGTCATGGCAGATTGTTCCCACGGCGCTGGGCCAGATGTTGGGAGATAAGGATGCAGCCAAGGCAGGCCGCGTATTGCAGGCCATGCTGCAGATGAACAAGATCGACATCAAGACACTGCAACAGGCCTACAACCAGCAATAAAAGCAGCGTGATCAATGCTGCCCAGGCAGCGTATTGCAGGTGAGCGCGGTGCCAGAAAACAAAAATCACTCAAGGAGAAGACAAATGGAAAACACTTTGAAAGTAGAGGCGCGCGGCGATCACGAAATCGTGATGACGCGCGTTCTGAACGCTCCGCGACGCCTGGTCTTTGATGCTTTTACCAAACCTGAGCTGCTCAAGCGATGGCTGGGCGCTTTTGCCGGCTGGGAGTTTGCCGTGTGCGAGATTGATCTGCGCGTTGGCGGAAAATACCGCTGGGTGTGGCGCAATGCTGATGGCACTGAGATGGGAATGGGCGGTGTCTATCGAGAAATTGTTCCGCCGGAGAAAATTGTCTCCACGGAAAAGTTTGATGAGGCGTGGTATCCGGGTGAAGGACTGGGAACCGTTGTTTTCACAGAACAGGGCGGCAAAACCACGGTTACTCAGACGGTGCGTTATGAATCGCGTGAAACCCGCGATGGCGTTTTGAAGTCTCCGATGGAGACCGGCGTTGTGGCCAGCTACAACAAGCTGGAAGAGATCCTGGGACCAATGGTGGCTGCTTAAGCATGAGCCGGCCGCCAGATCATCTGCAACGCTTTGCAGCATAACAAGGCAGGTTCCGCCGTGCATGTCCTTTGGACACTCGCTTGCAATACAAACGGGTTGAAAGGGCACCAGGGGATATCGCATAGTCTGGAATACACGCTTGCACTCGAAACCGCCATCTCGCCTGGGTTCCACTATTTTCAATGGCAAAGCGATGCTGCTCCGCGGCGTCCGATTCCTGTCTAACTTGACGCAGCCAGTGCATCGCCTTGGACACACCAGCCAGAAACCATATTCCACTCTCCTGGCGGAGTGCCATTCGCCGCTATGGACAGCGGAAAGCCTGGTAGAAAACAGGCTGCAATTTGGCAAGGTACAGAACCTACGGAAAGCCTGCCGGCGTTTGCATCTGGTGGAAATTCCAGCCGGTGAGATTTTTAGCTTTTGGAAACAGGTGGGCAAGGCCAAGAGGTCCGCGGGTTACGTCCGTGGCCGCGAGCTTCGTCAGGGATGTCTGGTCCCTACGGTGGGTGGCGGGCTCTGCCAGCTTTCTAATTCTCTTTATGATGTTGCGCTTCAATCTGGCTGTGAAATCGTAGAACGTCATGCCCATAGCGCGGTTGTACCGGGCTCTGCGGCGGAACACGGCCGCGACGCAACAATCTTCTGGAATTATGTAGACCTCCGCTTTCGTCCTGCACAAAACATCCTGATCACGACGGCTCTTACCCACGATGCGCTGATAGTCCGTTTCTGGGGAAAGCAGCGATTGGTATCCCTTAACAATCAACCTACGGCTTCGCGCGGAAGCACGGCCATCAACACCTGCACTGATTGCGGCGTGAGCGAGTGCTTCCGTCATGTTTCCGCAGAATCTTCTGCGTCAGCAGGACGAAACGCTTTTCTAATCGATGAATGTTGGCCGGAGTTTGAGGAGTTCACGCGCACAAGAAAGTCAACTGCAGACGACCTGTTTCTTCCTTACCACAGCAATTGGAAAAAAATCAGCCGTTACGCCTGGGACCATCAGGGTTACCGGCGAACGATTGTCGGCAATGTGCCTACATTGCGGGCTGCGGTAAAGGCGCGATTGCTGCCCAATAGCAACTTGCCTCCTGTTGCCATTCAGGTTGCGCGTTCAGAGGAGCTGGCGGACTACTATGGCGAGCGCCTTGCGATTGATGTTTCTCATGTTGTTGTAGCGCAATCGCTGTTGCCATTTCTCTGGCGCCGCGGTGACCTGGGCGGACGCACCTTTGACGTTCTGATGATTCGCTTGCCGCTGAATGCGCTTCATCGGCAACTTGACGACCTGGTTGCGCGGTTTCCCGAACGAAAAACTTTTCAGGAATTTCGCGCGCCTGACTGGATGGTGATCGCCGAAAACGAGGCCCTGGAGCGCGCCAGCCAAGTCATTACTCCACATTCTGCCCTCGCCAACCTCTTCCCGCTTAAAACAACGCGGCTGCAATGGAAATTCCCTCTAACCCGGCAAGCCGTGCGCGGGTCGTGCGTCGTATTTCCTGGTCCTGCATTGGCCAGAAAAGGAGCACTGGAGTTGCGCGAGGCTTTGCAGGGGGTTGGTTGTCAGTTGCGGATCCTTGGCGGCCAGGCAATGGAATCGAAGGGCCTTTGGGATGGGATTGAACTGGCAGAGCCTTGCGCCGACTGGCTGGAACAGGCGGCTGTTGTGGTCCAACCTGCTTTTGTTGAGAACAACCCACGCCCCCTGCTGCGCGCGCTGGCCGCAGGTATTCCGGTGATCGCGACACCAGAGTGCGGAATTTGCGCTCACCCGTTGCTGACGCTGGCCCCGGCAGGAGATCCAGCGGCGCTCAGAAAAGCGCTTTGCGAAATTATCAGCCTAAAAACTTCTGCGGAGATTACTTTCGCTTTAGCACAGCCTTCACGGCTTTAACGATGTACGGCGCAGTGAGCCCGTACTTTTCCATCAGTTGATCAGGTGTGGCGGATTCAGCATAGGTGTTCTGGATGCCGACAAACTCCATCGGCACTGGTTTTGATTTGGCAACAGCACGCGCCACCTGTGATCCCAGACCGCCATCGAGCAGGTGCTCTTCGGCAGTCACAATCGCGCCACACTCTTCTGCCGCCTGGGCGATTGCGGCTTCGTCGATGGGTTTAATCGTGTGCATATCGAGCACGCGGACGTTGATGCCTTCATCGGCCAGCTGCGCCTGAGCCTGCAACGCGTGGCCCACTTCCAGGCCGCAGGCGATGATGGCCACATCGCGGCCATTGCCGTGTTGCTTGGCTTTGCCAATTTCAAATCTGTCGTTTGCGTTGTAGATGATCGGCGCTTTGGGACGTCCGGTGCGCATATAAACAGGGCCAACATGCTCGGCCATGCGATGCACTAGCGCGCGGGCGCAGAATTCATCTGAAGGATTGAGCACCACAAATCCAGCGAGCGCACACATGAGCGCGTAATCTTCCACGGCCTGCTGGCTTGGGCCGTCTTCACCAATGGAGATGCCGCCGTGCGAGCCGACAAATTTGGCATTCACGCCGGGGTAAGCAACACACATGCGTAGCTGGTCATAACCTTTGTCGCAGAGAAAAACGGCGAACGAAGATGAGAACGGCAGCTTGCCGGAGAGCGCCAGCCCGCTGGCGATGGAAACCATATTTGCCTCAGCAATACCAACGGTGAAGAAGCGCTCAGGAAATTCTTTCTGGAATTTGGCGCTGAAGGTTGATTTCGCCAGATCGGCGTCCAGCACAACGACATTTGGGTTCTTCTTGCCCAGCTCAACCAGCGCCTGCCCGTAGGCTTCACGCGTGGCGACACCCATCTTCAATTCAAATTTGGGCTTGGCATTGGGGATGGTGGCTGAGCTCAAGCAAAATCTCCTTTTAATCTTCTCGAGATCAATCCTCTTCTACAGCACTCTTAACCCTTGTCATCCTGAGCGAGAACGAGCGACGCAAGGAGTGAGGGCGAGTCGAAGGATCCCCGAGATTGTTTTTCAAACCTTATTGCTTCAGGGAGTTCTCACCATGATCCCGACGAAGTCTTTTAAGAGCATCGTAAGAACGCCTTGATACGGTAACTATGACCTCATTCATTCCCGGGATCCTTCGACTCGCCCTCGCGTATGCTCGGACTCGCTCAGGATGACAGGAATATAGAGCTTCGCCTTATCAAAAACATTTCTGCAGCGAACGTCTACAAATTCTTTGCTGCTGCTTCCAGTTCTGTGATTGCAGCCGCTACCTGCTCCGGCTTGGGCGCTACGCCGTGCCACTCCGGATTGTTTTCCATGAACGAGACGCCTTTACCCTTAATAGTATTGGCAATAATGCAGGTCGGCTTGCCGTCGCGAGCAGCACGCGCAGTTTCAAGCGCCGGGATCACCTGATTAAAATCATGGCCATCGATTTCCAGCGTGCGCCAGCCAAAGGCCTCAAACTTTTCCAGCAACGGCGCAGGATCAAGGATGTCTTTCAGAAAACCGTCAAGCTGCTGATGGTTGTAGTCAACAATCACCGTGAGATTTTCCAGCTTGTGATACGCGGCGAACATCGCGGCTTCCCAATTCTGACCTTCCTGAATTTCGCCGTCGCCCACCATTACAAAGGTGTGCCAATCTTTTTTGTCGAGACGAGCCGCCAATGCCATGCCAATGCCGACTGAAATCCCCTGGCCCAGTGATCCCGTATTGCCTTCCAGCACCGGGAGAAAGCGCTTGTCTGGATGACCCTGCAGCGGCGAACCAAGCTCGCGCAGCGTGCCCAGCGTTGCATGGTCTATGTAGCCGGCTTCAGCCAGCACGGCATACAGCGCCGGGCAGCCGTGACCCTTGGAGAGAAGGAAGCGGTCGCGATCCGGCCATTGCGGGTCTTTGGGATTGTGGCGCAGCACGCGGAAATACAATGCGCTCAGCAGCTCCACTTCAGAGAGCGAGCCGCCAGGATGTCCGCTGCCGGCTGCGCCAATCATCTTTATGATTTCAATGCGCAGGCGATTGGCCACGCGTTTAAGCTCAACAATAGATTCAATTTTGCGGGCGGGAGTCACGTCGGCTGTTGTGCTCATCTGGAAATCAATTCTCCGGCTGCGGCTTCGCGCACAGCAAGGCGCGCAGGTTGCGGGGATTTGTGAGGGTGCTCAGCGTTTGCTTCGGACAGGGCTTTTTCGCGCTGCGCTTTTTCGCGTGTTTGGCGCAGCAACTGCTTGCTGCGGTCGGTGGTCAGGTAGCGTGCAACCAGCTTTGCCACTTGCTGCAAAAGCGCTCGCTCCGCACTGACTGATGCTCTGCCGGTCTCTGCCACAATCAGCCCCAGCGTTCGCGCACCAAGCCTGACGGGCACAACGATCTCTGCTCTTATGTCGCCCAGGCCAATGCTTTCCGGCGCTGGACCACTTGAAGCCTGCCGCACACCGAGGTTTTCAACCGCCAGATAAATGCCGGTCCACTGGTAACCACGACCATCAGAGAGAGCGGCAACAACCGCATCCAGGATTTCTGTCGGCGTAGCTTCACGCGCCAAAGCCAGCTTCTCTTTCACACACAGAAGCACCGCGTTGGCAGATTGGTAGCGTTGAGTCATTTGGCTTTTGAATCCAGTTCAGGGTGAAAGGGACACGCTCAGTTTAACCGCCTGTTAACACAGGGTCAACGATTTGATGCGCTTAATACCTGCACATTAGATAGTGCATACACGGACAGGCCCACAGGCTTCCTGGCCAGCGCTGCTGAAAACAAGGTTTGGGTTTTTTATGTCAGCGCTGACTCAGGAAGAGCTGCGGTCCGTTGCAGCGCCGCCATGGAAGGAAGTCTGGCGGCGCTGAAAACAACCTCAATACAGTCGGAAATTAACGATGATATTCATCTGTACCGTTACCGGATGCCCATTCAATCTGGCCGGATCGAACCGCCAGGTGCTAACGGCCGCCAGTGCTTTTTCATCCAACCCCATGCCCAGCGAGCGAACCACGTGCAAGTTTTTCGGAATGCCGTCAGCGCCAATCGTCGCCAGCAGTGTTACCTCACCCTGGAACTTCGCCTGGCGCGCCTCGTCAGAAAATTCCGGCTCAGGATAGTAAATCGCTCGTGGCATGCTGACGCCATTGCCTACTTCATAGACACCGTCACAGCAGCCTCTGTTCCCGCCATCGCCCCGGCCTACTCCTTCTCCCGTGCCAAACCCGCCACCGTAATTGCCGCCCATTCCGCCGCTTACTCCCGGCCCATTTGAGGGCACAGCAAGCAATGAAAGCGGATCGCCAACCTGTCGTGTTCTGGGCGCGGTCATGTCTGGCTGTGCAATCACACTTGCCTCCACTGCAATTCTGGGCAGGTGATTTTGCAGGACGATCGGCGGAGCGAGTTGCTCGCGTGCCGCTTGTGGCGCAGGCCCTTTGCTGGCGCGAGGCTTATCCGTTGCTCCGCCGCTGCCGCCGCCATCGTTGGCCGCGCTTCCAACAGGAAACGGATAGGGCTCCAGACGAACAGTAACGGAAGGATGTGTATCGATTTGCGGCGACATGCTTTTCACCATCACCAGGCCGGCACCAACGGCAAGCACCATGATTGCGTGCAGCGCGAAAGACAAAGCCATGTTGCTGCGGCGTACGGGATATCCACTCCAGGCTTTGCCGAACAGGCCAGGCAGGCTTGCCGTATTTGCCAATGCGGGCTGAATTGCAGGCGCGTGGTTTTCTGTTTGAGCTGCATCCGCCGTTACTGCTCGTCCGGCTGCTGCCCATTCAAGCTCAAGCCGCAGGCGAGTTTTGAAATTATCGCGGGGGAGATCACGCAGGTCAGCCGCGACTGCGAGCAGTTCTTCCACTTCTTGCCCGCTGCCTTTGCTCGCCAGCTCAGGCGTGGCCAGCATCTGCTCAATGGCCTGGTCGAGTTCGTCGGCAATTGGAAGATTACTCATTGTTGTTCCTCACTTGGCCGCGCAGCGTTTCCAGCGCCCTGAATTGCAGTTGCTTTACCGCTCCTTCAGACCGGCCCAGCTCTTGCGCAATTTCGCGGATGCTCTTTTGATCGACAAAGCGCCGCATGATCACCAGTCGCTGATCTGCGGGCAAGCGATCGACAAGCTGGAAGAGCATGGCGCGCCGTTCTACTTCCGCCGTCTCAGTTCGCCCGGCTTTGTTCTCTATCTCCGCTTCATCTGCCGGAACTTCAAGTCCGCGGGCTGCGCGCTGCCATCGATCAGCCAGCGCGTTGGCGGCGATCCGCAACAGCCAAGCCGCAAAAGGAACGCCGCGCCATTGAAAACGCCCGATGTTGCGAAGCGCCTGGTGAAAAACCTCGGCCGTCACGTCCTGGGCTTCATCGCGGCTGCTCACGCGCCGCGCAACAAACGCGTACACGCGATGGAAATTGCTTTCATAAAGCTCGGCGAAGCGGCTGGGATCACTCTGCGCGGCTTCAATCAGACGCCGCTCATGGTTCAGGTTGGCTAATCCAGCTAGATTGGCAACAGCGTCCAAGCGTGTGCTCCCGGCAAATCTTTTCTAGTAGTTCAAACTTCTACTCTCTATGAGCTAAACCTTTGGCGATGGCAAAAGGTTACGGTGCCTGCTGAGGAAAACCATGCCCGGCGCTTTGTAGATCGATTTTGGATAGAGGAATATGCGGCGGAAAGGCGTGTTGCGTGCTTAATAAATTACGGTGGCCGCTTAACTAATTACTGTGGCTACTTAACTTTGTGTGTTTCTTTTGAAAGCTTCGCTTTTTTGTTGCTCTGCCTTCACGCGTGTGTTTATAAAAGTAGAGACGGGCCACGTCAGTGTTCATCGCACTGGCGCAGCCCTAACCAAAGCACCTGAATAGAGGCGACGATGGCTAACCCTAAGGGTACACACTTACGCAAGAAACACACAAGGCAGCTTATTCATTTTCCGCAGGTCAAGGGCAAGGTGGTGGAGAGCGTGGAAATTGACCCCGATGTTGAAACAATCACCATTATGTTTCAGGATAAGACCGCTCTCAGCTTTGACGTTGAGCCCCGGCTTGTTGTGTTTCCTGAGCTGGCAAATTTGAAAACCGGCAACTGGCAGAGCATCAAACGGTGGCGAGCGCTTCATAGCAAGCCATCCATGGTGTCATGGCCTTAAAAGCAGGACCCGCCGCAAGGCGGGTTCTGCCTGTTTCTCGTCAGAAGTCAGGATTCAACGAGAAAAGCATTGCTATTTTGAAGTTGCTAAAGTTAATTTCAGAGCTGGGTGCATCCCGTTGGATTTTTTTCACCGGCTGAAGCCCTGGATTTTTTGCACCTTAACGCGGCTCTAAAGAGCCGCTCTTCTGCGGATCGGGACACAGTAAGTCTAGATTTAGTTTAGCTGCTGATTGCTTCCTCTTCTTCCATAAACGCAAACCCTTCCTGCGGAATCTCATTGCACATCCACACTGGCGCAAAAGAGAGCCGGTGCAGCGGCGTAGGGCCGAACTCGCGCAAGGCAGCCAGGTGCTTAGGCGAGCGATAGCCTTTGTTGGAGGCGAGATCGTATTCAGGATAGACAGGAGCCCAGCGGCGAATCATCTCGTCGCGATGGACTTTGGCGATGATCGAAGCAGCGGCGATGGAAGTTGAGAGCGCATCGCCGTGGATGATTTTGGTTTGCGGGCAGTCCCACTCAATGCGGACAGCATCGAGCAGCAGATGATCGGGCGCGGGCGAGAGCTGGGCCACGGCCAGGCGCATGGCCAGCAGGGAAGCCCAGTAAATATTGAGCTGATCAATCCGCGCTACATCCACCGCAGCCACCGCGTAGGCAATGGCGTGCTGCTTGATTCGCTCAGCCAGTTTCTCGCGCGTCTTCTGGTCAAGAAGCTTGGAGTCACGCAGCCCTTTGATGCGGTAGTCGCGTTCAAGAATCACCGCTCCGGCAACCACAGGCCCGAAGAGGCAGCCGCGGCCAACCTCATCCACGCCGGCCACAAGTTGCGCGCCGGCGGCCCAGGCCAGCTTCTCAAACTTTTCTGTGCATTTAAGCCGCTTGAGCAGCCGCATTTTCATGGTGCCTTTGGAAAAAGGCAGACCGGTTTCCGGATTGATGGGAATTGGGCGCTTTTTGCGTTTCTTGCGCGCGGGTTGTGCAGCGGCTGCCATTACTCCCAAACTCCTCCGTCAGCAGTTTCTTTCCAGAGGTTATAGCCCTCAAGCTCTTCAGGCTTGATTTCAGAATAAGTCACAAAGCTCGGTTCGCTCTCCTGAAAGGTAGCCAGCCGGAGCGGAAGATGTCCCATGCCAAAGCCATCTTCGTCATTGATGGTCCCAAGCGTAAGAGCGCTGATGTCAATGGAGCGAGGCCGCTGCGGAAAATGCTGTTTGTAGATCCTTACATGGACCACGTCATCTTCCAGCTTCAGTATTTTGGCAATGCTGAATTCATCGCCGTCAGCAATGGAGTAATAGCCGCCCTCAAATAATTCAGAGTGCGCGGCGCGTGCAGAATCAGATAGAGTCATCGGGGAAAAAAGACGGAAGCGTCTCTCTGCATTATGCCTGAAAAGCAGAGTGCAGACTGGATAAAAAGATTCTGCGCTGCCGCATGGCAGCGCAGAAAAGCGCAAGAATCTGGTTAGCTCTGTTCTTCTGCGTGCGCAGCTGCCGCAGCACCGGGCAGCGGACGATCAACCTCACGCAGGCGAGCGGCCTTGCCCTTCAGTGCGCGCAGGTAGAACAGTTTGGCGCGGCGCACCTGGTTGGAGCGAACAACCTCAACTTTATCCAGCACCCTGGAATTGAACGGGAAGATGCGCTCCACGCCCTGGCCAAAGCTGACTTTGCGGACGGTGAAGCTGCCTTGCGCGCCATTGCGCTTAGAGATGACCGTGCCTTCAAAAGCCTGCACGCGCTCTTTGTCGCCTTCTTTGATCTTGACCTGAACGCGGACAGTGTCGCCCGGATTGACGTCAGGAATGTCTTTGCGCTGCAGCTTGGCAGCCAGTTTTTCCATGATGGGGTGCTGTGACATAACGGTACCTTCTTTAAATTCAGTAATTAGTAATTAGTATTTAGTTGTTAGCAAAGGGGCTGATTTTTGTTGCCCCAGCCAAATACTAATTACTAATTACTTTTGCTATCTCTGCCAAAAACTTTTTATCTTCTGCGCTCAGCTCCTGCCGCTCCAGCAGGTCAGGGCGATTGCGTAACGTCTTTTCCAATGCTTTACGGCGACGCCACTTCCGTATCTGCTCATGGTTGCCGCCCACCAGCACTTCCGGTACTGCCATCCCGCGATACTCAGCAGGCCGCGTGTAATGCGGATAATCCAGCAAGCCACCTGAGCCGCACGTGCTATCTGGTCCATCTACTCCGGCTTTTACCGTGGCACTGGAAAAAGCCGCGCTGAAACTTTCCTGCCTTGCTGAAGCTTCATTACCCAGTGCACCTGGAACCAGCCGCGTAATCGTATCAACGATAATCGCCGCGCCCAACTCACCGCCG
>Ga0070741_10012691_pt1 | contig 15137 bp, 7 predicted proteins | sample Coa_R1_4_FD_66440 | JGI IMG/M metagenome (GOLD analysis project Ga0070741, IMG submission 66440) | Surface soil microbial communities from Centralia Pennsylvania, which are recovering from an underground coalmine fire - Coalmine... | ecosystem: Environmental > Terrestrial > Soil > Unclassified ... | reverse complement strand
TCTCACCCTCCTTGATATTGAGTGGAGGATATCAGACGCGGCTGCTTTGAGCAAACGGAGACCGCATAAACTAAGCCGTCAGGCTACGAGACTGGACCGCGGCCGCCTGGCGGCGGCCGAGTAGCCAATCCGCAAGTGAGGCCAGCGGCGGCATGAGGAAGAACAGGCACAATGCGACGACAGTCCTCCGGTAAGCCGCAGCAGAAAATTCCGGGACAACAGCGATCAATGCGGCGATCGCCAAGTAGGTCAGAGGATTGAGCAGCACGATCATGCGCAGCGCGCGAAAGTTCGTGTAGGCCCGATCGCCCGTCGTGAGATGCAGCCAATCGCCTGTAGGTTCTGAATAGGGGATCCAGTGAAAGCGGCCGTCAGCGTCACAGAATCTCAGCACCTTCGCGATCCGATCCACAACACCGGCGTTGTACAGGACGGTGATCCGTTCTTTCGGCCAGGACACGAATGCCAACGATGCCGCGGTCATGCTGTAGAAGAACAATGTGAAGGTCGTTCCGGTGAACAGCAGCAGGCCGGATTGAAACAGGATGTTGGCGCAGACGGCCCAGTAATTCAGGCTTTGGATGAAAATCGCGGGCACGACCGCGAGTTCGGTAACGATCGTCCCCCAGCACATCAGCCGCGCCAGGAGCATCGGCGGCAGGACGGAATCGAGCGCAATATACCAGGGTTGGTGAAGGCGATGCACCGCCCAATTTTGGAAAAAGACGCCGCTGTGCCAGTCCGCATCCAGCAGCTTGTTCAGACCCGCCCCGAAGTAGGTGATGCCGAGCTGCCACTGCACCGGCCATGGCTTTCGCCCCGGCGCATAAAGGCCGGTGAGAAAGAACATCAGGCCACAGAATGTCTTGTTGTTGCCGTAATAGGCTTTCGATGAAACCACTCCCAGGAGCATCGTCGCGCCGAGCACGAGCGATGCCAGCCGGACTCGCCGGTTGAACAGAATGGCCAGCGCGGAGATCACGAAAACCGTCTGCAGCGTTCGCTGGAAGAGGACCGGAGGAAGCCGGTCGATGCCTGGCACGAACGGCAGCCATGGGTCCGGCAGGATGCGGACGTGGTTCACCAGCAGCACCACCAGCGCCAGGACTTTCACCAGGATCAGCAGCTCGGTTGGAAGTTCAGGATCCCGGAACTTCAGCGGATTCCATGAAGGTCGGGATGAGGCCAGCGCCATTCCCGCGGCTCCTTTCCGTTTACGCGATACTTGACGACGATCGTCGCCCGATCCCCCAGATCGAAGCGCTTCTGTTCCGCCTGCTCCAGCATATCGAACAGATGCTGTGGGGAACGATTGTCAAAACCTCGCGCAGGCCGTCGATATCGTCGCCGGAATTCCGCGGCTGTCAGCTTCTTGCCGTTTACGGTGGCGCTGGCCGTGTAGTCCGTCTGCGTATCGTAGGGGGCCCAGCAGAAATACCGCGTGGGAACGAACCTCGCATAGATGATCGAGCCAAGCTGAAACACAAAAAAGCTTATAGGAATTAGCGTTCGCAGCATACGCTCTACCAGTACAGTTTCAGGGCTAACTGAATTTGCCGGGATGCCCGCTGAAAGAGCAAGGGAGCGCCCGCGCTGGTAATCGTTCCGGCGGCGAGGTTCCCGATGGAAGCGTTCGGGTTGTTGAACTGTGGTGTATTCAGCACGTTGAAGGCTTCGGCACGAAACTCCAGCCTCCGTCCCCGGCTCTCATTAAAGGGGAAATCTTTGAACAGCGAAAGATCCACTTGTTTGGTCCCCGGTCCGAACAGGATGTTACGTCCGGAATTCCCGAAGGTATAGTTTCCCGGAGAAAGGAAATCGGCGGTGTTGAACCAGGCGTGGATCGACGGGTCGTCCAGTCTACCTGGGCCTATCCGATTCGGCCACTGTCCGGCGCTGCCGGAATTCAATAGACTGCTGGTCATCACAGGCGTAAACGGGGATCCGCGCTTGAACGTGTCGATGCTGTTCAGCCGCCACCCGCCGAGCAGCGCATTTACCGGACCGCGTGCGTCGCGCAGGAAAGCTCTGCCCCGGCCGAATGGCAGCGCGTAGGTCCAGCTCAGAGTCAGGTTGTGGCGGATATCGAAATCGGAATTCCCACGGTACAGGCGCAGATTCGCCGGATTCTGGATACCGACTCCGTTCGAATTTCCGCTGGAGTTGTCGATGCTGTGCGCGTACGTATAGACGCCCTGAAAATCCAGACCGGTCGAGGAAAGCCGATTGATGTAACTGACCTGGAGCGAGTTGAACGACGAATTGGCGCAGGTGCAATTCAGCGTGCCATCGGAAAGATTGGGATACGGCCTTCGGCTTGCCACTGGAGTCGGACCCGGGACGGGAAAGTTGATGTTTGGATTGATCAGAATGTGCACGCCGTTCTGTCCGACGTAGGCCACCGACAGATTGTCGTGGCTGGAGAACTGCCGCTGGACATTGATATTCCACTCGTTCGCGGAAGGGTTGGGGTACTCGCGCCGGAACACCTGGAAAGCCGTGCCGGCGGCGGGGAACAGATCCGGGCGCGCGGCGGGAAATCCCGCCGAGATCGGCAACGCCGCCGCATATCCCGCTTCGCCCGAGCTGTTGGAAGTGATCAGCGATCCGTTGAACGGCGCATTTTTGGCTTGCGGATTGGAGTTATACGTCTCGTACGCATAGAAGATTCCGAACGCACCGCGGATCACAGTCTTCGAATCCAGGCTGTACGCAAATCCGGCCCGCGGCGCCAGGTTGGCGTAGTGCCCGTCAGTTACCGTGCTCCCGGGATACCCAGGAGTGCCGACCGGCACGAGATTTCCGCCGTTCGCCGGGTCGAAAACCGCGAGGCGGTTGTGGCGCTCCGTCCAGGGCGTCACCAGGTCATCGCGCAGTCCCAGGTTCACCGATAATCTCCGCGTCAGCCGCCAGTTGTCTTGAATGTAGAAGCTCGGGCGGTAGCGTTTGAGGTCGAAATACTTCGTGACGTCGATCTGAGAGCTGATCGGGCGGCCGTAAAGAAAGTCGGCCAGCCCATAGCCCGTATACACTCCGCTGAAATTGAAAGATCCGTTCGGCTTGGGCGGAGTGAAAAATGCAAAACGCGTACTCAGCCAGTTGAACCCGAATTTCAGCTCGTGGCTCCCCTTAACCCAGCTCAGCGCCTGATCGATCTCGATCAGATTATTCACTTTCGCGACGCTGCCGTTGTTGTCGCCGAGGCCAGTGGTTCCGGAGATAGTGATGGTGCTCAAACCGGGAGCGCCGCCGGCGTTGGCTCCCGGAATTCCGAGCTGTTCGGCCAGGTTTCCGTGAACGGTATCGGCGTCGATGATGGATTCGGTGAGACGCGAAAAGCCAAGCCGCGCCTCGTAATATTTGGTCGGACCAAAAGAGTGGCCGTACCCCAGAACGACCTGCGTTCCCGGCGCCAGCGTGACCCCCGGATACCCCGGACCGGCTCCGATCGCCGGATCGGGCAGATTTCCGGGATTAAAGGTGGATGCGTGCTCCTTGCTGAAGCGTCCGAAAATCGACGACTTGTCGGTTCGGTAATCGATGCGCAAGTCGCCCTGATCGATATTGTTGATCAGAGTGCCGTTATAAAGGTAATTGCTGACCAGGCCTGCTCCCGGTATGTTCGGCAAAGGATACAACGCCATCAACTTTGCGGACGTGGGATTGATCTGCTCTACCTGATTGTTCGGGAGCGGCGTGGTCGTGCCTGGAACGTGCAGCACCGTCTTTGGCAGCAGAGCCGAGAAATCGCCCGTGCGAAAAGCCGGCGTGGGCACGGTCGAGATATAAGTCTGCGCCTGGTTCACGCGCTTTCCTTCGTAGTCGGCAAAGAAGAACAGTTTGTCCTTGCCGTTGAAAACGTGAGGGAGCACCACGGGCCCGCCCAGATTTGCGCCGAATTCGTTCATGTGGAAAGGCGGAATCGGATTCACCGGCGAATCGAAGTAGTTCTTGGCGTCGAAATCGGAGTTACGCAGAAACTCGTAAACCGTTCCGTGAAGATCGTTCGTGCCGGAACGAAACGTCACATTGATGATGGATGGACCGCCGCCGTAAGCGGCAGGCGCCGCACTTGTCTGAACCTTGAATTCCTGGATGGAATCAACCGGAGGATAGAAGATCAGAACATTCGCGTCGGCGTCGATCCCCAAAATGCCGTCGAATATGTAAACGCCGATATCCGAGGGATTCCCGTTGATCACGGCTCCGCTCACTCCGCGACCCTCCGTGTAACCGCCGTTTGTGACGTTCGTAGCGCCGCCGTGGTTGTCTACGCCGGGCGCAAGCTGTACGAGCTGAGTGAAGTTTCGGTTGTTCAACGGCAGGTCCACGACCTGCTGTCGGGTGCGCACGTTGCTCACTTCCGATGAAGCAGTCTCCACGCTCACAGCATTGGCTGCGACAGTGACGCTTTGGCTGGCCGCGCCGACTTCCATGCTCAGATCGAGTTCCAGTCTTTGCCCCACCGAGAGCTCGAACTGCTGTGTAGCGTCCCTGAACCCCGGTTGCTTGGCGGTAAGCTCGTACTTGCCCGGTTGCAGCGCCACGAAATCGAAGCCGCCGGTTGGGGAAGTTACGGTCTTGCGCGCGACGTTCGTCGCGAGGCTCCGGATTTCAACGACGGCGTTCGCCATCGCCAGCCCCGCCGGATCTTTGACGGACCCTACCACGGATCCAGCCTCGAATTGGGCCCAAGCGGCCGCCACAAAGAAGAGGCCCGCAATGAACGTGGAACGCACCCGATAACACATGTGTACCCCTCTCTGGTTGAGCGATCTCCGTCATCGTATTCCCGCGACGTTCCAGTGTCAAGAGAGAGAGACAGAGATGACGAGTGACAGAGATGATCGCTTTCCCCGCGCCCTCGCACGGCGAATACGTCTTAGCGCAGGACCAGTTTCCCGCTTTTCGGCTCTGTTGCGATCACGATCGATTGCCAGACGACCGACGTCCGGCCCGCAACATCGACCGTGGCGGCTCGCAGCCGATAGTTCCCGGGAGAAGTTAACTTGAAATTCACCGTCACCGTTGCGCCGGAACTGTCCGTTACGACGTTCGGCCGCAGTCTGTTCGGCGTAAGAACGACCTGGTCCTGTTCCTCCGGACCGTAGAGTTCCCAGGCGACCATCGCATTCCGGTACACACCTTCGTCATCGGCGCCATAGCTGTAGTAGACCTTCCCTGCCGTTCCCTGGATCCTGGCTCGCGCAGTGATCTCCACTGCATCGGCTGCGCTCCGCGTCGACAACTTTACGGTAAGTTGAGGCGGTGTTCCGCCGGCGCGTTCCGGCGTTCTGGCGCGGTCGAGCATCACCAGCTTGCCTTCCTTCTGTGACTCTACTTTGCCGTCTTCGCGAATGCGCACGATCTCGCGATAACCGGTGAGATTCGTACCAGGCAGGTCCCACAGCAGGTCAAAAGGAATATCGAGTTTGAAACAGCGTTCGATTTCGGTGAAGAAGTTACCCATCACCACGCGATAAGCAATCCCTTTCCGGTTGAGTCGTTCCAGGTTGAGTTCGCCGAGGCCCCACATGTTGCCTTTACCGGTCTGAACGTGACCGAGATCGTACCCCGGCGGCAGAAGAATAGCAACTTCAGCAGCGTCCCGGAGTCCACCGGGATCTGGCCGCGGATGCGTATCCGCATAGTCTCGCAGATGCCGGGCCAGGGTCAGGACCTCGCCGAAAGGTACGCAGGCAAGTCGATAATTATCCCAGAAGAAAAAATGCGTGGAACCCAGGTCGTAGGCATGCGTCAGCCACCACGGAGCATCGGCCCGTTCCACCGCTCCGTAGATGCTGATGCCCCACTGCTTGCCGGTGACGCGGGCGGCGCCGCGTAGAAAACCGAAGATAATATCCGTAAGCGCCTTGGGATCGTCTGGCGGCAGTTGAACACCGTACGTCATGTCCATTTCAGGGAGCGTGCGGCGAGTTCCGATCCGGCCAGGCGGTTCGAACACGATTGCGTCCGGCACTCGGGGATCCCGCGACAACTGGTAAGCGCCGGTGGTTACCATCGTTTCCCACGTATACAGATTCTCCTGGAAGAGACTCATATCGCCCAGGTCGATGTCCTGGCGTGCGCGCAAAGCCTTCATAAGCGCCAGCGGTGGACCTTCGCGCAACACCCGGTCGTAGTATTTCCGGAACTCTTCAAACATCAATTGCGGAGTGAGCGCTCTTCGGAACGCCGCATCCTTAGCCAGGCGCGGGCGAACCGCGTAGTCCCTCGTCCCCACCGCCGGCTCGTCGAGAAATAAAGCAGGACCCAGATACTGGCTGTTGTAGAGCAACTCCGGAAACGGAAGACTGGCGGCCGGCCCCCAATAGTAGAGTCCCAAATCGTCTGCCCACTTCCACTGTTGCGCGTCCACGGCTACGCATGTAACGCCGGCATCGCGTAACTCGCGGTAATCCTCCCGCGTGAGCGGGACCAGTTCGTAGTCGGATCCGTCATACCGCCGGGTCTCGTCCTTTTGCCTCTTGTTACTGGCAGGTCCGACGAGCAGGTCGGGCCGGAGGCCGACTACACTTACCTGTGTCGGAGGCATCACGGCAACGTCTCGCGGCTCCGCTTCCCGCGTGTAACGATGCCCCAAGTAATGGACCTCCTGCGGAAATCCCAAGGCCGGTTGCGGCAGAGGTTCCCAGCCCCCTCGCGCCGGAAGTACCGCCTCGTTCGTTCGCCGATTCCGATATTCCGCGGGCGGCGAGGAGGCACCCGCTTGAAAAAGGTACCGCAACGTGTTCGCGCGGGTTGGGTTTCCGGCGGTCAGCAGCCACGCTTTGAACAGCTCGCCGTTTGCTTTTATCGCCGCCAGCGAGAACCATCGTTGTCCCTTGTCCAATGGCCCGACCCCAAGCGTAAATGTGCTGACCACTGAACCGTGCGCCGCCGGTGTTTCCAGCCGATACGTCGCGGCTGAGCCTGTCTGCGAGTGTGCCGGTGATGCGGCCGTTATGACAGCCGCCAGCATAGACCACAAGGCGAAATGTACGCGGGTGCCATAGCTGCCCATGGCTAGATTATGTCGCAGTTCGGAATTCTCCCGGCGCCCGCGTAACTGTCGCTACCGACGATCAAAACGATAGACGAAGTCCGAGTTGAATATTGCGTCCGCCATTTGTCGTGGAAGTGACCTGTCCGAAGTTTGTGGCCGTCGTGCTGCTTTGGGGAGCCGCGAAATTGGGCGTATTGAACGCATTGAAGAATTCCGACCGAAACTGAATACGCAATCGCTCGCGGACCACTTGCGTGCGGCTGAGGCCAATGTCCCACGTGTTGAGACCGGCCGTCCGCAGGTTGGGCTCGGTGCGCGAGTCGTTGCCCATGGAAAAGGCCGGCGTAGTGGCAAAGGCACTGGTATCGAACCAGTGGGCGAGCGTCGGCGTAGTATGTTGTGGCGTCTGCACCCGCATGGCATAGCAACTGATCCCCGGCAAGCCTGTATTGCACGGCGAACTGATGAGAAGCGGCCATCCTGACGTGAATGTGGGGATGCCGCTCACCTGCCAATTGCCGACGATTTTGCTGCCCACGCCGCTCGCAAGCCAACGCTGGGCGTGCCCGAAAGGCAACTCGTAAATGAAGCCGGCCGTGAACACCTGCGGCCGATCGTTGTCAGAGACCGAGCGCGACTGCTTCAGATTCAGGGGGTTTGCAATATTGGTGGAACGCCAGATAAAGCGTTCCGGCACCGTGTCGATGAGTTTACTGTTCGTGTAGGAGGCCTGCACCATCAAACCGTGCGACATCCGGCGTTCGACGCGCAACTCGAGTGCATGGTAGAAAGAGTCGCCGTTGGAAGCGCGGGTCGAACCTACGCCCGTATACTGCGGCCACGGCAACAGGAGTTGGGATGCCCGCACCGTCTGCGCGCTCAGAGTTCCGCTGGTAATGACACCGTAGAAGGGATTCGGCACGAGGTTGTTCAGCGCGTTGCCCAACGGCAGATAGTACGTCGGATTGGCGACGTCTTCGGCGAGATTGAACCAGATATGTTCCCCGCGATTGCCGACGTAAGCGGCTTCCACCAGCGTGTTGGCGCCGAACGTGTGCTGTATATTCACGTTCCACTGCTGCATATATGGCGTGATCCACTTCGGAAAGGGAGCACTGATGCCCCCACCGACGCCGGTCGAAGGAGGATAGAGCAGACCCGTGGAGAAGGTGTTGGCAATCGTTGCTCCGACGGGAGGTGTGTTCGGCGCCGGATTGGGTGGGCCCAGGAACATGCTCGTGTTCACCTGGAAACCGTTGCCGAGATCGCTGGGACCGGCGCCGATACCGCCGCTGCCCGGGAAGAAGAACAAGCCGTATCCGGCCCGAACCACGGTGTCCTTGGCAAATTGATAGGCCAGCCCCACTCGCGGTGCGAAGTTCTTCTTATTCGGAATGGCGTCGTATCGGCCTCCGGGCGCCCCCGCTGTTCCCACGAATTGCAATACGCCCAAACGGCCCGTTAGCGGGTCTGTGGCGCTCGGGTTGAATATACCGAGTTGGTTGTGCCGCTCCGACCAAGGGGTCTGGTACTCATATCGGACTCCCAGGTTGACTGTGAGCCGGCGGGTAATCTTCCAGTCGTCCTGCACATACCAGTTGTAGGCGTGCTGGCCCGCACTCAGTGCGCGATTGACCGACGCCGTCGCTCCCGTGGGAACTCCGAGTAGCAGCGTCGCGATCCCGTTTCCCGTGGTAGCGCTGGCGGTGTTCGGGTCGGGACCCTGCGTGTAAACCCGCGAGAACGCGAAGTCACCCGCGGGCCAGTCCGGCCGGTTCACGTTGAACTGGTAATACAGCGTCTCGAATCCGGCCTTTACTGCGTGCGCGCTTTTCAGCCAGCTTACGGCGGCCTGTGCCTGCCCGTTGTTGTCGTTGTAGTTCTGGAAGGATGCTCTGGCCGGACCCAGCGTCGGTCCCTCGCCGATGGAATTGCTCACGTCGGTGATGTCGATCTCCGGAAAGCGCGAGGGATTCTGCGTCTGGTTCAGAATCGCCGGTAGACCGAGGGTCGTGGGATCGAAATTCTGGCTGCGTGGCGTGGCCGTAACCTGGCTCCGATTGGCGCTGATCTTGAACTCTGCCACCAGGTTCGGCCGGAACATCGCCGTGTCGCTCAGAATCGCGTTCTGGTTGCGATCCCGCAGCGACTCTCCCTCTGCATTGATGCCGGTCCCGGGAAAGGCAAAATTCGGCCACGGGCCATCGGCGCTGTTATCGTCCTGCAGCCCGTGACGGAAGAAGAGGCGGTTCTTCGTGCCGATGTTGTGATCGACTCGATAAAACCACTTGGTAGTGTCACTCTTGCGCCCGTTCGCTTGCACGTAATTGTTCACCAGTGTATTCCGGTTGGGAAGCGGGAAATACGAAATCAGCTTAGCCCCCACCGCACTGATCCGCCCGGCCGGCACGACGTTGCCGGCAAACGGCTGCCGGATATATGCGCCCGGAGTATTCGGATTGGGCACAGTGGTGCTCGGGTCGTAAATGATAATGGGCGCGCCGCTGGAGGTAGTGGTTTGAGAGAAGTCGCCCTTCTGTTGCAGCGCGGTGGGAACTGTAGCCTGGAGATTGTCCGGCGAGCGGCGCCGGATCGGCTCGACGTTGATGAAAAAGAATGTGCGATCCTTGCCGTTGTACAGGTGAGGGATGTACACCGGACCTTCGGCGGTTCCGCCGTACTGGTTGTAGCGCAATGCCGTGCGAGCCGTACCGACTGAGTTGTTCGTCCAGCCGTTTGCGTTCAGAAGATTGTTGCGCCAGAATTCGTACAAGCTGCCGTGTATCATGTTTGTGCCCATTTTGCCGACAGCTATCAGTGCGCCTCCGCCCGACCGCCCGTATTCCGCCGAGTAGTTGCTCGTCACCAGCTTGAACTCCTGCACGGCTTCCAGCGGCGGAGTATAGGCGAGGTTGCTGCAACACGAAGCGCGTGTATCCGCGCCATCGAGCAACACTTCCGTGGTGCCGTCCCTGCCGCCCTGCACGATGGGTTCGTCGCCGGTGCCGGGCAGCACGCCGGCCGCGAGTTTCACCATCGCATATGGATCCCTGCCCAGATTCGGCAACTGCAGAATCGTGTTCGTGGACAAGGTCTGCCCGAGCGCCGCCTGCTGTTGTTCGAGCAACACGGCGGTCGCTTGCACGTTGACCTGCTCCTGGACCGTTCCGACTTCGAGCCGGACATTGACGGTAGCAGTCAAATTCACCCTTAGGAGAACGCCTGAAACGATGCCCCTCTTGAATCCGGGTTTTTCCACTTTCACGGTATATTCACCGATGGGAAGGTACGGCAGATTGTAGTAGCCCAACCCGTTCGTCTCGGTCGCGGCCGAAACCTGTGTGCTCTGGTTGGTTGCGGTTATTGTCGCTTGCGGAACCGCTGATCCGCTGGCATCCGTCACGTTTCCGGTAATCGCCCCCTGCTCGGTCTGGCCCCAGGCTTTCTTGCTCGACAACTGGCAGACTGCGCCCAGCACCGCCACAATCAGAACGTAATAAATAGCTTGCCGAACTCGCGAAGCCGCATTTGAGCCTGAATACGCCTGGTCGGGAATTCGACGAGGTTCACTGATCAGAGTCACTGACATAGTGTTCTCCTTCCACTGGCTACCTGTCTCGCTGGCCCCTCCGCGTTCGCCGGTTGGTCGTGAAAAGCAGCCCTGCTCCACCGGCACTTGTCTTAAAGCATCGAGATCATCAAGGGGCGACGCCGAAGCTTCTTCCCATCCTGCAACCGAAGCTGGAACCGATCGTTAGCTCCTGCCGCATTTGCCGGCGCCAGATAGCCGATCGTCCTCCTGCACACAGCCATTGACCGGTATGCTCGAGGACAGGCCGGTCACCCGCGCCCGCAGGAATACCCGCACCAGCAGGAACAGGATGGGCCAAGCGAAAATAGGACACAAGACCCCTCTGAAGTCTCACGAACGGCACGCCACCAACGCCGTTAAACGATGATCAGAGGCATAGTATTCCCGTTCCCGCAGACAAGTCAATAGAGATTCGTGTCGGAACACCCGCGCCGATGGACAGGCAAACGGATTCCTAACGAAAGTTCTATATCGGCGCTGGACGTGATGTTTGCTGGGCTGCCCGGGACGGAAGACGAATACATAATACGGTCTGCCACTGCCTGCGCAAAATGATGCTTCTACCTCGTTCAGGCTGTTCCCGTATACGGCGCCGCGGGCCGGCTGTCCAGAATATAGCGCACCTGGCGTCCGTCCAGTTCCTGCACGGATTTGCGAATAGATCCGGCCAGGGCTGCTGCCGTGCCCGCAGCAGTGCACGGCCGGCGCATCGCGGCGCCTAGCGTGGGCCGGTGTGTGGAACGGAACTTTCACGCGACAGCGGCACTCTCCTACTTGATGAATTCGGCCATGGAACTTAAGCTCCAAGCGAAGCCCACTGGACCGATCACGTGGAAAAAGTGGCTCACGTAATGGCTACGGGCCGCTTCCCGGCTCTGGCCATGGGCTCCGACGGCACACTTTACGGCGCCGGAGGAATGAAACTACACCCAGATTCTGCGCTGGCATCCGGCGTCGGAACAGATCGAGAACTTCTGGAACCTGCGTGATCCGGAGTCGGGCGCAGGACCAGCCCGCATTCATGAACTCGCCGTTGACGACACCGGCTGTCTGTTCCTCGCCGAAAACCACAATCACGAGAGGTCCAGCTATCTCTGGAGCACACGGCTTCCAGACATGCACTGAGCGACCGCCGGCGGCGCGCCGTGTCATCATAGCGGGTGTGTCAACGCCGGGGAGGTAATTGTGATCGACGTAGAACTTGCTGCCGCGGACTGGCTGGTGCTGCTCGCCTACTTCGCCGGCGTGGTGGCATTAGGAATCTTTGCGGGCCGTTCCATCAAAGACACGAACCAGTACTTTCTAGGCAACCGGCGCTTCGGAAAGTGGTTGATGATCGGCCAGAGCTTCGGCACCGGAACGCACGCCGACATGCCGGTTTCACTGGCCGGAGCCGTCTACAGTGTCGGCGCATCCGGCATCTGGTTTCAGTGGAAGAACCTGTTCGCCACGCCCTTCTATTGGCTGATCGCCCCGTTGTTCCGCCGTATGCGGCGCACCACTACGGCTGAGGTGATCGACGACCGATATGGCTCCTGGATGGCCGGCATCTACACCGTGTTTGCACTCTGTTTTTTCACCATCAACTCCGCCAGCATGCTCAAAGGGGCCGCCAAGGTCATCAGCCAGGCGGCCGGTGGCCGGGTTCCGGTCAACGGCATTGTGGTAGTAATGACACTGGTTTTCATCTTATACAGTTTCGTCGGAGGGCTCGTGGCCACCGCCTGGACCGATTTCCTCCAGGGATTTCTCATTATCACTCTCTCGTTCATGCTGATCCCGCTCGGCTGGGACACAGTCGGCGGGCTGTCGGGGATGAAACAGACGCTCGAACCCTATCGCTTCTCGCTCGCGACTCCCCGCGGCATCGGACCTTGGTTCATCCTGATGCTCACGCTCAACGGCCTGGTGGGCATAACGGCCCAACCGCATCTGATGGCATCGGTCGGCACAGGCAAGGACGAGCGCGCCTGCCGCATTGGCTTTATGTACGGCAATTTCACGAAAAGGCTGTGCACTATAGGTTGGGGGTTCGTCGGGCTCATGGTTACGGCGATGGTGGCTCGGGGGATTTTCGGCGTCCGCGCACTGGCTGACCCGGAGGAAGCCTTCGGATTCGCGTGCCGTCACTTGCTGTTCCGGGGCGGCGTCGGACTTCTGATCGCCTGTGTACTGGCGGCAAACATGGCCGGCTGCTCCGCCTTCATGGTGGACAGCGGCGCCCTTTTTACCAGGAGCATCTATCACAAGTACCTGGTTCGCGGACGGACCGACCGGCATTACCTGCTGGTCGGACGCATCAGCGGTCTCGTGATCACTCTTATCGGTGTTGTTTACGCCCTCTTTTTCATTAAGCGAGTGCTCTATTCTTTCCTGCTCACCGAAACCATGGCTACATTTGTCGGTATTAGCGTCGTGGGTGGCGTTCTGTGGACAAGAGCGAACCGATGGGGTGCTCTTGCCAGCCTGATCTCTGCCTTCGCGGTAAACTTTTCCATCTATCAAGCGCGTCACGCAAGGCTCGACTCCTGGGATCCTGATGTATTCCTGGCTGCACTGCTGGCGGGTGGAGCGGCGCTCGTAGCCGTCAGCCTGATCACGCGCCCTGAGCCATCGTCCGGCCTGCGTCCGTTTTACCGGCGGCTGCAAACCCCTGCCATCGCCGGCGAGGATCCGGTCGAAGAACCAGCACCGGATGCACTGAATCCGGCCACTCGTGAAGCCGCGAAGACGGGCCATCAGCTCCTTCTCCCCAACCTCTTGCAGTTGCGGCGCGCCGCCTGCGGATATCGCCTGCTACACGCCTACCGGGAAGATCTGGTCGGCTTCGCCATTGGCTGTGTTGTAACCATTCTGCTGGTCGCCATGGCTTGGATGCTCTTCCATCCGGCCGGATCGGTCTAACGAACTGAGGAAGCACTCACGAACGGACTCTGATTCGTTGAAAGCTACGCTCGAGGCAACCAGCCGGTTACTGAACGCATAACCGGGGGCGATTCTGGCTTCTGGCTCGTGACTTCCGGCTTCCATATCCCGCAGGGATATCAAGCGAGGAGCCGTTGCCCAGGTAAGGTAGCTCGCCATCGAAATCGTTCGCCCTGAGCTACGCTCCAGTTGCTTATCACTCCAATGGCGTGACCTGCCTGTTTAGAACAAAAAGCGAAGCCCAAGCTGCGACTGTCGATTCGTGCCGAACGATCCTTGACCTACAGCGGAAAGCGTGCTGGTGCTTCGACCGAAGGTGGCCGGCGCTGAGAGACTCGCATTCGGATTCGAGAAGATCGGAGTGTTGAAGATGTTGAACGACTCCGCACGGAACTGAAGCGTTCGGTGTTCGGTGATGTGGAAAACCCTGTCGATGGAGAAGTCCCAGTTGTACGCGGCTGGCCCGGTAAGGACATTTCGGCCGAGATCGCCGAAGTTCCCCTTTGCTGGGATGCTGAACGCACTGACGTTAATCTGGCTGCCGGGCATATCGAAGTGGGCCGGCCGCATGGCCACGCCCGGTACATAATTAGGACGGCCCGTCGTTGCCCCAATGCCTGCCGAGTCGCAACCGCAGGTAACGTTCACAGGCGTGCCCGAGCGCATTACGGTAATACCGTTGATCTCCCAATTCGAGCCCAGCCAATGCGGCAGCAGCGGCGCCGGCGGCAATTGATACGTGTAGTCGAATTGCAGTTGGTGGCGCAGATCGGCGTCTGAGTTGCTGTATTCGAGCCGCTGGTTGGCATCGTTCTGCGGAGTGGTGCCGAACTGGGCCATGGTGTTGTCGAGGTTGTGGGCCCAACTGTAGTGCACGTTCGTCGTCAGCCCTTTGCGGAACCGATGCCGGAACGAAGCCTGAAATGCGTTGTAACTGGAGATATTTCCGTTTGTATAATACGTGATCGATCCGAAACCCGCGTAAGGACGTATGGGCGTGCCGGGCAGAAGCCGGTTTATGTCTCGCGTGGAATTGAGATGGAGACCGCGGCTGCCGAGATACGTGACCTGCACCAAAGAATCGGTTCCCACCGCTCGCTGGATGTTCAGGTTCCATTGCTCCATGTATACGCCCTTGTAGTCTTTCGGTAGCGCAGTAAGGCTGGAAACCGCGGCGAAAGACGAGATATTCGGGAACGGAATGCCGACCAGGTTAGGATCCTGCTGGCGTGTGAAGGAACTCGCCCATTGAGCGACGTTGTTCGGCAATGGCTGCGCCAAATAGGGATTGAGCACGGCGTAGAAGAGCCCGAAACCGGATCGCACCACCGTTCGATCGTTGCCGGAAGGCGACCACGCTATGCCTACACGCGGCGCGAAGTTCTTCTTGGGCGCATGCAGAATGGACGTGCCCACCGGATCGAGTCTGCCGGTCGACGGATCGAAATTGGCAATCTGGCCGTGCGCCTCGGTAGGCGTCGTGTCGTATTGGTAGCGCAGGCCCGCGTTGAGTGTGACTCGTCGGCTCAACTGGATATCGTCCTGCGTGAAGAAGTCATTGTAAGTGCCCCGCATCCCGCTCTCCGGCTGCCCGGAGGTCCCGATGGAAAAGGG
>Ga0070741_10012690_pt1 | contig 15139 bp, 15 predicted proteins | sample Coa_R1_4_FD_66440 | JGI IMG/M metagenome (GOLD analysis project Ga0070741, IMG submission 66440) | Surface soil microbial communities from Centralia Pennsylvania, which are recovering from an underground coalmine fire - Coalmine... | ecosystem: Environmental > Terrestrial > Soil > Unclassified ... | reverse complement strand
AGCGAGGTGGTGACGATCCAGAAGAAGGGGCCGAGGAAGAACACCAGGGCCGCCCCCAGGCTCAGATAGGTCAGCCCGTCCGCGACCCAGCGCTCGGCGCGGTAGCGAACCGTCCGGCGCGCCCGCGCGAGGCCGGCTTCCCGGACCGCGACGCTCACGCCGCGGCCCTCGCGTCGCGCGGACGGGAGAGCCTCAGGAAGACGAGGGTGAGCACGAGCACGATCAGGATGATGAGGTAGGACAGTGCCGACGCGTAGCTCATCCGGAAGTCGTTGAAGCCCACCAGATAGGTGTTGAAGGCGAGCGTCTCGGTGGCGCCGCCGGGCCCGCCGAACGTGAGCACGAAGATCAGCCCGAAGAGCTTGGTGAGGTCGATCATCCGGATCATCACCGCGACCGCGGCGGTGAACTTGAGCAGGGGCAAGGTGATGAACCAGAAGCTCTTCCAGGGGCTGGCCCCGTCGGCGCGGGCGGCCTCGTAGAGGTCCGGCGGAATCGACTGCAGGCCCGCGAGCAGGACCAGCATCATGAAGGGCGTGTTGTGCCAGACGTCGACCAGCACCACCGCCAGGATGGACCGGAAGGGGGTGGAGAACCAGTCAAAGTAGACGTCGATGAGGCCGAGCTGCAGGCCCATGTTGTTGATCGCGCCGTACTTGACCCCGAACAGCATCCGCCACGCCATGGCCGCCATGACCGGAGACACCATCGGCGGGATCGCGAGCAGCGCGGTGATGAAGGGCCGGGCCCGGATCCGACGGTTGAGGAGGAGGGCCAGCCCCAGCCCCAGCAGCAGCTCCACCACCAGCGCGGGCGCGATGATGACCGCGGTGTTCCACACCGAGGCCCAGAACCGGGAGTCGCGGAAGAGCGCCTCCGCGTAGTTCTGGAGTCCGACGTACTCGTAGTCGGGCCCGATGGAGAGATCGAAGTTCTGCAGCGACAGGTAGAACGCGTACGCGAGCGGGAAGACGATGACGAGCGCGATCAGGAACAGCGACGGGGACGCGAACGCGAGGGGCTCCCAGCGCTTGCGCTTCCCCACCAGAGCGGCCATCTGCATGGGCCGGCCTCCCGGCCCTCGGGTATTGGAGGGCCCCGGATCGTGGCGGGATTGTGCGAAGGCGGGCGGGCGTTGTCAAGGTCGAATAGCGGGCTCGTCGCGTAGCCGCCGAGCGCCTCGATCTTCTCGGTCGAGACGCCATCCGGCCGCCCACGGCAACGTCGGCGTCCGGCTCTCGTCAAGCGGGTGACCGCCGGCGGCCCGCTCGGGGCGTCTGTGAGAGACTGCCCCCGTGCGAGGGGCGCTGATCGGGGGCTGGACCGTGGTGGCGGGCGCCTTCCTCGGCTACGCGGTCGCGCAGGGGCTGATGCACTCCTACGCGGTCTTCCTCGTCGCCTACCTGGGCGAGTTCGGGTGGGGCCGGGCCGAGACCTCGGTGGCCTACTCCGTCTCCCAGCTCGCGATCGGGATCAGCTCGCCGATCATCGGAGCGCTGGTCGACCGTCTGGGCACGCGGGTGCTGGTGGCGGGGGGCGCGGTCCTCCTCGCGGGCGGGCTGGCGGCCAGCGCGACCGTGTCCTCGCTCTGGCAGGTCGTCGTCCTCTACGGCCTCGTGATGACGCTCGGGTCGAACTGCCTCGGGCTGGTGGTGTCCGTCCCGCTGCTGTCCCGGTGGTTCGTGCAGCAGCGCGGGCTCGCGATCTCGATCGTGCAGTCGGCCAACGGCCTCGGGCGGGCCGCCTCGGCGCCGGCGGTGCAGCTCCTGATCTCCGCCATCGGCTGGCGCCGCTCGTACCTCGCGCTCGCCGGGCTGATGGCCGTCGCGGTGGTCCCGATCGTCCGCGCCTTCCCGACCCGGGAGCCTCCGCGCGTCGCTGGCGGGCCGGCGGTGCGATCGGATGTCGCCGATCCTGCCGCGCCGGTGTGGACGGTGACCGCCGCGATGCGCACGCCGCACTTCTGGCTGCTCTTCGCGGTGTACCTGCTCACCGGGCTCGGGAGCTTCCTGGTGTCGCTGCACCAGCTGGCCTGGGCCATCGAGGTCGGGTTCGACCCGCTCTACGCGGCCAGCGTGCTCGGCACCGGCAGCCTGCTCGCGGTGGCGGGCACGATCGGGACCGGCACGATCTCCGACTACATCGGGCGCGAGGTCTCGGCGATCCTCGCCTATCTCGTCTCGATCGCCGGCGTGATCTGCGCGCTGCTGGTCCAGAGCCCCGACCAGCACGCGCTGCTGTGGCTGCACGCCTGCTTCTTCGGGCTGACGTGGGGCGCCCGTGGTCCGCAGATCACCGCCAAGACCGCCGACCTCTTCCAGGGCCCGCACCTCGGCGCGATCCTCGGCGTGATCTCCATCGGCACCGGCCTCGGCGCGGGCGGCGGCGCCTGGGCGAGCGGGCTCATCTTCGATCTCTCGGGCAGCTACCGTCTGGCGTTCCAGCTGTCGATCGCATCCTACGCGGTCGGCTGTGTCGCGTTCTGGATGCTGCGCCGGCCGGCTCGATCACGGGCGCCGCGCGCAGCCTGACGGCGGCCGGGCGCCGCCGGGGGGCGGTCGGGCCCCGCCGCTCATCGGGCGTGCTATCGTATGCCCGGTTCCCAATCCAAGCGGAGAGGTGCCTCATGCCCGTCAAGGTCACCATTCGGCCCAACGGCCCGTACCTCGTGGAAGGCGATGTGGAGCTGATGGACGTCGACGGCAACAAGGTCGATACGAGCGCCCGCGGCTCCCGGATCGCGTTGTGCCGGTGCGGCGCGTCGGTCACCAAGCCGTTCTGTGACGGCACGCACAGCAAGATCGGCTTCCAGGCCGCGGAAGCCGCGGTGGCCAAGGAGAAGAAGTAGGGGCGCCGCCCTCGTCGACCACCGGGACGATTCGCGAGCGAGCGCCGCGCGCGATGTGGGGCGCGGCCTCGCTCGCGCCCGGCCGGCTCACGGCGTCGCTCGCCTCCCTCCGGCTCACGGCCCCTGAGTATCCCGCCGACTCGTTTCACGCCCCTTGCTCAACAGCCAGTCGATCGCTTCCGATGCGTCCGGGCTCTCGGTCGCCCGGACGCCGACCGGGGACGCCCGCGCTGATTCCCTCGCCGCGGGGCGCCCCACCGCGGGCGTCACGACTGCGGAAGCCGGCTCGCGGCCGGTCGTCGTGCTGGGCGTGCGCGTCGGCAGGGGGACTGCCGCTGGCCGCTCCGGCGCACCAGACCTCGGTACGGGCGCCTGCTGGGTCGTCGCTACCGTGGTGGCATTTCGGCGAAGCCAGTTCTGACCCGCGGCCCGAGGCTGCGCGGCGCTGCGGTCGGCCGGCTTCGAGTCCGTCGGTTGGGGCTCCTGCCGCGAGAGCCGCTCCAGCGTGGGCCGCCCGGACGTGGGCCGGCCGGAGAAGAGCGCCGCTCCCCCTGGCCACACGAGCAGCGCGGTCATGATGAGGACCCCCACGGAGACAAGCCCCATATAGATCGGGCGCTTCACCGGGAGCGGCCAGCGCATGGCCCTCGGGAACCGGGAGCGGTCGACGAGGCGTGCGACGGGAGCAACCGCCACACCGGAGGCGCCACCAAGCCCCGCGGCGCTCACCCCGCGCACAGCACCGGCCGACCATTCGAGCACCATTCGGGCGACCGCCCGTGCGATGTCGGACGCCTTGTTGGCGGTTTGAAGCGATCGCGCGGCGAATGCCCCCACGCCCCTCAGCGCAAGCGAGGCCCCAAGGCAACCCCTGGCGCACCCGGCCGCAATGCCGGGCCTCGCGAGTGCCACCAGCGACCTGGCTGCTCCAGAGGTGTTTGCCCCGAGCCGCCCGCCCACCAGCGTCACGTAACGCCAGCCCTCGATAGCCGCCTCGCCGACCCGCCGCGACACGCCACCCGAGAACGAGCGATACCGGGCCGGCTGATGAGCGAGGGTCTCGACGACGTGCCCCATCAGTCCCCCTGCCACTCGCGCCGCGCCGGACAAGAGTCTCGGAAGGAAGGCACCGGCCTCGACGAGAAGGCCGAACGCCCGGGAGCCCGCCCCCTGAACGGGCAGGACTCCACCGACGGTTTGCGCGACTGTCCGGGTTGCTGACCCGAACCGGCCGAGCATGCCCGCGAGACGCGTCGCCGCGACTCGTGGGATCACGAGCAGCTTCGATGCGACTCTGGCCGAGCGTTCCTCGATATGCGGCAGGCGGGTATTCGGCAGGTGCACGTGAATACTCGGCACGCGCACGCGAGGCCGCTGCGCCACCACCCGCATGGCCGTGACACGGCCCGCGTGGATCACACGTGTCACCTTGTCAGTGGCCCGCATCACCTCGAGGCGCACTGCGGTCAGCGAAGCGCGAACAGACAGAACCACCCGCCCGGCCCAGGTGGCCGCTCCGGTGCACGACGACCGGATGGCCTGGATCCTCTCGGCGACCCAACCGTGCAGCACACGATGCGGCGCGATTCGCGGCACGAGCATCGCCCGCTCTTGCAAGAGCCGCGCGGCCTCGCGGCACTCCGCGCATTCCCGCCGATGCGCCTCGACGAGGGCCCACTCCGTCAATCCCGCTCGGGACAGGTCGGGGAGCTCCTCACGGACGTCCTCACACGTCAGGATCGGCACGGTCATCTACCTCCATCGAGCGGTGCATCCCCTGCCCTCCGGCTGGTCGCCGGACGGGATGCGACCACAGGGAGCCCTACGGGGTCCGCGGCGCACTCAGGCCGAGCGTTGCGGTGGAACCGACCCAGACCGAAAACGACCTTGCCGAACTTCTGCCTTCGGACGACGGACATCACGAACACATCCACGGCACCCTGCATCCCGCAAAGAGCGCTCCACTGCCGCCCCTTACCGCCGCTCAGCCCTCTCCGTCAGTCGGCGCGACTGCACACCCTACCACGACTCAGGGCTGTCCGGGGCTTATTCGGCGGGCGAAGGAGATTGCTCGGTGATGCTGATTCGGTCACGTTTCCGCCCGCAGGCTTGCGCCCAACGTTGGCCGGCCTCGGTCGCCGGCTCTCAGACGGAAGGACCGGCCTGACGACCCGCCACTACCGGCCGGCCGGTCCTCCACCCGCGGACGAGGCGCTGTGCACGGCAGACCCCCGCCTGCTCGACTGCTGCTTCATGGCCGCCAAGGAGGGACGCTGTGGCGCCAGCTTCTCGACCAGGACCCCGGCTTCCTTCGCCAGCGTCTCCCGGATGGCGGCCGGCTCCACCACTTCGGCCTCCGGGCCATATCCGAGGATCCACCGCCGCAGTTCCAGTGTGTCGGCCACTCGGAGGGTCACTTCCAACCGACCCTCTGACAGTTCACGAAGCTTCTGGCTCGGGTGCCAGAAGCGGTCGCGAATGTAACGAGCCACCGAGCGCGAGAAGATGATCTTCACCGGCACGATCTCGCCCCGGATGATCCCCCAGCTGTGCTTGAGATACTCCTCGGCGTTGAACCCGGGGCGCACCGTGAAGCGCAGCGCGAGCATCCGCAGCTCCCGGATCCGCTCCACTGCGAAGATGCGCTCCGCCTTCCGCCAGTGGCAGTAGCCCACCAGGTAGAAGCCGCCGTCGAAGACGGTGAGGTGATACGGATCGACCTGCCGCGAGTTCTCCTCGTCGCGGCTCATCGAGTAGTAGCGCATGTCGAGGCGGCGGCGCTCCAGGAGCGCTCGCTCGATGAGCGCCACGTGCTCCGCCGCCGGCGCCTGCAGCTTCCCGCCGATGGCGCGCACGCCGACGCTCTCGCGCATCTGCTCGAGGAGCTGCTGCGCGTCGCGGCTCAGCACCCGGCCGATCTTCTCGAACGCGGAGGTGACCGCGGAGCCGAGCGGCAGCACCCCGGTCGGCCGCAGCAGGTCGCGGCTCATCAGGAGCGCCGCCGTCTCGGCCAGCGTCAGCTTGACCGGCAGGCCCAGCGTGAACCGCTCCTCGAGCTTCCACAGGGAGCGCCGGCCGTCGCCACCCTTGTCGTCGTAGAGCGGGAAGCCCGCCTGCTCGAGCGCGCGCAGGTCGCGCCAGATCGTGCGCACGGTGCAGCCCAGCTTCCGCGCGGCATCGTCCACGGCGATGCCGGCCGGGTTCTGGATCATCTGGAGGAGCTGCCATTGCCGAGCGAGCTGGTCGCCGCGAGGCACGTGAAAATTATGGCATGTGCCCGATTTTTCTCAGTCCCCCGATGTGCCCTCACTGATCGACGTGCGGGGAATCCATCTCGTTCCGCGCGTCCGCAACCCCGGGGAAGGCCATCAGGTGGGCCACTCGCCTCTCCGCGACCAGGGTGGCGCCGGCCAGGCCGGCGGAGCCGAGACGGTACTCCTCGCCCAGGCCAACCGCCGGGGCTCGCTCGGCCTGGGTGCCGGTCAGCTCGGCGAAGATCACGCCGGCGTCGAGCCGCAACCAGGGCTCGGGCTTCCGCCCGATGGCGTCGGCCACATAGCCGGCACACAGCCGAGGCCAGGCGCGGCCGAAGAGCCCGGGACCGGCCAGCAGGTCGAGTCCGACCCACCGGTTGGCCACGAAGACCAGGGCCCCCACCTGGCCCGGCTGGACCGCCAGCGCCCGACGTGCGGCTGCGAGGTCACTCTCGTGGCGGAAATAGAGATCGCGCATGGCGCCCGTCGGGCTGTCCACGTCGAGCTCGGAAGCGCGGACCGAGAGCTGCGCCCATACCTCGCCCTGGTCTGCCAGGTGCCCGAGTCCCACCCGGAGTGACTGGCTCACCCGTGCCGCCTTCCGGGCCCGCAGCGAGGCAAAGAGCGAGGCGTCACCAGGGCGGAACTGCCGGCCGCGGTAGCCCCAGCGCCCCTGCTCCACGCAGCTCACCGGGATCGTCAACTCCGCATGGGCGGCCACCAGCACGGTCGTGTTGAGGATGCGGTTCTGCTTCGCGCCGACGAGCTCCTCGCCGTCCAGCAGCAGGAGCGGCTGGTCGGCGTCGTTCACCACCTTGAGGAACGGCACGCTGCCGGCCTCGCTCACCTCGGTGACGCGGACCCGGTCGCCCGCTTCCTCCAGTGTGAGCCAGTCGGGGTCGTCGAGGTCGGGGGCGAGAAGCGGGATGACGGCGAGCGCACCGTGGGTGACGGGCTCGGCGGTGAGGACGCCGGCAAGGAGTCGGGCGACCTCGGGGACGTCGTGGAGCGTGGGCATAGGGCGGATCCTCCTCTGGTGTTGGCCCGCGACGGGCAGTCTGGAGGACCAGCGTGCCTGCGATCTGTGACAGGGACGGTCACGCTTCCGATACGCCACCCCTCGATTTCCCTCGGTGGACCTGTGACCTCCCCTGTCGCGCGCGCCCGGCAGACTGGGGGCAGTTGAATCGACCTCTGCTCGAGGAGGCTTTCATGCGTACGTTGTCCTCCTTGCTTCGCAGCAGCGTTCTCCTGCTCCTGCTCGCCGTGTCCCTGGCCGCCTGCACGAGATCGCGAATCCCCAAGCCGGCGTCCCGGCTGGGCTCCGACGTCTATCAGGGCACCGGCTTTCTCGTCAGCCCTGACGGGTTGGTGCTGACCGCGTATCACCTCGTGGAAAACGGCAAACACCATCAAGGTGCGCTGCCAGGGCTACGACCTGGTCCCGGCGAAGCTCGGCGAGCACAGCGGCACCATGGACCTGGCGGTCCTTCATACCGGACTGACCGGAACCCCCTATCTGCCGCCGGCCTCTCCCCGGTCTGTCCGGCCCGGCGATCCTGTCTTCTCCATGGGTTTTCCCTCCGCGAGCTATCTGGGCACGGAGCCCAAGTACGCCAGCGGGGCGATCAGCTCGCTGAGTGGCAGGGGCGTGAGGCCACACTGATGCTCATCAGCGTGCCGACGCAGCCGGGCGGCTCCGGCAGTCCCCTGCTCACCATGGACGGCACGGTGGTCGACGTGGTGACAGCGGGCACGAGCGAGGAGGAGTTCATGCGCGCCCGCGGGCCGGCGCGGACACCGCGCGAGGCCGCCGCGCAGGCCGAGCGCGCCGTCTGCATCGTCCTCGTCGGGCCGTAGCACCACCAAGGAGAGACCCCGTGAGCGAAAGAAGAGGGCCCGCAGCGTTGCACACGAGACCCTATCGAGAACTCACCGTCACGGTCGAGACCACGGACGAGGCACTCGACCGCTTCCTGGGGCCGCCCAGCACGTGGGTGGCGTGGACCCTGAGCCAGCTCGCCCACCAGCACGGTCGGTTGGTGCTGACCCTGGACGAGACACACGACACCCTCTACGTCGCGTCGAAGGGACGGAAGCGCATCGAAACCTTTCACCGCGGGCCAGACGGGATGTGGCTGTTCACCTTCGGGTTGGCCCCCCGGCATTTGAAGGGCCCCGAGGACCTGAGGCGGGATCGGGCTTTGCGGCAGTGCCTCACCCATCCTCTGTCCCGCGCGACGGAGACGATCCGATGAGCGAAGCGCTCGAGCCTCGGCACACGGACGACAGGCCTCGCCCGGCTTTCGCCCTGCGCTGCGCCTGCGGCACCGATATCGATGTGTCCGACCAGGACTTTCAGTTCGGCCCGCTCGCCCTTGTCGCTCACGCCGACTACTGCCTGGTCACGGTTCGCTGCCAGCCATGCGGGACGGCGCATCATCTGGCGATATGGACGATCGATCAGCAGCGTTTCATCTCCGAGCTCAATGCGAAGTTCTTCCGCCCCGAGCATCCCGACGTCGTCGCCCTCGCAGAGCGATACCACGAGGCCGTCCAGCAGCGGCGGGGGGAACTGGAGATCGGGTACTTGCACCTTGGCCGCTGGCGCAACATCGACCTCTCGAGCCTCGTGGTCGATGTCCCGGCCGATCGCTTTTTTGCTCCACCGATGGCGGTGCTCGCGGCCGCCCGGGCAGTCCGCCAGGCGGTGGCGACCCGCCCCGGCGTCCCCGCCGTCATGCGGCTCGGCCCATACGCGTGCCGGCTGAGCTTCGACGAGACGCCGAGGGCACGGCATCCTTATGCCTTGCATCTGAGCGTCGCCAATGCCGTCCTGCCGGGGCATCTGCCCGCCCGCGACCGTCACTGGCTCGTCTCGCTCTTCTTCATCCCGAGCGAGCAGGACTTGCTGCTGATGCGCCCCGGTCCGACGGCGCCCGTCTTCCAGTACCGCCTGCCGGCCTACGAGCCGGAGCTGAATCCGTGTTGAGCACGGTGCCCGCGGACCGCACGGCCTCTCGAAAGGCCACCCGAGCCGCGTGCATCGTGCCGACGGCGGCAGTGTTCACGACGGTCGGCTCGAGTTCCGTTCCTGCGACACACCCCTCCCTCGACTGAGAGCGCTCGCGAGTAGCCGTCAGTAGCGGGAGGCCATCGCGCGGGGTCCGCGCCACAGGAAACGAAATGGTGGGCTGGGACGGGATTGAACCGCCGACACCAGGATTTTCAGTTCTCACGGTCAATCAACTGCATGACTCATGGTCTCGATGAGTTGTACTCTCGATGGCACGCTTCCGTCGTGGCGCTGGTTATGGCCTATCACGGGCCGTTACGCGGCGTACGTGACGATCTCGGTGACCGTCATCGGATGAGAAGGACGTCCGGCGGCGTCACGCTCGGGCGCGGCGGCGCGGGCTCCGAGTCGACGTCATGCGGGAGCCTCCGCAGGGCACCGGGGCGGCTCCGTCGGCGGTCAGAGGTCGAGGTCCTTCCCGAGAATCTGCCTCACAGAGCCCCCCGGACTCTCGCCGGCCACGAGACTCCTGATCCGTTCGCGCGTCTCGTCGATCACCCCGGCCTTCTCCGCAGCCCTGACGGTGCTCGAGTACGCCGCCCACACATCTCCGCCCATGATGTCGTACCCGTAGCCCTCGACGAGCCAGTGCAGCGCGAGCAGGCCTGCGGCCACCGCGAAGGCCGGCTGTCTCTCGGCCAGGTCTCGGGCCGCGCGGGTCAACGTCCGGGGATCGCAGGGCGTCCGGCTCGCCAGCGCAAGCGCCTCGCCGTAGAGCCCCGCCGCCCGGGCGGCCGCAAACCACTTGCCCTCTTCCCCCGGCGTGGTCCTCACCAGGTCCGCGAGGATGTCGCCCGCGGCCTTGTGCGGGTACCTCCTCGCGACCTCACGAAACGTCGCGAGGTACGTCCCGGCCCGGTGCGGGCGCGCGCCGTAGCGCTCGTAGGCCTGCTCGACGCGGCCGGACGAGATGAGGATCTCCTCGCACAGCGCATCCACGTCGCTGTCGGGCGTCCAAGGACCGCGGCACGACTCCGCGTACTCGACCGCCTCCGACGTCCTGCCCATGGCCGCGAGGGCCTTGACCGCCCAGCGCTTGTACGGCCAGATGGCCTCGGACTCGAGCAGCTCGACGATCTCCGCGTAGCGCTCGCTCCGGTAGAGTGCACTCAGGCAGGCCGTGGTCCCATGGAAGTACCCGCGCCGACGCCTGTCGGACCTGAGCGCCATCCGCGTGGCGCCAAGCAGCCGGTCGGCCCAGACCGAGGCAACCTCCTTCGATGCGCAGAGGTCGCCCCAGTAGTCGGCGAGCGCCTCGATGTACGGCATCTGGTCCGCCGCGTGCGCCTTCCAGCACCGCTCGAGCCACGCTTCCCGGGTCCTGGCGTCCACCGGTGCAATGGCGACGAGCGGGACCAGCTCGGCGATGGCACTGTTGACGGCCGTGCCGATGGCGCCCGAGGAGCCGTCGACGTGTTCGAGCGCTGGCGACAGCCGCTCGAAGAGGCTGACGGCGCCGTCGGCGGCAAGCAGGGGGTCTTTGCGGGCGATCTTCTTGATCTCGCCGACGGCCTGCTTCACGCGCTGGACGGCGGGTTGCGACTTCCATCCGAACGCGCGCCGTCGAAAGTGCGCCTTGAACGCCCACCGATGGGCTTCGCCCCGGCCCATCAAGCGCATCAGGGTGTGGTGGCTGGCGGGGCCGGGTCGGGGGCGGCGGCCTGGAGCAGGTGCGCCATCCCCTTGAGCACGGCGACCAGTGTCGACGCTGTCTCGGGTGGGGCCGTGATCACCAGACCGCCACCGGACGTTCGCTGCACCGTCACTCCAGCGAAGAGCCGCTCGACCCCGGGCACAAAGGGCAGCGGAGCCGCCCCGGATGCATCACGCGACTCGTCACCCACGGCCACGATGGCGTCGATCTCGCGGTCAGCGGCGCCATCCTCCGGCTCGGCGGCCTCCGCGTCGCGCGCTGGGGCGCGCGGCAGGGCCGGCGCCACGACCTGCTCGATCCGGGAGAGAAAGCGGCCCGATCGCTCGAACCTGACCTCGTCGGTCGTCCCGTCGAAGAGCCCGGTGAAGAAGGCCTGCTTCGTCCCCACTAGATCAGAGATCCGCGACTCGATACCGGGCTCGCTCACCAGATTGTAGACGTCGATCGGACGGCTCTGGCCGGGGCGGTAGATCCGGCCGATGCGCTGCTCGAGCACCGCCGGGTTCCACGGCAACTCGACGTTGACGCACGCACTGGCCGCCCGTTGAAGGTTGAGGCCGACGCCGCCGGCATCGGTCGCGAAGAGGACGCGACACCCGGGATCGTCGTGGAACTCCGCGAGACTCTGCGTGCGACGCCGCTGGCCCTCGTCTCCGGTGAAGAACGCCGCCCGAGCGCCGCCCCGGGCGAGCACGTCGCGCGTGGCCCACTGCGCCAGCCGGAGCATCCGGCGCCACTGGCTGAACACAACGACCTTGCGGGCTTGATCGAGGACGAGCTGGCCGATCAGCTCGCGCAGTTCCAGGAGCTTCGGGCACGACAAGCCTCGGAGCGTGGACTCCGTGGGCCGCTCGATCCGCGACAGGTCGGGCCAGATCTCCTCGAAGCGAAGCTGGGCCAGGCCGTTGGCGATGATCCGCTGAGTGGTGAGGAGCATCATGAGCTTCAGAAACTCCGCCTGGGTGAGCGGCCGTCGCTTCGACGTGGCGAGGAGCTGCGTGATGGGCATGCTGAGCGCGTCGTGCTCCTCCATCTGCTGGGGCGTCATCTCGATGGGAATCCTCGTGTCGGTGCGCGCCGGGAGTTGGGCGAGCACTTCCTTGCGGCCCCGCCGGATCATGCAGCCAGCGAGGCGCTGGCGCAGGGTGTCGAGATTCCGGGCGCCGCCGATCTCGGTCCCGCCGTCGACTGGCGTCGTGTGCCACGGCACCAGGCGCCATTTCGGCTCCAGCGCGAAGTCGTCCACCCACTCAACAATGGATGCCAGCTCGTCGATCCGGTTCTCCATCGGCGTGCCGGTCAGGACCAGACGATACGGCGGATCGAGCTGCTTCACCGTCGACGCCGTCTTGGTTGCCCAGTTCTTGATCCGCTGGGCTTCGTCGAGCACGACGATGTCTGGGTTCCAGTCGCGGACGGTATCCAGGTCGCGGATGAGCTGTTCGTAGTTGGCCAAGAGGAACCCTCGGCGGCAGCCGTTGAACGCGGCGCGACGCTGGCCGGGGTTGCCGTCGAGGACGGCGGCGGGAGTATCGGTAAAGAGCTGCCATTCGCGAAGCCACTGCGGCTTGAGCGCGGCGGGGGCGACGACCAGGCCGCGCCGGACCCGGCCTGAGCGCCACAAGGCGTGGCAGGCGGCGATGGCCTGCGCCGTCTTCCCGAGACCCATGTCGTCGGCGAGGAGGAGTCGCCCGCTGGACAGGAACCGTTCGACGGCCTCGCGCTGGTACGGGTAGAGCCGCTGCTTGAGGGTCCGGAGCGCGACTCGGAGACGGTCCACGTCGCGGGCGCCCTGGATCGACCGCATGATCCGTCGCCGGTCCTCCTGCAGGATCGCGTGGAGCGCCGGTTCGGAGTGCCCGCCCCGCAGTGAGCCGAGCAGCCCTTCTACCAGCTGCAACCGACGCGCCGGGGCCTCGGGAACTCGGAGCGTGAAGCCGCCCCCCTTGGCTGGGCGCAGCCAGCGTTCGAGCCTGCGGTCGGCCGTGCTGTCGACCCAGCGCACTTGCGCCAGCCAGTCACCAGCGCCGGTGAGCGGGCGGACCGGATCCCATCGCAGAGGCGCCGCGCGCCGGGGCGGCTCGCGTCGAGCTTTCTCGATCGCACGGGGTCTCGAGGTGACGTCCTCCAGCACGACCAGCAGGTGCTTGCACAGGCCCAGCGAGCTCCGGAGGAAGTCCGCGCAATCGCAGCTGCCGTCGACGGGTTCGACCCCGCGCAGGAGGGTGCGATAGGGACGCGCCGGCGAGCCCTTGCGTCGCGTCGCGTAAAGACCGAGGAGCCGGCCGCCGCCCGGCCGGGAGACGATCTGGAGTCCATCGGACTTGCCGGAGGCGATCCGGCGGAGCAGCGCTTCGAGCGCCTCGCGCTTCACGGGCCAGTCGGCCGCACCCGTGATCGAGAGGACGTGTCGAACGACCAGCTCCGGGTTGGTCGCGCCCGTTTTCCGGTGGGCGCGCGCCAGCAGCATCTGATAGGCTTCGGTCTCGGTGGGGACGACGGCACTGGTCGCCGCCTGCTCGATTGCGCTCACCATGTCGCTCTCTCCAGGGAATAGCGATCGACCCCTCGCTCGCGACCGCGGACACGATGCTGCCACCCACCCTCGCGATGGCCGGGCACCTCTTTAGACGACCCCCCGGGATCTTCGCGGCGCGACGATATCCGGATGACGGCTTGCAGTGCGCACCTGGGTCCGGAGCGCCTCCGCGACACGATGTGCACACCCGACCTCCGTCGGCGATCATGGAGAAGACGGGCCGCACGGGTCAAGAGGCCAGTGCTGGAGCGTGAGGGACCGACTCTCCGCGGTCGCCTCGGAGGGGCATTCAGAACTAGCGAAGGACTGGAGCCAAACGGCTCCCACTACCCTACCGACCGAACCGCGCCGTGCTGAGCGCGTGAGCTTGTCACGCCGAGGATCGCGGCGACGGGCCAGTTCGGGCCACGTCATACAGCCACTCGGTGGCGAACATCCCGCGGTTGCCCCCCCACCGAGTCGGCGAGGAAACCCCCGCCTCCTCCATCGGATCGGTCAGCCCGCTCAGCTCTTCGGCCGGGTGCGGAGCGGCGAAATTACGCTCCTTGGTACACCGGATCATCGGGCAGCCGCCCACCGTCTAAACCAGCTCTCGCTTGCAGGGCGATCGGCTCGCGGCAAAGCTTGACGGGCTCCGATTCGTTAATTATAGTCAAAACGCCCTTTACCTAGAGTACGGAATGGTACGCACAGTGACGGCAGCGCAAGCAAAGTCGGAGCTCGCGGAATGCATTCGCAAGGCCGAGAGCGGGGGACAGGTCATCATCACCCGCCATGGCAAGCCTGTCGCCGTGCTGGTGGCGGTGGAGCGCGTGGCTTCCATTGCCGGAGGACGCGGCCGCGCGGGTGGAGGTCTGGCTGCCTTGGCCGGCGGCTGGAAGGGATCGGAGGAGTTTGTCCGGACGCTGGCGCAGCTGCGGCGATCGCGAGCACGGCGTCCGGCGCGGTTGGACGGCTGAGTGGCCTATCTCTTCGATACGGATGCGATCTCCGAGGTCCTCAGACCGAAGCCGCTCGCCGAGTACGTGCGCTGGCTCCAGACGATTCCGCGAGCTGACCAGTTCACGAGCGCCGTGGTGGTCGGCGAACTGTTCAGGGGTGCATTCCGTTCGCCGAACGCCGCGCGACACATCCGGAACATCGAATCCCGGGTGCTCCCTGCCCTCTCGGTGATTCCGTATGATCTCGATGTTGCCAGAGTCTACGGAGCGACCCAGGCCCACCTTGAGAACGATGGCCGCGTTCTGGCCGACGCCGATCTCCAGATTGCCGCCACAGCGCTCCACCACGACCTGGAACTCGTGACCGGGAACCTCCGCCACTTCCGCCGCATTCCAGAGTTGCGGATCTGCACGGCACTCGCGGAGGCGCGCACCCATCAGCGATAGCGTGTGCATCCCGGACCGCCTCGCGCGGGATGTTACCCGGCGCACCCCTCAAACCATGTGCATCAGCCGCTCACCGCCGACCGGTGATGTTCGCGCACATCATCGACGCGTGCACGCTCGTAGCCGTCGGGCCACGAGCGGCCGACCACACGATCAACCTGGTGCCGCTGACCTTCTTCCACTCCTGGGAGGACCCCCGCCTCAAGAGCCAGTCGTGCTCGCGCCGCATCTACATCGCCTCCGCCTTCCCCCTGGCCGTCATCAGTTCGTCAATCGCTTCCGGTGCCCCGGCTCCAAAGGGAGACGATTTGCGTGTGTGGTCGGGCGACCCAACTGTCAGCCCGGCGCTGGAGGCGGTGGGCGCCATCCTCGTTCGCTAG
>Ga0070741_10012689_pt1 | contig 15140 bp, 21 predicted proteins | sample Coa_R1_4_FD_66440 | JGI IMG/M metagenome (GOLD analysis project Ga0070741, IMG submission 66440) | Surface soil microbial communities from Centralia Pennsylvania, which are recovering from an underground coalmine fire - Coalmine... | ecosystem: Environmental > Terrestrial > Soil > Unclassified ... | reverse complement strand
TCGGCGACAACGAGAAAGCCGCCCTCTACCCTCATCCTGAGGAGGCGCGAAGCGCCGTCTCGAAGGATGAGGCCGAGGCGGGGATGGCGCAGATGAGCGAGAAGTTTAAGGCGATGGGCGGCGAGGTGTATGTGGATCAGGCCGCGGTGAAGGCGAGCAATAAGGCGCTGTAGTATCGATGTGCATCGCGCGGCGTAACGGAAAGCAATAAAAGTCCGTTACAAGCATATTTATTGAGACTTCAATGTTGCAGCTCTCGGTAGTTCCCAGGTCTCCATGTCATCTGTTTTCCAAAGCAAAAGGTTGCCCGCTACCCGGTCCGCAAAATCATGTGCTGAGGGAATAAAATCAGACGTTGTTGCTGGAGCGATGACAAGCAAGACAAAGTAGACGACCGCGCCGGGCGATTTCACAGAAATCGGGTGCCGAAACCGGGTGGTTCCACGACGGCCGCGAACCCATTGTCCTCCACGACAGCACGGAGGACGCCATGAATTTCCGCATCCGCGGCCTCGAGGCCGCACAGTTCGCGCATCTTTTCGCGCTTGCCGACGGCGAGCTCGCGGCGCAGGGCGCGCTGCGCAAGGTTGCCGACGGCCCGCACCCGTGCCGCGTCAGCCTCACCGATGCCGCGCCGGGCGACGAGGTGATCCTGGTCAACTACGAGCATCACGCTGTCGCCTCGCCCTATCGCATGCGTTTCGCGATCTACGTGCGCAAAGGCGAGAAGACGTTCGACGCCGTGAATGACGTTCCCGACCAGCTGCGCCGGCGGACGCTCGCTGTGCGCGCCTTCGACGGCAACGGAATGATGGCCGGCTGGGAACTGATCGAAGGCATCTGGCTGGAAGAGGCGATCGACCGGCAGCTCGCCGATCCGCGCGTGCACTATCTTCACATCCATTTCGCCGCGCCGGGCTGCTACGCAGCAAAAGTGGAGCGCGCGTAATTCCGCCGCGGCCCTCTCAGCAATTCCTGCAGATGTTCGGAATGGGTCCCAGCGGATCGGACGGCTTCGTGGCATCTTCTTCCTTGCGCACGGCCGGCGGCAACGAGCGCTGCGTCGGCTGGCGGTGACCGACCGGCGCCTGCGGAATCCCTTTGCTGGCCGAAGGCGGCGGTGTCATGCGGCCCGGGTCCCTGCTTTGATCCTGTGCCGCGGCGGCAACGCTCAGCAGAATTGACGCCAGGAGAACGATCGTCATCGCGCGCATGGGCTGCCCTTTCGCGAACCGATCCGGGCGGCGTCTTCAAGGCTCTTCGCATGCGCCGCCCCGGTCATATTGGCGCTTCCATGTCCCTTTGCCAATAATAGGGGAGCCGCGATGGCTGCGGGCCGGGCAAAACAGACATGAGGCAAACCGGTGCCTTGCCCGGAATCGACATTTTCGTCGCGCCCCTCGTCGTTTATTTTCCTACTCGTCGGCCTCGCCGATGGTCACCGTTCAACATGAGCGCGCCGGGATTGACGGCGAAAGGCCCGTGTCCGGAACAATTTCCCCTGCCCCCCGTTAGGCTTGCCATAGACAGGGGGCGCGGGCCGGATCGAATCACCGCGGAGAACAGTAATGAAGCACTGGTGTTTCGGATTGCTGGCCGCTGCGGCGGCATTTTTTGTCACGGGGCCGGCGCAGGCGGCGCCGGACTTCCGCGTCATCCGGTGGGACTTCACGAGAATCTGCCAGATTTACGATTTCGGCTGGGGTGGCCGGCCAATCCCGTCGAACTACCGGGTCCTGACACCACGATTACCGAGCTTCGGTGCCGCATTGCGCGCGAAGAACCGGCTGGCGCGTCACGGACGCTGCTCGATCTAACACACTCAACAGGCACACCGCCCTCCCCCGGCGAGCGATTAATTTCCGCGCAGCGTGCGTGGGCGTCTTGCAAGACGCACGCCGCACGGCATACGATTTCATTTGCCGCAACGCGGCATAACATTTTCAGGAGAGCGCAATGAAGCATCTGAGTCTCATGCTGCTGGGCGCCGCGGGGGCGTTCCTGGTTATTGGTCCTGCCCAGGCGGCGGACTGGCGCGTCATTCAGTGGAAGGACACAAAGATCTGCCAGATCGTCGATATGGCCGGGCCTTTCAAGCCAATCTCGTCGAACTACGCGGTCCTGACGAAGAAATCGCTGCCGACCTTCGATGCCGCAGTGAAGGCAAGAGGCGAGGTAGGCGCGAAGGCCAAGTGCACTTTCTAGGTGCACGCTCCAGACGCGCGCTCCAGGCGCACGCTCTGAGCCGCGATTAAGACACCAGAGCAATCAAACCACCTCACCATCGCCGATGGTGAGGTGGTTTTGCTTTCCGGAGGATCGCTCGCGGCATTCGGCGGCTATCTGGTAGCCGGTCGTGCCGGCCGGATTTCATCCGTGGCCCGTCGCGAGGTTCGGCAGCAGCCGGCGCCGATCGACTACGTCGTCAAGTTGCAGGCGCTGACTTTTTTCTCTTTCAAATCGCACGCGAACACGATCGTGACGTCGTCGGCATCCGGACCGCCCCAGAGTGACAAGCCGATCGTGGCGGGCGGCGGCACGGCGACAATCAGATCCGCCGGTTGCTGTTCGGGCATGTTGGGGAACCGGGACGCAAAGTCGTCATAGTTGGTCCGTTGCGACGTATCTTCGAGCCGCAGCGGCACGTAAGGCAAAAGCGGCGGAAAATGCGGATACGGCCAGTCGTCGGACGATTTTGTCGGCGCCATATTGAGCAGCTCGATCGTGTGACCGATACGAACCCTGTAGTCGATCCGGCAGCCGTCATAGTGCAAGCCATAGACGAGCGGCAGCTCGACCAGTTGATGATTGTTTAATGAGGGAATGTGCAAGCCGCCGAGCGAAGCGATGCGGTGGAGCGGTTTTGGACCGAACGGCTGCCCCAGAATCTTAAGGTCGAATGGCCCGCCAAACTTTGAAGCCGAATACCGCTCGGCGCGTTCGAACGTGTACAACCTGTCGTCGTGAAATACGAATAACAGCGCCTCTCTCGCCATTGTCCTAACGCCCTTTGCCCTTACTCACGGGATCCGTATTAGAACAAAGCATGAACAGCAAGTCAACTTCAGGTTGCGGCGATGGTCGCGGCGGTTGGGTCCCGGGCCCTGGCCTTCAGGCGTCGCGACCGATTTTCCTATCACTGCGGGTGAGCGACGCCCGCACCCACGGATTCCAAAGACTCAGGGTGATGATCCAGACGTATTGTCCCTTCTCGACCCGGGCTTTGAGCGACAGGCCGCGCTGGATATGCATCTCGATGATCGGGATGCCTGGTGATGCACCCGTCTTGTTGCGAAGCTCCTGGACTCTTCGCGGACCTAAACGCGCGTCGCCAGTCTTTACATCATAGATCGCAATAACATCGCCGGAGTCGTTGCGCAGCGTCACGTCTGTTCGGATGCTACCTTTCGTGCCATAGCGAACGTCGCGTTGATCAGGGTCCGAGCCAAATGTTTGCTCAACCCCTTCGCGTCCCACTCCGCGCAGATTCTCCGATCTCACCGCATTTGCAAAATCGTAGTGGATTGCCCGTCCGTATTCAGGACCGAAACTCTGCGGGCGCCCGTTCACGACTTTTTCCAGGATTGTCCGAAGTTTCTCCGTCGATTCATCGACTGTCGAAAGTCCGGTTTGTGCGTTGTTGATGATCGTAACCGGTTCGCGCGACAGTGCATTGCCGCCCACGCCCGGCGAAAAATGCGGCAAATGCAGTGGAAGCCCAGGCATCGGCGGTTTTCGCCGCATGGCGCTGAGTTCAGTTGTTTGGACGCTATCCCGGTCACCCGGCGTCCCCGCTCCGCCGGACCAACGGCCTCCCTGCTCCGTGCCCTTGGGCCAACGCGGCTGGTCCGGACGAAAGCCCGCCTTGCGACAAGCGCCCGTATGGCCCGGAGCCGCTTCGAGGCGATGTTCCATGTCGCAGGGCATGCGCTCGCGGCGGCGCAGCGCAGCCAGCCGCTCCGCCTCGGCAACTTGGGTTCGAAGTTTTTGAAGGTTGTCCTTTAATTCGCGCAATGACGTTTGGGCCATTTCAAGTTTTTAAGAGGTATTTATTCCTAAAATAAGCCATGCCGCCGTGTCAAGTATAAATTCCTATCACGGCCGACGCATGAGAATGGTGCATGCAATTTGATAAGCTGCGCTGCGTCAGCCGTAGGGAGGACAAATGCCAATACGTGTAAGCGTCATCGGCGCCGGCACCATCGGCGCAAGCTGGGCCGCCTATTTTCTCGCGCGCGGCTTCGAGGTCGCGGCCTATGACCCGGCACCGAACGGCGAGGATGCGGCGCGCCGCTTCATCGACGATGCCTGGCCGACGCTGGAGACGCTCGGCGCGGTCAGGCCCGGTGCCGACCGCGGACGATTCTCATTTTTCAAGGACCCCGCGGCGGCGGCGAAAGGCGCCGGCTTCGTGCAGGAAAGCGGTCCCGAGCGCGAGGACGTCAAGATCGAGCTCTTTGCGGCGATCGACCGCGCGGCGCCGCCCGATGCGGTGATCGCCTCGAGCTCGTCCGGCCTGCTGATCAGCCGCGTCACCGCGAAATGCAGGCATCCGGAGCGGTGCGTGATCGGGCATCCGTTCAACCCGCCGCATCTCATTCCGCTGGTCGAGGTGGTCGGCGGCGAAAAGACGTCGCCGGATGCGCTCGGCAAGGCGATGGCGTTCTACCGCGACATCGGCAAGCACCCGATCCACATCAGGAAGGAAGTGCGCGGCCACGCCGCCAACCGCCTGCAGGCGGCGCTGTGGCGCGAGGCGATCCATCTCGTGACGGAAGGCGTCGTCTCGGTCGCCGATGCGGACGCGGCGATCGCCTACGGCCCCGGCCTGCGCTGGGCGCTGATGGGGCCGCACCTCACCTTCCACATGGCCGGCGGCGACGGCGGCATGAAGCATTTCATGGATCACATCGGCCCGGCGATCCAGAGCTGGATGGACGATCTCGGCGCGCCGGTGCTCGATGCGAAAACGCAGCAGGCGATCGTCGAGGGCGTCGCCGAGGAAGCGGCGGGCCGCAGCATGGACGAGCTGCGGCGCTGGCGGGACCGCAAGCTGATCGAGATCCTGCGCGTCGCCGGAACGCCGTGAATTCTCCGGTCGTCGGGCCACGAACTTTTTCCGCCCGTCCCCGCGCAAGCAGGGACCCAGGGCAACCGATTGCGGACAGGTAAGCCCGGATTTCCGCTTGCGCGGGAATGAGCGGGAACCCTGTGAGATGCCGGATGAGGGTCAGGCCTGCGCGAAACGCTCGCGCGCGCGGGCCCTCGCCTTCTCCGCTTCCACGGCGCGATCGCGCGCCGGTGCGTGCGTGTGCAGCGAAGCGAGCAGCGTGCGGGCGGCCTGCGAGACTTCGTCGACGGCCCTTTCGAAGGCCGCGGCGTTTGCCTGCGACGGTTTGTTGAATCCGGAAAGCTTGCGCACGAACTGAAGCGCGGATGCGCGGATTTCCTCCTCGGTCGCCGGCGGCTCGAAATTGAACAGCGTCCTGATGTTACGGCACATGCATTCGCCTCCTTTGGCGCCAATATAGTCTTCACGAACGGGCCACGGAATGATTCCTTTGGAAAATCGCATGAAGCGCGTGCTGATCACGGGCATGTCCGGTACCGGGAAATCGGCCGTGGTCGAGGAACTCGCGGCGAGAGGCTATCGGGCGGTGGACCTGGACACACCGGAATGGTCCGAGTGGATCGACGCCGATTCCAGGGACACCCTAACTCCGGAACCGGGGAAGGACTGGGTCTGGCAGGAGGACAAGGTCCGGGCGCTTCTCGCCGCGCACAGCCGAGGCACAATATTCATCAGCGGATGCGCGCAGAACATGGCGCGGCTGTTCCCCCTGATCGACCGGATCATTCTCCTCTCCGCCCCGGTCGCAACGATCATGCAGCGGCTCGAGGCACGCTCACCCGACGGTTACGGCAGAACTGAAACCGATCAGCAAAAGGTGCGCGAGCTCATCGCGCTGGTCGAACCTCAGCTCAGAGCGTCTGCCGACCATGAGATCGTCGCAACCGGATCGGTCGAAACCACGGTCGACGAAATCCTGCGGATGTCCTAGCCCGGCCCGCCTTCCACGGCGATGTCGAAATGAAGAACATCCTCGCGCGTGCCGATTTTCGAATACAACGCAACCGCAGGCGCGTCCGCGGGGTCGGCCTGAACATAGATAAGATAGGCGCCACGCGCCGCGGCAATCGTCTTCAGCTGGTCGATGAGCGCCGTCGCGATCCCCATGCGGCGATGCTCTGCGGCGACGGCCAGATCGTAGATGTAAATCTCGCTTCGTTCCTGCTCGAACTTCAGAAGCTCATAGGCTGCGAGCCCGCCCACCACCACCTGGCCTTCCAGCGCGGCCAGCGCAATAAACTGACCGCTTCCGAGGAGCTTGCGGAGATAGGGCGCGTTCGGCTGCGCTTTCGTGTAGACGCCGATTTCATCAAAGGCCCTGCCCATCACCGTGAGCAATTCGCGGAAAAGGCCGATATCGGTGTCTTTCAGTTCACGGACAATAAAGTGACCTGCATGCGACATGGAACGGCTCCCGCCGGAAAAGCCGGCACGGCTAGTGCAGATGCCGCAGCTTGTCCGGGTTCCGCACCACGTAGATCGCCGTGATTTTTCCGTCCTCGATGTCGAGCGCGGTGGTCTGCAGCTCGCCGTCGGCTTCCCGCGTGACGAAGCCCGGCAATCCGTTGACGAAACCGGTGCGAACGAGCGTCGAGCCGTTTTTCCGGAAAAGGACGGCCAGACGTTCGTGGACCCGCATGACGGCAGCGAAACCGACAATCGGTTTCATGGCCGCCGGACGCTTGCCGCCGCCGTCGGAATGCACACTGACATCGGCCGCCAGCATCGCCGCAAGCGTCTTCATGTCGCCGCTGCGCGACGCAGTGAAGAAAGCCTGGGCGAGCTCGAGGCCGCGTTGCCTGTCGACATGAAAGCGCGGCCTTGCTTCCCGGACATGGATGCGCGCCCGCGCCGCGAGCTGGCGGCAGGCGGCGGCGTCACGCCCGATCGTGGCGGCAACTTCCTCGAATTCCAGTCCGAACACGTCGTGCAGCAGGAAGGCCGCGCGCTCGAGCGGAGACAAACGTTCCAGCGCGAGCATCAGCGGCAGGGTGACATCCTCGTCATCCTCCTCGATGACGGGATCGGGAAGCCATGGGCCGATATAGGTCTCGCGTTGCCGCCGCGCCGACTTGAGCTGATCGAGACAGAGGCGCGTGACCGTGCGGCGCAGGAAGGCCTCGGGCTCGCGCACCGCGCCGCGGTCGGCCCCCATCCAGCGGATGAAGGCCTCCTGCAGGACATCCTCGGCGTCGGCGACGGAGCCGAGCATGCGGTAGGCAACGCGCATGAGCTTCGGACGCAGCGGATCGAAACTCGCCGCTGCCTCCTCGTGCCCGGCATCGGCCGTCATGCGGCGGCCGCCCGCGCAGCAGACTTTGCGTCCGCCGGATCAATGAACATGTCGAAGCCCACGGAAATGCGGTTCCACCCGTTGATGACATTGATCATCAATGTGAGTTTGACCTGCTCCTCCTTGCTGAACTGCGTCTGCAGCGCTTCGTATGCGCTCTCGTGCGAAACTCCTTCGGAGAGCCGCGTCAGCGCCTCGGTCCAGCCGAGGGCCGCGCGTTCGCGGTCGGTATAGCAGGGGGCCTGGCGCCAGGCCGACAGCAGGTAAATGCGCTGCTCGGTCTCTCCCTGCGCACGCGCTTCCTGCGTGTGCATATTGATGCAGTTGGCGCAGCCGTTGATCTGGGACGCGCGGATTTCCACGAGCCGGACGAGGGTCGGGTCAAGGCCCGAAGCGATGGCCTGCGATGTGGCGGTCCATTTCTTCAGGAGTTCGGGGGCCGCGGCAAAGAGATCGTTGACGTTCATGGTTCGGTTCCTTCTGTGGTCCGACATCATGACGAGCCAGAAGCCGCCAATGTGACATCCGCGCCGAAAATTTTCCGCCTGGTGCCACCCGCTTCAGCACCATCGCACGAAGCCGTCATGCAATGAAAAGGTTCCAGGCCGACCGGCGCAACGCGGGCCGTCGGTGGATTGAAAACCGAAGGCGGTGCGGCGCGTTAACTCTGCACCGCCGATCGGGGCTCCTGACTGGTCCGGCCGACGGCGCGCGCATGGCTAACGCGCGCGCCGATCATTCAGATCGCCTGGCGCAGCGACCGCAAGCCGGTGCGGACCTCTTCCACCAGCAGCTTCGGCTGCTCCCAGGCCGCGAAGTGCCCGCCCTTCTCAAGCTTGTTGTAGTGGATCAGGTTCGGATAGGCCCGCTCCGCCCAGCTGTGCGGCGCAGGATAGAGCTCGTCAGGGAAGACGCTCACGGCGACCGGGAGCTTGACGCCCTTGATACCGAAGAAGTCGAACCCGCCGGCATTGAGCCGCTCCCAGTAAAGACGAGCCGATGAAATCCCGGTGTTCGTCAGCCAGGTCAGCGTGATGTTGTCGAGCACGTCGTCCCGTGTCAGGCCTTCGACTTGCCCGTCGAAGGAGCGTGCGATGAGCGCGAGGCTGCGTGCGTCGTGGTCAAGCAGATAGGCTGCGAGGCCGACGGGAGAATCTGAAATCCCGTAAAGCGTCTGCGGACGCAGTCCCATCTGGTATGCGTAGCCGACGCCCTTCGTATAGACGAACTTCAATTCCTCGTATGCGCGGGCCTCGTCAGCCGAGAGACCGGCTGGCGTCGGCGCACCTGCTCCGGCAGCCTTGTCGATGTCTGGGGAAATCACGCCAGGCATGTTGGTGTGAATGCCGAGCAGTCCCGGAGGAGCCTGCGCAGCCAGCACGTCTGTGATGATCGCGCCCCAGTCGCCGCCCTGCGCGACGAACTTGGTGTAGCCGAGGCGCTTCATCAGCATGGTCCAGGCGCGCGCGATGCGGGCCGGTTCCCAGCCGGTGGAAGTCGGCTTGCCGGAGAAGCCGTATCCCGGGATCGACGGGATCACAACATGGAACGCATCCGATGCGCTGCCGCCGTGCGCGGTCGGGTTGACGAGCGGATCGATGATCTTCAGCTGCTCGACGATGGAGCCGGGCCATCCGTGCGTGATGATGATCGGCAGCGCGTTCTCGTGCTTCGAGCGGACGTGGATGAAGTGGATGTCCAGCCCGTCGATCTCGGTAATGAAGTTGGGATAGGAATTCAGCTTCGCCTCGACCTTGCGCCAGTCGTATTCGGTTGCCCAATACTGGACGAGCTTCCGGACGGTCGCTAGCGGCACGCCCTGCGAATTGTCGGAAACGGTCTCCTTGTCGGGCAAGCGCGTCGCCGCCAGGCGCTTGCGCAGATCGACCAGCGCTTCCTCGGGGATGTTGACGCGGAAGGGCCGGATAGTCTCGCCGGCTGGGGCGGCAGCGACGACCCCCGCTGCGGCGGCGCCATCGGCTGCGGTGCTGCGAAGACCCTGGCGAACTTGGTTGGTGGCGGTGGAAGTCGTGAGGGTGGTCATTGGCGCACTCCTTGGTTGGGCCGGTAGCCGGATACTTTGTAAACGATTAGATCGTGCGATAATTAATTGCACGGCCTGTCAGCGATGTCAAGCTTGCGATTTAATCGCACAATAATTATTATTGGGCTATTGAGATTCGGCGGGATTTGCCCGCCTTTGGAGGCACTTATGGCCGTGGCCAAGCAAAAGACCCCCGCCGACCCGGCTGAAGTCACGTCACTCGACGACTTCCTGTGCTTCGCGGTCTATTCGGCGAACCTCGCCATCCACCGCGCCCTGAAGCCTGTGCTCGACGGGCTCGGGCTGACCTATTCGCAATACATTGTCCTGGTTGCCCTCTACGAGCACGACGACCAGACCGTCAGCGCGCTCGGCGAAAAGCTGTATCTCGACTCGAGCACGCTCACGCCATTGCTGAAGCGCATGGAGGCCATGGGTCACCTGACCCGGCAACGCGACCCCGAGGACGAGCGGCAGGTCCGGGTGCGGCTCACGCCGCAGGCCCGGAAATTGCGCGAGCAGGCCTTCGCCTATCGCGGCGGGATGATCGATGCGATGGGGCTCAGCGCAGACGAATACTGGAAGCTTCGCGAGCAGATGGCGGACTTGCGCAGCAAGCTTTCCAAATTGACGCCCGCGGAGTCATAGGTCTACTGCGACGTAATGAAAAATGACAAACGTGAAGACTCCCCGTCCCGGCTGATCGACGCCAGGATCAGGGAGCTCGGCGACTGGCGCGGCGAGACGCTCGCGCGGGTCTGTCGCATCATCAGGCAGGCCGATCCCGACGTGGTCGAGGAGGTCAAATGGCGGAAGCCGTCGAACGGGATGCGCGGCGTTCCGGTGTGGGAGCACGACGGCATCATCTGCACCGGCGAGACCTACAGGAATGCCGTGAAGCTGACTTTCGCCCGGGGCGCATCGCTCAAGGATCCCTCACGCCTGTTCAACGCCAGCCTCGAAGGCAACATGAGGCGCGCCATCGATATCCACGAGGGCGACAGGATCGACGAACCGGCGTTGAAGGCGCTCATTCGCGCCGCCGTGGCACTGAATACGGCGGCGCGACGTCCCGCTCGCCCTGCCCGCTCTCAGAAGAAAGCAAAGAGCGCACGGCCCTAGCGCAAATATTTGTTGAACCAGTCGAGCGTGCGCTGCCATGCAAGCTTCGCCGCAGCCTCGTCGTAACGCGGCGTGGTGTCGTTGTGGAAGCCGTGATTGGCCCCGGCATAGACATAGCCCTGGTGCGTGACGTGCGCGGCGGTGAGCTCCTTGTCGAAGGCCGGCCAGCCCGACGTGATGCGCGTGTCGAGCGCGCCGTAATGCGCGAGCAGCGGCGCCTTGATCTTCGCGGTATCGGCGGCATTCGGCTGGTTGCCGTAGAACGGCACACCCGCGGCCAGATCGTTGCCCATGCGTACGGCCAGAATATTGACGACACCGCCGCCAAAACAGAAGCCGACGGCGCCAAGCTTGCCGGAGGACTCGGGGCGGCTCTTCAGCCATTCGGCCGCGGCGAGAAAATCCTCGGTCACCTTGCCGCGATCGAGCTCGGAAAAAAGTTTTGCGGCCCTCTCTTCATCGCCGGGGTAGCCACCCTTGGTCGTGAGCCCGTCGGGCGCAAAGGCGATGAAGTTCGCGATCGCCAGCCGGCGTGCCACATCCTTGATGTAGGGATTGAGGCCGCGGTTCTCGTGAACGACGAGGACAACCGGCAGCTTTCCGGCCGCGTTCGCCGGGCGCACGAGGTAACCGGAGATGCTGCCGTTGCCCTTCGGCGACGGGACGGTTGCAGTCTCGGTCTTGATGCGGCTGTCGTTTTCCGGGACCTGGATCGCCCAGGCGTAATTCGGCCGCAGCATCTCGAGGAGCGCCGCTGCGGTCACGCCGCCGACGGCAAACTTCTGCGCGCCGTCGAGAAACTCGCGCCGGTGAATTTCGCCGTGCACATAAAGGTCGAACAGGTCGAGAAGCTCCTGCGGAAAATCGGACGCCTTTTTTCGCTGCATCGAAGTGCTCCCTGCGTTTCCGGCCGGACACCTTAGAGAAATTTCCGCCGCGCGAGCATCAGTTCATCGTGATCGACGCCGCCGCGCTCCCTTAATTTCCTTCCGTTCGTCCCCGCGAAAGCGGGGCGACTGGGTCGGTATCGGCCGTCCGGATTCCCGCTCACGCGGGAATGAGCGGCAAATTGCGCTATGATTGCACCGAGAATTTTAAGAGGACACCCCATGCCCGGACTTCTCCAGAACCACATCGCGGCCGTGACCGGCGCCGGCTCCGGCATCGGCCGCGCCATTGCCCACGGCTATGCGCGCGAGGGCGCAGCGGTTGCCGCGCTCGACGTCAACGGCGAGGCGGCGGCGGAAACGGCGAAATCGATCCGCAGTGCCGGCGGCAAGGCAGACGCCTTCACGCTCGACGTCACCGACCGCGCCGCCTGCCGCGCCGCCGCGGCGGAGATCGAAAAGCGCCTCGGCCGCGTCTCCATCCTCGTCAACAATGCCGGCATCACCCGCCGCAATCCCTTCACCGCCGATGCGGACACCGTGGCGACGGACTGGGAGGCGGTCATGGCGACCAATCTCGACGGCGTCTTCAACGTGACGCAGGCCTTCCTTGCGCAGCTGCGCGCCGGCAAGGGGCGCATCGTCAATATCGGCTCGATCCAGTCGCTGATGCACGTGCGCACGCCGTCGTCGGCCGCCTATACCGCGTCGAAGCACGGCGTCCTCGGCCTTACCCGCGCGCTTGCCGCCGAGCTCGGCAAGGACGGCGTGCGCGTCAACGCCATCGGCCCCGGCTTCATCGAGACGCCCTTCAACGCGAAGATGCGCGCGGAAAATCCGGAACGCGTGAAGATCTTCGTCGAGCACACGCCGCTCGGGCGCCCCGGCACGGCGGAAGACATTGTGGGCCCCGCGATCTTCCTTGCCTCGGATCTGTCGGCCTTTGTCACCGGCTCGATCGTGATGGCCGACGGCGGCTACCGGACGGTTTGACGCCCTACTCCCCGCTCATTCCCGCGAAAACGGGATTCCGGAATGACAAGTACGGAGTTTGCGGCCCTTGGGTCCCCGCTTTCGCGGGGACGCGTGGGACATAATGGATGCCCGTGCCGCCGAATCGGGTAATTTCCACCCGCAGCGGACAACCACTCGCATGCAACCACCGAACACGTCCGGCATGGCTGATCCGCGCTATTCGAAGCGGCTCGCCATCGTCGTGCCCTATCGCGACCGCGCCGAGCACCTGTCGCGTTTCGTCCCGCACGTCGCCTCGTATTTCGAGCGCGACAAGCTCGACCGGCAGATCCCCGTCACCATCAACATCATCGAGCAATACGGCAGCGCCGCTTTCAGCCGTGGGCGGCTGGCGAACTGCGGATTCCTGCTCACCCGGGACACGTCGGACTATGTCTGCATCCACGACGTCGACTATCTGCCGATGTGGGCCGATTATTCGTGGACCGCGAACCCGGCGCGCCTTATCTGGCACGGGCTGTCGATGCGCGAGAACTGGGAGACATTCTTCGGCGCGGTCAGCCTGCTCGACAAGGCCGTGTTCGAAGCGGTCAACGGTTTTCCAAACTGCTACTGGGGCTGGGGCCCGGAGGATCTCGAGCTCAGCCATCGCCTGAAGCTGCGCGGCTACAGCCTGGAGCGGCGCGACGGCACCTTCATCCCGCTGACACACAAGCACGCCGGATATACGGCGCCGCATGTGTTCAACGACATCGGCCGCCGTACCAACGATCTGTTCAAGAAGCGCGAGCCGGATTTCGAAAAGCTCATCGAGCAGGACGGCGTGAGCACGCTCAAGTTCCGTCTGATCGAAAAAAAACCGCTGGCGTTGCCGACGACGCCGGCCCTGCCGAACGTCGTTCATTACATCGTCGATCTCGGCGATCCGGAACCGGGCTTGGTCTGACGCAACCCGCTCAATAGAAAAGACCGCCTCGCGGCGGTCTTTCCGGAATTCGATGCCGTGGCTGCGTCACTTGCGTTCACCCAGCCAGGCGTCAAGGCTGAGCCGGCCGGCGCCGCAGACAAACAGGAAGAAAAATCCGCCCAGCATTGCCATGTTCTTGTAAAAGCTGGAGTCCTGGGCACGGCGCACGGCCGCGTCGGCATATTCCCAGTACCTGTGCGAGCTGAAGGTCGCGACCAGCATGAAGACAACGAACCAGAGAATGACGTAACGGGTTGCAAAACCGAAGATCAACGCCAGGCCGCCGAAGAACTCAAACGGGACGGCGATATAGGCAAGAAATGACGGAATGCCGCGTGGCGGAAACGAACTGGCGACGGCGTCGATGTTGAAGAGCTTGCCGTAACCGCTGCGCACGAAGATCCAGCCCAGAAGAATGCGTCCGATCAGGAGCAGGACGTCGGACGTGCTCGCGGCCAGACCGTCGGCGTGTGACAGCGCATACCGGACATTATTTCGGCTACTTGGTGCCATGGTGCGTCATTCCCCTGCTGTGCGACAAACGTGTCGGCGCAAACATACACATGGAAACAACCCCGCGATCTTTGCTTCATTCCCGCAGGCAATACCCGCGATGAACGGGCCGTCCGTGTGCCGGTCGACGCCTGATGGGCTTCCATGCGATGCCGGTCTGGTAACATGACCATACTGGGGGACGTCATGGGTGAAACATGGGTGAAACGCATACGGGACACTGCTTCTGCGGGGCGGTGACGATCGCGGTCAGCGGCATGCCGCTCGAGATGGGCTACTGCCATTGCAGTTCCTGCCGCGCCCATTCGGGCGCGCCGGTCGGCGCCTTCGTCCTGTGGAAGGAGGACGACGTCAGGATCACGAAGGGGATCGAGTTCGTCGGCCGGTTCAACAAGACCGGGATGAGCGCGCGGCATTTCTGCACGCGATGCGGCGGTCATGTCATGGTCAATCATCCGGCCATGGCGCTGACACACCTTTCTCCCGCCATCATCCCGACGCTGGCATTCAAGCCGGCCATGCACCTGAACTATGCGGAGGCCATTGTCCCGATGAAGGATGGTCTTCCCAAGCTCAGGGATTTCCCGGCGGCGGCAGGCGGCTCCGGGCAAACGATGCCTGAATAGCGGCTACTTGTAGGAGCTGTAGCCCGGATGAGCGAAGCGATATCCGGGTCAACAGCGCGGAGCGGTAATGCTTTTCAGCGGCTACTTGCCGGCGGCCTTGCGCAGCGCGGCGTTGATGCGGTCCTGCCAGCCGGGCCCGCCTTCCTGGAAGAAGTCGAGTACGTCGCGATCGATGCGCAGTGACACCATTTCCTTCGCGCCGGGAATTGACGGCGCCTTCGGCGGCAGATCTGCAGGTCTGGTTGTCGCCGCCTTGAAGGCTTTCTCGGCAGCGCTGCGGATGTCGGGCGGGTTCTTGGCCATGCGCATTTATAACAGGGTGCGCCATTGCAAAAAAGTTATCCCCGGTCGCTCCGGCGGCCTTATGGTGTTCGCGTCCTGCTCAATCGAGGGGCGTCATCATGAGACGTCTTGATGATGGAGCAGGATGGCGGCGCCCGCCGCTGCGGCTCGTAACCGCAGGGCCGGGAGGCCCCGGCCAGTCGTCCGCCGGCACCATGACCGGCTGCCTTTAATGGCTGGACGCTGGGGTGGTGACGGGCGGCGGAAGCCGCCCCGACGCAGGCCCATGAAGCCTGCGGC
>Ga0070741_10012688_pt1 | contig 15142 bp, 13 predicted proteins | sample Coa_R1_4_FD_66440 | JGI IMG/M metagenome (GOLD analysis project Ga0070741, IMG submission 66440) | Surface soil microbial communities from Centralia Pennsylvania, which are recovering from an underground coalmine fire - Coalmine... | ecosystem: Environmental > Terrestrial > Soil > Unclassified ... | reverse complement strand
CTCGTGTTCCTGTCGCTGCGGCTGCTGGTGCAGACGTCGGGTCAGGTGTCGCTGTGCCACGCGGCGTTCGCGGCGGTGGGGGCGGCGGCGTTCTCCCATTTCGCCCACGGCGCCGGCCTGCCCTGGCTGGTGGCGCTGATCCTGGCCGGTGTGGCCACGGTGCCGATCGGGGCGATGGTGGCCATTCCCGCCATTCGTCTCTCCGGCCTGTACCTGGCGCTGGCGACCTTCGGGTTCGGCCTGCTGATGGAGCGGATGGTGTTTGGGACGGGTCTCATGTTCGGCGGGCGGGGCTCGCGGCCCGCCCCCCGGCCGGGGGAGCTGTTCGGCCTGAGCCTCGGATCGGACAAGGGCTTCTACTACGTGGCCCTGGCCGTCGTGCTCGTCGTCGCCGTCGGCCTGTTCTGGCTCGGGCGGTCCCGCCTCGGGCGGCTCTGCCAGGCGATGGCCGACTCGCCGGTGGCGCTGGCCATGCACGGCACCAACGTCCGGGTCACCCGGGTGCTGGTGTTCTGCGTGTCCGCCTTCGTCGCCGGACTGGCCGGTGCGCTGTTCGCATCGCAGGCCGGGTCGATCTCGGGGATCGGATTCGGTCCCTTCGCCTCGCTCACCTGGCTGACCGTGCTGGCCCTCGCCGGCCGGGGCGAGTTCTCCGCCGGGGTGATCGCCGCCTTCGTGCTGGCCGTCGTCCCGTCCTACGTCGACAAGCCGGCCTACACCGACTGGCAGCCCGTGATCTTCGGCTCGTTCGCCGTCCTGGCCTCGCTGGCCCAGGGTGGGGCGCTGCCCGGCGCCGCCTGGCTGCGCCGGTCGGCCGAACGCAACGCCGAACGGTCCGTCCACTCGCCGGTGCGGGAACGCAACCGGCTCGGCACTGCAGGAGCACACGCATGAGCGCTGACGTGAATGGGATGGGCAGCCTGTCGGCCACTGGTTTGTCGGTCACTGGCCTGTCGGTCCGTTTCGGCGGGATCCACGCCGTCCAGGGAGTGTCGCTCGACGCCCCGGTCGGGCGGCTGACCGCCCTGATCGGCCCCAACGGCGCCGGCAAGACCACGACCTTCAACGCCCTGTGCGGGCTGAACAAGCCGTCATCCGGCACCGTCGAGCTCTTCGGCGAGAACATCGGCCACCTCTCGCCCTCCGCCCGGTCGCAGCGGGGCCTCGGCCGCACGTTCCAGCGCATGGAGCTGTTCGACTCGCTGCTCGTGCGGGACAACGTGGCCCTCGGCCGGGAGGCCGGGATGGCCGGCTCCCGGCCGTGGCATCACGTCCTGTCCAGGAAGGCAGAACGCGCCGCCATCAGCGACGCGGTCGACGAGGCGATCGACCTGTGCGGGCTGGCGTCGCTGGCCGACCGGCGCGCCGGCGCCATCTCCACCGGCCAGCGCCGCCTGGTCGAACTGGCTCGGGCCATCGCCGGCAACTTCAAGATCCTCCTCCTGGACGAGCCCTCGTCGGGGCTCGATGGCCACGAGACCAAGCGGTTCGGCGAGATCCTCCGCGAGATCATCGCCCGGCGGGGGACCGGCATCCTCCTCGTCGAGCACGACATGTCCCTCGTGATGGAGGTGTGCGACTACATCTACGTCATCGACTTCGGCCAGCCGATCTTCGAAGGCACCCCGGCCGAGGTCCGCCACTCAGAGATCGTCCGGGCCGCCTATCTCGGGTCCGACGCCGTCGAGGAGGTCCTCGCCTGATGCTCGAGCTCCACAACATCGTCGCCGGCTACGCCGAAACCACTGTCCTGCGAGGTGCATCGCTCACCGTGCCCGACGGTTCCGTCGTCGCCCTCCTCGGCGCCAACGGCGCCGGCAAGACCACACTGCTCCGGGTCGCCTCCGGCCTGCTCCGGCCGACCTCGGGAACCATGACCCTCGACGGCGCCGACGTGACCGGTGCCCGACCCCACCAGCTGGCGGTCCGCGGCGTCTGCCACGTCCCCGAAGGGCGAGGCGTCTTCCCCTCACTGACGGTCCGGGAAAACCTCTCCCTGGCCGCCGGCCCCGGCGGAAGGGACGCCCTCGACAAGGCCGTCGCCGCCTTCCCCCGCCTCGGGGAACGCCTCGGCCAGACGGCCGGGACCATGTCCGGCGGCGAGCAGCAGATGCTCGCCCTCGCCCGGGCCTACATCGCCGAACCGAAGGTGTGGCTCCTCGACGAGGTCTCGATGGGTCTCGCCCCCAAGATCGTCGACGAGATCTTCGAATTCCTCGGACGGGTCGCCCGGGAAGGGGCGTCGCTGCTCCTCGTCGAGCAGTACGTCACCCGGGCCCTCGCCTTGGCCGACTACGTCTACCTCCTCAACCGAGGCCAGGTCGCCTACCGCGGCGAACCGTCCGAACTCGAGGACGAAGACGTGTTCGCCCGCTACCTCGGAACCGACGTCGGCGCCGGTCACTAGGTCCAGCGGGGAATCGGGTGGAGTTCCCCACTCTCGATCGGATCGGGGTGGTCTCCGAGGGCAACCGGGTGGCCAAGGGGTGTCGGAGCTCGATGAAGCCGTGGCCGTTCTTGTTCCGGGACGGCGAGCTCGACACGATCATGACGCTGGTGCGCGACCCGAAGGCGCGGGGCGTCGTGCTGGCGGGGCCGCCGGGGGCAGGAAAGACCGCACTGGCCCTCGAGGTGCTGGAGCGCGCTGGTGCCGCCGGGCTTCCGACGACCCGGATCATGACGGGGAGCACGAGATCAGAACGGCCCTTCGGCGCCGTGGCGATGCTGCTTCCCGATCTGGCGCGCCTGCCCGTCGCGCCCGAGCCGACTGAATGGGCGCGACGACTTGCCTATGCGGTCAAGCTCTCGGCGGAAGGCCGTCGGCTCATCGTCCTGGTCGATGACGCGCACCTGCTCGATGACGGCTCGGCGACGGTCGTCCACCAGCTGGCGGTCACGAACTCGGCGTTCGTCATCGCCACCATACGGACCGGCGAGGCGGCCCCGACGGCAGTGGCCGCGCTCTGGACGGACCAGCTTGCGGAGCGTTTCGATCTCGATCGGCTTCCGGATGCCCACCTGGGTGAGGTGGCGGCGGCATATCTGGGAGCTCCCGTCTCCGGGCCGGCACTGACCGCCCTGATCAGCCGGTCGAAGGGCAACATGCTCTTCTTTCGCGAGCTCGTGCGTTCGGCGCTTACCGATCACGTCCTTCGGCTCGAAGCCGGCGTGTGGTGCCTGGTCGGTGAGCTGTATCCCTCCGACCGGTTGGTCGAGTTGGTCGAGGCCCGGCTGGCTGATGTCGACGTGGCCGAGCACGCCGTGCTGGAGCTGCTGGCCGTCGGGGAGCCCCTCCTCGAGACGGAACTCGAGTCGCTCGCCGCCGGCCAGTCGGATGCGGTCGAAAGGCTGGTGGAGAAGGGCCTGATCGTGACGACGCGTGCCGGTGGAGCGGTTCGCGTCGCCCTCGTTCACCCACTCTACGGCGAGGTACTCCGCGATCAGCTCTCGGCGACCCGGCGCCGCCGTATCACCCTGGCGCTGACCGAGATGGTCGAGGCGAACGGCACATACGGGCCCGACGATCTGCTCCGGATCGGGACCTGGCGGATGGTCTGCGGTGGGGGCCGGCCGGAGTTGATGTTGGCCGCGGCTCGGATCGCCCTCCAGCGGTTCGACCACGAACTGGCGGAGCGGCTGGCCAGTGCGGCCATCGACGGGGGAGCCGGCCATCCGGCACGCCTGCTGCGGGCTGAACTCATCGCCATGCGGCGGGATCGATCGGAGGCGGAGACACTCCTGGCCAACCTGTGGGACACTGCCTCCGATGACGCCGAACGGACCCGGGTCGCGCTCGTTCGCCTCGACAATGCTCTGTTGCAGATCGATCTGATCAAGCTGTTCGAGATTTGCGATGAAGCACTCGACGCGATCACCGACCGGGAGTCGAGACTCAGCATCGGTGTTCGGCGGATGTGGGGGGCGCTCCCCGCCGGGGGACCGCGAGGCTGCCTCGAGGCGGGGAAGGAGCTGTCCGGACCGTTCGATCCTGAGATCGAGTTGGGATACGGCTTGGTCCAGTCGCTGTCGCTGGCCAGGGGTGGGCGACTCTCCGAGGCGTTGCGGGTGCTTCCGGAGTGCGGTTGGGGTGAACTCTTCTCTGAGCGCTTCCTCGGTGATGTCCATGGGGCAGCTCTGCACGACTTCTTTTCCTGCGACGTGCTGAACTCGGCGGGCCGGCTCCTCGAGATGGAGGAAGTCGCGACGCTGATGTACCGGAGATCCGTCGAGACCGGCGCGCTGCGCGGGACCGCCTTGAGCGCCCTGGCACTATCGATCGCTCTCGCAGAACGGGGACGAGTGGGCGCCGCGGTCAGGTACGCGAGGGAAGGCTGCGCTCTCCTCGAGAACCTCGACGAGCGTTATCTGACGGGACAATGTCTCTTGCAATTGGCATACGCCGGTGCTTTGGCCCGGGACGCCGAGGCCTCCGCCGAGGCGATGGCCCGTTTCGAGGCGCTGGGGCTGCCGTCAGCGCTGCGATGGCATGTCGTGGGTCAGGCGCACGCCAAGGCGTGGACTGCGGTGGCCCACGGCGAGATACCGCTGGCCAACGAGTTGTTGGAGGAGGAGGTATCCCACTCGATGGAATGCGGTGACCTGGTGAGGGCAGCGAGCGCGCTGCACAGTCTGGTCCGCATCGGCCAGCCCCGACAGGCCACGGAGCGCCTGCGGTCCCTTGCCCCCGAGGTTGAAGGAGACCTCGTCTCCATTCGGGCTGATCACGCCGAGGCGCTCGTGGACAGAGATCCAGCGCGACTGGAGTCGGTTTCTGTCAGGTTGGAGATCATCGGTGCCGACCTGCTGGCCGCGGAGGCATCGTCCGATGCCGCCGTGCTGTGGCGGCGGCAGGGAGACATGCACAAGGCCGTCTCGCCAGAGTTTCGGGCCCGTGACCTTATGGATCGTTGCGAGGGCGCCAGCACGCCGGCGTTGTGGTCGGTGACTGCCCGTTCCGTCCTCACTCCGTCGGAGTGGGAAACCGCGATCCTCGCCAGTGAGGGGCGCTCCAACAAGGAGATCGCCGCGCTCCAGGGCATCACGTTCAGGACGGTCGAATCGTACTTGCGCCACGCTTATGCGAAGCTTGGCATCTCGCGGCGCACCGAGCTCGCGGAGAGTCTGCGCCGCATGAGCCGGGAAGCCAAGTCGAGTAGCCTGCGGCGTTAGTCCACGCGGAAGACCCGGTACTCGATGCCCCCCGGGAGCGGTCGGCCCTGACCCATGAAGATGCGCTGGTGCATCCATCGGTAGCGTTCGTCGCCAGTCTCGAGCTGGACGACCACGCGACAGTATTGGTCGTCGAACTGGCATTCGCGGTCTGAGTTGATCGCGGCGTGTACGGCTTCGTTCAGCTCGATCAGACCTCGATACCGCATGTATACGATAGCGCCGTCGTCGGTGCGGAGCTGGCAGCGAACATCAATGCGTCCGACGCCGTCCGCTCCGAGCAGAATCCAGTCCGCGCCGCCGGTGAGCAGCTCGGCGTTCAAGCGGGGGCCCGCCGCTCGGCCACCGGAGAACTCGGCGATCATGCGGTGCCCGGCCGGGCCTCTTCCGACGTCGAGCGGCGGCTTGACCTCGGCGCGAAGGACGAACTCCTCGGTCAAGATCATGCGCTAGTGTGGCCTTCCCGGTGTCGGGTTCGAGTGGAGTGAGGTATCCCGTCGGTGGCCGAGCCGCGTACGGTCCGCAGCCGGCGGACACGGGTAGCGATCGTCGCGGCGCTGCGCGAGGAACTGCGACGGACCGGCACCTTCACCGTGAATGCGGTCGTGGAGGGCGCGGCCTGTTCGCCGGCCACGTACTACGCGCATTTCCCCTCGAAGGACGAGGCGCTGACGGAGGCGTTCGCCGCCCTCCTGGCCGATCTCCAGGACTTCATTGCGGGGGTGTTCCAGGTCGAATCGCTGCGGCGACTCGGCCTGGGCGGGTTCGCCCGAGCCGTGGTCGCTGATCTGGTCGGCTATTTCCGGGTGGAGACCCTGGCGGTTCGCGCCGGGATGGCCGGAGTTCCGGAGAATCGCCACCTGCTGGTGGCCTACAAGACCGCCGAGGACGCGATCGTCAACCTCGTGGCCGACTTCTTGGCCGAGGCGGAGCGTGAGGGACTTCTGGCCGGCCCGGACGCTGCGGCGCGAGCCGCCGCCGTCGTGGTGACCATTCAAGGCTTGAACAACCCTCTCGTACTCAGGGCGCCTCCCGACGAGCCGATCCACGACGGCATGACGGCGGCCATGGCGGCGGTTCTCGTCGGCCACGTCACCCCTCAGATTGCCAGCCGTACAGGCGTTCCGCGTCCGAGCGGAGAAGCAAGACGACCATCACGACATACCAGGCACTGATGGCGGCGACGGGGATCCAGAAGGCGAGGATGCCGTTCCAGGCCAGCGGGCCGGTGCTGAAGCAGAAGACGAGCAGTCCGGGTGCGTAGAGCAGGCCGGTCCAGAGATTGAAATAGCCGGCCCAGCGTGGGAACGGTGACGGCCCATCGGTCCTCAGGGCGGCAATGGCGATCGAGATGTTCTGCAGCACCGAGAACACGGCGGTGCCGACGAAGATCAGCCAGCCCATGTCGTGCAGCAGCTTCACTTCGGACGGGGGCCGTAGGGCCGGCTGGTAGGCGTTGACCAGCCAGACGAGGGCTGACAGGAGGGGGACGAGGACGAAGAGAGACCCGGAGGTGACCTGCACCAGCGCAAGGGGTGCCCAGCGCCGCCCTTCCATCTGCCACATGTGCAGCCCGATGAGGGCAACGAAGGGCAGAGCCAGCGGCGCGACCACGACCATGATGATCATCCCGAGGCGGATCTGAGCGGCGTGGTGGACGTACGAGGCCGCGACCTGATCGGCAGTATCGGTCGGTGAAGGCGGCGGCAGCCATCCGGCGGCCACCAGACTCGTGAAGATGCCTATGAGCATAACGACGGCCGACCAGACACACAGTCGTTGCCATTTCGCGTGCAGTCGTGGGTTCGCACCGGTCAGCGGCGGCGCCGTGATCGTCATTGAACACTCCTCGGTGGAATCAACCGATCAGAGCGCGGAGTAGCCCGGCGGAGGTCCGTCGAGCAGCAGCGTCTTCGTCTCGAGGTACGGCAGCAGGCCCTCCCGGCCGCCTTCACGGCCGATGCCGGACTGCTTGAACCCGCCGAACGCGATGCCGAAGTCGATCCGGAAGTTGTTGTGACCAACCGTGCCGGACCGCAACCGGCCGGCGACATCACGGGCCCGGCCGAGGTCACCGGTGAACACGGCGGAGTTGAGCCCGTAGATGGTGTCGTTGGCGATGGCGATCGCCTGCTCCTCGTCCTCGGCCGGGATGACCGTGAGTACCGGGCCGAAGATCTCCTCCTGGGCGATGGTCTGGCGGTTGTCGACGCCGGCGAAGACGGTGGGCTCGACGTAGTAGCCGCGCTCGAGGTGCTTCGGCCGGCCACCACCGGTGATGAGCGTCGCGCCTTCCTCGATGCCCTTGGCGATGTAGCCTTCGACCCGGTCTCGGTGGCGCTCCATGGCCAGCGGACCCATCTGGGTAGAGCTGTCGAACGGGTCGCCCACGGTCACCGCGGAGAACGCCGCGGCGAGCGCCTCGGCGAACTCGTCCTGGCGTTGGCTCGGCACGATGATCCTGGTCAGCGAGGCACAGGCCTGGCCCGAAAGCAGGCACTCCGCGCCGGCCAGCGCCATCGCGGCGGCGCCGAAGTCGGCGTCGTCCAGGATCACGGCGGCGGACTTGCCCCCCAGTTCCAGCGTGCACCGGCCGATCCGGCCACCCATGATCGAGCCGATCCTCCGCCCGGCCGCGGTGGAGCCGGTGAAGGAGATCTTGTCCACCCTCGGGTCGGTCACCAGCCGCTCCGACACCTCACGGTCGGCGGTGACCACGTTCACCACGCCCGCCGGCAGGCCCGCGGCCTCGGCGACCTCGGCGAACACGTAGCCGGCGGCCGGGGCCTCCGGGGACACCTTCAGCACCATCGTGCAGCCGGCGAGCAGCGCCGGGGCAGCCTTGTTGACGATCAGCTGGAGCGGGCCGTTCCACGGGATGATGGCGCCGACTACACCCACGGGCTCGCGGCACAGCAGGCCGAAGTCACCGCCGGGCAGCGGTGAGGGGGTCGGCGTGACGACCTCCTCGAAGGGATAGGTGTCGGCCAGGCCCGCATAGAAGTTGAACATGTCGGGCCCGTACTGAGCCAGGTACTGCGCGATCGCGTGCACCACACCGGACTCGCGGGGCCAGATCTCGTTGTAGTCGGCCACTCGCGCCGCCAGGCCCTCGGCGATCGCCCGCAGGTAGCCGGCCCGCTCCTGGTGGGACATCCTCGGCCAGGGCCCCCTGTCGAACGCCTCCTGGGCGGCGGTCACGGCCCGGTCGATGTCCGGCGCCTGGGCCTCGGCCACACGGAGGAAGACCTCTTCGGAGTGCGAGTCGAAAACGTCGAGCAGCGCGCTGGACGAGGGCTGGACCCACTCGCCGCCGATGAAGAAGCGGTCGGGGTACCTGAGCGCCACCTTGAAGTCGGGGGCCAACGTCATGTCCGTCCTCCATTGACTCGTGTCACCTGACGGTCGCTGCCGGGCACTACAGGAACGCCGTGATCTGCTCCTCGCGGCCGAGCAGGGCTTTTCCGTATGACTCCACCGCAACGGCGGGCACTGCCCACGCGTGGCGTGCACCGACCGCCGAGTCGCGCCACAGGCGCTGCAATGGATTGGAGTCCGCGAACGAGCTGGCACCATGGGCTGTCAGCAGGATGTCGATGGCTTTGGTGACGGACCGGATGGCATGCGCGCAGTCGGCGCGAATGCGGGTGCGGGCAACCAGGTCCAGCGTGACGTCGTTGTCTACGGAGTCCTGAAGGTCAGCCGCGGCGCGCCAGGCGTGGAGGTGAGCGGTGTCGATCAGGATCGCGGCTTCAGCAACCTCGATCTGGAACCCCGCCGATGCGGCCTGGGTGTCGAAGTTCGTGTACGAGAGCGGTTTGACGTGCGCCTTCTCCATCACCAGCTTCAAGGCAGCCCGGCCCATCCCCAGCTGCGGACCACAGATCGACAGGATTCCCATCGGCACCATTGCGGCGCGGTACAGGGTCTCGTCCCGGAACTCCGGGTTGCCGCCGGGCCCGAAGACCCGGGCCACTGACAGCATCCTGTGGTCAGGGACGAACACACGTTCCGCGATGACACAGTTGCTGCCCGTGGCGGACATCCCGGCTACGAACCAGTTCTCCTTGTGCCGGATCTCCGGGCGCGGGACGAGGGCGATGCCCTGGTCGACGACTCGACCGGATTCGTCGGTGAGGGGGACGCCGAGCGTGAACCAGTCGGCGTCCCACGCCCCCGAGTTGAAATGCCACTCCCCGGTGATGACATGGCCACCCTTCCCTCTGACGCTCGTGGCCGTCGGAGCAAACACTCCGCCGACGAGCGCGTCAGGATTGTCGGCCCAGACGTCGTTCTGAGCTTCTTCGCCGAACAGGCCGACGAGGAAAGCCACGAGATTGTGGATGGCCACCAGCCATGCGGTCGAGCCGTCGGCCTCTCCGACGATCGCGGAAGCTTCGATCGTGGACCGGATGTCCGCCTCCGCCCCGCCGTACCGGCGTGGCTGGCCGAGCCGGAAAACACCGGCATCGATCAGGGCCTTCAGACTCTCCTCGGGCAAGCGACGGTCTCGCTCACCGCGGGCCGCATGCTCGCGGATCAGCGGCTGCAGGGTCTCCGCCCGGGCGAGGACGGAGGCGACGTCGATCCCGTGCTGACGGGAACTGGTCTGCTGGGAATTGGTCACCGTGCTGGTCATGTGAGAGCTCCTCCGGTTGCCGTCAGCGCGGCTCAAGGATCACCAAGGGGATTTCGCGTTCGGTGCGCTGCTGGTAGGTGTCGAAGATGGAGAGCAGGCGCACCACTTCGGGCCACAACCGGGTGCGCTCGGCGGGGTCGGCGACCCGGGCCCGGACCGGGCGGCGTTCCCGTCCCACCTGTACCGTGGTCTCCGGGTGCGCGAGCAGGTTGTGGTACCAGGCCGGGTTGTTCGGATGTCCGCTCTTCGACGCCACGAGCACCAGGTCAGAACCGTTGGCCAGGTAAACCAACGGCGTGGTGCGCTGGACGCCGCTGCGGGCCCCGACGTGATCGAGCAGCAGCATCGGCGCCGCCGTGCCCGGGAAGCGGTGCCCGAGGCGCCCGTTGGTCGCCCGGTAGATCGCGACGTGGGCGGCGGCGGCCTTGTTCAGAGTGCGCCAGTTGTGATCGACGATCTCCAAGATCTTCACGACAACCAGGCTCGCGGGCCAGCGGCCGGTGGGAAACCGTGGTCGCTACTGAAGTCCGCCCGAGGTGCTGGAGGCTCTACTCGCCGGGGCGATCGACGCAGCACCGTAGCGACCACTGGTGACCGGCCGGTCTCTCTTGCCGTGAACTGCCCGCATTTGCCGACGACGAAGGATGCCGCTGTGAGCACCAATGGAACGACCAGGGCACGCACCGACGACCGGATCCGGATCGAGCACCCGGCGGACCACGTCCTGCGGATCGTGCTCGCGAGACCGGAGGCGCACAACGCCCAGGACGTCCGGATGCTCTATGAGCTGAACGACGCGTTCGACCTCGGAGCGCAGGACGACGACGTCAAGGTGATCATCCTGGCCGCCGACGGCCGGAACTTCTCCTCGGGGCACGACCTGAACGAGGACTGGCCCGGCGGGCCGCTCGCCGCCGAGGGTGGATCCGGCCGCCGTCCGGTCGGCTGCTGGGGTGGGTTCTCCCAGCCCGGTGCCGAAGGCTGGATGGCGACCGAGGAAGAGATGTTCCTCGGGCTCTGCTGGCGCTGGCGCAATCTGCCCAAGCCGACCATCGCCGCGGTGCAGGGCAAGGTGATCGGCGGCGGGTTGATGCTGATCTGGCCCTGCGACCTGATCGTTGCCGCCGCCGACGCCACCTTCGCCGACCCGGTGGTCGCCTTCGGGGTGAACGGCCACGAGTACTTCACCCACGTCTGGGAGCTGGGTGCCCGCAAGGCCAAGGAACTGCTCTTCACCGGGCGGGCGATGACCGCCGGCGAGGCGCACACGCTGGGCATGGTGAACAAGGTGGTGCCGCGGGAGGACGTCGCGGAGGCCACGCTGGCGATGGCCCGTGACGTCGCTCGCATGCCGTCGCTCGGGCTCAAGCTGGCCAAGCAGTCGGTCAATCAGTCGCTGGATGCCCAGGGTCAGTGGACCGCCGTCCAACAGGGCTTCTCGCTCCACCAGGTCGGCCACGCCCACAACCGCGAGTTGCACGGCACGTGGGCCGACCCCACCGGCGCGGCCGTGATCAGGGACCTTGGACGTCGCCCCGGCTAACTGGCGAGGTACATGACGATGACAACGGTGCAGACAACCACGACGTAGACCTCGAAAAGCGTCCGGAGCGCCAGAGGCGCGGAGCGGAGCTCCATGAAATGCAAGCCGACGAGCCGCACCTTGATGAACGCCACGAGCATCAGGGCTGTACCGGTGCCGGCACTGAATTGTCCCCGGTTCTCCGAGCCCAGCATCCAGGAGCCCGAGGTGGCGACAACAAGCAGCAACCAGATCACAGTCGTCCGGTGGCGCACCATTGAGAGCATCAGGGCCTACCGGAGGAAGTACAGCAACGGGAACAGCACGATCCACAGCACGTCGACCATGTGCCAGTAACAGGCGGCTCCCTCCACGAAGGCGAAATGGTTGGCCGGCACGGGCCGCTTGGCCGAGAGCCTGGCCAGCACGCCGAGGGCCCCGACCCCCATGACCAGATGGAAGAGATGGATGCCAGTCAGGATGAAGTAGTAAAGGAAGAAGTCGTTCGTTGAAGGCGTCTCGCCGTGCACGAATCGTTCGTGGTAGTCAACGACCTTCAGGCCCGCGAATGCCGCGCCCAACGTGGCGGCGGCCAGGAACGCACGAGGGGCGGCCGAGGTGTTGTCGTTCCTGGCAGCTCGGACGCCGATGACGACCAACCACGAGGCCGTGAGGAGCAAGAGGGTCATCACCACTCCCACCCCCGGGGACAGAGCTCGCTGGGCCGAAGCAAACGCCCCCGGTTCCTGGCCACGGTGGAAGAGGTACGTCGCGAAGAGAACCGCGAACACCACCATATCGCCCAGAATGAGGACCCAGACGCCTGGCTCTCCCGGTACACGCGGCACCGTCGCGCCAGCCTCGTACCGGCACGGGACGTTCGCCTCGACGCTCATGCCCCCCGCGCCACCGCTGCAGCGTCGTGCACCGACATGTGGAAGCCGTCGTAGTCGCGCGCCGCCACCTGCTCGCAGACGGCGCGGTAGTTCCCCACTCCGCCGAGGTAGGGGTAGATCCGCCGCAGCTTTCCCGGGACGTTGCTGCCGACCCACCAGGAGTTCGTGGTCGGCACGAGCGTGGCGTTGGCGATCTCGTTGTGGTGGGTCACCCAGTGCATCTCGGCATCGGGCAGCGGCTCGACCACGTCCACGCCGCTCTCACGCATATGGCGGAGACAGTCGGTGATCCAGTCGACATGCTGCTCGATGCTGACCACCATGTTGCTCAGCACCGAAGGGCTCTGCGGGCCGGTGATCATGAACAGGTTGGGAAAGCCGCGAGTGGCCACGCCGAGGTACGTCCGGGGCCCTTCCCGCCAGTGCTCTTGCAGGCTGATCCCGTCCCGGCCGTGAATTCCCAGCTTGAACAGGGAGCCGGTCACGGCATCAAAGCCCGTGGCATAGACGATGATGTCGACCTCGTATTCCGCCTCGCCGGTGCGGATGCCGGCCGCGGTGATCTCCTCGATCGGCGAGCTGCGCAGGTCGACCAAGGTCACGTTCTCGCGGTTGAACGTCTCGTAGTAGCCATTCTCCAGGGGCACTCGCCTGGTGAAGATCGGGTGATCTCTCGGCGACAGCAGCTCCGCGACGTGGGGATCACGCACCAGTTCGCGAATCTTTGCCCTGACGAACTCCGCCGCGGTCTCGTTCGCTTCCCGGCTGATGACGAGGTCGTTGAACGTGAATGCCAGAGGTATTCCTCCCTTTGACCAGGCGGCCTCGTAGATGTCGCGCCGTTCCTCCTCGGTCACGGACAGGGCGCTCCGGTCCGGGAAGTCGATCGGGTGACCGAAGCTCGTCGATCGCATCAGCTCCCAGATCGAGCTCACCTTCGCCTTGACCTCGCGCACCACCTCGGCGGCCAAAGGGGCGTTTCGGCTGGGGATGCAGTAGTTGGGTGTGCGCTGCATCACGTACACATGGGCGGCATGCTGGGCGATCTCGGGAATGAGCTGAACGCCCGTTGAGCCGGTCCCGATCACGGCGACACGCTTGCTGGTGAAGTCGACGCCTTCATGGGGCCACAGGCCGGTGTGGAACTGGCTGCCCAGGAAGTCCTGGCGCCCCTTGAATTCGGGCACGCTCGCCGCGGACAAGCACCCGACCGCGGTGATCAGGAAGGCCGCGGTCACGACGTGACCGTCGTCCGCGGTGACCAGCCACCGGTTTCGCTCCTCGTCGTACGTCGCGTCCACGACCCGGGTGCTGAAGCGGATGTCCTTGTACAGGTCGAACGTCTCCGCGACATGCTTGATGTAGCGCAGGATCTCCGGCTGGCCAGCGTAGCGCTCGGTCCAGTTCCACTCCTGCAGCAGCTCTTTGGACATCCGGTCGGAGAATGTGTAGTAGAGGCTCTCCGAATCGCACCGTGCGCCCGGGTAGCGGTTCCAGTACCACGTTCCGCCGACGTCGTCGCCCGCCTCGTACACCCGGCAGTGGAGTCCCAGCGTGTCGCGGAGCCGGTGGAGCATGTACAGCCCGGCAAAGCCGGCCCCCACCACCACGGCGTCGAAGTGCTCGCGCGGCTCGGCGCGCCTGGTCTGCCCATTCTCAGGACTGGTCACATCAATCTCCTCCGAGCGGGAATTCGACGGCACCGCAGACGCTAGAGACCGTGGCCCGGCCCAGCACCAGTGGCGACTACTGGCTGTAAAGTGCGGTTCATGCTGGCAGAGTGGCCGCTGATCGGTCGGCGCCGCGAGCTGGCCCACTTGCGAAGCCTGGCGGCCGATCCCCGGAGCCGGGGCGCCATGCTGGCCGGGCCCGCCGGGGTGGGCAAGACTCGCCTGGCCCGCGAATGCCTGTCCGAGGCCACGCAGGCCGGCATGGCCACGCTGACCGTGACGGGAAGCCAATCGGCGGCCGCGGTCCCGTACGGCGCGGTGGCATCGGTGCTGTCCGCCTTCGGCGGAGTCGGAACGAGGGCCTCCGAGTCTCCGGACCCGGATACCTTCGTCAACGACGTGATGCTGGGCATCATCGCCGGCTCGCGACCCCGGCGCGTGTTCCTGCTCGTCGACGATGCGCACCTTCTGGACCGTGCATCAGCCCTCCTGATCCTGCGCCTCGCCGAGCGGGAAGAGGTCTTCGTCCTGCTCACCATCCGGGCTCGCGAGCCGGTCCCCGAGGCGATCACCAGTCTGTGGAAGGACGGTCTCCTCGAGCGCCTGGAGATCGCCAATCTGGACGGTGCCGCCATCGAGGAGTTGCTGTCCACGGTTCTCGGCGGCCCGGTCGACGGCGCAACGCTCACGGCTCTCACCACCCGCAGCGATGCCAACCTCCTGTTCCTGAGGGAGCAGGTCGCGGCCGCCCTGGCGGACGGCACCCTGCGCCAGGAGCACGGCCTCTGGCGCCTGGTCGGCGAGTCACCCACGCCTCAACGGCTGATCGAGGTCGTCGAATCACGCCTCGCCCGGCTGTCACCGAGTGAGCAACACCTGCTCGAGTTGATCGCGACCGGCGAGCCGGTCGGCGCACGCGAGTTGCAAACGCTCTCCCGGCTCGAGGTGGCCGAGCAACTCGAGGACCTCGGCCTCGTGACCAGCCGGGAGGACGGGCGCCGGCTGGAGCTCCGGCTCGCCCATCCGACCTATGGCGAGGTCCTGCGGTCCCGGATGAGCGGTCCACGCGAGCAGGATCTCGCCCGGTCACTGGCCGAGACCACCGAACAGACCGGCATGCGTCGCCGCGGCGACATCCTGCGCGTCGGCACCTGGCATTTGATCAGTGGCGGAGGCGCCCCGGACCTGCTCCTGACGGCGGCGACGACCGCCCGGTGGCAGTACGACCTCGAGCTCGCCTACCGGC
>Ga0070741_10012687_pt1 | contig 15142 bp, 15 predicted proteins | sample Coa_R1_4_FD_66440 | JGI IMG/M metagenome (GOLD analysis project Ga0070741, IMG submission 66440) | Surface soil microbial communities from Centralia Pennsylvania, which are recovering from an underground coalmine fire - Coalmine... | ecosystem: Environmental > Terrestrial > Soil > Unclassified ... | reverse complement strand
CGCTGGAGGCGCGCCTCGACTTTGGCGCGATCGTCGGGATGCACGAATTCGTACAGCGCGCGGCCCAGGAGTTCGCTCGCGCTGTTCGCCTCCAGCAGAGCCACCATCGACGGATTCACGTAGATGAATCCGTGATCGCGGCGAATGCCGATGGCGTCGGTCGCTCGCTCGATCAACTCGCGATAGACCTCGACGTCGATTTCCGGGCTTTCCATGCTCCTCGGAGGACGAATGATACGGTAACCCGTCCAGAAAGCGGACAACCGGATGAATTCACGACGCGCACCAGGATCACGTTTCAGACCGAAAAAGCGGCCGATGCTGAACAGCCCGAGTAGCTTACGGAACTAAGTCAGGGTGGGCTTCCGCTTTGCTCGGCAACGGGCGCGATGAACACCAGTTCCGAAGAGCGCGAAGAGAAGCCCGAGCTGGTTCTGCTCGTCGACGACGACTTCACGGTTCGCGAGGCCATGGCGGCGGCCCTCGAGCGCCGCGGCCGGAAGATCATCACCTGCTCCGATCTGGAGTCGGCGCAGTTGCTGCTGGAGACGTTTCCATTCCACGCCACGATCGCCGATGTTCGGCTGACCGGCCCGTTCGGGTTCGAGGGGTTGGAGCTGATCCGCTACGCGATCGAGAAGCAGCCCGGCACACGCGTCGTGCTCATCAGCGGCTACACATCGCAGGAGCTGCAGCGCGAGGCCGCGGCCCGCGGCGCGGTGGCCCTGCTGCAGAAGCCGTTCTGCATCGACGACATCGAGGCGGCCATCGGCTCGGGCTTCGACGACCGCGGTGTCGGCGCATCGGAAACGATCGACGTGCCGAGTCTCGATGCCATCCTCGGTGAGCAGCGAGTGTTCAACATGTTTCAGCCGATCGTCACCGCGCGGCGCGAGGTCTTCGGGTACGAGTCGCTCGCGCGTGTTCACGCGCCCCTGAACGATCCCACGCTCCTGTTCCAGTATGCGGAACGGAAGCGGCGCCTGCTCGATGTCGAACTGGCATCGATGCGCAGCACGTTCTCCAACGCGGTGTACCTTTCGGAGAGCGCGCGAATCTTTATCAATGTTCATCCTCGCGTTCTGGCCCTCGGCCGCCGATTCACCGACGGGGTGCTGGCGCGAGCAGAGCAATCCTGCGTCCCGCTCGACCGCGTCGTGTTCGAGATCACCGAACAGGCCGCGCTCGGCGGCGATCCGCAGACCGACGCCGCCCTGGAGGCCCTGCGCGAACGCGGCGCGGCCTTCGCCTTCGATGATGTCGGCGTCGCCTATTCGCACTACACCGATCTTCCGCGCGTCCGCCCGTCGTTCCTGAAGGTGAGCAATCACTTCGGCACCGCATTCGAGAGCGATCCGTATCGATCGAAGATCGTTCGCAACATCGTTTCGCTCGCGGCGGAGTTCGGGATCGATGTCATCCTTGAGGGGATCGAGTCGGAGGCCACAGCCGAGGCCGCGGAGCAGATCGGGATCCGCTACATGCAGGGCTACTGGTTCGGCAGGCCGGTGGAAGCGCGACACGCCACGGATCAGGCAGCCGCGGGCGTGAACTGAGTGCTGGTGGCCCCGGGGTGACTCGAACACCCGACCAACGGTTTAGGAAACCGCTGCTCTATCCTGCTGAGCTACGGGGCCGTCTTGAGTTCGGGATGTCCCATCGCCGCGATGTGAACGATCCGGCTCAACTGAAACATCACTCCTCCCCGCAAAACATTCCGCCATCCCACTCCCTTGGCCCTGAATTCGCACACTTATTTGCAGTGACTTCGAGTGGGAGGGTGGTCCTTGAAAACGGATCGTTTGGCGCTCGCGGGCGCCGTCCTCGCTGTGACCGCGTTCGGAGTGGCCGCGGGAAAGCCGGTCGAGGGCTTGCCGGACGACGCCCCGCGCGAGGGTCTGGTCATCAGCATCGATGTTTCGAAGAATCATGCGTACTTTTTCCGCGACGGGCAGTTGCTCGCGGACGGTCCGGCAGCCACGGGATCGGAGAAACTGCTGATTCACGGCGATGACATGTGGTACTTCCACACGCCGCGCGGGCATTTGAAGGTCCTCGAGAAAATCAGAGATCCGATCTGGACCAAGCCGGACTGGGCGTTCATCGAGGCGGGAGAGCGGATTCCGCCGGGGAACTCTCCGCTGCGCCAGGCGAAAGGAGTGATGGGAAACTATGCGCTCTCGCTCGGCGACGGCATCTTCATCCACGGCACCGACGATCCCGACTCGCTCGGCAAAAAGGCGTCGCACGGTTGCATCCGTCTGGGGGAGAAGATGCTCAGAACGATGTGGCCGCTGGTGAAGATCGGAACGGATGTCTACATCTTCGACAGCGGACCGCCTCCGCCGCTTCCGCCTGAACTCTCCTCGGCGAACTGATGGATCTCTCCATCTACAGGTGCGCGAAGACGCCCTTCAGGTATTGATCGGGGCTGCTCAGAAACGTTCGCTTGTTCGCCTCGGACGAGAAGTAAAAAATGCGCCCCTTGTAATCGGCCGACGGAGTATTCGCGCGAATGGAAATCTTGCTGCCATCAACAGGATCCATGGCAATGGCCGGTGCGAAAGGCAACGAAGCGCGCAGCGCCTCGTCCTGTGGGGTCGGCGGAGCGGCGCCGCCCGCCCGCATGACGTCCGTGGTACTCCTCGGCGCGGGACCTTCGTCGGTGAGCGTCGGCGGCGGCTGCAGCGCCGCGGGCGCGGGCGGGACCGAGTCGACGGTCTCGACGGAAGAGGGCTCGACCGGCCGCCGCGCGCGCGGTGCCGATTGTCCGCAAGCGACGGTGGCGATGCAGACGACGATCAGAAGCCCGCTTCTCATCGGGGTGGACTCATCTGCAGGCGCTGTTCCACGCTTCAGATCTCGCGCAGGAGCCGGTCGCGGCACGCGCGAAGCCGCCGCGAGGCGATTCCCTCGTTCGCGCCGCGATCGATCACCAGCACCAGATAGTACCCTTCTTTCAGATCGCAACCGAGCACCTTCGCGTGCTCGAACTCCAGCGTGAGCTGTACCGGCGTTCCGAGTCCCAGGCGACCGCAGACTCGCTTGATTTCGCTCAGGAAGATCCCCTCGTACGCGCCGAGAGCACGCAGTCCTTCGGGACCGATGTCGAGGACCCGCTCGGCCCAGAGATCGACCGCTTCTCCTTCGCGATCGAGAAAGACAGCGCCGATGGCGCCGGGGGCCGACTGCAGCGCTTCCCGCAGGATGGCCTGAAACGGCACTACGCCGCGCCTCGCACCTGCTCTTCGATCTGGATGTCGCCGCGCCGGACCGCCTGCACAAATGCGTCCACCACGTGGGGGTCGAATCGCGTTCCGCCGAAGCTCTTGATCTTGTCGACCACGTACGACAGATCCATCGCCTTCTGGTACGGACGGTTCGTGGTCATGGCGTCGAAGGTGTCGGCGATGGCGATGATGCGTGCCTGCATGGGGATCTGATCCCCCTGGAGATTGTCGGGATATCCGCCGCCGCTCCATTTCTCGTGGTGGTACTTCATGCCGGGGATGATCTCGATCAGTTGCGCCACGCCGCTCATGATCGCCGCCCCCTTCGCCGGATGCTGCTTCATGATCTCGAACTCCTCGTCGCTGAGCGAACCCGGCTTACGGAGGATGCGGTCGTCGATGCCGATCTTTCCGACGTCGTGCAGCAGCGCGCTGATGCGAAGATCGCGCATCTCCTTTTCGGGGAGCCCGAGGTTCTTGCCGATGGCCATGGAGTAACGGGCCACCCGTTCCGAGTGACCGCGTGTGTAGGGGTCCTTGGCGTCGATCGCCGCGGCGAGCATGCGCACGGAGTTGATGAACAGAAGGTTATTCTCGTGCGCCGCCTTTTTCAGTCGCTCGATGGCCTCTTCGATCGCCGCGGACATGGTGTTGAAGTTGTCGGCCAGCTCGCCGATCTCGTTGTGGGTCTTCAGCTCGACGCGCTGCTGGTAGTTGCCTTTGGAGATCTCGTGCGTCCGCTGCGCCAGCAGACGGATCGGAGCGGCGATGCCGGAGGCGAAGACGATCGCCGCGACGATGGCCAGCCCCAGGGCGATCGAGCCCCACTCCACGGTCGCCCGGACCATCTTGTCGACCGAGGCGAAGGCGAGCTTGGCCGGCTTTTCCACCACCACGCCCCAGTCGGGCCGGCCGACCGGTGCGACTGTCCCGAGCATGGTCACCGGCTCGCCTCCGCGCGATTCGACATACGACTCCGTCAGCCGCAGCGGCGCCTTGGAAAACTCCTGCACGATCTTCAGGGCGGAGAAATCAGGACGCTGTACGTCGATCGACGGCTCGCTGTGAATCAACACGCGTCCGTTGCGATCGACCAGAAACGCGGTCACATCCCCGCGCGCTTCCTCGCGGATCCGCTCGGTAATCCTCTTGAGGCTGACCAGCCCCTCGACGACACCGATGACCTCCGAACCGTCCGTCACCGGCACCGCCAGCACGACCGCCGGCTGATTGACCACCGCGACGTACTGAAACCTCCCGGTGACCGCCTGCCCCTTGAGGGCCGCGGTCCGGTAGAGATCGAGCTCCTCGATGACGCTCTTGTCGAGGCCGGTGGGAATGGCCTCCGCTCCCTGTCCGGCCCGATTCAGGATGCGCAGCCCAATCAGATCGCTGTCGGAGGCAAGATAGTCGGTGATGACATCCCGGTGGGCGATGTAGCCGAACGCGTCCGTATCGGGTGGCAGCGTGTGCTTCACCATGCGCACGCTGTTGGCGATGTTGCTGAGCTGTTCGCTGTTGCTGGAAATCAAGTTCTGGATGTCCGCGGCGATGCTCACCGCCGAGCGGGTGAGGTACTTTTTCTCCAGGGTTTCCAGCGAATCGCGGTTGATTCCGATCAGGAAATAGTGCGAGACGGCCAGCGGAAGCAGGCCGACCAGAACCATCGCCCCCAGCAGAGTCCAGAGGAGGCGAGGCCGCCGCGATTTCGCTTCCTGCACCACTTCGGACATTCGACAATTATAGGGGAACGAAGAATTTCTCCATCCCATTCGCCATTCTTGAGCGAACGATGGCCGGCCTTTACGTCCACCTGCCTTTCTGCCGCGTGCACTGCGCGTATTGCCCCTTCGTCGTCAGCACCGACTCGCGCCTTCAGGGGGCCTACTGCACCGCGCTTGTGCGCGAGATCGAGGCCCGCGGAACGGGCGAGCCCGCCGAAACCGTCTACTTCGGCGGCGGGACGCCGTCGCACACCGCGCCGGAGCATCTGATCCGGATTGCCGGCGCGATTCGATCCGGTTTCGACGTCGATCCCGGCGCGGAGTTCACGCTGGAGGCAAACCCCGAGGACGTGACCGCGGAGGCGATCGCCTTCTGGCGGTCGCTCGGCGTGAATCGCCTGAGCGTCGGCGTGCAGTCGTTTCACGATGCGGAGCTGCGCTCCATCGGGAGAGTGCACAGCGACGTCATGTCATTCCGAGCCGTTCAGACAGCGAGGAATCCCCTTCGCCTCAACCTCGATCTGATCCTCGGACTCCCGCATCAGACCGCCCGTTCATACCGCGACTCGCTGGCCGCGGCGATCGATTCCGGCGCCGGGCACATCTCCGTCTACATGCTCGATCTCGACGAGGAGACCGCGCTCAAACGACGCGTCGAAACCGGAATCGTTCGATTGCCGGAAGAAGACCTCGTCGCCGATCTCTATCTCGAAACTGTCGCCACGTTGCGGCGAGCAGGACTCATGCAATACGAGATCAGCAATTTTGCGCGCCCCGGGGAGGAGTCGCGGCACAACCTGGGTTACTGGCGCCGGCAGCCGTACCACGGGTTCGGCGCCGGCGCGCATTCCTTCGTCGGCGAACGCCGCTTCGCGAATCCGCGCGACATGCGCCGCTACATCGACGGACACTTCACTCCGGAGATCGACGAGATCCTTGGTGACGTGGAGCGCCGTCGCGAGCTCCTTTTCCTCCGGCTGCGGCAGACCGCCGGGATAGACTATGACGACCTGCTGGAACTCGGCGGTGAGGAGGTTTCCGGATGGATCGAAGATGGCACGAGCGAGGGCTGGCTGCGGTGCGAGGAGTCGCGCGTGGCATTCACCCCTTCCGGATTTCTCGTCAGCTCGGAGCTGCTCTCGCGGCTCTTCTGATCGCCGCGCCACTCGCGGCGGCGGACGACATCTCGTTCGATCCGGCGATCACGCAGAGCGACTTCCAGACTTTCGCGCGTGTGATCGGGCAGGCGGTCTATGCCACCCCGGTCCAGCCGGCGCGCGTGACCGGGCTGCTCTCGTTCGACGTCGGGGTCGCCGCAAACATCGTGCGCGTCGATACGAACGCCGATTACTGGCGCCGCGCCGTTCCGCGGACCTCGAATTTCACCCGCGGCGGCTACGCGGCCGTGCCGCGGATCGTGGTGTCGAAAGGATTTGGCATCGGCACCGTCTCCGCGTCGTACGCCAAAGTCTCCGACAGCGGCATCAAGACCTACGGGGCCTCGCTCGATGTGCCGGTCATTCGCGGAACGCTGGTCTCGCCGGAACTGGCCCTGCGCGGAACGTACGGCGCGCTGAGCGGCGTCGACGTGCTGAAATTGAAAACATACGGAGCGGAGCTGTTCATCAGCAAAGGCTTCGGTCCGCTGATGCCGTATGCGGCGATCGGCCGGATGCGCACCGATTCGCGCGGCACCATCCATCTGAGCTCGCTGCCCGATCGTATGTTGACCGACAAATCCGATGTCAACCGCTTCACGGTCGGGCTGCGATTGTCGCTGTTCGTGCCGAAGTTCGTCGTGGAGGCGACGCAGGCCGAGCAACGCAGCTACGCGGCGAAGATCAGCGTGGGGTTCTGATCACTTCACGCCGATGGCCTTCTTGATCGCGTCGATCGTGAATTTTCCGCTCGGCCCGTAGCCGAGGATCTGTCCGTTCACGATGTAAGTCGGCGTGGAGTTGATCCCGTTGTCGAACGCGCGGCTGACCTGGTCGAGCAGCGACTGCTTCTCGGCTGGGGAGGAGTAGAGCTTTTCCACGCGCTTCCAGTCGACGTCGTGGTCCTCGCAGAAATTCTTGAGCACCTCGGTGAAGGAGGGCGATTTGCCGACCGCCTCCTGATTGCCATAGATGAAATTGACGTAGGCCCAGTACTTCGACGGGGCCACGCGCGCGATGGCCCGCGCGCCGAGGGCCGCCGGCAGGGCCCACTCGTGGTTCTCGAACAGCGGGAGATCGAGCCGGTAGTAGTCGACCTTTGCGAGGTGCTTTGCGATCAGCGGCTCGATTTCCTTGTGCGCCCGTCCGCAGGTCGGGCACTCGAAGTCCGACAGTTCGATGATCTTCACCGGGGCCTTCGGATTCCCGCGGCGCACCGCGTTCTCCATGCCGAGCGATTGCGTGAGGCTGGAGCGCGGATCGATGTACAGGCTTCCGCGCGACCCGACCAGCAGGAACTGCTGCGAGGCGTCGAGAAACCCGTGATAGACGAACGGGCCGAATTTCGTCTGCTTGGTGATCGAGACCGCGCGCAGGCCGTCGGGGAGTGGGAACGCTCCGACCGATGCGGTCATGCTCTGGTGCATCAGCGAGGAGGCCGTGTCGGCCACGCGCACGTCGGCGCTTCGGTTGTCGAGCGGCAGGGCGAGAATGTTTCCAATGATGATCTGGCCGCTGCCGGCCGAGAAGAGAAGAAAGGTCTCGCGGCCGCACGACGGATCGCTCGATTTTTCGGTGAGCCTGTAAATCAGAAATCCCGAGGGGCCGGGCTCCTCGATCGGATCGAGCGCGATGGTCGAGTCCGGGCAGCTCGCAAGCGCTTTAGCGGCCCAGCTCCGCAGCGCGCCGAGGTTCGTCGGGGCGGCAGAAGCGGTGAGGGTGAACAGAGCGAGAGACGCGGTGAGCAGTGTTTTTCTGATCATTCCTGCGAGTTAACCGTCCGGTAGCCGCGATCAATCCAGCTCTTCAATCCGCCGGCGATGTGCACGACGTTGCGGAATCCGGCCACGGTGAGCAGTTTCGCCGCCACCTCGCCGTCGGTCGACGTGTTGCCGTAGACGATCACGGTCTGGTTCTGGTACGGCAGCAGCTCGGGGAGCTGGCGTTCGATGGTGTCGAACGGCGCGTTGAGCGAGCCCGCGATGTGCCCCTCGGGCCCGCGATACTCCTCCGCGGGACGGACATCGAGGACCACGACCTGCTGGCTGTCGAGGATCATCTCCGCAGCGACCGGCGATGAAACCTCAGAGAACCCGCGCGGGTTCCCGATGCCGATGGTACGGCAACCGAGAGACGCAAACGTGATCAAAGCGAGTGCGATGCTTCTGCGCATGAATGATGTTCCGAAGGATGAAGGATGAAGGATGAATGGCTTCCGGAGGGATTCATCCTGCATTCTTCATCCCTCATCCTTTCACAGAATCTCCAGCTCGAACTCCGCGCGCACTTCGCCGACCAGCGTGCCGGCCACGTTGCGCAACGGCCATTCGCGATAGCGTTCCAGTTCCGGCTTGGAAGAGGTGTCGATCCCCAGGAGGTCGAGAGTTTTCATGATCACCGGGTTGCGCCCGCGGCCCATGGAACCGTCATCGATCTTCAGGGCCACGCCGATCGCACAATCATCCGCGAGCCCCAGCCGCTCGGTCAATGCCGCCGCCAGCGACGGGGCGATCCCCATGGCGTAAAACCCCTCGGCGCCCTCTTTGGCCAGCAGTCCGCCACCGAACGCGGCGATCAGCGGCGTGGTGATGCTCCAGGCACCGGCGACGTAGTACGGAAACGCTGTCATGGACTCCACGATGTGGCCGGCGCTGTCGGCATATCGCTCCATCGCGCCGGGCACATCGCCATCGCTGGTGGCCATCAGCCGCGCGTACGCGTAGGCGGCGCGGTGGAGAGTCAAAAAGAATGCCGGGACGCCACAGCCGTCGATGACGATGGGAATCGAATCGGCGGGGACGCCGGCGAAATCGGCGACGATCGTGCGGATGGCCTGTTGCAGGGGATGCGCCGGGGCGTTGTAGCTCGCGCTCGGGGCATCCATGACTCTGGTGGCCAGCAGCATGCCGGCGTGCTTGCCCGAACAGTTGTTGTGCAGCGGCGAGGGATCATCGCCCGCGGCGCGCAGATCGGCCGCGGCCTTCTCGTCGTATGGCCAGTGGGCTCCGCAGAGGAGATCCTCCTCATCGAACTCGCCCTTGCGCAGGAGCGCGGCAGCCGCGCCCACGTGCACCGGCTCGCCACCGTGCGACGCGCAGGTGAGGGCGATCTCTTCGCCGGTAAGGTCGTACTCCTCGTCGCCGCCATATTCGAGCAATGGCACGGCCTGAAAAGGTTTCGCCGCCGAGCGCAGAGAGGCGGCGCACGCGGGATCGCCGGCAAACGCGAGCAGGCGCCCGAGGGAATCGACCACGGCGATCGATCCGCTGTGAAACGATTCGAGCTGATCGCCGCGATAGACGTTGGCGAGTCGCTGCATCGCCGAGAGCGTATCAGCTTACGCGCGCGCCGGTGTGCTCCCGCTTTCGGCGGCGATGGCTTCCTCTTCGGTGTTGTAGATCTTGAACACCGTGTCCAGCTTCGCCAGCTTGAGGAGCTTCATGATGCGCTCGGAGGGATTGACCAGGATCAGCTTGCGGTTCTGCGTGGTGAACTTGCCAAGGTAGCCCACCAGCTCGCCGATGCCGGTGGAGTCGATGTAGTCGATCTTGGTGAAGTCGATGATCACGTTCGAGGTCTCGTTCTTCAGCACGTTTTCCAGCGCGGACGAAAAGAACTCCGCGCTCTCCCCGAGCTTGATCAGACCCTCCACGTAGAGGATGGTGAAATTCTCGCTGTGCTTCTTTTCGACGATCAAACCTCTCCTCCGTGTGCGGTGCAGTGGGATAGTAGCAAATCAGAGGCCATGGATCGTGCGCAATGCGACGACACCGTTCATTCCGCCAAAGCCGAATGAATGCGAGAGGAACAGCGGCACGCGGGCGGGGCGGGAGGCGTGGGGCACATAGTCGAGATCGCAATCCGGGTCGGGTTTGTCGAGGTTGAGGGTCGGTGGGATGAAGCCGTCGTTCAGCGCCAGCAGCGAGCAGGCGATCTCGATCGCGCCGCTGGCTCCCATGGCATGGCCGTGCATCGACTTGGTCGAGCTGACCGGAATGCGCGCCGCCCCGGATCCGAACACCGACTTGATCGCCGCCGTCTCGGTGAGGTCGTTGGCGCGCGTCGCCGTGCCGTGCGCGTTGATGTAGGCCACCTCGTTGTCCGCGACCGATCCGTCGCGAAGTGCCATGCGGATCGCGCGCGCCTCGCCGTCGACCGAAGGGTCGGTCACGTGGCCCGCGTCGCTGGTAATCCCGAATCCGGCGACCTCGCCAAGGATCGCCTGACCGCGCGCATTGGCGTGCTCCATCGATTCGAGCAGGAGCACCGCGGCCCCTTCGGCGAGCACCAGGCCCTTGCGGTCGGCGCTGAACGGACGGCAGGCCGACTGCGGATGCTCGTTGTCGATGGCCATCACGCGCATCGACTCCCACGCCAGGATGATGCCGAAGGTGAGGGGAGCGTCGGCGCCGCCGGCGAGGACCGCGTCGGCGTGACCGCCGCGGATGGCATGGAATGCCTGGCCGATGGCATGGGCGCCGGAGGCGCAGGCGGACACCGGCGCGTACGAGATTCCTTTCGCGCCGAAGTTCAGGGCCACGGCACTGGCCGCCGCGTTGTACATCGAGAGGGGAATGGTCATCGGCGGTACCCGCGGCTGACGGTCCTTGTACACGCGGCGAAAGCCGCCGTCGAGCGTCTCGCATCCACCGAGTCCCGTGCCGATGATGGCGCCCAAGCGCTCCGGTTCGATCGCTCCCCGCGCGTTGGCCTGCTCGACCGCCTCCTCGGCCGCCAGCAGCGCAAATCGCGAGAAACGGTCGACGCCGCGAAACATCCCCTGGTGCGCTGCCGCCGGGACTTCACCGCCGATGCGGCAGTTCAACCCCGTGGTGTCGATACTCTCGATGCAGCGGATGCCGCTGCGGCCGTCGCGCATCGCCTCGAGCGCGGCCTCACGCCCGCGGCCGAAGGGGGAGACGATACCGATGCCGGTGATGGCAACACGAGAGGACATGAAATTTCAAGTTTCAAACACTCGGCAGCAACTCCTGCACAACCGTGACCATATCCCCAAACGTCTTGATCCCCCGCGCCTTGTCATCGGGGATGGAAATGTGAAAGTCCTCTTCGATGGTGAACAGGACGTTCAGCGCGTCGAGCGAGTCCAGGCCGGCATCAGCCAGCAGTGTCTCGGGCGTCAGCTTCTCCTGAGGGATGTCTTTTTCTTTCTGCACCAGCTCGATCAGCTTCTGTTCGATCTCCGCCCGCGTCATGGGCCGTTATCATAACGTGCGTGCGGCGGCGTTTCTGGCTGCTCTACCCGCTGTGGATCCTCGTCTGCGCCGGACTGTTTCTCGCCCTGCGCAACGTCGAGGATCCGTCCCGTCGTGGCGACCGGATCCTCAGCAATGACGCCGCGGAGCGCGCGGTGGCCATCCTGCGAGCGCGCGACCGCGCCCGATTCGCCTCCTACGAGGCGGTTCACGTGGCATGGGCAGGGCGGGGGGAGGGGTCTCCGCGGGCGCGATGGATCGTCCTCTGCGATCGCGTTCCACACAGCGCGCTGCGCGACGCCGTGGTGGTCGAGCTCGACGGTCACGACGCCGCGCTGCTGGCGATTCGAAAGCCGGTAAGATGAGGCGTTGGGCATTAGGCGCCAGGCGCTAGGTCCTCTCTCCTAACGCCTAGCGCCTAAGGCCTAACGCCTATGAAGACCACCCCCATGCTCGAGCAGTACTTCGAGATCAAGCGTCAGGTGCCGGACGCGATTCTTTTTTACCGCCTTGGCGACTTCTACGAGATGTTCTTCGAGGACGCGGAGAAGGCGGCGCCGTTGCTCGATCTGGTGCTCACCGCGCGCGGAAAGGGGCAGGAGCACGAGGCGCCGATGTGCGGGGTCCCGTATCACGCGGCCGACGCGTACGTGGCCAAGCTGATCAAACACGGATTTCGCGTGGCGCTCTGCGATCAGGTCGAAGACCCGGCGCTGGCCAGGGGAATCGTCCGGCGGGAGATCATTCGCATCGTCACGCCGGGGACGGCGACCGAGAGTGCGATCGTCGACCGCGAGAGCTGCTATCTGCTGTCGCTGGTCCCGAACGGGGAAGCGCTCGGCGGCGCCTATCTCGATGTCTCGACGGGCGACTTTTTCGTGGCCGCGTACGACGGGGCAGGCGATTCGCGGCTGCGCGACGACATCGCCCGCTTCGCGCCGCGCGAAGCGATCGTGCCTCGGGAGAGCGGAGTTTCGCTCCAGATTCCGACGACGGAGGTCGAGCCGTCGCTATTCGATTCCGACGGCGCGCGCGATGCGCTGAGGAAACACTTCGCCACCCAGTCGCTTCGCGGATTCGGGCTCGAAGACGGCGATCTCCGCATCGGCGCCGCGGGCGCCGCGCTCCGATACGCCGCCACGAGCCACAAGCGGACCCTCGATCATGTCCGCGGCCTGCGCGTCGACGATCAGAGCGACTTCCTCCAACTCGACGCCGCGACGCTGGCCAATCTCGAAATCCTCCAATCGCGCGACGCCGGACAGCCGCGCGCGTCGCTCTGGTCGGTGGTCAACCTGACCAAGTCGGCGATGGGGGCGCGGACGCTGCGCAACTGGATCACCCGGCCGCTGAAAGTCCGCCAGGCGATCTTCGACCGGCACGACGCGGTGGACGAGCTGACCCGGTCGCGCGCCATCCTCGAACCGATGACCCGCCATCTCGCCGCGATCGCCGATCTGGAGAGGATCACCGCGCGCGTGACGCTGCGCACCGCCACGCCGCGCGAGTGTCTGACCCTCGCGGCGTCGCTGACCTCCGTGGGCGAGCTGCGGACGGCGATGGCTCCGCTGCAGGGGCCGCTGCTGCGCGCGCTGCGCGAGCGGCTCGATCCGCTTTCCCCGGTCGCCGGCCGCATCGGGGAAACCATCACCGAGGACGCGCCGATGATCGCGCGCGAGGGCGGCGTGATCCGTGGCGGCGTCGACCCGGAGCTCGATTCTCTGCGCGCCGTCGCCCGCGATTCGAAATCGATCCTCACGCAGATCGAGTCGCGCGAGAGAGAACGTACCGGGATCGGCTCGCTGAAGATCCGCTTCAACAACGTTTTCGGCTACTTCATCGAAGTGTCGAAAGCCAACCTCGCCCGCGTGCCCCCCGACTACATCCGCAAACAGACGCTGGTCAACGCGGAGCGCTTTATAACGCCGGATTTGAAAGAGCTGGAAGAGACAATCACCGGCGCCGAGGAGAAGTCGATCGCCATCGAGCTGCGGCTATACGAGGCCCTGCTCAAGAGCGTGGCGCAATCGGCGGCCGCGATCCTGTCGACGGCCAACGCCGCGGGGCAGGTCGACGCCCTCTGTTCGTTCGCCACGCTCGCGGTACGGAACCGCTACGCGCGGGCCACGCTCAGCGACGAGGCGGAGATCGTGATCGAGGACGGGCGCCATCCGGTGATCGAGGCTATCGCTTCCGAGCGATTCATCCCCAACAACACCGATGTCCTGCGCGACCGGAACGGAATCCAGATCATCACCGGGCCGAACATGGGCGGAAAGTCGACCTATCTGCGGCAGGTCGCGCTGATCGTTCTGCTCAATCAGGCCGGCAGCTTCGTCCCCGCATCGTCCGCGCGCCTCGGCCTGTTCGACCGCATCTTCACCCGCGTCGGCGCGTCCGATCAGCTCGCGCGCGGCGAATCGACGTTCATGGTGGAGATGCACGAGACGGCGAACATTCTGAACAACGCCACCGCCCGCTCGCTGATCGTCCTCGATGAGGTTGGCCGCGGCACGGCCACGTTCGACGGCCTCTCGCTCGCCTGGGCCATCATCGAGTTTCTGCATGACCATCCCGACCGCGGCGGCATCACTCTGTTCGCCACGCACTACCACGAGGTCACCGATCTGGCGAAGACGCGCGCCCGCGTCGCCAACTGCAGCGTCGCGGTCAAGGAGTGGAACGACCAGATCATTTTCCTGCGCAAGGTCGTCCCCGGCGCGGCCGACAAGAGCTATGGAATCCAGGTGGCCAAGCTCGCCGGCCTGCCGCCGGCGGTGATCGAGCGCGCGCGAGAGATTCTGCGGACACTCGAGCGGAAGGAACGCGATGTGGTCGAGGAGACGAGCGGCCACGCGGGGCCGGCGTCGATGCAGCTCTCGCTGTTCGATTCCCGCGAACGCGAGGTCGTCCAGGCCGTCCGCAATCTGCAGCCCGAGGCAATGACCCCCATTCAGGCCCTCAACGAGTTGCAGAAGCTCAAGGAAAAGCTGGAGGACCGATGAACCCCCTCGGCATCGGCCTGAACGGAAAATCGCTGACCGACCTCGAGCGCTCGATTCTCCGGGAGAACACGCCGTGCGCGGTGATCCTGTTCGGGCGCAACATCAGCGATGCGCGGCAGCTCCGCGAGCTGATCGCGGAGGTCAAGGCGATCGCCCCCAACCCGCCACTGTTCATGATCGACGAGGAGGGGGGACGCGTCGACCGCCTGCGCAATCTGATTCCCGGCTTGCCGAGCGCCGAGGCGTTCGCAGAAGGGGAACGCCCGTCGGAACTGGCCTCGTGGGCGGGGAACGTGATTGGCGCGGCGCTGCGCTATTTCGACATCGAAATCGATCTGGCGCCCGTGGTCGATATCCGCGGTGGCGAATCACCGAAGGGCCTGGAGCGGCGGATGTTCGGGAAGGACGTGCAGACCGTTCTCGAACTCGCCGGCTCCTTCATGCGCGGGCTGCACTCCGCCGGCACAGCGTCGTGCCTGAAACATTTTCCGGGAATCGGAAGCGGATCGTCCGACCCTCACTACGGCGCGACGGTGATCGACATGGAGCTTGACACGCTCGTCGCGCGCGATCTCGTCCCCTTCGAGCGCCTGGGCAGAGAATCGGGCGCGGTCATGATCGGACACGGAACGTATCCGCGGATCGGTGAGCCCGATCTGCCGGCGACGCTGAGCCGACGCGTGGCAACCACGTTGCTGCGCGACACCGCCGCGTTCGACGGTCTGGCCATCACCGACGACATGGAGATGCACGCGGTGGCCGATCGCGGCTTCTACGAAAGCCTCGCCGAACAGGCGCTGATGGCGGGGA
>Ga0070741_10012686_pt1 | contig 15143 bp, 10 predicted proteins | sample Coa_R1_4_FD_66440 | JGI IMG/M metagenome (GOLD analysis project Ga0070741, IMG submission 66440) | Surface soil microbial communities from Centralia Pennsylvania, which are recovering from an underground coalmine fire - Coalmine... | ecosystem: Environmental > Terrestrial > Soil > Unclassified ... | reverse complement strand
TGCCGAGTACACGCGGCCCTACTTTCAGCGATCTTCGCCGGAGCAGGCTGTTTATGACATCACTAATCAGCGGGATCTGACGTTGCCATTCCCGCCGCCTCCTGTCCATGCGCATGCCAGCTACTCCATTGTGCCCAGGCGCGGTGGATTGAACTTTTCAATCTTCAATAGCGCGCCGCATGACGTGGGAGGCGCGAAGGGCGGTCCTGGGAGCCGGATCTCGACCGCGGTGACTGCACCGTATGTGGACGATAAGAACGTTGAGCATCGGCCCACTCTGGCAATCACACCAAGATTTTCGGTACTTGTGGAATCCGGGACGTTGGTTGTTCCGGCGGGTGCAAATGCCAGTGGGCACGTACTGGTTGATATACGCAGCAACGTTTCCGGGCCGGCTAAAGGCACATTGCGCCTGGAAGTGCCGGAAGGCTGGCGCGCCGATCCCGCCGAAATGCCGGTCGAATTTGCACAGCGCGGTCAAGAACGTAAGCTCGACTTCACTTTGTGGCCGGCGACTTCGGGCGAAATCCGGAAGGATGTAAGCGCTGTGTTCGAATCGGACGGGCACGAATACCGCGAAGGCTACACCGTGGTCACGCGCGAAGACCTCGACACTTTTTACTATTACCAACAGGCTCTACAACACGTCAGTGTAGTGGACGTGAAGCGGCCGGAAGGGCTGAAAATCGGCTACATCATGGGGGCAGGCGATGATATTCCTACAGTGCTGCGGCAACTCGGCATGGACGTCACTTTGATTTCCCCGCAGGAGCTCGCCAGCAGTGACCTGAATCACTACGGAACGATCGTCACGGGAATTCGCGCCTATGATACTCGAGATGATGTGCGCGCCAACAACCGTCGCTTGCTGGACTTTGTTTCGAATGGCGGCACTTTGATTGTGCAGTACAACACCGGAACGAACGATTTTAATTCCGGGAAATACACCCCGTTTTCGGCGCATGAGAGCCGGGATCGTGTGAGCGTGGAGGAAGCCCCGGTGGACATTCTGGCGCCGCAAGACAGCGTATTCCGTTACCCCAACCAGATTGCCGCTCGGGATTTTAACGGCTGGGTGCAGGAGCGCGGACTCTACTTCATGGACCAGTGGGACAGTAAATTCCAGCCGCTGCTGTCCTCGCATGATCCCGGCGAGTCGGCCATGCGCGGGGGCCTACTCCGAGCGGAGTATGGCAAGGGCACCTACATCTACAACGGATACGCGTTTTTCCGGCAACTTCCTGCAGGAGTACCGGGAGCAGTTCGTCTGTACGTGAATCTGCTGAGCGCAGGACATGAACGTTAAGAGTGCCGCCGTCCCGCCGGACCGAGCGTGGGCGGGACGGCCACGAGACAGCCGGCGGGATGCCGGCGCCACATGAATCGGGCCTCTGATATCAGACCCGCCGAATCCGTCCCATCTCCTGAGCTGATCCGCGGCATTGGTCTGGGCAGCGCGACCGCCCTGAGCATGATTGACATGATCGGGGTGGGCCCGTTTATCACCATTCCGTTAATGGTGGCTGCAGCGGGCGGCCCCCAGGCCATGCTGGGCTGGATCTTCGGCGCCTTCTTCGCCATTTGCGATGGGCTGGTGTGGGCAGAACTGGGAGCTGCAATGCCCGGCTCCGGAGGCTCTTACCGATACCTAAGTGAAATTTACGGGCCGAAGCGGCTGGGACGTCTGCTCTCGTTTCTTTTCATCTGGCAGCTCTCGTTCAGCGCGCCGCTTTCAATTGCTTCAGGATGCATCGGATTTGCGAGGTATGCCGGCTACATCTGGCCGATTCTGGAGACCCCGCAGTTTGCCCGCGGGTTTCATCTCACCTTGCCTGTAGTGGGAACCATTGAGGCGAACTCACCCGTAACTGCCATGCCTTTTGTCGCGGTGTTGGTTTGTCTATTGGCAGTGCTGCTGCTGTACCGGCGGATCACCAGCATCGGAAAGCTTTCCAAATTGCTCTGGGTCGGAGTGATGGGCACGATGCTGTGGATTATCGTCGCCGGCCTCAGCCATTTCAACGCGGCACGAGCGTTCAGCTTTCCGCCGGGCGCGTTTACTCTGTCGCACGAGTTCTTCATCGGCATGGGTTCGGCAATGCTGATCGCAACCTATGATTACTGGGGCTACTACAACGTTTGTTTCCTGGGAGGAGAGATAAAGGACCCCGGCAAGACAATTCCACGCGCGTTGCTGCTATCCATCGTGTTGGTTGCTGGTCTATATATCGTCATGAACATCAGCATTCTCGGAGTGCTGCCCTGGCAGGAGCTGGCGCAGGCTGGCCGCACCGACACGCGCTTTTACGTGGTTTCAATGTTCATGCAGAGAATTTACGGCAGCTGGGCGGGATATCTGGTAGCAGGGTTGATTATGTGGACGGCATTCGCTTCGGTCTTCTCGCTCCTTCTGGGCTACTCGCGCGTGCCTTATGCGGCGGCCCTGGATGGAAATTATTTTCGCGTGTTCGCGAGAGTGCATCCCGAGGGCCGTTTTCCTTATGTCTCATTGCTGGCTTTGGGTATAGTTGCGGCGGCATTTTGTTTTCTCAGATTGGCCGATGTCATTGCTGCCCTGGTGGTGATCCGCATTATGATCCAATTTTTGGTACAGGCCATTGGCGTGATCGTTTTGCGGGTACGCCGGCCAGATATGCCACGCCCGTTCCGGATGTGGTTCTATCCCTTACCGGCTTTGATTGCCGCATCGGGATTTCTTTTCATCCTGATCTCAAGGAAAGACTTTCTGCGCGAGATCCGTTATGCCACGATCATCATTGTGGTCGGGGTCGCTATTTACCTGCTTCGATCGTGGCGCCGGCGCGAATGGCCCTTCGGGGAAGCTATTACCGAATTTGCGGAAACAGCGCGCGGCAATCAAGCCTGAAGCGGTGTGAAGAATTTAAAGATGGGTTGGGAGAGAATGGCCCCAAAAGCTTCAGCAACTATGGCGGGAGGATCAAAGCACAGGTTCTCGCCATGGGGCCCATTTCGTGAACCCGTCTTCCGCTCATTGTGGATCGCGGCTGTAATTTCTTACACCGGCACCTGGATGCAAAATCTGGGCAGCGGCTGGCTCATGACCTCACTCAGCATGTCGCCGCTGATGGTCAGCCTGGTACAAGTGGCGTCGAGTCTGCCGGTGTTTCTCGTGGCCTTACCGGCGGGAGCACTAGCTGATCTGGTGGATCGCCGGCGGCTGCTGATTGTGACCCAAACCTGGATGGTAATCGCCGCGGCCGCCCTGGGTGTGATCACGGTGCTTCATCTGGTCACTGCCTGGTTGCTGCTCTTGTTCACGTTTTTTCTGGGGCTGGGGGCGGTTATGAACGACCCTGCCTGGCAGGCCATCACTCCGGAGATTATCTCAGGGGAACAACACGCGTCGGCGGTGGCGCTCAACTCCGCCGGGTATAACGTGGCACGCGCCATTGGACCTGCGCTAGGAGGCGCGGTGATCGCGGCTGCGGGATCGGGTGTGGCCTTCCTCATCAACGCCGCTTCTTTTTTCGGTGTGATTTTCTTTCTCTGCCAATGGAAACGAAAGGCTAAGAACGGCGCGGAGGGTGGGCGTATCTGGGGGGCTATGAAGGAAGGGATTGCATACGTCCGCCAATCGCCCGCTGTGAAGGCAGTGCTGGTCAGGACCCTGGCCGTCAGCCTCTCAGCCAGCGCATTGCTGGCATTGTTACCGATCATCGCTCGCCCGCATGGCGCAATAGGTTACGGACTTCTATTAGGTTCCTTTGGGCTGGGAGCGTTGGCCGGAGCGGCCATTCTGCCGCGAATCCGAAGTCACACCGGCATGGACAATATGGTCGGCGCTGCGACGGTAGTGTTTGCCGTCGTGACCTTTGCTGCTGGTCAGGTACACTGGTTCGCGCTGCTGGGGGCTGTGCTCTTCCTGGGTGGGGTGGCTTGGATCACCATTCTGGCATGCCTGAATGTGACCGCGCAGACCATGTCGCCTCCATGGGTACTGGCACGTTCCCTGTCCATGTACATTCTGGTGCTGCAAGGTGGAGTGGCTGCAGGCAGCGTTATCTGGGGAGCGGTAGCAGAGAAGCAGGGCGTCCCGCGGGCTCTAATGTATGCCGCGCTCGGCCTGGTGCTCGGGCTTATCAGCATGAAGTGGCATCGGCTGCGGGGCAGCGAAGTGGATTTGGCGCACTACGCAGACGCGGGCGTCACTCATGCCTAAGTTTTCATACACAAATTCTGAGGAGAAAACATGAATAACAGATTGTTCTTGATTGTACTGGTCTTGTTGGGATGCACTTCGTTCACGGTCGCACAGTCCAAACCCACGAAGCCAAAGAAGGAGACCATTGCAAGTGTTCTGGACGACCAGCTCAAGGGTGTCGAGAAGGAATTTGTCGGTGCCGCTGATGCCATGCCGGAGGACAAGTATGACTTTGCTCCTACAAACGGTGAGTTCAAGGGAGTGCGCACCTTCGGCCAGCAGGTGAAGCACGTGGCGGCAGTAAATTACCAGGTATTTGCCGGCATTCTGGGAGAGAAAGTTCCGGTTGATATAGGCAGCGAGAACGGTCCGGATGCCATGAAAAGCAAGACGGACATTATGAAATTTCTCCGTGACTCATTCACTTATGGTCACAAAGCCACGGCCGTTATAAACGCAAAGAACGCCACCGCTTCCATCAAGAGTCCGTTTGGTGACGGAACCGAGACGCGGCTTGGTCTTGCAACGCTAATTGATTACCATTGCTTTGATCATTACGGACAAATGGTGGAATATTTGCGTATGAACGGCATCATTCCTCCTGCCAGCAGACCTCAACAGAAATAGAGAGGGCTCAGGCAAGGGGTTGGGCCGGCGGCCCAAGGCCTGCCGGTGTAGCCATTAGTTTTCAATGGCTTACGCAATACAATGCAAAAATGGCGCGGCTAAACCCCTAAATAGCCCCTTTCATGCATTTTCGTTGAGCCTGGACGGCTTCCGAACCTACTATCACCCTAGCTCTATCCGTGTGATTCTGAGGGGATTTCAGTGTTCGTGCGGTCCCACAAGCACGGCGGAAGCTCAACTAATTTGAACACCGGTTGCCCAAATTGGGCGAGGGCACTTTTTGGCGTGTCCGTCTGCTGACCCGGTGAAAGCGAGAGAAAATGCACAAGCCGGTAAAATATGTGGAGAAGGCCCTCAACGTCGCCGCGAACGGCGCGTGGCTCCTTTTCGAGAGGCTGAATCGCATCCATCCCAAGCCATCGTTCACGCCCAAGTGGTCCGATAAGCCGATGCTGAAATCTTACGAGAAGAGCAAGCCCCCACTGGGCTGGCCGCGGACGACCGACTCGCTGTGCCCGAAGTGCGTGCCTGAAATCCGGCAACAGATCCTCGATGGCAAGTTGCCCCACGACATCCTGCTCAACCAAAAAGTAGGCGAGATCAAAGCGCAGATCATCGAGCGCGACGGCAAGATCCTGATGGTGAAGGACTGCCCCAAGCACGGGCACTTCGAAGACGTGATGGCAATGGACACTGCCTTCTTCAAGCACCTGGAAGATTGTTTTCCTGGCCGCGACATTCGTTCTCACAACGACGAACGCCTGCATAATCACGGTTCCAGCACGGTGAAATACGGCCGCGGTTCAGTTCTTACCATTGATCTCACCAACCGCTGCAACATGATGTGCGATCCCTGCTTCATGGACGCGAACCAGGTGGGCTTTGTTCACGAACTGACTTGGGAAGAGATCAAAACACTGCTGGATAACGCGATTTCCATTAAGCCGAAACGGCAGATGTCGGTGCAGTTCTCGGGCGGTGAGCCGACACTTTCGCCATACTTTCTGGATGCTGTGGCATACGCCCGCAAGGTGGGCTACACCAGCGTCCAGGCGGCGACCAACGGAATTGAATTCGCCAAGAGTAAAGAGTTCTGCAATCAGGCCAGGGAAGCGGGCCTGCGCTATGCCTACCTGCAGTTCGACGGCATCGGCAATGCCGCGAACTCGCACCGCAAGGTCGGCAACTTGTTCGACGTAAAGTTAAAAGCCATTGAGAACCTGCACGAAGCAGGGGTTGAGCTGGTGCCGGTCACTACCATTGTGAACGGCATCAATAACGAGCAGGTGGGACGCATCATTCAGTTTGCACTGGACAATCCCAAGATGATGTCGTTCCTCTCCTTCCAGCCGGTCTCGTTTACCGGCCGCGACGAAGCGGTAACTGACGAGCGCCGCCAGGCGCAACGCTATACGCTTTCGCATTTGGCGCACGACGTGAAGAATCAGACCGGACTCGGCGAGCCGGCGCGCGATTGGTTCCCACTCTCCTTCATCAGCACCTTCTCCGATTGGTCTGACCTGGTACACGGTCCGCAGGCCGAGTGGGGACAAGTGAGCTGCGGCTGCCACCCGAATTGCGGCGTTGGCATGGCCATCATGATTGACAAGGAAACCAAGGAAGCGGCACCGATGACCGCCTTCCTGCACGCTGACCAGATGGCAAAGGACGTGGCCAGCATCAACGATGCGGGACGGGGAAAGTTTCTGTCATCGCTCGGCATGGCGCTTGCCCTGATGCGCAATTACGACCCGTTCAAGACGCCAAAGCATTTCACCATCTTCGACATGTTGACCAAGTTCGACAAGAGTTTTGGCGTGACCAAGAAGGCCCAGAGCGGCGGCTACGGCAAAGTCACCGGTGACCGAACTCTCGAAGACATCGAGAAACGGCGTAAAGACCGCTGGAATGTGCTGTTCGTTGCAGGAATGTGGTTCCAGGACCTGTACAACTACGATTTCCGGCGAACCGAGCAGTGCATTATTCCCTATGCCACCCAGGAAGGTGAGATTTCCTTCTGCGCCTACAACACTGGCGTAGGCTGGCGGAACATCATCGAGAAAATGCATATGACCGCCACCCTCACCAAATGGTACGAGGAGCACGGGCGGCATGAGATCTTCGCCGGCGGCAAGAAGGTGAAAATCGCCGACAGTGAGGGTGCGCTGACCTTGAAAGAAGGCATCATCACCACCGAGGAGCAGAAGGACCTGGATGTGCTAGGCATCGCCAAAAACTCGCGTGAAGAGAAGATGCGGGCACGTGCGGCCAGGGTGAAGCAGGAAGAAGAAAATGCACGCATGTCCAAGTTGTACCGCGAGCAAGTTCTCGGCGAGAAGCCTGCGCCCGGCGGCTTCGTGCCGCTGGAATCGCTGGCTGCGCCCCGGCCCATAGACGACGATGTTGCTACCAAGGAAGAAGTTAAGGAAGAGGTTTACGGCGATTAACCTCTAGCGATTCGGGAATGGGGCCGCCGGAAGCGCTTTCGGCGGCCTTAGTGTTTTTGGGGCCGGAACGAGAGCCGTTTGGGTAGAATGTTGCGGGGAGTTGAATGGCGGTTCCCGGAGCTTTGGACGAAGTCTTGAATTCCAGCATTAAACATAAAACCCAGCCCGCGCCGGTTTACTGGCGGGTTGAGGGCAGCCTGTTGAACCTGAGTACGGTGCGTCCGGTGGCGTTCTTCGCCTGGAATGCGCAAACGTTCAGCGAGCGCTGGCTGCGTCGCGGTGCTATTTTTCTGCAGGCGCTGCTCCGTCCCATCCTGTATGCAATTGATCGCACCTTCGCTACTCGTCTTGTCCACACTATTTTGAGAGGAATAAGCCGCGATCGCCTGGACCTGCTGGGCGAGGAATATTTCTGGTATGTACTGAAGGCCCACCTGAAACCGGAAGGTGTTCAAAAGCTGCGGCAATTAGTTACGACGGGCCAGGAGGTGGTCCTGGTGAGCCAGGGGCTGGATCACGTCATGCGTCCGCTGGCGGAGTACCTCGAAGTGACACGGCTCCTCTGCAATCGGCTGGAATTTCGGGACAACTATTGCACCGGGCGGCTGCTCGATCCCGTGATTCGCCCTCGGGGCATATTGGCGCTGATCACCGGCGGCGCGGCCAACGGTAGTCGAACTCTCGACGAGCTTTCCACCGAGCTTGATTTCCGGGGCAAGATCGACACTCTCTCCTCGGCTGTTGTTTCAACCGAACGGAAGCTAGCGCATAGGACTCATCCGGTCATCCACTTTGATTCCGTGAAGGAGCCGCGGCGGTTCTCGGTCCGAAGCGCACTGGCGGGCAAGAACGTCCTGCTGATTGGGGTCACCGGGTTTATTGGCAAAGTGTGGCTGGCGCAGTTGCTCGAGAGTCTGCCTGAAGTGGGCAAGATATACCTGCTGATACGCCGGCAGAAATCCAATTCGGCGCGGCGGCGTTTTGAAAAGATCCTCGAAGAATCTCCAATCTTCGATCCGCTTCATCAACGCTACCGAAGCGAATTCGAGCGGTTTATCTCCCGGCGGGTGGAAGTGTTGGAAGGAGATGCCGGTCAGCCCGGGTTCGGGCTGCCGGCTGGAGTGCTGCAACCGCTGCAGGCCACCCTCGATCTGGTGGTCAACAGTTCGGGGCTGACCGACTTCAACCCGGATCTGCGCGAAGCTCTCGCCTCCAATGTGGATTCCGTTCTCCACTTGATCCAATTTGTACGGCAATGTGATCACGCCGGTTTGCTGCATCTTTCTACGTGCTATGTGGCGGGTGCGCGCGACGGGCGAGTCGAAGAGGAGTTGCACCCCAACTACACGCCGCTGGGCATATCAGGATTCGACGCGGAAAGCGAACGCCAGGCGCTACACAAGACGATTCAAGATGCAATTGCACGTTCGGAAAGTCCGGAGATCGACCGGGAGCTACGAAGGCAAGCTCAGCAGAAAACCGGCGGGAAAGAGCTCTCGGCGGTCGCCTTGGAGAACCAGATCAGGAAGAACCGGGTGCGATGGCTCCGGGCCTATCTCACCGAGGCGGGCACCAAGCGGGCCAAGGAGCTGGGATGGCCCAACACCTACACCCTCACCAAGAGCCTGGCGGAGTCGCTGATCCAAAAGCTCGGGGCGGGGCTGCCGATCGCGGTGGTGCGTCCGTCTATTGTTGAGACCTCAGTGACGCAGCCGTTCCGCGGCTGGAACGAAGGCATAAACACTTCGGCGTCGCTTTCATATTTATTGGGCACATACTTCCGGCAGCTGCCAAGCAATGAGCGCAAGCGACTGGACATTATTCCCGTCGATACCGTGTGCCGGGGCATGACCCTGATCGCAGCCGCGATCGTACAGCGCTGTCACGAGCCGGTTTACCAACTGGCGACTTCGGTCAGCAATCCTTGTGATATGGCGCGCTCCATCGAGCTTACCTGCCTGGCGCATCGAAAGTTTTATCGCGCACAGGACGATCCTGAGCTGCGCCGGCGGTTACGCTTCGACACGATCGCAGTTTCAAAGCAACGCTATAACCGGCTTTCGGCGCCAGCGCAGAAGGCGTTGGTAAAGTCGTTGCAGAAAATCACGGCGCCATTTCCTTTTCTTCAGCCGCCGTTGGTACGCACCGAACGCGGACTGGAGCGAGTGGAGAAGCTGATCGAGTTGTTCGAACCGTTTATCTTGCATAACGAGCACGATTTTGAGGCGGAGCACATCGAGTGGTTGTCGCAGGCTTTGCCTGCCGAAGAGCGTTCGGTCTTTGGCTACGACACCCGCAGTCTTGACTGGTACGAGTACTGGATCAACATACATATACCTGCGCTGCGCAAATGGACGTATCCGCTGATCGAGGGCCGTCCCATAGAATCCGGGCCCCGGCCCAGGTTCCAGATGTCCTCTTCGCCACCGCCCGAAGGCGGCGTGGCCGCCGATAATGACCAGACCCTACAAACTGGAACGGGAACCACGTGGCAATATTCCTGACCGGCTCAACCGGCTACATTGGCGCCCACGTTGTCGTCGGTTTGCTGGAAGGCCACCGCGACAATCTAAACCTGCTGGTTCGGGCGAAGGATGCGCATGAGGCCGAAGTGCGGTTGTGGCGGGCATTGCAGTTGCACATGGAGTTCCCGCGTTTTCACGCGCACTTGCGATCACGCATCAAGATTTTTCGCGGCGACCTTGTCGATTCAGGCTTTGGGTTGGACACCGACGCTTACCGCCAGCTCATGGAATCCACGGATTCTGTTATTCATTGCGCTGCGTCTCTGAACCGAAAGTCGGAAAAAGCCTGCTTGAACGTGAACCTGCGCGGGACACTTGAGGTGATTAAGCTGGCGCAGGCGGCGCGTGATCACCACGGTCTGCGGCGCTTTAGCGATGTCAGTACAGTTGCTGTTGCGGGGAAGCGCAGCAATGAGGTGGTCAAAGAGGACGATGCCATCGATTGGAATCGTTCTGATTACGATCCATATGCCCGCGGCAAGAAATTCTGCGAGCACATGGTACGCGAGCTGCTGCCCGATGTTCCGCATACCATCTTTCGGCCAAGTATTGTGCTGGGCGATAGCCGCTACGCCCAGACCACGCAGTTCGATATGGTGAAGGCGTTCGTATTTCTCGCAGGATTGCCGGTGCTCCCCTTCCGGCCAACCGACCAGATTGACATCGTGAACGTCGATTTTGTTGCCGATTCGATCGTTACGCTGCACCAGAAGGCGAAGCCCGAGCACGATATCTATCATCTTTCGTCGGGCACCTCGTCGCAGACATTTCGCGAACTCACCGATGCGCTCTCACGAGCACGCCACAAACGCGGTCCGGTCTATCTGCCTAGCTTGGAGCGGCCATTTGCTTGGGCCGTCGAACAGCTCTCGCGAAGCCGGCGCAATGTAGGTCACGGGGCATCGCTGCTGAAAGTGTTCTTACCGTATCTGGTGTGGAACACGGTTTTCGACAATACTCGCGTAGTTCGAGAGACGGGACGCCGTCCGGCGCCCTTTTCACAGTACAGTTATCCGCTGCTCAAGTTCAGTTGCGAGAATCGCTTCACCTACAAATACCAGGAGTGGCCGAGCGCGGCCGGAGGCTCAGCCGCATGATGGACTTGGTGCTCGAGGCGTGGGTCAGCGGCGCCATCGAACTCACCAAGCTGAAGTGGATGCTGGGCGAGGGGGATTCCTGGCGGCCTGGCGAAAAGCTGAAGCTGCTTTTTGCCGGCTACAATGGCACGCGCAACACTGGTTCCGATGTTCGCGTGGAAGAGATGCTGCGCCAGGTGCGCCGAATCCTCGGCGCCGAGAACGTCAGCCTGAGCGTGATGAGCCAGAATTTCGAGCGGTCTCGCGGGTATTTCGGTGACGCCCGCCAGGTCCACCTGCCGGATATTTTTCCGCCCTTTCTCTACAACGAAGTACCGAAACATCATGGTGTGATGGCGTGCGAAGGTTCGATGTTCAAGAGCAAGTTCGCCAATGCATTGACCACGATGATGATCGGCTCGCTGGCGATTGCATCGGCGCAGAACAAATTGTCAGTTGGTTACGGCGCCGAAGCTGGCGAAATGGATCCGCTACTGGCCCGCATGTGCGCGCGCTATTGCCGCGAGTCGCTGATTATTACGCGCAACGAGGAATCGCGAACCGTGCTGCGTGAGCTTGGCGTTTCCACCGAACTCGGCACCGACACGGCGTGGACATTCGAGCCCCACGGTCCCGACTACGGACGAAAGGCCCTTCACGAAAAGGGCTGGGACAGCAACACAACGGTGCTCGTGATTTGTCCTATAAATCCGTTCTTCTGGCCGGTGAAAGCATCCGTTGGAAAATACATTGCTCATGCTGCCACCGGAGCCTACAGGAAGAGCCATTATCGCTCGGTTTATTTTCACAATTCCGGGCCGCAGGTGGACGCGGCTTACCAGCGCTACCTCGCGGCCATCGCCAATGCAGTGAATTCGTTTCGCAAGCAGCACAGCGTTTTCCCCGTGCTGGCGGCAACGGAGCGCCTCGATACGGATGCCTGCCGCTGGCTTGCCGATTGTCTGGGTGGCGCGCCGGTCTTCAGTTCTGACGAGTACGACATGTACCAACTGGTCAGCATTCTGCGGGCGTGTCACATGATGGTGTCTTCGCGATACCACGGGATTGTGACCTCCATGCCCGGGCTGGTGCCATCGGCGGGAATTACAATGGACGAGCGCATCCGCAACCTGATGCGCGAGCGTGGACATAATGATCTTCTGCTTGAAGTGGAAGACCCCGAGCTCGAGCCCAAGTTGGTGAGCATTCTGGAAAAGCTGTGCAAGCAGCGCGAGGCTATCGCGCAAGCCATTGGTCATACGGTAGTAAGAAACCTCAAGCTCATGGCGAAAATGGGAAGCTATTTTGAGGCACACGTGCAGCAACGCTATCCCGAATTCCCGGTGCGCACGGGCGCGCTGAGCTGGGAGGATTACCTGCCTCCGCTCGGTCCCAACCTCTGCCGCTTGCTCGAGGCATACGCCTGATGGCGCGCGAGCCGAATGTCCTGGAACGAATTGTTCAGAACCTCAACACCTTTTCCAGCCGCAACATTCTGGAACAGTTATGGGAACAGCACGGCGTGTTTGCGACCGGCAGTGAGCTGCTGACCGATATTGCCAGAGCGCGAGCCTTTTTGCGTGGAGCTGGACTGAAAAAGGGCGACCGCTGTGTGCTGCTGGCGCCCAACAGCATTCGGTGGGTCGCGGTCGATTTGGCGGCAATGTCTGAAGGCCTGATTGTCGTGCCGCTTTATTCCCGGCAAGCACCCAATGAATTAGTAGTGATGATGAGGGACTGCTCACCGGCGCTGATCGTTTGTAGTGATACGTCCTTTAGAGATTCCATCGCTCAGCACTGGCCGGAAGCGCCCCGTGGGGCGGTATTCGATGAAATCTTCGCGAGCGAAGCGGAAGATGTGAATCTCCCACCGGTTTCCCTAGCCGAGAACGACGCCGTAACTATCATTTACACCTCCGGTACCTCGGGCGAAGCCAAGGGCGTGATGCTCACGCTAGGGAATATCAATCACATGCTGGGTTGTACCTCGCAGCGCCTGGACAGGCTGATGCAGGGCACCAGAGGACAAGACCGGGTATTCCACTATCTGCCATTTTGCTTTGCCGGCTCCTGGATCATGCTGCTCACCTGCTTGCTGCGCGGCAGCTTGCTGATGATGTCCACGGACCAGAACCGCCTGGCGGCAGAAATGCGCAGCGCTGCCGCGAACTACTTCTTAAATGTTCCGTTACTGCTGGAACGCGTGCGCACGGGCGTGGATCGCCAGTTTGCGGAATTCGGCGGCATCGTTGAGACGATCTACGGTAATGCCAAAGAGGCGTGGTTCCGGCAGAATCGCGGCGAGCGGCGAGCTCTGGACCGCTTTTGGTTGGCGTGGGCCCGCGCCATTCTATTTTCCAGCGTTCGGAAGAGGATGATTGGCGCGAACCTGAAAGCCCTGATCTGCGGCTCGGCGCCCCTGGCTAGGGAAACGCAATTGTTTTTTGCCATGCTTGGGGTTCCGGTGCTACAGGTCTATGGTCTGACGGAAACGACTGCGATTTGCACCATGGATGAGCCCGGGCAGGTTGAACCCGGACGTGTCGGACCGGCGATCCCTGGGGTTGAGATGAGAGTCGCGGAAAACGGTGAAATTTTGGTGCGGGGCCCGAATGTGTTCCCCGGTTATTGGAATCGGGCGCAAGCCACGGCTGACGCTCTGCGCGACGGCTGGTTTCACACCGGCGATCAGGGCGACGTCAATGAGGCAGGGAATTGGCGAATTTCCGGGCGTGTAAAGAATCTGATTATTCTTAGCTCCGGACACAATGTCGCACCCGAGCCCATTGAGGACCAGCTGCTCCGGCTGCTACCGGATGCCAAGCAGGTCATGTTAGTCGGCCATGGGCGCGGGTTTGTGGCGGCCCTGGTGACCGGGACCCCAATGCCAGAACAGGTGCAGTTTGCCGTGGACGAGGTCAATCGTGACCTGCCACATTACAAACGGGTACGGGCATTCCAGATTGTCGAGCAGCCATTCAGCGTAGAAAACGGTATGCTGACGGCGAATGGCAAGCTGAAGCGCGACTTCATCGCGGCGCAGCTTCAGCAACAAATCGAAGAGCTGTACCGTGACCGGCAGAGCGCATGAAGAATTTTCGCGGCGAGGCCATTTCGTGGGAGTTGGTCGAGGGCGTGATTGAATTGGCGCTGCACCGTCCGCCTGCGAACGAGATTGGATCAGTCACGCTGAAGGAGTTAGAGCGGTTCGTTGAGGCATTGAGTTTACTGGAACGTGACGCCGCAGCGCTCATCATCTACAGCCAGCTTCCCTCGGGATTCAGTGCCGGCGCCGACCTGCGTGAGCTCTACGAAAAGACGCAAAGCATGCGGTCGGCCGACCGCGTTCGCGGAGTGCGTGAGTTTTTGGAACGCATTCATGCTGTGTTCAATGCTATTGACGGTTCGTCGTTGACCACCATTGCGGCGGTACATGGAGTCACGTTTGGCGGAGGATTCGAGCTGGCGCTGACGTGTGACTTGATCATCGCCGACAAGATGGCACGCTTCTGTTTCCCCGAGCTGCGCTTGGGGCTGATCCCGGGATTTGGGGGAATTCCGCGGCTGAAGCGGGATTTGGGGAATGCGGTGGTCCGTGACCTGTTGCTAACGGGACGAAGTATTAACGCCAGCAAAGCGCAATCTGTGGGACTGGTCAGCCAGATGGCGGCCGAAGGTGAAGCATTGCGGGTTGCGCGCTCGACAGCTGCCCAGGTGCGGAAGTTTGACCGCCGTACCAGCGCCGCGGCGAAACGCTTTATCAAGCCCATTCCGCAGGAGGAACTGCGTCTCGAAATTAAGATCTTCTGCGACCTATTCACCCAGCCTGCGGTAGAAGAGGGTCTGCGAAAATTCGTGGAGAACACCACGGTGCAGCCATATTTGCCATAATGAAGAACATGGCGAACCGCGATCAGACATTGAACGAAGTCCTGGCTCTTGCCTCCACTCACTTCAAGGTGCCGCGGGAGACGCTTGCCGCAGACGACGATTTCTTTCAAAAGCTGGGCATTGACAGCCTGCAGGCACTGGAACTGCTGACCCGCCTGGAAAATCACTTTCATGTCGAGCTGCCCGACTACGAGCTACAAGGCGTGACCGACTTCCGTACGCTGGCCGAACGTATCCAGGCACGGTTGTGAGACTCAACTCGCCGAATGCTTGATCTATCCCAATATTCTTGCCTGGGAGCAGCCTTACGCGATGCGCTGGAGCGCTGGCCGGACGAGCTGTGCCTGATCGAAGCCGACCGCGAGCGCGAAAACAGCCGCCTCACGTATTCGCA
>Ga0070741_10012685_pt1 | contig 15145 bp, 15 predicted proteins | sample Coa_R1_4_FD_66440 | JGI IMG/M metagenome (GOLD analysis project Ga0070741, IMG submission 66440) | Surface soil microbial communities from Centralia Pennsylvania, which are recovering from an underground coalmine fire - Coalmine... | ecosystem: Environmental > Terrestrial > Soil > Unclassified ... | reverse complement strand
CCAGCTGGGTGGCGATGTCGTGGGCGCTCGTGCCGGTACCGAACACCAGGACGTCCTTCGGGGTCGGGATCGCGGCCGTACCCACCTCCGAGGAGTGCACCACCGCCCCCCGGAACTCCTCGATCCCCTCGACGTGGGGCATGTTCGGCTTGGCGCAGATCCCTCCACCGGTGGCCACCACGACATGGCGGGTCGTGAGCCTGCGCTCCCGGCCGTCCCGCTCGACGCGCAGCACCCAGCGGCCGGTGCCGGCGTCGTACTCGCCGCCGAGGAGCTCGGTCGAGGTCCACACCGGGATCTCCATCTGCTCGGCGTAGGTCTCCAGCCAGCCCGCGAACTTGTCCTTCGGGAGGTACTCCGGATAGGTCGTCGGGAAGGACATGTAGGGCAGCTTGTTGACCGACAGCAGGTTGTGCAGGATCAGCGAGTGGTAGCGGAGCCGCCAGTTGTCGCCGACCCGCGCGTTCCGGTCGATGGTGAGCACGTCGACGCCCATCAGCCGTAGTCCGGCCGCGACGCAGAGCCCGCCCTGGCCGGCGCCCACCACCACGACCTCGGGATCGCGTCCCTCGAACGCCTTGAGGGCGTCCATGTGCTCCTGCCAGTTGGGCCCGCTGAACTGGTGGGGCACGGCATGCTCGCGACGGCGCGGGCCGATCGGTTCCTCGAATCCCTTGAGCTCCTGCGCCGCGGTCATGAACGCCCACGCCCGGACCCCGAGGTCGTTGTCGGCCCGGGTGAGCCGCACGGCGCCCTTGGCCAGGGTGTGAACGGTCTCGAACTCGGTGAACGCCTCGATGCATTCCTCGATGCCGCGTGGCTGCACCGAGGGGGCGGTGTTGTCCGCCGACAGCCGGAAGCCCTTCGGGCCGATCTTCGGCGACAGGTCGAGCAGGTGGTCCACCACCGTGTCCCGGCCGTGCACGGTCCGGATCTGCCCGCTGAACGCGACCAGATCGCGCCAGTAGGCGTCCTCACGGAACAGGCCGGCCAGCGCCGCGCGGTCACGCATCTCCAGTGCCGCCGAGAATCGCCGCAGCCATTCGTCGGCGACGGCCGACGGGTCGGTGCTCGTGCTGTCCCACGGATCGTGCTGCGTCACGGTCGGCTCCCGGAGCTGTCGGAACGGTTCTGTCGGAGCGGTCCGGTCGGAACCGCTGCTGTCGGTGTGATCCGGTCGGTGGTGCTGTCGGTGGTGCTGTCGGAATGGTGGGGAACGGCTGCCCTGTGGTCGGCGGTGGGAGCACCGCGATCCGACGCCGACGGCATCAGAGTGCGGCCAGGAAGTCACGGATGGCCTTGTTGGTCTCCCGCGGATGGCTCATGCAGGCGGCATGCCCGCCCGGGACCCACACCGGCTCCCCGGCGGTGGGGATCGCCCGGGCGGTCGCCTCGGCCTGCTCGCGGGAGAACGCGACGTCGTCCACGCCGTGGACGACGACGGCCGGGCAGCGGACCTCCGCCAACCGCGGACGCAGGTCCTCCACCCCGATGGTCACGGTGATCGCGTGGCGCATCTGGTCCTTGGGCCGGGCCTGCCACCGCCGCTTCCACTCCGCGTTCAGCGGCGGGTCACCGATGATGATGTGGCCGAAGGTGTCGCACAGCTCGTCGGTCGGACCCTCGGTCATCCACCGGTCGAACATCTGCCGGTAGGCCAGCTGCTCGTCCGGCCCCAACCCGGTCGCGTTGGTGTTGAGCAACACGATCCCGCGCACCCGCTCCGGGGCGACGAGCGGGGTCCGCATCGTGATGTACCCGCCGTGGCTCATCCCGGCGAACACCGCCCGCTCGATGCCCAGGTGATCCAGCAGCGCGAACAGGTCGTCGACCTGGTCCCAGATGGAGAACGGCTCGCCGTCGGTCTCGGTCCGCCCGAATCCCCGCCAGTCCCAGGTGACCACCCGGTGGTCGACGCTGAACTCGGCCACCTGCGCGGCGAACATCGACTGGTCCATGAGGATCCCGTGGGAGAACACCAGCGCGGGTCCCGAACCGGTGTCCTCGTAGTGGAACCGCTGGTCTCTGATCTCGGCGAATGGCATCGTCAGGTCCTCTGCGTCGGACGGCGGGTCGGGTGGCTGGCCTTGCGAAGAGAAGGAGGCCCGCCCGTGACCGTGGGACGCCGAGGTGGGCTCAGCCGGGCGGTGGGGGGACCTGCGCGCCGTTCTCCTCGGGCGCACCGGTCGGGCGGGCTGAGCGCCTCGACGCCCGGCCGGACAGACCGAACCGGACGAAGTCGGTCATGTCGTCGAGCAGGGTCTCGTCGTCGGGGTCCGCGGCCAGCGGCAGGAAGATCTCGCCGAAAACGGCCGCGCCGGCCACGAAGGTCACCATCATGCGGATCTGCTCGTCGATGCGGTCGGACGGGTTCCAGCCCCGGGCCCGGGACTCCTCGGTGATCAGCCGCAGCTCCAGGAACATCCGCCGCAGCGCCCGCGACACCTCGGCGCGCACGTCCTCGTCGAGCTCCTGCTGGGCGGACACCAGCGTCATCAGCGCGCCGCGGTGCTCGTACAGCCGGTGGTAGAGGTCGCTCAGGAAGACGTGGATCAGCTTGGCGTCCTCCCAGGGCTGGTCCTGCAGAGCGGTCCAGGTGGCCCCGAGATCGTCGACGACCCCCATGAACGGCATCAGCACCGCTTCGCGCAGCAGCTCGGTCTTGGAGGGGAAGTGGTGGTACAGCACCGAGATGGAGATCCCGGTCTCGGTGCTCAGGTCCTTCATCGTGGTGGCCGCGTAGCCACGAACGGTGAACTGCCGCGAGGCCTCTTCGATGAGCAGCCTCCGCACCTCGCTGGAGGGACGGCGCCGCCGGCGCTCGCTGTTCATCGAGTCGTCCTCGCGTTCCATGGGAAACAGTATGAGCGGTCACCGCTGCGCACCGCCTCTGAGGAGCCCGAACGGCCATACCGGCGTTCACCGGTGCACCACCGTGACCGCGCAGTTGCCGGCCGCGCCGAGCACGTGCGCCAGCGCGACGCGCGCGCCCTCCACCTGGCGCGGCCCCGCCGTCCCACGCAGCTGCCCGACCAGCTCCACAACCTGGCCCAGGTGTGACGCACCCACCGGCTCCCCCTTGCTGATGAGACCCCCGCTGACGTTGACCGGCATCGCGCCCCCCAGCGCGGTGGCGCCGGAGTCGATGAGGCGACCGGACTCCCCCACCGCGCACAGACCGAGGTGCTCGTAGGCCTCCAGCTCGGAGAACGCGTCGGTGTCCTGCACCTCGAAACAGCTGACGTCGTCGACCCCCAAGCCGGCCTGCTCGAACGCGGCCCGTGCCGCCCGGGTGGTGGGTGGGACCCGCTCGACATCGCGGGCGCTGAGCGAGTGCATCGGCGCCCGCCAGTCGGCGGAGAACTCGGCGAGCACCTGGGCGCAGCCGGCGATCCTCACCGGAGCCCGCCCGTCACCCCGGTACCGGTCGCCGCGCACCAGGACGGCCGCGGCCGCGCCCTCGTTGGGCGCGCAGATCTCCAGCAGCCGGATCGGGTCGCATACCAGGGGCGAGCCGAGCACCTCGGCCAGGGAGAACTCCTTGCGGTACATGGCGTACCCGTTGTGCACGCTGTGCCGGTGGTTCTTGACCGCGACCCCGGCGATCTGTTCCTCGGTCGTGCCGTGGTCGTGCATGTGGCGGGTGGCCCGCATCGCCCAGTATCCGGGGTTGACGTCGGTACCGATCTCGATCTGCCACGGCTCGAAGATCATCCTGGGGTCCATGAAGCCGCGCGGCATCTTCTCCGCGCCGACCACGGCGACGCATCCGTACTCTCCGGAGCGCAGACCCATGATCGCCTGCTTGACCGCGACCCCGCCGCTGGCGCAGGCCGCCTCGACGTCGCTGATCGGGATGCCGGTGGCCCCCAGTGGTTTGAGGGTGCGCGCACCGGAGGTGGCGGGCAGGTACATGCTCGAGAAGTAGGCCGCCTCGACGTCCGTCCATCGCATGCCGGCATCCCGCAGCGCGGCGATCATCGCCGCCTGGCCCATCTGGGCCGGGGTCACACCGTCGAACCGTCCGAACGGATGCATGCCCACACCGGCCACCACGACGTCGTCCGGGTTCACCGTCCCACCTCCCGGAACCGGATGCCGACCACCCGGGCACCGTCCTCGTCGACGAACAGCGGCCGGGGATCCAGCCGGACGGCCAACCCGATCCGTACCCGCTCGACCGGCACCGCCAGCGGCGCGGCCACCCGCAGCGGGGCGTCGTCGAGCTCGACCAGCGCCAGCGGGCAGGGCAGCTCGGGATCCTGCGCCCGCCTCGGCCCGGGGGGTGGGTTGCGCAGCACGGTGTAGGACCACACCGTGCCCCGGTCACCGAACTCCACGTCGGTCAGCGCCTCCGCGCCGCAGGCCGGGCAGAACCGGTCCTGGCGGCCGAACAGGTCCTCGGCGCAGGCGGCGCACCGGCGCCCGGTCAGGCACCAGCCCCCGCCGGGGGCGGGTCCGAGGAAGTCCGGGGCGACCGAACGCGCGGCCGTGCTCACAGCACCGCCAGCGGGTTGAGCGGGCTGCCGACGCCGCCCTTGATCTTCAGCGGTGCCGCGACGTAGAGGAACTCCCCCGCCCCCCGCACCGCGAGCTCCTCGAGGTTGAGCAGCTCCATCAGGTAGATCCCGTGATCGCGGATGAGCAGCTTGTGGCACTCCGGCGCGACCGACCCGTCCTCGAACCGCTCGTGCCGGGTCTGCACCTCGACCGCCACGTTGTCGCTGGCCACCGCCGCGATGTCCCGTGCGGCCAGCCACCGGGCGGCCTCGATGCCGATGCCCGGGGAGGTGGCGAAGTAGCGGTCCGGGTCGGCGTCGAACACCCGCCGCCAGCCGGTGCGGATCACCACGATGTCCCCGGGGCGCAGCCCGGTACCGACGCCGGCCAGGCAGCGCCGCAGCTCGTCCGGGCTGATCACGTGCTCGTCGGCCAGGTGCTCGACACCGAGCAGCTTCGGCACGTCCAGGAACACTCCCCGGCCGATCAGGTGCCGGAGGTTCTCGATGCCCAGCCGGGTGGCCCCGTAGCTGCGCACCCGGTCGGCGGGGAAGCCGTTGTAGAGCTGCCCGTCGTACCAGAGGTGCCCGAGGGCGTCGACGTGCGTGGTGCCCTGGCAGGCCATGAACAGGTAGTCGTCCGCCACCCCGTGGGTGCTGCCGTGCAGGTTGAACCCGGCCGCGAAGTCGCCGCCGTCGAGGCTCATCAGGTGGGTGGCGGGCGTCCGCGCCGGCGCCACCGGGACCCGGTCGCGGCGGATCTCGTCGGCCAGCGAGACGACCTCCCCGGTGCGGGCCACCCCGAGCGCGGCCAGCAGGACCTCGGGGGTGATCAGGTTGGCCGCGCCGCGCTGGTCGTCCTCGCCCCACCGGGCCCAGTTCGCCTGCTCCCCGCTCACGCGGCACCGCCGGCCGGGAACTCCAGCGGAACCGTGTCCAGGGAGACGATCACCGCGGGCCAGCGTGCCGTCGGGTTCGCGCCCGGGGCGAGCTGGTAGTCGGGGATCCGCCGGTGGAACTCCTCGAACACCATCCGCAGCTCCTTGCGGGCCAGGTGGGAGCCCAGGCAGCGGTGGGTGCCGCCACCGAAGATGAAGACGTCCCGGCGACGGTGCCGCCGCAGGTCGACGCGGTCGGGGACCTCGAACGCCTCGGGGTCGATGTTCGCCGCGGCGTAGCAGACGTAGACGTGGGCCTTGTCCGGGATGGTCACCCCCTCGACCTCGGACTCCGCGACGGTGTGCCGGTTGGTGATCGGCACGACCGTCTCCAGCCGCAGGATCTCCTCGATCGCGACGTCGAGCAGGTCCGGGTCGGCGACCACCTGCCGGCGCAGGTCCGGGTGCGTGGCCAGGTGGTTGAAGATCAGGCCGAGCGCGCCGGTCATGGTGTCCAGCCCGCCCTGGACCACGTTGAACGCCGTCCCCATGACCTCGGCGTCGCTCCAACCCTGGTCCAGGATGTAGCTGATGAAGTCGCCGGTTGGGCGGGCCCGCCTCGCGGCGAACAGGTCGGTCAGGTACTCCGTCAGGTGCTCCTTGGCCTCCCGCGCGCTCTCCGGGCTGCCCTCGTAGGCGCCGACCAGGGTGGTGTGTACCCAGCCGGCCAGCCGCTCCCGGTCGCTCAGCGGCAGCCCGAACAGCTGCATGAAGATCTCGGCCGGGAAGATCTCGGCGATGGCCGGCACGACGTCGCAGCGGCCGCTGTCGATGAACCGGTCCACCAGCCCGTTGAAGCGCACCCGGAGCGGCTCCTCGAGCGCCAGAAGGACCTTGGGCGCGAACCGCTTGTCTATCACCTGGCGATAGGCGAGGTGCTCGGGTGGGTCGATCCCGCCGGGGATGTAGGGCGTCGGCGCGTTGAGCGTGTCACCGTGCATGGCGCTGGAGAAGACCTCGGGGGTGCGCGTGACGTGCCGGCACGCCGCCGAGGAGGTCACGAACCAGTGCCCGCCCATCTCGTAGACCGCGCCGCGCGCCCTCACCCGCGACCACGCCCCGTACCGGTCGGTGGCCACCGGCAGCTCCGGCACGGTGAACTCGGCGTCCGGGTTCGCACGGTCTTGATGCGCACTGGTCTGTCGAACGCTGGTCACGTCACTCCCCCGGTCGTCGTCACGATGATCGGTTTGGTCTCCTCGCCGGCGGCCATCCGGGGCAGCGCCCGGGAGGCGTCGTCCAGCTCGTACCGTTCGCCGAAGAGCAGCTCCACGTCGATGCGGTCGCGGACCCCGGCCAGGAACTCCAGCGCCCGCCAGTAGTGCCGCGCCGACGCCGACCAGGTCCCCAGCACGGTGAGGTGCTTGCCGACGATGAGCCCTGGGGCCACGGCGGCGGGCGCGTCGCCGACCGCGCCGGCCAGCACGTAACGGCCGGCCGGGCGCACCAGGTCAAGACCCTCGGCGAAGGCTCCCGGGTCGCCGGATGCCTCGATCACGATGTCCGGGCCGCCACCGCCGGTCATCGCCCGGACGGCCCCGGCCCGCCTCGACTCCGGCTGGGTGAGCGGCAGGACCAGGTCGGCACCCCACGCCTCGGCGATCTCCAACCGGCGCGCGGGACCGCCGATCACGGCGATCCGCCGGGCCCCGGCGGCGCGCGCGGCCGCGACGGAGAACAGCCCGATCGGCCCGGATCCCTGGACCAGCACGTCCTCGCCGGGAGCGATCGGGCCGAGCCGCTCGAACGCGTGCATCACCGTGCGCACCGCGCAGCTGGCCGCCGACGCCCAGTGCGCCGGGATCCCGTCCGGCACCCGCACCCGTTCGCTGCCCGGCAGGACGTAGGAGAGTTCGGCGAAGCTCCCGGTCAGGTAGGGGAACCGGGTGGACGGCATGGTCATGTGGCCGCGCCGGCGGCCGCACAACCCGGGCTGGCCCCACAGCGTGCAGGCCGGGCAGCGACCGCACGACTCGTTGGCCCAGATCACCAGGTCGCCGACGTCGAGCGAGCGACCCAGCGAGTCGGTGGCGGGTGCGGTTCCGGTGGCGGTGCCGGGTTCGGTCCCGCCGGTGGTCCCGGTGCCGATCGCCAGCACCCGCCCGGCGCACTCGTGACCGGGGATGTAGCCACCGGACAGGTCCAGGTCGGGGCGCAGCCGGCCCTGCCACAGGTGCACGTCGGTGCCGCACACCGTGGCGCACTCGATCCGCACCAGCAGGGCGCCGGCCTCCAGGGCACCGGTCTCCGGGGTCCCGGGCACCGGCAGCCGTCGGGTCTGCAGCGGTTCACCGAAGCCCACCAGCACCGCCGCGCGGGCGGACCCGGGGATCGCGGTCACGGCGCACCGCCCCGCGAGCTCTCGCGGTCCGGCTCGTCATCACTGCCCCGCACGTCATCACTGCCCCGCACGATGATGTGGATCGGCGGGGTGTCGCCCGAGTCGGGATCGCCGAGCAGCCTGATCGCGTCGGCCGCCCGGGACAGCGGGTACACATGGGTGTGCAGCAGGTGGAACGGGTAGGTGCCGGCCGCGATGGTCTCCACGGCGCGGCGCACCCCCTCGGTGGAGGTGCCCGACACCCCCACCATCTCGAGTTGCTTGATCCGGAAACGCTCGATCGGGAAGTGGCCGGCGTCGGCGGGTCGCACCCCGGCCAGTACCAGGCGTCCGCCGACCCGCAGCAGCTCGACGGCGTCGGCCAGCGGCCCGGTGGCGATCGGCACGGTGTCGATCACCACGTCGACCGGGGCGCCGCCGGTCGATGCCCGGACCTGCTCGATGGTGTCTCCCGGGGCGTCCCCGGCATCGACGACGACCGCGTCCGTGGCGCCGAACCGGGGCGCGAGATCAAGCTTGATCCGGTCCCGGGCCAGCCCGGTGACGATCACCTGCCCGGCCCCGCACTCGGCCGCCGCCGCCGCGCAGCACAGTCCCCGCTGGCCCGCGCCGAGCACCAGCACCCGGTGACCGGGCCGCACCGCCGCCTTCTCGGACACCCAGTAGTAGGCGTTGCCCATGGGGTTGAACATCGTGGCGTCGTGATCGGAGACGTGAGCGGGTACGCGGAACACGGTGGTGCCGGCGACCAGGGTCATGTACTCGGCCAGCGCACCCCACAACCCCGGGCCGTCGTCCAGGCCCCGTAGCGAATAGATCATCGGGCTGGCGCACGGACCGGACCCGGAGCGGCAGCCCGCGCAGGCACCGCACACCGCTCTGGTCTCGATGACCACCCGGTCACCGGCCTCGACGTTCCACCGCCGCCGGGCCTCCTCGGTGATCTCCACGACCCGGGCCACCGGCTCGTGGCCGGGGATCATGGGGAACTCCGGCGGGCGGCCACCGGGCCGTTGCTGCTCGCCGGAGAACAGGGCCCAGTCGCTGCCGCAGACCCCGTTGGCCAGGACCCGGACGACCGCCCCTCCCGGCGGCGGGGATGCGGGGTACGCGACGTCCCGCGGGGTCAGCTCGCCGAACCCGGTCATCACCATCGCCCTCACGGTCGCGGTCACGAGGCGTCCGCGGTGATGCTCTGGGTGGCCAGGTACTGCTCGGCGACGGCCTTGAGCCGGGTCGCGAACTCGTCGTGGGCCTCGCTGTCCCGGTAGAGCTGCCAGCCGGCCTGGTCGTCGAAGTCCACGATCCAGGTGAAGGTGGCGTTGTGGCCGAGGTGCTTCGTCAGACCGAGGTCGGCCCGCACCTCGGAGCGGCGGATGGAGGGCAGCCGGCGGGGCATCTCGTCGCGGAGGAACTCCATCAGCGGTGTCGGGTCCTCGTCGTCGCGGAGCTGCGCCATGACGATCAGCTGGAACACGTCGTTGTCCTCCGGTCGCGGTCAGTGGATCGGTGGGACGGTCGCGGGATCGAGGTGCAGGTCGATCAGCAACGGGCGGGTTCGGCCCTCGACGGCCTTGGCGACGGCCGGGAGGTCGTCGGGCGAGGCGCAGGTGACCCCGTCCCCGCCCATGGCGCGGGCGGTCTCCGCCAGGTCCGGCCAGGCGAACTCGGAGAGCGCGGTGGGCAGGCCACGACGTTCCAGCTGGATGTACTCGGCGCCGTAGGCGCGGTCGTTGTAGACGACCAGTACCAGGTCCAGCCCGTGCCGCACGGCGGAGTTGAACTCGGCGATCCCGCCCATCATGAAGCCGCCGTCACCGACGAAGGCCACCGTCGGGCGGTCGCGGCGGGCCACGGCGGCACCGACCGCGGTGCCGGTACCCAGACCGATGGAGCCGAAGTTGCAGGTGAAGACGAACGCGTCCGGGTCGGGCACCGAGATGTGGCGCATCGGCAGGCCCATGTAGCGGCCGGCGTCGAGCACCACGGTCCGCTCGCGGGGCAGCATGGCCTCGATCGCGGCGGTCACCCCGAGCGGGTCCAGCCCTCCGCGCGGGCCGGCGACGGGCACCTCGCACGCCGTGGACCGGACCACCCGGTCGCGGAAACGGCTGGTCGGGGTGTCGAGGCCGCTCAGCGACCCGATCATCGCCTCGGCGGTGGCGCGGGCGTCGCCGAGCAACCGGGACTGCACCGGGATGAACCGGTCGAACGCGGCCGCCCGCTCGTCGCAGTGGACGATGGCGGCTCCCCGCAGGAGATCGCCGCCGGCGGTGGTGTGCGGGGTCAGCCCGGCACCGAAGGCGATGACGCAGTCGCAGCGGCTCAGGAGGTCGCCGCCGGCCGCGGTCGACAGCGTGCCGCAGATCCCGATGTCCGCCGCCTGGTCCTGGAACCAGTCCTTGGCCAGTAGCGTCGTGGCCAGCGGGGCCCCGATCAGCTCGGCCAGCCGCAGCAGGGCGGTACGGGCGCCGGAGCGGACCGCTCCCCGGCCGGCCAGGATCACCGGTCGGTCGGCGGCGGCGATGATGCCCAGCGCGCGGTCCAGGTCGCCGGGATCGGGGAGCGACCGGGAGACCGCCAGGTCCTCGGCGGCGCTCGACCGGGCGGCACCGGTCGCGCCCGAGGGAACGTCGGCCTCGAGCAGGTCCAGTGGCATGTTGAGGACCACCGGCACCTGCTCGCGCGCGGCGGTACGGACAGCGGCCAGGGTGTCGGCCGCCGCGGTCGCCGCCGACCGGATGGGCTCGAAGCGCGCCCCGGTGGCCTTGACCAGTTCCCGCTGGTCGATGTTCTGCAGATGGAACGGCTTGGAGGAGGGCGTGTCGCCGCAGAGCAGCACCAGCCGGGAACGGTTGCGTACAGCCTCGGTGAGCGCCGTGAGGGTGTTGGTCAGGCCTGGGCCGTGGGTGACCGAGGCGATCCCGACCGTGCCCCGCACCCGGCTGTAGCCGTCGGCCATCATGACCGCGCCGGCCTCGTGCGCGGCCGAGTAGTACGGGATGCCGTGGGCCCTGGTGAGCGCGTCGATGAGGAACAGGTTCGCGTCGCCGGCTACCCCGAACGTGCACTCGGCGCCGTGGTCGGCGAGGGCCAGGGCGATGCTGTCGCGGACGTGCATCAGGTCCCTCCCGCCGCTCGTACGGCGGGCCGGTCGGTGAGCCGATCGGTGAGCCGGTCGGTGGGCACAGGACCCGTCGAGCTGCGGAGCAGCCGGGCGGCGGTCGTGCCGAGGATCCGCTCCCGGTCGCTCCCGGAGATCTCCGGGCTCTCGCGGATGTAGTCCAGGGACCGGGCGTAGGTGAGGCTGTCGCGGTGCTGGTTGATGTCGCTGCCCCACATCAGCCGGTCCGCCCCGAACCGCTCGAGCAGCGGGTGCAAGATCCGCCACAGGTCGGGGAACGGGTAGGGCTCGCCCGAGAGCTCGGGCAGCGCTGAGCACTTGACCAGGATGTTCGGGAACGCCGCCAGCTCAAGCACCCCCTCCAGCAGCTCCCACCGCCGCGCGACCGGGCCCGCGAGCCACAGGCCGGCGTGGTCGAGCACCAGGGTCACCGACGGGTGGATCCGGGCCATCCGGCCCACCTCGGCGAAGCGGCCTATCGGGCTGACGAACACCGGCATCCCCAGCCGGGCGGCGGCGGTGAGCACGGCGTCCACCGAGGCCGGCGACGCGGGAGCGCCCCCGGAGGGGGCCCCGAGGAGGATCCGGGGCCCCAGTGCGTACCGCCGCGCCCGGAACGAGGCCAGCGCCGAGGCGGCGTCGGGCAGCGGCAGGTCGAAGGGGGCCACGACCACGAAGCGGCCGGGATGGCGGCGCGCCGACGAGAACGCGTACGTGTGGTCGGAGCCGTACAGCCAGGGCGAGGTGAGGAACGTGGTCGTCACGCCGATCTCGTCCATCATCCCGACCAGCTCCCCGGCCGGGCGCTCGAGAGAGGTGTAGCGCGCGACGATCTCGCGCGGCAGCTGGTCCAGGAATCCGGGGGCCCACGGGTACTCGCCGCCGGGACGCAGCCAGACGTGCACCTGGGAGTCGATGATCGGCGGGCCGTCACCGGTCGCGCCGCGGTCGGCGGCATGGTCCGGCGCTTCAGCCCGGGTCATGGCCGCTCTTCCGCCCGGATCGACGCTGGCCTTCACCGAACCCCTTTCCCGCGACCGGCGAGGCGCTGCGCCACCCGCTCCGCGCCTCGCGTCCGATGTCCGTCCTCCAGAGACTCGCGGACGAGGCCTCAGCTTGTCAAGGAAGCAGCGGCACCGTAGCTTAAATACGAGTCACTTCGTTTCCTGGAGGCAGCGTTGTCCACCGCGAAGTCGGGGTCCGGCCGGAAACCCTTCGATCTGCCTCGCGGTTCGTATGAGGATGCGTTGGAGTGGGTGGGCCGGGAGCGGGAGATCCAGTTCGCCGAGGAGCCGGTCAACCGGGCGATGGTGAAGGTGTTCGCCGCGATGGTCGAGGACGCCAACCGCTCCTACTGGGACGAGGGGTTCGCCCGGCGGGTCTGGGGTGCCCCGATCGCCCCGCCGGGGATGCTGCACGTGTGGTTGATGCCCCTGCAGTGGCGTCCCGACGGCGCGGGCTGGCCCTACCCGCTGTGCGCGATGGTCCCGCTGCCCGGCGACACGCTGATCAACACCCGGACCCGCACGGTGTACCACGCCCCGATGCGGGTCGGGGACCACCTGAACATGGTCGAGCGGGTCGAGTCGGTCAGCCCCCCGAAGACCACCCGGCTGGGCCAGGGCCACTTCGTCACCACCCTGGCCCGCTACCGCGACCAGAGCGGAACCCTGCTCGCCGAGCACACCAACGTCCTGCTGCGGTTCTCCGCGCAAGCGTGACCCAGTCGTTTGACGTGTGATCAAAGGTTACATAGCCTCGGTTCGTGGCCTCCACGCCTGCCTTCGACCAGCCCGTCGAACGCCACCGGAAGGCGTCGGACTGGATGCTCGACTGGCTGCGGGAGAGCATCATCAGCGGGCAGCTGCAGCCGGGCGAGCAACTGCCGCTCGTCGCGCTCGCCAACCAGGTCGGGCTGAGCACCACCCCCATCCGCGAGGCGCTGAGCCGGCTGCGCGACGAGGGTCTGGTGGTCGGGGACTCCCACCGCACCTTCCAGGTCGCACCGCTGACCCTGGACAACATCCGCGACTACCACCTGGTGCACGCCTTCCTGTGCGGGGTGATCGCCGAACGCGCCGCCTCCGCGCTGTCCGGCGAGGCGAAGTCCGAGCTCGCGGCACTGGTCGTGAAGATGCGCGAGCGCGAGGCGATCCGCGACGAGGCCGGGGTCGCCGAGCTCGGCCGGCAGTTCCACCAGGTCGTACTCGGTGTCGCCGACGACGTGCTGCGCCGGTTCGTCACCTCGACCTCCCGTCTCGTCTCGCGCCGCGCCACCCCGGACGACCCGCCGGCCCGGTGGTCGATCGACGACTTCGCGGCCATCGCCGAGGCACTCGCGGTCGGGGACGGCGCACGGAGCCGCAGCCTGATGGAGCGCCAGATCTCCGAGGCCGGGCAGGCTACGGTCGCGGGCCTGCGTGAGCGCGGCTGGACCGACTGACCCCGTCGCTAGTACGAGCTGGGCAGGCCCAGCAGCTTCTCCCCGACGAAGTTCAGCACCATCTCGTTGTTGATGGGCGCCACCTTCAGCAGCCGGACGAACGGCAGGAACCTGGTCAGGTCGGCGGCCTCGTCGAACGCGTAGCCACCATGGCACTGGATCACCGCGTCCACCGTCTCCGACGCCGCCTCGGTGGAGATCAGCTTCGCCATGTTCGACAGTGCGCCGGCCTCCCGGCCGGCGGTGTAGGCGGCGGCCGCCTCGTAGGTCATCAGCCTGGCCGCCTCAAGCTGCACCTTGCAGCGGGCCAGGGAGTGCTGGATGGACTGGTAGGCCCCGATCGGCGTGCCGAACGGGGCCCGCTGCGAGGCGAACTCCACGCCCTTGACCATGACGTGGTGAGCGAGCCCGCAGGCCATGGCCGAGGTCATGACCCGCTCGTGGTTCAGCGACTCGAACAGGTACCTCGTGCCCGAACCGGGTTGGCCGACCGCGTTCTCCCCGGGCACGAACACGTCGTCGAGGAACACCGTGCACTGGGTGCACGGGGCCACGACGTCGATGGGCTGGGCGTGCAGGGTCAGGCCCTCGACCGGCATGTCGACCAGCAGCAGGACGAACTCGGCCCGGCCCGACGTCGTCCCGTCCTCGGCCGCGATCCGGGCGACCAGCAGCATCTGCTCGGCGTCGTCGGCCCCGGAGATGTAGGTCTTCTGGCCGCTCACCCGCCAGCCGCCGTCCACGGGCCGGGCGACGGTCCGCATGTTGAACGCGTTCGTACCGGCGTCCGGTTCGGTGAGGCCGAAGCACGGACGTCGGTCGCCGCGCAGCGTGGCGGCCACGAACCGGCGTGCCGCCTCACCATCGCTGTGCGCGACGACCGGCATCCGCGCCAGCTGCCCGATCACCATGGCGAACGGCGGGATACCCGCCCGGGCGAGCGCTTCGACCACCGCCAGCTCCTCGAGCAGGCCGCCGCCCACGCCACCCCAGGACTCGGGCAGGCCCAGGCCCAGCAAGTCCGCCTCACCCAGCGCGGTCAGCAACTCGACCGGGTAGCGCTTCTCCTCGATGCACTTCAGGTAGTACGCGCGATCGTATTTCCCGACGATCTGCCCCACGAGCTCCTGGATCTCGTGGAAGTTCTCGCTGGCGGCGACTCCCGAGCTTTCGATGAGCGTGACGGCCATCAGAGGTCTCCTCGGTGCATCCGCTTCATCGGGCGGCCGCGAGCTCGGCGGCGTGGGTGATGGTGACGAGCCCGTTCGCGCCGGCGCCGTTCTCGTTCAGGGCGCTGACGGAGACGTCGAGCACCCGCATCCCGCCGGGCTCGACGCGTTTCGCCGCGACCCGGCCGCGCCCGACCAGCAGGTCACCGGCGTACACCGAACCGGTCATGGCCAGGTCGCGGGCCCGGATGAAGGTGTGGCCGCCGGCCCAGTCGGTGACGATGCGGTCCAGGAACCCGCTGAAGAACATGGTGTTGAGGTAGATGGTCTCCTGGCCCTGCTCGCGCGCGTAGAACGGGTCGTGATGGCCGGGGAAGAAGTCCCAGGTGGCGCCGGGAATGGCCACCACCTTCGCGTAGCCGATGGGCATCTCGAGCTCGGGCAGGTCCACACCTTCGGAGACCGCGTCCCACCAGTGCCGTGCGTCGTCCAGCGCGCCCATCAGGACTCCGACCCGTAACGCAGCAGGACGTTGGTGTGCTCGGCGAGCAGGGTTCCGCTCTGGTCGCGGTAGCGGGCCAGGGTGGTGACGAAGTGGCCCTGGCCCAGCCGGGTGGTCTTCGGGGGGCTG
>Ga0070741_10012684_pt1 | contig 15146 bp, 11 predicted proteins | sample Coa_R1_4_FD_66440 | JGI IMG/M metagenome (GOLD analysis project Ga0070741, IMG submission 66440) | Surface soil microbial communities from Centralia Pennsylvania, which are recovering from an underground coalmine fire - Coalmine... | ecosystem: Environmental > Terrestrial > Soil > Unclassified ... | reverse complement strand
GTGGTCCTGCATTTCTTTGACGAAACACGCTGGCGGCGTACTTTCCGGGTGGTGCGATGAGGCTGTTTCAGTCCAGGCGCAGAGTGGTTGTAGTGATCACCCTCGTGCTGGTGTCTCTTTTTGCCTTCCGGCCCGGCGCGAACGGACTTCGTAAGCGGATCATTAACTCTGTCGGATTAGCGCTTGGACGACGGGTTGATGTGGACTGGGTGAAACTGCGAGTTCTTCCCCAGCCCGGATTTGATCTGGAGAACTTTGTTGTTCATGACGATCCGGCGGTCAGCGCCGAGCCGCTCTTGCGTGCTCAGGAAGTCACCGCTGTCCTGAGACTACGTTCTCTGCTGCGGGGCAGGCTGGAAATCGGCCGTCTGAGCCTGAGAGAGCCCAGCTTCAACCTGGTGCGTGGGCCGGACGGACATTGGAACATCGAATCCTTGCTGGAAAGAGCGGCGCACGCCCATCCTGCGCCCACGCGCAACACTTTGCCCGAACGCCGCCCATTGTTTCCCTACATTGAAGCGGTGAACGGGCGGATCAACTTCAAAATTGGAGCCGAGAAGAAGGCCTACGCGCTGACCGACGCCGATTTCGGTCTGTGGCTGGAATCCGATGATCAGTGGGGAATGAGACTTGCCGCGCAGCCTGTCCGGACCGATTACAACCTCAGCGATACCGGGGTACTGCGCATCAGCGGCAGCTGGCAGCGGTCGCTGGCGCTGCGCGACACGCCCATGAAGTTCGACCTCGAATGGCAGCGCCCTCAACTGGGTCAATTGACGAAGCTGCTTTACGGGGCCGATAAGGGCTGGCGCGGCGGCCTGAGCCTTTCCGCAGAGTTTTCCGGCACGCCCGCCGACCTACTGGTCAAAGCGAAAGCTTCCATCGATGATTTTCGGCGGTATGACATCGTGTCGCAGCAATCGATGCGGCTGGCCTCGAGTTGCGAAGCGCGTTACAGCTCGGTCGAGCGCGCGCTGTCGAATATCGTTTGCCGCTCACCCATTGGAGGAGGCAGCGTGCTGGTGGAAGGCCGTATCGGCGCGCCTACAGGGCCACGTACGTATGACCTGACGATCTCGGCGCGGAACGTCCCAATGCAGGCGGTCATGGCCCTGAGCCGCCGGGTGAAGAAAGATCTGCCCGAGGATTTCACGGCAAACGGTGCGGTGCGAGGTACCTTGTCTCTCCGTAGCTCCGACCATGGCCTGGAGTGGAACGGCAGAGGAGACGCTGACGAACTTGTCTTGCGCTCGACGACAATAAAGACGGAGCTGCCGCTCGGCAGTGTTCCTTTCACTGTTGAGTCGCACGATGCCGAGCCACACTTTGAGCTAGGCCCTTCCCGGGTCCCGCTGGGCCGCTCCTCGTACGCAACTTTGCAGGCATCGGCAACGCTGGCGGGCTACAGGCTTGGCCTGCAGGGCGATGCGCAACTGCAGCGATTGCTTCAGGCAGCCCAGATTTTTGCATGGCGCGGTGCGCAGCCCGCAGCTGACGGCACCGCAAAAATAAATCTTCAGATCGCAGGCGGCTGGTCGGGATCTGCTGCCCCGCTGGTCACCGGCGTCGCACAGCTGCACTCTGTACGTGCCGACCTGCACGCGGCCGGCGCGCCGCTGACCGTCGCCACGGCCAATGTGGTTCTCGAACCTGCCGAGGTTAGAATTCGAAACATTGCTGCTTCCGCAGCGGGCGCGAACTGGGCTGGATCTCTGTCGTTTCCTCGGCCCTGCAGCAAACTCAGCACGTGCGGGGTCCGCTTCGACCTGCATGCCGACACCATCACCGTCGAAGAAGTTCAGCAGTGGCTCACCGCAACTCCTCGCAAGCGCCCCTGGTATCGCCTCAGCCCGGCAGTGCGTCCCGCCGCCGCGGTTCTTCGTGCTCTGAATGTCGAGGGCCAGCTGTCCGCCAACAGAATTGAAATGCGAGCGCTCGCCGCCAATCGCGTGTCGGCGAGAGTGACTTTGCACGAGGGAGAGATCCAGATTTCGGACTTGAGCGGGGACTTCCTCGGCGGAAAGCATCGCGGCAGTTGGGAGATCGATTTGCGATCGACTCCGCCCACATTCACCGGAACAGGCGCCCTTGAGCGAGTTGCGCTTGAACAACTGGCGCACGCCATGGACGACGGGTGGATTTCGGGGACTGCGAAGGCAACTTACCAAATTACAGGAGCAGGAAGTAACGTGCCGGACTTTCTGGCCGCCGCAGCGGGTGATCTGCGCTTCGAAATGCGCGACGGCTTGCTGCCGCACATCGTCGCACCCGCTGCCACTGCTCCCCTGCGAGTGCGCCGTTTCCGCGGACGTCTTACGCTACGGTCCGGCGTCTTTGAGCTGCAAAGCGGCACTCTCGATAATGGAGTTGAAGCCTATGATGTCAGAGGAACAGCGTCGCCCGGACAGAAGCTCGACATCCGCTTCGCGCGGAACGGCAGCAGTTTCCAGGTGAACGGGACATTGTCGGAACCGCATGTAGTTCCCGCTAGCGCCATCGACACTCGCGCAGCCCTCAAACCATGACCATTCGGACCCTTTTCCTGGCCTTAGTTGTGACCGTAAGTGCCGCACTCGCGGGACAGTCCCAGTCGCCCGCAGTCGCGAGCATGGAACAAAAGCTGCAGCACATCCGCGAAAATGCCGCGCTGCCCCAACCCGACGAGACGCCAACCATCTTTACGCAGCAGGAGGTCAACGATTACATGGCGTCGGGACAGGTGAAGTTACCCAGGGGGGTGCAGTCGGTTCGTTTCTCCAGCGACCCGGGCGTGGTGACGGCGAATACCCGAGTTGATTTCGACGAATTGAAGAATGGCCGCGGCAGCGCGAACCCGCTGCTGTCGGTGTTCTCGGGTGTGCATGACGTGGTCGTCGTTGCGCGTGCAAACGGGGCTGGGCACAAGGGGTATGTGCACGTCGACTCAGTCACGCTCGACAACGTGGAAATTCCCCGGTTCGTGCTGGAGCTCTTCGTAGAAAAGTATCTACAACCGAAGTATCCGAATATCGGACTCGATTCTGAGTTCGACCTGCCGTACAAGATTGACACCGCCGTGGTGGGGCGCAATCAGCTCACGGTGACTCAGAAGTAAGTGTCTGCAGCCGTGATTTGCGTAAAAGAGAAACAAAGCCGAGCTTTCGCCCGGCTGGACGGGCGGGGGCGCCCGTCCCCACACGCGCCCGTCCCTACATGTGCAGACATTTATTCTGATTAGCGGGTGTAGCCGCGCCCGCGCAGAACTTTGCCCGGAAGCGCGCCTGTCATTTTCCCCTCAGCTACTACCGGCACTCCGTTGACAAGCACATAGTCCATGCCCTGAGCCAACTGATTCGGATTCTCGAAAGTCGCCGCGTCTCGAATAGTTGCCGGATCAAAAACGACCACATCCGCCCACATACCTGCTTTGAGTACGCCGCGATCTGTCAGGCGCATGCGCTGCGCGGCAAGAGCGCTGAATTTCCGGATTGCATCTTCGAGCGAAAGTTTCTTTTCCTCGCGAACGTACTTGCGCAGGATTCTCGGGAACGTGCCGTACGCGCGTGGATGAGGATGCTCGCGCCCCAATATGCCTTCGGGCGAAGCTCCGGAAGAATCGTTGTCCACCGCTACCCAGGGCTGTTGCAAGGCGAGAACAACATCGGGTTCTGACATACCGAAAACTGCCACTGAGGTAAAGGCGTCATCCTCGATCATCAGGTCGAAGAGAGTATCGATCGGATCTTTATTCCAGAGCTTCGCCACTTCCGACAACCTCTTGCCCTGCAGGGGAAGCAGCTTAGGATTGTGAACCACGCCGATCAGAACCGCCTCGGGACCGGGAATTTCGTCCCATTCGTTGTCCCAGGAGGAAGACGGCGTCAGCATTTCCTTGCGAATGCGGGCCCGGGCGGCAGGATCTTTGAGGCGTTCGATCATCTTGGCATCGCCACCGTCATGGGCCCACGGCGGGATGAACGCGGAAAGCCCATTGAACCATGCGGGATACGCGTAGGTGTCGGCACTGATGTCGGCGCCTTGCGCGCGGGCAGCATTGATTTTCGCGATGACGTCAGGCATGCGTCCCCAATTTCTCTTGCCTGCGATTTTCAGGTGCCAGATCTCCACCGGGACATGAGCTTCGCGGCCGATGCGCACAGACTCGTCGATGGACTCCATTATGGCGTCACCCTCGCTGCGCATGTGGCTCGCATAGATGCCGCCGAACTTTGAGGCCTCGCCGGCCAGCGCAATTAACTCCTCGGTTTTGGCATAGGGGGCGGGCGCATACTCTAGCGAGGTGGACACGCCGACAGCCCCGTCGTGCATAGCGTCCCGAACCAGGGTTTTCATCTGCTCGAGTTGCTCTGGGGTGGGCTGCTTGTCTTCATCTCCCAGCACCATGCGCCGGACCTGGGTGGCTCCGACATAGCTGGCAAGGTTAATGCCCATTCCCTGTTTTTCGAGGCGGGCGAAGTACTGCCCCATCGTGCGCCAGTCGGGCGTGATGTTGAGGTGTTCGTAACCGGCACGATCGGCTTGAATGATGGCATCGTTGAGGGGCGCAGCGGACCCGCCCTCGCCCGTGATTTCGGTCGTAATGCCTTGAAAGATTTTTGATGGCAGCCGGGGATCGACCAGGATCGTCAGTTCCGACTGTCCCAGCATGTCTATGAAACCCGGGGCGACCACCTGGCCGCGAGCATCAATAGTGCGCTGGCGGGGCGCGTCTGCGAGATTTCCGATGGCAGCGATGTGCCCTTCGCGAATGCCGACATCGCCCGAGTACCATGGCGAGCCAGTCCCATCGATGATGCGGCCGTTTGTGATCACGATGTCGAATCCGCCCTCCGGCGAACCGGCAAATGTGGAAACACTAAGCAGAAGGATTACAAGCAACTGGCAAACAAAGGTTCGGAGTTTCATTTTTTCGCTCTGGTCCTGAGTGAAGGTGAGTGAAGGATGGATACTAATTGGCCGCTTTGCCCTCCGCCAACAACTTTTCACGCGCGCGCAAAGCCGCTCCCAAGCCGATCCACACGAGCAAAGCCAGCCATTCATAGCCGCTGAAATGCCCCGGAACCAGCGGAACGACCTTCATGACGATCATCATGAGGCCGATCAACGCACCCAGAGCAGCCACGAAGCGCTTTCGAACGCTCGGTTCCATGAGGTAGTAGGCGCAACAAGCCGCTGTCCACCCGGTCGCCGAGGCCACGGAGCCAACCTCGGAAATTGGCACGAGCAGTGCCTGACCCAAAAACATGCAGGCGGCGGTGATAATCCCAATCCAGATGACCGCCACGTGTGGCGTGTAATTGCGCGGGTGCACTGCCGCAAAACGGCAATCCACCAGGCCGCGGCGGCCCAGTGCGAATAGCAGCCTGCTGGCGGCTACAAAATTCCCATTGAAGACCTTCAACAACGAGAGCAGGGCGGCAGCCAGAATGATGTTTACGATCCACCGCGAGCCAACGGCACGTTCGAACGCCACTGCTGTCATGAACGGCCGATTCAAAAGCGACTTCCACGGCGCCGCATATGCCACCGCGGCGATCACGATGGTATAGAACGCGATTCCCACCGCGATGGCCATCATGATGGCCTTCAGAAAATTGCTGGAGCGGAACTCGGGATTAGCCTCCTCCGCCGCTTTGCCCACCGATTCGAAGCCGGTCATGAAATAAGGAACGATCTGCATGACGAGCAAAATGGAGACGAACACTCCGCTGCCCGCGAACAGCGGGGGGAAGTGTGTCACGGAACCATGGGCTGTGCCGAAGCCGACGAATACAGCAAAAAGCGCCAGGGTTCCGAAGGTTGTCCAGTTCTGAAAGCCGGCACTCAGCCGAATTCCGCGATAGTTCAGAATCGTGATCAGCGCCGTGAGTCCAAGTCCAAGAATCAGGTGCGGGACGTACACCGGCTTTCCGCCAACCGTGTACAGCTGGCCCGAGTTCAGAGCCGGAAAGATATATCCTGCAATTCTTCCAACTGCTACGGCCTCCCATGGACAAACGATTAAGTAGGCGAGAACCATCATCCAACCGGTCGCGAAGCTGACACGCTCAGGGAAAACTTTCGCGGTGTAGGCGATCTCGCCGGAAGCATCGGGCATGGCCATGACCAGCTGGCCATAGACGTACCCGATGGGAAATAACAGCGCGCCGCCGATGGCAAAGCCGAGAATGGCTCCGAGGGGGCCTCCGCGAGAAAGCCAGTCGTCCATGACGACGAGCCATCCCACGCCGACCATGGTTCCCCAGCCGAGGGTGAAGTAGTGGGTGATGCGGAGTTTGCGCGCGAGGTGCGAAGAAGGCAGCATTGGCAGCCGGCGGCGCGAATTATAAAGCAGGGGTCGTCGAAACCGGAGTTCAGCGGGTATGGTAACGTTCTAGTCTTTCGGCCGACGAGGAGCAGTATGCCGAGGTTTGAATATCGCAAATTGTCGCCGACGCCCGCGGCAGAGAAGGCGTTCGACTCATGGATTGAGTATCTGGATCGTGAATTCATGAACCGCGATCCTGAGCACCGTGCGATCATCGTCCGCGATGCGTTGCACGAGCTTTATCTCGGCAGGTCATACTCACCCGCTGCGGGAGCGGCAACAGCAACCCAGGTCCTGGTGCATTCATTCGATCCTCGCAATGCCACGCTCGAGCCGGAATACTACGGTGACGTGGACGCAGCCAAATATTCGGAAAGAAAGCCGCTGATCTGGTTCTGGATGATGTACGACCGCTCGCCGGTAGGGCTGAATCACTGGCTTGGATACAAAATGCGCGCCATGCTCGCGCGTCACATCTTCAAGTTCTGCGGGAAGAACGTGAAGATCTTTCACGGCGTCGAATTTTCATACGGCTACAACCTGACGGTGGAAGACAATTGCGTGCTCCACAAATACGTGTTGTTGGACGACCGCGGCGAGATCATCATCCACGAAGGCACTTCGATCTCGGATTACGCCAACATCTACTCGCACGCGCACGATCTGAATGACGGCATGATCGTAACCAATCAGAAGACCGAGATCGGGCCCAAGGCGCGGATTACTTATCACGCAACTGTGCTGAGCGGCGTGAAGGTGGGCGAGCACGCCATGGTGGGATCGATGGCGGTAGCTTCCAAAGACGTGGAGCCGTACCACATTGTGGTCGGGATTCCGGCCAAGCCGGTCAAGGTGAAGCCAATCGCGCCGGAAGAGCTGCGGAAAGCCTACGAAGCGCGCGAGCGAAGCTAGGGTTGCGGCCTGCTTGCCGCAGCGCCGGCGGACAGTCTCTCCAATTCGCTTACCTGTTGCTGTGCCAGCGCGGCATCCGGCGCATTAGGCGCCAGGCGAATGTAGTTGCGGATGTGCGCCGCGGCGTTTGGATAGTCGTGCTTCTGCGCCAGCACCATTCCGAGCAGATATTCCAGTTTTGGTGTCTGGTGCTGCGGATCCACATTCATGCCTGCCTCGGCACTCTTTTGCGCCTTATCAAAACTTTGCAGAAAGTAGTTGGCAATGGCGTTGTAGAGCCAGTACCGAGGGAAGCTGACGGGATTCAGCCTCAGCAACTCGTCGGTATTTTCGGCAAGCTCGTTCCACTGTTTTTCATTCAACGCGAGCTGGGCGAGTTGCTCGTAGGGACTAATGTAGGTACGGTCAGCCGCGATGGCCTGGTGAAAAGAATTCTTCGCAGATGCGGCGTCTTTTCTTTCCAACTGCACGCGGCCGAGTTCAAACCACGCCACGGCGTACTTCGGATAAATCGCCACCGCTTTTGAGAACTTCTCCTCGGCAGCGTCCCACTTCTGCTTTTTCTGATCCTCGAGACCCTGCTCGAAAAGCTTTTTTGCCTTCGGGGGTGCGAGAGCGCTGGTGGCGCTGATGGTGAATCCTTCCACATGTCCGATCCGATGCAGCACGATCGTGCCCACATCGGCATTCCCGAAATCCGTGATCTTGCTCGCTAGAATGATCTGCTGCGAGGTAAACCCAGGCAGCACGGCTTGAAGATCGCAATCATGCAGGTTGCGGGAGGAATATCCGCCCTTGCGCATGGAATCGGAATCCATGATGGTGCGGTCACCCATGTCCTCCGCGGCTCCGGTAACCTGCGTCATCTTGTTCGTACTCAGATCAATGCTGAAGGCTCCTTTGCGGTCGGTATAGCCTTCATTGCGCACCGAGCCGCGGCAGATCGTCTGAATCATGACCGCGTCGGTCAACGGAGTCCCATCCTCCACAACTACCTTGCCCGAAAGGAACATAGGGCGTGCGCTCATGTCGGGAAGATTATTCGGCAGGTTGAGGCGAGGACTGGGATTGGTGGGAACATTGGCGGTGCCTCCCGGCGGTCGGCCGCCGGTGCCGCCAGTGCCACCGCCTCCGCCTGTACCCCCACCGCCTCCAGGACGGCCTTGAGCAAATAAACAGGTGCTTAACAGGAGAAAGGCTGAGAGACAGAAGATTGGGCGGTTCATAGCCGCACCCCCAAGGCTGTGCACCTGATTGTACGCCCAATCCAGACCTGCCGCCGCAATCCATCACAAGACACGCTCGGAGGCAGCCGACGATTCGCGGTAAGCGGTCTGATATCATCAACATCAGCCCAGCATGACATTGCAGCACGTAGACATCCTGTTTCAGCTGATCGTGTTTCTGTTTGCCATCAGCATTCACGAGTCGGCGCACGCGTGGATGGCAAATCGCTGCGGCGATCCCACGGCCAAGATGCTGGGCAGGGTCACGCTCAATCCTCTCCGGCACATTGATCCGGTCGGAACAATTCTGTTGCCCTTAGTCGCGATGTTTGCTCACTTTCCGGCTATTGGATGGGCGAAACCTACGCCGGTGGACCCGCGAAATTTCCGCAACCATGTCCTGGATGACATTCTTACTTCTATAGCCGGACCGATCAGCAACTTCCTCGTCGCCAGCTGCGCGGTGATATTTCTGCTGTTCATCTCGCTAACCTCGGCGCAGGGCCACCAGATCGTACAGAGCATGCCTTTTTCGTATCGCTTGGGCATAGTGGGATTGGGCAGCAACTCCGTGCTGGTGCCGGTCTGCCTGCTGCTGTACGAGGCCATGTTCATTAACGTGGTTCTTGGCGTCTTCAACCTGATTCCTGTTCCGCCACTGGACGGCAGCCACGTGCTGCGGCACTTCCTTTCAGAGTCGTTGCGGCGCATGTACGACATGATCGGCATCTTCGGGCTCATTGCGCTTGTATTCCTCGGAGGCGGGCTGCTGGGCAGACTAATTTTCCCCGTTGTGGGGATTTTTGATTCCATCCTGACGAGATTCTGATGACAGCTGCGAACCGCAAACGCGTGCTCAGCGGCATGCGCTCCACCGGCAAATTGCACCTCGGCAACTATGTGGGCGCGCTGCAGAACTGGGTGCGCATGCAGGACCAGTACGACTGCTTTTTCTTTGTGGCCGACTGGCACGCCCTCACGACGGATTACGCCGATACCTCGCGTATCAAAGAAAACTCCGTCGAAGTGCTGCTGGATTGGCTCGCCGCTGGCCTGGATCCTAAGCGCTGCACGATGTTCATCCAGTCACACGTGCCGCAGCATGCGGAGCTGCACCTGCTCTTCTCGATGATCACGCCTCTGGGCTGGCTGGAGCGCGTACCTACTTACAAGGAGCAGCGCGAGAACATCACAGAAAAAGATTTAGGAACTTACGGATTTCTGGGCTATCCGGTTCTTCAGGCAGCCGACATTCTCATCTATAAGGGCGACTACGTGCCAGTCGGTGAGGACCAGGTTCCACATGTGGAGCTCACGCGCGAGATCGCGCGGCGGTTTAATCAGTTCTATGGCAAGCCGAGTCCTGTGTTTCCCGAGCCGCAGCCGTTATTAACTCCGGCCGCCAAGCTGCCCGGGACGGACGGAAGAAAGATGTCCAAGTCTTACGGAAACACCATCCTGTTGACGGATCCCGAGCCTGTGGTCCGGCAAAAGCTAAAAACCATGGTGACCGATCCAGCCCGTGTACGGCGCACCGACCCCGGAAACCCTGACGTGTGCCCCGTGGGCGATCTGCACAAAATATTCAGCAACGAAGAAACGAAAGCGAAAGTTGACGCCGGTTGCCGGTCGGCGGGGATCGGTTGTATCGAGTGCAAAAGCTGGGCTGCCGACGCGCTGGTTAGCATCTTGAATCCCATGCAGGAACGGCGGAAAAAATACGAGGACAATCCGAAGCTCGCCTGGGATATTCTGGAGGACGGCTCGGCACGGGCCAGCAAAGTTGCTGAAGCCACCATGCAAGAAGTCCGCGCCGCGATGGGCATGAGCCGCGAATTTCCATCGGCCAATGCGCAACGCGCGAAGTAGGAGCTGAGAAGTAGATGGCGGAAGATTTAAAGGCTGAGATACCCGGCGTCATCAGCCCGGCTCCCGCGGCGGCCAGCCCCATTGCGGCCGCAGGCGCGACCAAGAAAGACGACAACGATTTCCCATTCGCCGTGGCCGTCGGCGAAGTCTACGAAGGCCCGCTCGATCTTCTGCTCGATCTGATCCGCAAGCAGGACATCGATATCTACGATATTCCGATCGCCAAGATCACTGCCCAGTATCTCGCTTACGTCGAGAGAATACGCGGCCTCGATGTGAACGTGGCGGCCGACTTCATCTACATGGCGTCGGTGCTGATTCACATCAAGTCGAAGATGCTGTTGCCCCGTGATCCAGATGCTGCGGCGGAAGGTCAGGAAGATCCTCGGTCCGAGCTGGTGAACCGGCTGCTCGAGCACGAGAAGTTCAAATCTGCGGCGCAAATGCTATTGCAGAAACAGCAGATCGAAGAGGCAGTCTGGTCGAACCCGGCGCTGAAGGAATTCAAGGATGCCGAAGGCACGGAGCCGGAGATTGCCGCCGATGTAATCGACCTGGTCAAGACCTTCCAGAAAATTCTCGACCGCGCCAAGTCACGCCCCATCCTCGAGGTGAACGAGGAGACGGTCACGGTCGGTCAGATGATCGAGTACCTGCGCCGCCGGCTCAGTCTTGAAGAGAGGCCAATCCGGCTGGGGCAATTGCTGAGCAACGTAAACTCCCGCAACGCCCTGCTGTGCATGTTTTTGGGATTGTTGGAGCTGGTGCGCCTCCAGGCCATCCAAGTGCGGCAAGACCGGCTGTTCGGTGAGATCGTTGTCCGCAAGCACACGCATTTCGAAGATGTAATGAATCAGCAGGCAGCAGTACGAGACGATTGGAGGTAGGTTGGTCGATTTCATCGTTCGTCATTGGCGAACGCAGAGTTGGGACCAATGACCAACGACTACTCAAATGAGCATTAAAGCCAAAATCGAAGCTATCATCTACGCGGCCGAGAATCCGGTCACCCTCGAACAGATTGTGCAACTGGTCAGGGAATCTACGCCCGCCGAGAACGACGCTGAGCTGAAGTCGCAGGTCCGTTCAGCCATTGAGGAGCTAGTCGCCCAGTACAGCTCCGCCGACCACGGTGTCGAAATCCGGCAGGTCGCGGGCGGCTACCGCATGGCCACCAAGCCCGAGCATCACGATGTTGTCCGCGCATTTGCGAAGAGCCTCAAGCCTCCGATTCGCCTGTCGCTACCGGCGCTGGAGACGCTGGCCGTGATCGCGTACAAGCAGCCCGTGACTGTTCCCGAGATCAGCGAAATCCGCGGCGTGGATTCGAGTGGCGTCATCGCGACGCTGCTTGACCGCAAGCTCATCACCACTGCGGGACGCAAGGCCGTAGTTGGACGACCAATCTTGTACAAGACTACGAAAGAATTTCTGCTGCGCTTTGGGCTAAAGGATGTGAGCGAACTGCCCAGCATGGAAGAATTCGAGAAGCTGGTGGCGGAATCGTTTCAAAGCGACCTCGTTGCCTCCGAGGAGGCGGTTAGTGATGGAACGGGTGAGCCGTACAGTACGGCATCCCCAGACGAGCCGGGTAATACAAACGCTAGCGAAACTACAGGTGCTGCCGAGGACATTTCCGAGCAGCATATCGAGGCGCCCGCCGGCCACGGTCAAGAATAGTCCGATCAGCTCTTCTGTTCAGGAGCGATGTAGAGGAGGCTTATGACAGCCCCGCAAACCAACTGGCCCGCGCTTCCTTTGAAAGAGTGGCAAGATACGTACGCGACGCTGCACATGTGGACGCAGATGGTCGGCAAGGTCCGCCTGGCCCTCACTCCCTTGATTAATCACTGGTGGGAAGTTCCGCTGTACGTGAGCGCGGCGGGGCTGACGACAAGCGCAATCCCTTACGAGGGCGAAGCTTTCGAGATCGAGTTTGACTTCATTCACCACCAGCTGCTCATCCGAACGACGCAGGGTGCGAAGAAACACCTGGCACTGGAACCGCGGTCGGTAGCCGACTTCTACCAGGAGTTCATGAGCGCGCTGAAGTCGCTTGGGATCGACGTCAAAATCTGGACGATGCCGGTTGAGATTCCCAATCCAATTCGTTTCGACCAGGACACGCAGCATGCCTCGTACGATCCCGAATATGCGAACCGGCTGTGGCGCATTCTGGTCAGTCTCGAAAAAGTTTTCCTGGAGTTCCGCTCGCGCTTTATTGGGAAAAACAGCCCCGTGCATTTCTTCTGGGGAAGCTTCGATATGGCGGTGACGCGCTTCTCTGGGCGCCGCGCACCAGAACGGCCGGATGCCGACCCGATCACGCGTGAAGCGTACTCGCACGAGGTTATCAGCGCCGGCTGGTGGCCGGGCAGCGGCGATGTCCAGGATGCCGCGTTCTATGTATACGCCGCGCCGGAGCCCGCCGGATTTGCTGATGCAGCAATTGCTCCCGCGAAGGCGTTCTATCATCCTCAGCTTCGCGAGTACTTGCTGATGTACGACGATGTGCGGAACTCGCCGTCTCCGAGCGCCACGCTCCTGGACTTCCTGCAAAGTACGTACGAGGCGGGCGCGAAGCTCGGAAACTGGAATCGCGCCGAGCTTGAGCGTCCCGCAGCCTAGCGCGCCGAACCTTGTATTGTTCCTGTCCGTGGCGTACCATCGCCCCGTTTTGAGTCAATTTAAATGTCAGGAGATAGCAGAGCATGAAGACCACTGCGCTGTGCGCAGCAGTGTTGCTGTCGTGTTTGGCGGCAGGAAATGCGGCAGCGGCAGATCAGAAAGCAAGTTCATTTACGCTGCAGCAAGTCCTCAGTGCACCATTTCCTACCGACCTGGTCGCCGCCACCGCAAAGAACAGAATTGCCTGGGTTTTTAACGCGCAGGGACGGCGAAATGTCTGGGTGGCGGAACCGGCACCGAACGGCACTGGATACACGGCGCGGCAGGTCACAAAGTACACGGAAGATGACGGGCAGGATATTGGCGAACTGGCCTTCACCCCTGATGCGGAGTCAATCGTTTATACCCGTGGCGGCGATTTAGAGTTCAGCGAAAAACCGTATCCGAATGCCGCAAGAACGCCGCAGGGTGTGGAGCAGGATGTGTGGATCGTGCCGTGCAATGGTGGCGAGCCGCGCAAGCTCGCAGAGGGGCATTCGCCCGTAGTTTCGCCCAAGGGAGATGCGGTCGCGTACGTCCTGAAGGGGCAAATCTGGCTGGCCAAGTTGAACGGCAGCGACAAGCCGCAACAGTTGATTCATTCGCGCGGGGAGAGCAATTCGCTACGCTGGTCGCGCGACGGCAACTATCTTGCATTCGTGAGCGATCGCGGCGACCACAGCTTCATCGGCGTTTACTCCTTTTCCGCGCAGACGCTTACCTATCCGGATGCAAGTACCGATCACGATATGGAACCGGTGTGGTCGCCAGACAGCCGGCGGTTGGCGTTTCTTAGAATTCCGCAATCGAAGGATGACTTGCTCTTCAAGCCGAAACGCACAGCAACGCCGTGGTCCATTCGCGTGATTGATGTCGCTGCGGGAACGGCGCGGGAAGTCTGGAAGGCGGCGGAGGGGAGAGGCAGCGCATTTCGCGAAGTCACGGCCGAGAACCAAGTACTTTGGGCCGCCGATGACAAACTCGTGTTCCCGTGGGAGCGCGATGGCTGGACACACTTGTACTCGGTTTCCGCACAGGGCGGCAATCCGGCCCTGCTGACGCCGGGTGCATTCGAGGTAGAGGATGTGGCACTCAGCCCGGACCTGACCACGGTTGTTTATTCGTCTAACCAGGATGACATCGATCGGCGGCATATCTGGAAAGTTCCCGCATCGGGCGGCCAGCCAACCGCTATGAGCAGCGGTACGGGGATCGAAACAGCCGCAGTGATGAGCAGCGACGGTAAAACGGTGGCCGTGCTGCGTTCCGACGCGCGGCTTCCGATGCGGCCCGCGGTGCTGGCGGGGACGAATGACATTCGCGACCTGGCCAAGGATTCCGTTCCTGCGGATTTTCCTGCGGCACAACTGGTAATTCCTCAGCAAGTTATTTTCTCGGCGGCTGACGGACTGGTACTTCACGGCCAACTGTTTCTTCCGCCGAAGGGAGCAACTGGCCGCCACCCTGCTGCTGTGTTCTTTCACGGCGGGTCGCGTCGGCAGATGCTTCTCGGCTGGCATTACATGGGGTACTACAGCAATGCGTACGCCATGAACCAGTACCTGGCCAGCCGGGGGTACGTCGTGCTTTCTGTGAATTACCGCAGCGGGATTGGCTACGGAGTGGAATTTCGCGAGGCCTTGAACTATGGCGCTGCTGGAGCGAGCGAGTTCAACGACGTGCAGGGAGCTGGCCTTTATCTCCGCACTCGCGACGATGTCGATCCCAAGCGTATCGGTCTGTGGGGCGGAAGCTATGGCGGATATCTCACCGCGTTGGGCCTGGCTCGCTCCTCAGATCTGTTCGCAGCCGGCGTGGACATGCATGGCGTGCACGACTGGAACGAAGAGCTGAAGAACTGGTCTAAAGAGTACCAACCTGCCGCACCGTCGGAGGCTTCTCGACTCGCCTGGGAGTCGTCGCCGCTAGCATCGGTGGACACGTGGCGATCTCCCGTCCTGCTGGTCCACGGCGATGATGATCGCAATGTGCCCTTTTCGGAGACAGTCAACTTGGTCCAGGCGCTGCGGAAGCAGGGCGTGACGTTTGAGCAGCTAATTTTCCCGGACGAAATCCACGATTTCCTGCTGTACAAGAGTTGGCTGGCGGCCTACACCGCCACGGCGGATTTCTTCGATCGCCATCTGCGGGCGTCCCGCCCGGCT
>Ga0070741_10012682_pt1 | contig 15150 bp, 17 predicted proteins | sample Coa_R1_4_FD_66440 | JGI IMG/M metagenome (GOLD analysis project Ga0070741, IMG submission 66440) | Surface soil microbial communities from Centralia Pennsylvania, which are recovering from an underground coalmine fire - Coalmine... | ecosystem: Environmental > Terrestrial > Soil > Unclassified ... | reverse complement strand
CCATAACTTCGACCAGCAGCTCGCCGTACCCGTCGGCGCGCCGCACGCGGAGCACCGTGCCCAGCCGAAAGCGGTTGCTGGCGGCCTGCAGCGGGTTGTGCGCATCGTAGAGATTGCCGTTCGCCATCACCTGGCTCTGGAGAGACGGGTGGTAGTAGGTGGCTTGCGCGAGCTGGCTCGGCCGGCCAGCCCCGCTGCTGCACACCGCGCCTTGCGCGGCCGGGGCGCCTATAGCGGGTGACGCCCCGAGCGCCCAGGCCAGCGCCGCGCCGAGCAGCGGCGGTCCGGCCCGCCCCACTAGCCTTCTCATCCAGCGGCTCCAACAACGGAAGCACATCGGCGTCAAGCGGGCTCGGGCGGCACCAGGACCGCCGCTATGAGCAGCGCCAGCCCGGCGGGCACCGCGAAGCCGGTCAGCGCCAGGCCCGCCGCGGCCGCGAACATCGCCGCGGTCCCGCAGCGGCGCCAGGCGAGCACCAGACTGGCGCCGACGCCCCCGAGCAGCCCGAGCCCCACGCCGGCCGCGGCGACGGCCTGTGCGGCCGCCGGCGTGGCCGCGGCGCTGCCGGGCACGGTCGTGCCTGCCAGCGCGCCGACGATCGCGGCCAGCCCACCCGCTAGGCCAAGCACCATCGCCGCCAGCGCGACGCGGCTGGTCTCACTGGTCGCGATCCGAATGAGCACCTTCCTACCCCCGCCCGCCGGTGCTACGCCGCCGCGTGGTCGTACCGCAGCACGACGCCCTGCCACAGCGGCCGTGCGGCCGGCACCGTCAGCACCGGCATGACGGCCTCTCTCAACAGGCGCTGGGCGAGATTCGGGCGTAGCAGCCGCTCGATCCAGGTCTGCGGCTGGGCCGCGACCGCGATCAGATGGACCGCCTGGCGCTCGGCGGCGGCTAGCGTCTCGGCGACGGCGTCGCCAAAGCGGACTTCCCGCTGCACGACGACCCCGTCGTAGGCGAGCTGACTGCCCTGGCGGCGCAGATGGTCGAGCCAGTACGCGCGCTCCTGGACCAGGAGCTCGTCCAGGCAGACGCGCCGCGGGGGCGGCGCCTCTACCAGCGCTGGCGTTGGGGCCGCGGCGGTCATGAGATCGTGGGCGTGTACGAACGCGGGCCGCTCACGGGCGGGCAGGCGAAGCGGTGGACGCACCGCCAGGAGGTGAACCAGGCCCCCGGTGCCACTCATAAGCTGGCGCAGCACGGGGATGAGGACGCCTACTGGCTGGCTGCCATCGAGAGGGACTAAGACGCGGCGCAACATGCGGTGTGTCTCCCTGGCGGGTAAGTCACGGGAGTGGGACCACCCGCCCCCAGCGCGGGACCGGGCGCCGTGCCACACGGAAACGCCCGAGGCCACGCCGTGGTTCTTTCCTGTGTCCGCCCCCAGTCTAGACAGCAGATGTGTGCAGACTGGGAACGGGATGTAAGGAGTGTGTAAGCGTACGGAGACTCAGTCGAGCACCAGTCGTCAGGGAATTCACGGCTCAGGGGTGTAGCGCCCATCCGGCTGCAGCCGTTGCCTCCCTACGCGCAAGAGTTGAATCCCGAGGAAGGCACCTGTGTGCTGCTAATACGCGTTCACCATGGAGTGCTGACGCCGCCGCATCGGGGTCTGTGGGGGCTGCGTGAGAGCGGGCTCGCGCGGGGCGCGGCTACTCCCGGCCCCAATCGATGGCGCCGAACGCCGCGTCACGCGACACTCGCTGGGTCCGCCCACTGGCCACATCGACCAGCGTGAGCCCTGAGCCGCCCTGGATCGCGAGCCACTGGCCGTCGGGCGACCACGCGACGGAAGGATCGTCCTCCAGCATGTGCGTGAGCCGCCGGAGACCGCTGCCGTCCGTGTTCACCAGCCAGATGTCCCAGGGCAGCCCGTGCGCCGCCGCCACGCTGGCCAGGTGCCAGCGTCCGCTTCCGCGCGGGAGACTCGGCGTCGGGGGAGCTGCAAGGTCGGCAGTGGCCGCCACAGCAATCCGCGACCCATCCGGGGACAGCCGCGGGTAGGCGAGCCCCAGGAAGCGATTGTCGGGCACCACCTCGCGGCCATTCGTGCCATCGCCATCGGCCACCCACAGCGCGTCGCCAAAGCGGGTCGAGTGCAGGTAGGTCAGGAGCCGCCCGTCTGCTGATAGGGAGGGGCTAGTCGCCTCCGGCAGGACGATGGTCGGTGTACTGCCGTCGAGCGTGACCCGCTCGATGCGGGTTTGGCTCGCGGGGTCGGTGGGGTTCATCATCCCGTACGGCGTGTAGGTGTACAGCACGCTCCGTCCGTCGGCCGACCAGGTCGGGGTGGTCAGCAGCACACCCGGGGCGTCGTGCGCGCGCAGGAGCCGGGAGTCGCCCCCGGCCGTGGGCACCAGGTACAGGTCCGCCCCGCCGAGGTTATTCGGCGAGGGGTACAAGAGCCGCGAGTAGACTGCTTGCTGCCCGTCTGGCGTCAGGGCCGCGTCCAGGACCAGGCTGGTGCCCGAGTCGGGCGTGAGCGGCTGGCCCGCGCCCGAGGCGAGCTGCACGAGCCACAGCGCGGTATCGCGCGGCACGAGGATGCGCCCCGGCGGCCGGCCCCCCTCCTGTGCCGCCGCGGGGCACAGGAGGGCCAACGCTACCAGGAGGGCCATCGCTGTCGCGTATCCGTACCGCCACGGATTCTGCGGACGCCAGGCCCTTCGCCGTGCCCGCACGCACGCTGTCCCTATCATGCCCCTACCATCCGACTGCGCCGACGAGGGCCGGGAGGAGCTGCCCCGCCGCGCCTTCGCTCGCCGTGAGCGCCTGCTCCAGGCGCCCCGTCTGCTCCACCGTCGGCGCGAGTAGCAGGTGCAGGATCGTGCCTGCCCGGCTGAGCGCTTGCACCCCGTCCGGCGTGCGCCAGACGATCCGCTCGGGGCGCTGCTCCAGTACTTCCAGGCGCGCGCCGTACCGCGCCTGCAGCGCCTGCGTATACGCGTCGTACCAGGCGCCCGCGCTGGCCGGACTGTCCCAGCGGCTGCTCACGACGACGGCCACCTGGCTCCCATTCCCCATGAGGGCATACGCGTCGCCCGCCCAGCCCGACGCGGCCTGGTCGCCGCGCTGGCGGTCCAGGAACTGCTGGATCAGGATGCGGTGGTCGATCTCGCCCAGCACGTCCGTTTCGAGCTGCTGCCAGCCCTCGCCGAGCGCCGCGGCGAGATCGGGGAAAGTGACCGGAATTGGGGCCACCCCATTGATGTACTTCTCGGGGTGGATGATCTGGGCGGAGGAGCGAGGCGGGTTCTCGAACAGCCGATTCACCCGCGGCCCATACCCGGTGCCCTGGTCCAGCGCCTCCCGGATCGCATCCCGCCCGATGACCGTGGCAATGAAGTCCGGCCCCAGCTCGTAGGGAAAGTACGTTTCCTCCCGCAGCACGAGCGGCACCTGGCTCAGGTCGATGCTGCTCGCCAGGGTGCTCTCCTGGCGCTGCTTCGCCTGCCGCTCGGCAGGCGTCATCGTCTGCCGCTGGAAAACCTGCTCCATGATCAGGGCGTCGCCCTCCAGGAGGGCCGAGACGGCGAGATCGCGGTCGGAGTTGTCGGAGTTCTTCGGCATGAGGGCGCGGATGTCGTAGTGCTGGTCCTGCAGCGCGTGCGTGTACTCGTGGGCGAAGGTGACGCGCGCCAGCGGGCTCGTGGGGTCGGTGCCGGTCACGACGTAGAGCTGCTTGGTGTCGGGGTCGTACTGGCCCAGCACGATGCCCGCGCGAAACGCCAGCTCCAGCGCGTACAGATCGACATCGGGTGCAAGCAGCCCGAGCGCGACCATGAGCTGCCGGCTGTGCTCGATGTTCGCCTGGGTCTCCGGATCGCTCAGGTCCTCGACGGTGCGAGCCTGCAGCTCCTCCGGCGTGAGCGTAATCCGGGGCACGTCCTGGCGGGGCTCAAGGCCACGCAGATCGGCCACGCGGCGCCGAATCGTGTCGAACACCGTGGCCGCATCCGCACCAGTGCCCTGCTCAACCGCGGGGCCGCTTTGCGCCAGCACCACCGCCGGTGCAGCGTGCCAACCGAAGGGCCCGGCGAGGCCGCCCACCGCGAGAAACAGGCTGACGAGCAGGAGACTCAAGCGGGGGCGCAGGCGGAACATGCAGCGGCTCCCTCCATCGAGCGGTACGCGATTCTGGCGCATCTATCTCGACGGCCACCATGAATCGAGGTGGCGGGCACGACCACCCCGCGACGGCTGGCCGCTACTGCTCCAGCACCGCGCGCAGCGGCGCCCCACCCCGCCGCGTGCGCGGCGCGACGAGCAGCGCCAACAGAAAGATACCGACACTCACCAGGACAATGGTCGCGCCCGAGGCGAAATTTCCGTAGAACGACAGGTACAGCCCGGCCACCGACGCGCCGATAGCGATCAGGGCGCCTAGCAGCATCTGGTGGTGCAGGCGCTTCACGAAGAGGTAGGCGGTCGCCGCTGGCGTGACGAGCATCGCGGCTACCAGGATGATGCCGAGCGCGCGCATGGCCAGCGTCGCGGTCACGGCTAGGAGCACGAGCAGGAGCGTCTCATAGAACGCGACGGGCAGGCCCGCACCCGCGGCCATAGCCGGGTCGAACGCCACGAACAGCAGCTCCTTGTAGAGCAGTGCGATGACGCCCACGATAGCCGCGCCGCCGAGCGCGATCAGCCAGAGGTCCTCGGGGCCGACGGCCAGCACGTTCCCAAACAGGAACTCGAAGATGCTCGCGCTGTAGTTCCGCAGGCGGCTCATCACGAGGACGCCGAAGGACAGCATCGCCACGAACACGACGCCAATAGCCGTGTCGGCGCGGACCCGGCCGCGCTGGCTGATGAAGGAGATGGCGAGCGCCGCGAACACCGCCGCCGCGGCGCCCCCGGCGTAGACATCGCGCCCGCCCACGAGCGCCACGGCCACTCCCGCGAACGAGGCGTGCGCCAGGGCATCCCCGATGAACGCCAGGCCCTTCAGGACGACAAACGCCCCGATCACGGCGCACAACGCGCCGACCAGCACGCTCGCGAGGAGCGCCCGCCGCATGAAGTCGAACTCCAGCGGGCCGGCGAGCCAGGCGCCAAGGCTAGCCATGATGTCCGGTATCGACGGCATAGAGCCTTTCTCCCACGCGCACGAGCACCATGCGGCTGTCATAGGTGGCATTCAGGGTCGCCTCGGTGAGCGTCGTGTCCGTCGGGCCGGCGGCGACGAGCCGTCGGTTCAGGCAGAGCACGTAGCTGAAGTGCTCGGCGGCCGAGGCCAGGTCGTGCGTCGCGACGATGATGGTCGTTCCGGCCGCCGCGAGCCGCTGCAGGATGCTGATGATCGCCTGCTCGGAGAGGGCATCAACCCCGCTCGCCGGCTCGTCGAGCAGCAGGATCGGCGCCTCCTGGGCCAGGGCGCGAGCGAGGAACACCCGCTGGCGCTGGCCGCCACTGAGCGCCCCGATGGCGCGTTCGCGCAGCGTCTCCATGCCGACCTGGACGAGCGCCTGCTCGACGGCGGCCCAGTCGGCCGCACCCAGTCGCCGCCCCGGCCCACGGTGCGCGTAGCGCCCCATGGCCACCACGTCCTGCACCGTCACCGGGAAGTCCCAGTCCACCTGGCTGCTCTGCGGCATGTAGCCGAAGCGGCCGGCGCCGCCAGCCGGGTGGCCCGCGACCGTGATGGTGCCCTGCCACGGCTTGAGCACGCCGAGCAGCACCTGCAGCAGGGTGGACTTGCCGGCACCGTTGGGCCCGATCAGCGCGGCCAGCGCGCCGCGGGGCACGCTGAAGCTCACCTCATCGAGGGCCAGCACGTCGCGATAGCCGGCCGTTAGACCCGTGATTGTCAGCGCCGCGGGCATAGGCTGGGTCGCCGACCCCACTGCCGGGAGCGGTTCCATCTTCCCACACCACCTGGCCAAGCTCACCTGCATCGTCGTCTAAATAGAGATACAGTATCAATCTGCCCGGCGGCTACCAAAAGGCTATGCGCCGCTGCTACGCGGCGAGCGAGCCCACACGCTACAATGATTGCGATCTGGTCGCGACCGCCACGGCGCGCAACAGGCCCAGTAGTCCCGATATTCGCACGCGAGCGGAGCTGTTGACTGTCGATACTCGTGCTCAGGAGATCCTGGAGCAGTTGGCCGCGCAGGGCTACCGGCACACGAGCACCCGGTCGGCCATCGCGGAAGCCATCGTCGCTCGGGGGGCGCCCTTCACCGCGCGGGAACTGGTGGAGGAGCTGGCGCCCCGCGGCGTTGGGCGGGCCACCGTGTTCCGCGTGCTCGATCTGCTCGTCCAGGCCGGGCTGCTGGAGCGTCTGCATGGCGACCTGCAGTGCCACAGCTACACGTTCTGCGAGCCCCGGCATCACCACCACCTCGTCTGCACCGCCTGTGGCCAGGTGACCTCCATTGTCGCCGGGGCGGTCGAGCGCGCCCTGCGGAGCCTGGCTCGCGACGCCAACTTCCTCCCCACGGGCCACCACGTCGAGGTCTATGGCCTTTGCGCCTCCTGCCAGCAGCGGAGCTAGCGCAGGCCGTCCACGATGTCGCTCACGTTGCGCCGCATCATGTCCACGTAGCTGCGGATCGAGCCGTCCGCGGGGAAGGCGTCGCTGTACGTCGCCAGGATGCGCACGCCGGTCTCGCGCGCTACCTGGTCGAGCAGGCGGACATTGAACTGCGGCTCGGTGAACATGGCGCGCACCCCCTGCTGCCGCACCTGCCGCACGAGCGCGATCAACTCGTTGGGCGACGGCTCCTGGGCCTCGCTGGAGAGCACCGCGCCGATCACCTGGAAGCCGTAGCGCCGCGCGAAGTACGGGAAGGCGTCGTGCGCGGTCACCAGCTTGCGACTCTCGGCCGGAATGACACTGAGCTGCCGCTCGAACTCAGCATCCAGCGCCGCGAGCTGGTCGTTGTAGCGCGCCGCATTGGCCTGATACGCGTCGGCGCCGGCGGGGTCCTGCGCGGCGAAGGCGTCGCGAATGCGCTCCACGTAGCGCATCGCCAGCCGCGGGTCGAGCCAGAAGTGCGGGTTGGCGCCCGTGCCGTCCATGATCGGCGTCAGCCCCTCGCTGAGCTGCACCCGTGCGAGGTCGGACCGCGCCGCTCCCGTGAGGATCTGGCCGAGGAAGGGCTCCAGGTTGTACCCGTTGTAGAGCAGCATCTGCGACCGGTTCAGGGTCACGAGATCGTTCGGCACCATCTGGTAGTCGTGCGGGTCCACCCCGTCGCCAAGCAGCTGGACGACTTCCACGCGGTCGCCGCCCACCTGGCGGGCGAAATCGGCGAAGATGCCAATCGTGGCCGTCACGGTAAACGCCGTCTGGGCCTGTACGCCCGGCGCGGGGCCGCCGAGCGCGACGAGGGCTAGCGCCGTGAGTAGCGCCAGGTGCGCTCCGCGAGCGCGGGCGCGAGCCAGTATGTGCATAATAGGTTCCTCTCCGTGTGCTGGGGTAGTGATGGCCCCGCTAATTGCCGCCGACCGTCAGCAGGTCGCGGAACACTGGTGGCGTCTGGTGTTCAAATATGATGGTGGCGGTGGGCTGCACGGCGACGCCCGGCGCGATGGCGGCCGTGCCGAGCACGACCCCGAACGCCTCGACGTAGCTGTGCGCCAAGGCCCGCGCCCCGCGCCACACCACCTGGTCCCCCTCCACTTTCGCGTCCACCCCCTCCGGCCCTTGCAGCCCCTCGCGCAGCACGCGGGCGCCCGGCGGGATGGCGACCCGCACCTCGATCCGGCGCAGGTGCCAGCCGCTGCGGTTCACCAGGTGGACTGCGACGGCCAGACGGTTACCGCCCTGGTTCTCGACACTGAGAGCGGCGCCGAGCGGCGGCCAGCCGCCGCGCTCCACCTGTAGCGCTGCCGTAGCCATCTGGCCCTCCAGGCTCTGCGCCTGTACCACCTGACGGCCGTGCGGCAGGTACTCGGGGACGAGAGCCTGCAGCGCGAACCGCCCCTGGCCGTCCGCCCGCACGGCGCCCAACGTGCGCTGCTCATCGCCGATGGCCACCAGCGCCAGCGCATCGGGACCGAAGCCACTGCCGCTGATCGTGACGAGCTGGCCGGCGTCGCTGTGGTCGGGGCTTACGCCAAGCTGGGGTTGGGCCGCGGCTGGCGCGCCCACGCGGAACGCATAGCTGCCGCGGATCTCGCCTTTATCGTCGTCGGCGACCGATAGCCAGCGCACGAAGTAGGTTCCCGGCGTCACGTCGCGCATCCCGAGCGTCATGCGCTTGCCGTCCACCTGGAGGTCGTCGCGGTCCACCCGCCCGCCGGCCGCGTCGAGCACGCGCAGCTGGCTCTTCTCCTCATTTAGCTCCTCGTCGAAGATGAGGTCGATGCGCGCGGGCGCCGTCCCTAGCACCGCCCCATCTGGTGGGGTGGCCTGGACGAGGTGCGCGTGCGCCCGGACGGCCACCGCGGGTGTGAGGAACGACGCGGCCAGCGCCAGTACCACCACCCAGCCCACGTATCGTTTCATGAGTCTGCTCTCCCGCGCTGCAGCCAGCTCGCGTGCAGGCTGGCGGGCCATCGCCGTCTTTCTACGGCCGGACGCCCCCGCCCTTGTCCTCGGGTGCTGCTCGTGGACAGACGCTATTCACATAGGTCTGGATGCCGCCGATGGCCGAGCCAAGATGGTCAGCCTGGCTCAGGGGAAAGTCCGCTAACGTGGCACTCAAGCCGGCGGCGCCAATCCGGTTCCCGACCACCGACTGCATCAAGCTCGCTCCACCCTGCGCGTTGCCGATGGCCGAGAGCGCAAGGCCTTGCGCGGCCAGGGCGTTACCCACCTCGCCCTGCTGCAGCCCGCTGAGCGCAATCAAGTCGGCGGTGCCCGGCGCACCCAGGCCGCCCGCCAGAGGGAAGCCCGGACCGAAGGCATTGATCCCGTTCGCCACCGAGAGGAAGGAGAGGCCGGGCGGGCCAGCGTTCACGCCGGCGCGGCTCGTGGCAAACTGCGTGCGGGCAAATTGCCAACCCGGCCCGCCTGGCGAGCCTACCGCCGCCGAACAGCGCCGGAGTGCCCGCACCAGGTGCGAGCGCGCCCGCGCCCCAGGGGCCGAACGCCGGGCCATAGGGACTGGCGGGGCCATAGCCGTTGCCGGGGCCATAGGCGCTATAGGGCCAGCCGGTGACCACTGGGCGGCCCTGCGGCGTGAGGGGGTACTGGCTGGCCATGCTCGTGAACCAGAGGAGCTGCTGCAGGAGCGGCTCCGCCAGCTGCTGGAACATCCGCTGGCACTCCGGGCTCTCGTTGACGTCGCTGGCGTACACCGTCACGTGCGGCCTACCGAGCGCCAGAGCGCCCGCCACAAGGAGCGCGAGACCAATGCGTGGCATGCTCCCTCCTCAGACACTACCATAGCGTATTTGAGACAGAGTATCTATCAACCACTAAACGATGTAGCAATGGAAACGTTACATACATCCCGGACATGGCTACACCGAGCGAGATCCAGGCCAGTACGAGTAGGCCTGTTTTCGCTGTATCTTTGATGTGTGGCGCACTGACGGTGCGCGAGCGCGCAACGGTTCTACAGGCATTGCGTCTTGGTAGATTGATAGCCAGTCTACAATCAGGCGATGCTTCCATAGACGCCGATCTATTCGTCGCAGTAAGATAAGGACATGGTAGCAACAAGGCGACCTTCTGACTGCTGCGCGCTCCCCCAAGGTGTGGAGCCGCTGCCCGCGCGCCAGCGGGACGAGCTGGTGGCGGTGCTGCGGGCGCTGGGCGAGCCCATGCGGCTGGAGATCTACCGCCTGATCGCGGCCCAGGATGGGCCGCTGTGCGTCTGCGACATCGTGGAGCGGTTCCCGCTCCAGCAACCGACGATCTCGCATCACCTGAAGGTCCTGCGCGAGGCCGGGCTGGTGACCGTCACGCGGCAAGGCAAGTGGGCCTACTACAGCCCGAACCCGCGAGGGCTGGAGATGCTCGCCCAGGCTACAGCGTTGCTGACGGCTGCGCGCCTCGCGGTGGCAGGCTAGGCGCTTTTTTGTTGGCATAACGCATCGACCACCATCGATAGGAGATGAGGCCATGACCACCCCACCGATCACCGACGGTGACGCGCTGCGCGACGTGGTGCGCGAGAAGTACGCGGCCATCGCCCGTGGCGTCTCCCTCGGTGAGCAGGGCTCCTGCTGCTCTGCGACCGCCTGCTGTGGCTCCACGGCTGCCGACCCGATCACGTCCAACCTGTACAGCGGCGAGCAGGTAGCGACGCTGCCCACGGAAGCCGTGCAGGCGTCTCTCGGCTGTGGGAACCCCACAGCTCTAGTCACCCTCCAGCCAGGCGAGACGGTGCTCGACCTGGGCTCTGGTGGCGGCATCGACGTGCTCTTGTCCGCTCGCCGCGTCGGACCGACGGGCTTTGCCTACGGGCTGGACATGACCGACGAGATGCTGGCGCTGGCCGAGCAGAACCGCGTGGCCGCAGGCGCCGAGAACGTGCGCTTCCTTAAGGGGCACATCGAGGCGATCCCGCTCCCCGACCAGTCGGTCGATGTAGTCATCTCCAACTGCGTCATCAACCTCTCTGCGGACAAGGGTCAGGTGCTGCGCGAAGCTTTTCGCGTGCTGCGACCTGGTGGCCGCTTCGCCGTGTCCGACGTGGTGGTGCAGGGCGCGATCCCCGCCGAGGTGCGTCGCAACCTGGAAGCGTGGGTCGGCTGCGTCGCGGGCGCCCTCGAAGAGACGGAGTACCGGCGCTTGCTCTCGGACGCAGGCTTTGCCGAGGTCGAGGTCGAAGTCACCCGCGTCTACGACTACCAGGACCTGGTCGAGCGGGTGGGCGACCAGCGCGATCAGCTGCCCGCTCCGCCCCCCACGACGGGGCGCATCGTGAGCGCGTTCGTTCGTGGCCGACGGCCTGCATGAATGGCCTGCGCTCAGCCATAGCGGGCGAGGTCCTCGGCACCTGGCTAATGGTGCTGATCGGCACGGGCTCCGTGGCCTGTGCCGTGCTCACGGGCGCCCTGCAGGGGCTCTGGCAAGTAGCCGTGGTCTGGGGGCTAGGCGTCGCCATCGCGATCTACACCTCGGCCGCGCTCTCGGGTGCCCACTTGAACCCTGCGGTGACGCTCGCCTTCGCGCTCTTGCGCCCTGATCGCTTCTCGCGCTCGCGCGTGCTCCCCTACGTCGCCGCCCAGCTCGTCGGCGCCGTGGCCGCGGGCCTGGTAGTGTGGGCGGCCTTCAGCCCGTTCCTGGCGCGGTTTGAAGCGAAGGAAGGGCTGGTGCGCGGCGCCCCAGGGAGCGAGCGAGCCGCCATGGTCTTTGGCGAATACTTCCCCAACGCGGCCATGTTCGGCACTGGCTCCGACGCCCAGGCCCTCGTCTCCCCGCTCCAGGCCGCGGTGGTCGAGGGCTTCGGCACCCTCATCCTGGTGCTCGTCATCTTCGCGCTCACCGATCCCGACAACGCTGCCGCCCCAGAGCCGACACTGGTGCCCGTTGTCGTCGGCGCCACGGTCGCCGTCCTGATCGCCGTGTTCGCGCCGATCACGCAGGCAGGCTGGAACCCTGCCAGGGACTTCGGGCCACGATTGGTAGCGCTGCTGGCTGGCTATGGGCCGATAGCTATCCCTGGCCCGCAGGCGGGATTCTGGGCCTACATTGCGGGGCCGCTGATCGGCGGTCCACTCGGCGGGCTGCTCTACGAGCGGGGGCTGCGGCCGCACCTGCCGAGCACGGTGCCCGCGGGAACGGAGAGCACATGAGCCGCCAGCGCGTCCTCTTCTTGTGTACCCATAACTCTGCGCGCTCGCAGATGGCCGAGGGACTGCTTCGGCATCTGGGCGGGGACCGCTTCGAGGCATTCAGCGCAGGGAGCGAAGCGACCCACGTGCGGCCCCTGGCGATCCGCGCGATGGACGAGCTGGGGATCGACATCTCGCGGCAGCAGTCCAAGACGCTCGACCGCTACCTCCGGGAGCCCTTCGATTACGTCATCACTGTCTGCGACCAGGCCAACGCAAGCTGTCCGCTCTTCCCTGGCGGCAAGCACCGCTTGCATTGGTCGCTTCCCGACCCCAGCCAGGTGACAGGAACGGAAGCCGAGCAGCTTACCGCCTACCGTCTAGTGCGTGACGAGTTGCGAAGGCTGATCGAGACGCAGCTCTTGCAACCGCTGGCTGGTATTTAGCCGAGCATGGACGCACCACGCGGGCAGGCTGTCCGTCAGGGCGTGCGGCTGGAGACCTTCACCGTCGCCTGGATGCTCCTGGAAGCGGCAGCCTCCATTGGCGCGGGGATTCTCGCGGGCAGTGCCCTGCTGACAGCCTTTGGGATGGATTCGCTGATCGAACTGCTCAGCGGCGCAATCTTACTCTGGCGGCTGCTCGTTGAAGCACGCGGCGGAGAGCCAGAGCGCGTCGAGTACACCGAGCGTCGCGCCACCTGGGTCGTCGCCGTCGCCCTCGCGCTTCTCTGTCTGTATGTCCTGGGGACGGCGGCCTACGGCCTGGCCACTCGCGTGCAGCCTGACCCGTCACTCGTGGGCATCGCCATCTCGGCTGCGGCGGTCCTTGTCATGCCGTGGCTGGCGTTCCAGAAGCGGCGTGTCGCCCAGGCAATTGACAGCAGTGCCCTGCGGGGTGATGCAGCCAGCTCGATTACCTGTGGGTACATGGCGGCGACGGTCCTCATTGGGCTCGTGCTCGACGGGCTCTTCCACTGGTGGTGGGCCGAGGACCTGGCGGCGCTGGTGTTCCTCGTCTGGCTCGTAGGTGAGACTCGAGAGGTGTTCGAGAAAGCCCGCGAAGGCGACACTGACGCGAACTAGCGCAGTGATCGGTCATGTCTGGTGCGTCTATCAAAGAGGCGGTGTTAATAGGTGGAGACGTTGATCTCGACCAGCTCGCCAGTGGCTTTGTAGATGATGCGCTCGCAGATGTTGGTCACGCGGTCGGCGATCCGCTCCAGGTTGTGGCTCACCCACAGCAGCCAGGTCGCGCGGTCCACCACCTGCGGGTCGGCGATCATCAGCGCGATCAGCTCCTGGTACACGCGGTCGTAGAGCGCGTCGACCTCGTCGTCCTCATTCGCGATAGCGCGCGCCGCGTCCACGTCGAGCACCACGAAGGCGTCGAGCGCCCGGCGTAGCATGTCGCGCGACATCTGGGCCATGCGCGGCAGGTCCACGAGCGGCTTCACGGGCGGCCGCTCGCCGTGCATGAGCGTGATCTTGGCGATCCCCGCCGCGTAGTCGCCGATGCGCTCCAGGTCCACGACGATGCTCAGGATGGCGACGATCGAGCGCAGGTCGGAGGCCATCGGCTGCTGCGTGGCGATGAGATGGATGCCCTGCTCCTCGATCTGGAAGCGCTTGCGGTTGATGAGCGCGTCGTCCTCGATGACGGACCGCGCCAGGTCGGGGTCGCGGCGGGTGAGGCTGTCCATCGCGCGCCCGATCGCCTTGTCGACCATGCTGCCCAGGAGCAGCACCTGGTCGTGCAGATTCTGCAGCTCTAGGTGGTACGTCTGGCGCGGCATGGAACTCCTCCTCCTGGCAGCCACGCTGCTGCCAGCCCCGCAACCCTGCGAGCGCGAGGCGCACTGGGCGCCCTCGCCCGGACGACGACAGTATAAGCTAGCGTATTGGGGCCAGGCGCTCGGTCGCGTGGGCGCGGTGCCCTACGACAATCCCCGCTCCTGTGCAGCCCTGCTACCCGAAGCGACCCGTAATGTAGTCCTCCGTGCGGCGGTCGCCGGGCCGGGTGAACATCGTGTCGGTCGGACCGTACTCGATTAGCTCGCCCACGCGCTCCTCGCCTGCCAGAAAGAACGCGGTGAAGTCGGCCACGCGCGACGCCTGCTGCATGTTGTGCGTGACGATGACGATCGTGTAGCGGTCCTTCAGCCCTTCCATCAGCTCTTCGATCTTGTAGGTAGCTACCGGGTCGAGCGCGGAGCACGGCTCGTCCATGAGCAGCACCTCCGGCTCGACGGCGAGCGCGCGGGCGATGCACAGCCGCTGCTGCTGCCCGCCCGAGAGCGACGCCCCCGACTGCTGCAGCTTCCCCTTCACCTCGTCCCAGAGCGCCACCGAGCGCAAGCTGTCTTCCACCACCGTGTCGAGGTCCCGGCCGCGCGTCTCGCCCGTGAGCTTGAGCCCGGCCACGACGTTGTCGTAGATCGACATCATGGGGAAGGGGTTGGGCTTCTGGAACACCATGCCAATGCGCCGCCGCACGCGCACGGGGTCCACACTTGGCGCGTAGATGTCCTCGTCGTCGAGCAGCACCTTGCCGCCCACCCGGGTGCCGCGCACGACCTCATGCATGCGGTTCAGGCAGCGCAGCGCTGTGGACTTGCCGCAGCCGCTCGGCCCAATGATGGCCGTCACCCTGTTCGGCAGGATGTCCAGGTTCACGTCGCGGATCGCCTGGTGCGCGCCGTACCAGGCCGAGAGGCGGTCGGTGCGCAGCGCCGGGGCCGGCTGTTCGGCCACGACCGGCGTTTCTACGTCGGCGGTCATCTGCATCGGTTGCTCCTGCATCTCGACTCGGAACACGCGCTAGAAGCTGCCGCGGCGGGTCACTGCCCGCGTCAGCAGGCTGAGACAGCCAATCACCAGGACCAGGATCAGTGCGCTGCCCCACGCCTTCGTGTGCCAGTCGTCGTAGGGCGAGACGGCGTAGGTGTAGATCTGCACGGGGAGGGACGCCATCGGCTCGAACAGGTTGTAGTTAAAGAACTGGTTGCCCAGCGCGGTCAGCAGCAGCGGCGCGGTCTCGCCGCCCGCCCGCGCCAGCGAGAGCACTACGCCCGTGATAACGCCGACCCGCGCTGTGGGCAACACGACCCCCAGAATTGTGCGCCACCGCGGCACACCCAGCGCGAGCGCCCCTTCCCGCAGCGCATTCGGCACGAGCCGTAGGATCTCCTCGACCGTGCGCGTGGTGATCGGCACCATGATGATGGCGAGCGCTACGGCGCCCGCGATGCCCGAGTAGCTGCCCACTACGTGCCGCACGAGCAGCGCCCAGACGAACACGCCCACGACGATCGAGGGCAGGCCCGCCAGCAGGTCGATGACCAGCCGCACCAGGCGCGCGAAGTGGCCCCGCCCGAACTCTGAGAGATAAATCGCCGTGCCTATCCCAAGCGGCACGCTGATGACAGCAGCGACCAGCAGCATCAGCAGCGTGCCGAGGATCGCCGG
>Ga0070741_10012681_pt1 | contig 15150 bp, 15 predicted proteins | sample Coa_R1_4_FD_66440 | JGI IMG/M metagenome (GOLD analysis project Ga0070741, IMG submission 66440) | Surface soil microbial communities from Centralia Pennsylvania, which are recovering from an underground coalmine fire - Coalmine... | ecosystem: Environmental > Terrestrial > Soil > Unclassified ... | reverse complement strand
GAGGACGCATTCGGCTACCGGGCCGAGGAGGTCCTGGGTGAGCCGCTCGGGATCCTGTTGCCGGAACGCTTCCGCGGCGTGCACACCGCGCTCGTCGACGCGTTCCGGCACGGGCCCGCAGGTGAGCGACGGGTCAACCGCGACCGGCCCGAGCTCGTCGGCCGCCGCCGCGACGGGACCGAGTTCCCGGCCGAGATCACGGTCTCGAAGCTCGAGGTCGACGACCAGGTGCTGCTCACGGCGATCGTGCGCGACGTCACGGCCCGGCGCGAGGCGGCCGAAGCCCTCCAACGCTCCCGCCAGGAGCTCGCCAACGTGCTGCGGGGCGCGACGGAGACGTCGATCGTCGCGACCACGCTCGACGGCGCGATCACACTGTTCAACGCGGGTGCCGAGCGGATGCTCGGCTACACGGCCGCCGAGATGGTCGGGCGCAACCCGGTCGTCCTGCACGATCCGGGCCAGCTCGCGGCCCGCGCCCACGAGCTCGGCGTCGAGCCCGGGTGGGACGCCGTGGTCGGCAACGCCGGGCACGGCGGCGCCGAGACCCGCGAGTGGACGTTCGTGCGCAAGGACGGGTCACGCGTCCCCGTCTCCCTCACGGTCACGGCGGTGCGCGAGGAGGACGGTACGATCTCCGGCTACCTCGGCGTCGCGATCGACCTCACCGCGCGCAAGGTGGCCGAGCAGCGGTTCCAGGCCGCATTCGACCGCGCGCCGGCGGCCATGGCGATCGTCGACCTCGAGGGACGGTACGTCCAGGCCAACGACACGACCGCGTCGATGCTCGGGCTCCCGCCCGCCGAGGTGATCGGACGCCGGTGGCTCGACTTCGTCCACCCCGACGACGCCGAGCGCGTCGCGACGAGCGGCTTGCGCATCGCGCTCGGCGAGATCGACTCGGCGCCCGACGAGTTGCGCATCGTGCGACCGGACGGGTCGGTGATCTGGGCGTACGGCGACGCGGCGCTCCTGCGCGACGCGAACGGTGCGCCCGGCTTCGTGCTCGGCTTGATGGCCGACATCACGGCCCGCAAGCAGCTCGAGGAGCAGCTCGAGCACGAGGCGGCCCACGACCCGCTGACCGGACTCCCCAACCGGCTGCTCTTCCGGCGCCTCGCCGAGCAGGACGCGGCCCGTGCGGCGCGGCAGGGCTCGCGCCTGGGCATCGTCTACCTCGACCTCGACGGCTTCAAGCACGTCAACGACACGTACGGCCACGCCGCGGGCGACGAGCTGCTCGTGCGCGTCGGCGAGCGCCTGCGCGGCTCGATCCGCACCGGCGACACCGTCGCCCGGCTCGGCGGCGACGAGTTCGCGCTGCTGTGCGCGGACCCGGCCGGCGCCGACGAGACCTACCAGATCGCCCGTCGTTGCATCGACGCGATCGCGGTGCCGTACCGCATCGGCGTGCACCAGGTGGACGTCGGCGCCAGCGCCGGGGTCGCCGTCCACGAGGGCCGCGGCTGCGACGTCGACGCGCTCCTCAACGACGCCGACACCGCCCTCTACCGGGCCAAGGCCGACGGCAAGGGCCGGGTCGAACGCTCCGCCTGACTCGCGTTCGTTCGGGTTCTTGCGCTCCGGAGGGAAAAGTCAACAGACGCGGGACGACCGGCGGAGGGGGTGGTGGTCAGTCGGCGAGCCAGGTGTCGGCTTCGGAGAGGAGGTAGCGGCTGACTGCCAGGCAGCGGTCGAGCTGCTCGCAGGAGACGGCGTCGCCGTCACGGATCCGCAGGCACGACACCCGCTGGTGGGCGACCACGCGCAGGGCCCGCTCGGGCGGGTCGGTCGGCTCGGGGATCGAGTCGATCGCCGACACCTCGATCGGCAGGTCGGGACCGCCGATGCCGGCGAGCTCGGTCGCGAGGACGAGGAGATCGGGGCCGTGGCGCAACGGCGGCAGGGCCCACGTGAAGTTGAGCGGGAAGTGGTAGTCGTCGGGCGGATCGTCGCCGTCGGGACGGGCGATCACCGCGTCCTCGAAGCCGAGCAGCACCCGCGGGTCGATCTCGAGCGACAGGTACAGGTCGACGGGCCCCTCGCATCCCTCCTCGGGGTGGACGTCGACCTCCCAGGTCTGGCGCAGCGAGTAGCTCTCGACGAAGTGCCGCTCGTCGTGGACGTGGAACCCGTGCTCGACCGCGTGGTCCTTCAGGTCGGCGACGAAGCCCGCGATGTCGATGACGGCCACGCTCTCAGTCTTCCAGTTCCGCGACCACACGCAGGCCGTCCGCCAGGATCCGGAAGGCCCGGCCACGGTGCGAGAGGGCGTGCTTCTCCTCGGGGCGCATCTCGGCGAAGGTGCGCCCGTCGCCCTCGGCCGGGACGAACACCGGGTCGTAGCCGAACCCGCCACTTCCCCGCGGGGCGTCCGCGATCAGGCCCTCCACCTCGCCGAAGGCGGCGACCTCGCGGCCGTCGGGCCAGCGGGCGACCGCCACCGTGGCGAAGCGGGCGGTGCGCCGCCCGGGCTCCACCCCGCGCAGGCGCTCGAGCAGGAGCGCGACGTTGTCGGCGTAGGTCGCGTCGAGACCGGCGAAGCGGGCGGAGTGCACGCCGGGCGCGCCACCGAGCGCCGCGACCTCGAGCCCGGTGTCGTCGGCCAGGGCCGGCCGGCCCGTCGCGTCGCACAGGGCCACGGCCTTGAGGCGGGCGTTGTCCTCGAGCGTCGTCCCGGTCTCCTCGACCTCCGGGACCGAGGCGGGACGCGGGACGAGCTCGACCGGCGCGCCCGCGTCGCGCAGCACCTGCTCGATCTCGCGCGCCTTGTCCGGGTTCGCCGTCGCCAGGACGAAGCTCGCTCCGCGACGCTCGCTCACGCTCGGCGGGGCGCGGGAGGCTCGGCGAGGAGCTCGCGCTGGAGCTCGAAGATCTGGCGGATGCCGTGCTCGGCCAGGCCGAGCAGGTCGTCGAGCTCGGTGCGCGAGAACGGCGCGCCCTCGGCCGTTCCCTGCACCTCCACGAAGCGGCCCGAACCGGTCATGACGACGTTCATGTCGACCTCCGCGCGCACGTCCTCCGAGTAGTCGAGGTCGAGATACCCGAGCGCGTCGACGACGCCAACCGAGATCGCGCCGCACGCGTCCCCGATCGGGTGCGCCGCGAGCCGCCGCTTGGCGACCAGCCGCGAGCACGCGTCGTGGAGCGCGAGGTAGCCGCCGCAGATCGAGGCGGTACGGGTTCCGCCGTCGGCCTGCAGGACGTCGCAGTCGACGACGATCTGGACCTCGCCCATCGCGGGGAGGTCGGTGACCGCGCGCAGCGACCGGCCGATGAGGCGCTGGATCTCCTGGGTGCGGCCCGACTGCTTCCCCTTGGCGGCCTCGCGGTCGGAACGTTCGGCGGTCGAGCCCGGCAGCATCGAGTACTCGGCGGTCACCCAGCCCCGGCCGCTGCCGCGGAGCCACGGCGGGACGCGTTCCTCGACCGACGCCGTACAGAGCACCCGGGTCCGGCCGAACTCGACGAGCACGGACCCGGCCGCGAACTCGGTGAAGTCACGCGTGAACGCGACCGGCCGCAACTCGTCCGGCTCACGCCCGTCCCGTCGGATCCCCATGCTCGGTACCCCGTCTCCTGCTCGAAAGGGCGAGGCTACCGGAGGTCCATGCGTCCCGAGCGAGCGTCGCGGAGCGGGCATCCCGCGTCGCAGCAAGCGAGCATCGTCGCCGGTCGGCGAGGCATTGGGTCTAGATATTCGTGACGAGGTGGGGTGCCGCGAGGGTGACGGACTCGCCGAACGCGTCCGAGCCCTCCTCGACCACCTGGTGGGAGTCGAGCCGGGGCCACAAGTGCGTGAGCATGAGCCGCCGTGCGCCCGCCTCCCGGGCGCCGGCACCCGCCTCCCGCGCCGAGAGATGGATCGGCGCCGGCTTGTCGTCGTCGAGATAGGTGGCCTCGGAGAGCACCAGGTCGGCTCCGTACGCGAACGCGCCGACGCTCCAGCCGGGACCCGTGTCCGACGTGTAGACGAGACGCTTGTGCGTCGGGCTCGTGACCTCGACCGCGTAGGTGGGCGGCGGGTGGTCGGTTCGTGAGAACCGGAGCGCGAGACCGTCGACCGTCGCGCGCTCGCCGTCGGAGATCGCGTGCCACGAGAACGCGTTGCCCCAGTCGTTGCCGACGAGCGTGCCGAGGTGCTGTTCGAGTCCCTCGGGCGCGAAGACGGGGAGCCCTTCGCGCTCGATCCCGTAGCGGAGGAGGACGTGCAAGCCGTACACGTCGACGCAATGATCGGGGTGCTCGTGCGTGATGACGACCGCGGTGAGGTCCTCGGCGGCGATGTGCTGCTGCAGGTGCCCGAACGTGCCGTTGCCGCAGTCGAGCCAGATCGCGGTCGACCCCGAGCGGACGAGGTAGCCGCTGCAGGCGGCGCCGCGTGGGCCGCCGTACGACCCCGAGCACCCCAGGACGGTCAGCTCCACGACCAGGCCTCCACCTCGACGACCTCGGGACCCAGGAAACGGCTGCCGAGCGTGCGGAACGTCGCGACGTCGCCGCTCGTCACGAACGTGCGCGACGGCGGCCGCCGCCCGGCCGGTCCGGCGACCGGCCGCAGCTCCGACGGGCCGAGCAGCTCGCGCACCGCGAACGCGGTCTCGTCCGCGCTCTCGACCAGCACGACGTCCCGCCCCAGCACGTCGCTGATCGTACGGGCCAGGAGCGGATAGTGCGTACAGCCGAGCACGAGCGTGTCGACGGCCGCATCCCGCACCGGCGCCAGCAACCGCTCCGCGAGAACGTGCACCTGGTCGGAGTCGACGTCGCCCGCCTCGACGAACTCGACGAAGCCCGGGCACGCCGCGCAGGTGAGCTCGATCGGCGCCCCGATCCGGCGCGCCGCGCGCTGGTACGCACCCGACGAGATGGTCCCGACCGTCCCGATCACCCCGACGCGGCCGTTGCGCGTCGCGCGCACGGCGGCGCGGAGTCCCGGCTCGATCACGCCGATGACCGGGACGTCGAGCATGGCCTGCAGGCGGTCGAGGGCGGCTGCGGCAGCGCTGTTGCACGCGACGACGATCAGCCCGGCGCCCCGTTCGACCAGCAGCTCCGCGATCTCGACCGAGTACTTGAGCACCTCGTCGGCCGGCTTCGGGCCGTAGGGGAACCGGCCGGTGTCGCCGAAGTAGACCACCGGCGAGTCGGGCAGCAGGTCGATGAGCGACCGCAGGACGGTCAACCCGCCCAACCCCGAGTCGAACACCCCGATCATCCGCGACGCGTCGCTCACGACGTCACGGCGCCCGCGGCGCGGCGGAGGCGGTCGGCGACGGCGGCGCCCAGCCCCACGGCGGCGGGCGGCACCACGAGCAGGACGTCCAGGGCGCGGCGGTCGGCCTCGCGCAGGCGCGAGTAGAGGACGTGCGCGTACTCGTCGACGCCGGCCGGGGGATCGAGGACGTCGAGACCACGCGGGAGCGCAGGCACGTCGAGCACGCCCGCCGGAGCGAGGACCCCGGTGCGCCGGCGTGCGGCGAGCAGCGCGCTCGCGCGCGGGGCGACCGCGTCCGGCTCGACGAGCTCGATGCGCGCGGCGGGTGCGTAGTGCGACGGCAGCGTGCCCGGCGCCGCGTGCGCGTCCCCGAGGCGTAGCGGTACCGCGGTGCCGACGATCCCCTCGACCCGCTCGCGCGTGACGCCGCCGAGCCGGAGGATCGCTGGCGAGTCGCCCGAGCAGTCGACGATGGTCGACTCGACGCCGACGGCGCACGGGCCCCCGTCGAGCACGAGATCGACGTCGCCGTCGAGGTCGGCCCGCACGTCGGCCGCGGCGGTCGGGCTGACGCGCCCGAACCGGTTGGCGGAGGGAGCGGCGATCCCGAGCCCGCCGGTGGCGGCGAACGCGCGCAGGAGCCGCAACGCGACCGGTTGGTCGGGAACCCGGACGCCGACGGTGTCGCGACCGCCGGTGACCTCGTCGGGGATGCCGGGCCCGCGCCGGACGACGACGGTCAGCGGGCCCGGCCAGCAGGCCCGGGCCAGGCGCCGGGCCGCGTCGGGCACGGTGGCGGCGAGCCGGTCGAGGCCGGTCCCTTCGGCGACGTGGACGATCACGGGATGCCCGGCGGGCCTCCCCTTGACCGCGTACAGGCGCCGGAGCGCGTCCCGGTTGGCGGCGTCGCAGCCGAGCCCGTAGACGGTCTCGGTCGGGAACGCGACGAGCCCGCCCTGCGAGAGGCACGCGACCGCGGCCGCGACCTCGTCGTCGGAGACGGTGGGCCCGGTCGGGCTCGGGGCGTGCACGGCATCAGTCTCTCCGACGCCGGCGTGCACCGCGCGCCAGTGTGACCACTGCCACCTCAGGCCGGGAGCGTGACCGTGACGCGTGCGCCGCCGCCGGGCGCGTCGCCGACGGCCACGGTCCAGCCCCGCCGGTCGGCCAGGGCCCGCACGATGGCGAGTCCGAGGCCGACGCCGCCGTCGTCGCGGGTCCGGGCCTCGTCCAGCCGGGCGAACCGCTCGAACACGCGGGTGCGTTCCGCAGGAGGGATGCCGGGGCCGTCGTCGTCCACGACGAGGCGCGTCGCATCGCCGGGTACGCCGTCGACGGAGACGCGCACCGCGTGGCGGGCGTGGCGGCACGCGTTGTTGAGCAGGTTGCGGACGACGAGCGCGAGCTCGCTGCGCCGGGCGACGACCGTGGCCGGTTCGGCGGCGAGGGTGACGGCGATCGGGGCGTCGATGGCGTCGACCTCGGCGGCCACGACGTCGCCGACCTCGACGGGCTCCGCGTCGGGCGCCGGTCCGACGGGCCCGTCCTCGTCGATCCGGGCCAGGTCGAGCAGCTCGTCGACGACGTGCTGCATGCGCAGGTTGTCGGTGTGCACGTCGGCGACGACCGCCGGCCAGTCCGCCAGCTCCGGGTGGTGCAACGCGACCTCGACCGCGGCGCGGATCGACGCCACGGGACTGCGCAGCTCGTGCGACGCGTCGGACACGAACTCGCGTTGGCGTCGGGCCGACCGGTCGAGGCGGTCGAGCATCTCGTTCATCGTTGCGGCGAGCCGGGCGATCTCGTCGCGCGCCCGCGGTACCGGCACCCGCCGGTGCAGCGTGCCGTGGCTGATCACCTCGACCTCGGATCGGATCGAGTCGACCGGACGGAGGGCGCGCCCCACGAGGAACCACACGAGCAGCCCGACCGCGAGGACGAGGAACGGGGTTCCCCAGAGCAGCACGCTCACCAGCGTGTCGACGCTGCGCCGGACGCCGTCGAGCGGACTCGACGCCACCACGGTGAGCTTGCCCTTCGGCGTCGCGATCTGTTGCGTCGTGACGAACGTGTCGCTCCCGACGCGGCCGGCGGTGACCACACCGGTCCCGTCGCCGCCGCCGACGTTCCCGCCCGGCGTGTTCGTCGAGCCGCTGGCCGCGCCACCCGGCGGAGGATCCCCGGCCCCGTTCACGGACGTCGCGGGCGGATCTCCGAGCGCCGGCGGCGACGCGGCGGGACCACTCGTGGCGTAGAGCACGTGGCCCGCGCCGTCGCGCACCTCGACGAAGACGCCGGCCTGGCCGACGACCGAGAGCTGCTCCGGCTTCTCACCGGCCTGCAACTGGCGGGTCACCCGCGCGACGGCGACCGCGCCGTCGTGCTTCACGTCGTCCTCGAGCGACGAACGGACGGAGTCGACGAGGACCACGGCGGCGACCCCGAACGCGACAGCGAACACGACGGCCGCGGCGATGGTGATGCGCAGCCGGACCGACCCGACGGCGCGGGCCAGCGCCGAACGGACGCGCTCAGCTCGCCCGCGCATCGCGGTCGCTCACGATCCGGTAGCCGCTCCCGCGCACGGTCTGCAACGTGCGGCAGCCGAAGGGCCGGTCGATGCGGCGCCGCAGGTGCCCGACGAACACCTCGACGACGTTCGCGTCGCCGCCGAAGTCCGCGCCCCACACGTCGTCGAGGAGCTGCGCCTTCGGAACGACGTCGCCGGCGCGTCGCATCAACGCCTCGAGCACGGCGAACTCGCGCGGCGTGAGCGGGATCTCGACGCCGTCACGGGTGCACCGGCGCCCGACGGGGTCGAGCACGAGACCTCCGACCTCGAGCACCCGGCGGGGTGGCTGGCCACCGCGCCGCGCCAGCGCGCGAAGCCGGGCCACGAGCACGACGAACGAGAACGGCTTCGAGAGGAAGTCGTCGGCGCCGATGTCGAGCGACTCGGCCTCGTCGTACTCGCCGTCCTTCGCGGTCAGCACGAGGATCGGGGTCGCGACGCCTTCCTCGCGCAACGTCCGGCAGACCCGGAAGCCGTTCATGCCGGGCAGGAGCAGGTCGAGCACGATCGCGCCGTAGACGAACTCGCGGGCGCGCCACAGGCCGTCGAGCCCGTCGTGCACCACGTCGACCTGGAAGCCCTCGGCGACGAGCCCCCGCTCGATGGCCGCCGCGAGCCGCACCTCGTCCTCCACCACGAGCACCCGCACGGTTCGCATTGTGACGGAGCGCGCGCCCGGCCGCGACCGGGAAGCTGAAACGGCGTTCAGGTTGCGTCAGGACCCCGACAGCCCGCGACCCGCACGCTCGCCCCGTCGATCGGACACCCGGACGGAACCGAGGAGGGTTCATGAAGCGGACGGCGCGCTGGCTCGGGCTCGTGCTCGCACTGTCGGGTCTGCTGGCCGCGTGCGGCGGCGGCGGGTCGGACTCGGGCATCGCCAGCCTCGACGGCAAGAACCAGGCCAGCAAGACGAGCAGCAAGAAGAGCGCGAGCAACCAGGACGTGCAGGACGCGTTCCGCAAGTACGCGCAGTGCATGCGCAAGCACGGCATCGACATGCCCGACCCGAAGTTCTCGAAGAACGGCGGCGTCACGATCCAGGGGCCACCGCCCGGCGCGTCGGACGGCGGCGGCACACAGGGCGGGCCGTCGCCGGCGTTCGAGGCGGCCGACAAGGCGTGCCGCCACTACGTCGACGACGCGGTCAACTCGTCGGGGAACAAGCCCGATCCCGAGCAGCAGGAGAAGACCAAGGAGGCCGCGCTGGCCTTCGCGAAGTGCATGCGCGAGCACGGCATCGACATGCCCGACCCGCAGTTCTCGAGCGACGGTCGGGTGTCGCAGCAGTTGACCGGCAACCCCGGCGAGCAGAAGTTCCAGGCCGCGCAGAAGGCGTGCCAGAAGAAGATGCCCGGGTTCGGCAAGAAGGCCAAGGGCGGTCTCGTCGTCAACGGCAGCGGCGGCGGCAGTGGCCCGAAGGGCGGCACGACCTCGGGAGGCCAGGGATGACGCGCCACCGCAACGCCCGCCGGTGGATCGCCGGGGGCGCCGCGGCGGTCACCGTCGCGAGCCTCACCACGGTGCTCGCGGTCCCGGGCGACCCCGCCGGCGCGGCCACGACGGCGGCCGTGAGCCGGCGCAACGGCGTGCGCACCGGGACCGCGACCGTGAAGCGACGTGATCTCGTCGAGCGCGAGTCGATCGACGGCACCCTGGGCTACGCCGACGCCCGCACGATCTCGAGCCCGCGCCAGGGGACGCTGACCGGCGTACGGGACGCGGGGACGGTCGTCGAGCGCGGCCAGTCGCTCTTCGAGGTCGACGGCCGCGCGGTGCCGTTGCTCTACGGCGTCGTCCCGATGTACCGGACGCTCTCGACGGGGGTCGACGACGGCTACGACGTCCTGCAACTCGAGGCGAACCTGGTCGCCCTCGGCTTCGCGACGTCGTCGCAGCTGAAGGTCGACGGGCACTTCGACGCCGCGACCGCGGCAGCGGTGAAGCGCTGGCAGAAGACACTCGGCGTCGACGAGACCGGATCCGTCGGCCCGAACGACTTCGTGTTCGAGCCCGGTGCGGTACGGGTCACGTCGGTGCACCCCCAGCTCGGCGCGTCGGTCGGCCCGGGAGCCGCGGTCTACGACGCGACGGGAACCGACCGGGTCGTGACGTTGCGCCTGGATGCCGCGCGGCAGTCGCTCGTGCACGTGGGCGACCCCGAGCAGGTCGAGCTCCCCGACGGGTCGGTCGTCGACGCCGCGGTGTCGAAGGTCGGCGCGGTCGCGACGAAGACCGGGCAGGAGTCGACGCCCAACATCGACGTCGAGCTGAAGCTCGCGGACCCGGCGAAGGCGGGGACCCTCGACTCCGCCCCCGTGACCGTCCGGCTCACGAAGGCGTCGACGAAGAACGCGCGGGTCGTGCCCGTGGCCGCGCTGCTCGCGCTGTCGGAGGGCGGTTACGCCGTCGAGGTCGTCGACGGCGGGCAGCACCGGCTCGTCGGGGTGACGCTCGGGGCGTTCGCCGACGGCTCGGTCGCGGTGCAGGGCCGGCTGCACGCCGGTGACGTCGTGGTGGTGCCGCGGTGAGCGGGGACGGCGCGCGAGCGCCGGCCTCTCGACCCGACGACGTCCTGGAGTTGACCGACGTGGTCAAGGAGTACCCGGGCAACCCGCCCGTCCGCGCGCTCGACGGCGTGTCGCTGCGGGTCCACCGGGGCGAGCTCGTCGCGATCGTCGGGCCGTCCGGCTCGGGCAAGTCGACGCTGCTGAACCTCATCGGCGGGCTCGACCGCGCCTCGTCGGGGTACGTCCACATCGACGGCCGCGACGTCGAGTCGCTGTCCGATCGTGAGCTGTCGGCCGTGCGGGCGCGCAGCATCGGCTTCGTGTTCCAGCAGTTCAACCTGCTCGACGGGTTGAGCGCGCTCGACAACGTCGCGACCGCACTCCTCTACCGTGGGGTCCGGCTCGCCGAGCGGCGCGCCCGCGCGCTCGACGCGCTCGATCGGGTCGGGTTGGCCACCCGTGCGACCCATCGCCCGTCGCGGCTGTCGGGCGGCGAGCAGCAGCGGGTCGCGATCGCCCGGGCCGTCGTCGGCGACCCGGCGATCGTCCTCGCCGACGAGCCGACCGGCAACCTCGACACCCGCACGGGCACCGAGATCTTCGACCTCCTGCGCGACCTGAACCGGACGGGTACGACGGTCATCGTGATCACCCACGACCTCGCGCTCGCGAGCTCGTTCCCGCGGTGCATCTCGATCCGCGACGGCCGGCTCGAGGCCGGCGGCGCGTGGCGGGCGCCGGTGCCCGACGCGGAGGTGATCGCGTGAGCCGGGTGCAGAACGGGCGCCGCGTGGGTGAGCACCACCTGCGCCCGCTCGACGTGGCGGCGGTGGGCGTGACCGGCCTGCGCGTCCGCCGGGGCCGGGCGGTCCTGACCGCGCTCGGGATCGCGATCGGCATCGCGGCGATGGTCGCGGTGCTCGGCATCTCCGCGTCGAGCCGGGCCGACCTGCTCGACCGCCTCGACCGGCTCGGAACCAACCTGCTCGAGGTCTCCCCCGGCCAATCGGTGCTGGGGCAGAGCTCGAAGCTGCCGTCGGCGGCGCCCCGGATGATCCGCCGTCTGGCCCCGGTGCTGGACGCGGCAGCCGTCGCCGACGTCGACACGACCGTCCGCCGGACCGACAAGATCCCCGCCTACGAGACGAACGGCATCGGAGTGGAGGCGGCCGAACCGAGCCTGCTCGACTCGCTCGCCGCGCACCTGCGTACCGGCACCTTCCTCAACCGGGCGACGGCGCGCTACCCCGCCGTCGTGCTGGGAGCGAAGACGGCCGAACTCCTCGGCATCGACTCCCTCGACGGCTCGCCGCAGGTCCTGATCGGGAACGACTGGTTCACCGTGGTCGGCATCCTCGCGCCCGTCCCGCTGGTCCCGTCGCTCGACCGCACCGCGATCGTGGGGTTCCCGGTCGCGAAGCAGCTGTTCGGCATCGACGGGTCGGCGTCGACGGTCTACGTGCGCACCGACCCCGACCACGTCGACGCGGTGCGCGCCGTCCTCCCCGCGACGGCCAACCCCGAGAACGCGAACGAGGTCGAGGTGACGCGCCCGTCGGACGTGCTCGCCGCCCGCGCCGCCACCGACGACGCGCTCACCGCGCTCCTGCTCGGCCTCGGCGGCGTCGCGCTCCTCGTCGGCGGCATCGGCATCGCGAACGTGATGGTCATCTCGGTGCTCGAGCGGCGAACGGAGATCGGCGTGCGTCGCGCGCTCGGCGCGACGCGCGGTCACATCCGCACGCAGTTCGTCGTCGAGGCGACGCTGCTGGCGGCGATCGGCGGGATCGCCGGCGTGCTCCTCGGGGCCGCGGTGACCGGCGGGTACGCGGCGAGCCGCGGGTGGACCCTCGCGGTGCCGATCGTCGCGCTCGCGGGCGGCGCCGCGGCCGCGCTCGTCATCGGCGCCCTCGCCGGCATCTACCCCGCCACCCGCGCCGCCCGTCTCGCGCCCGCCGAAGCCGTCCGCCCCGCGTGACCCCTCGCGTTCTTGGCACGCTGGACGTCGCTATTCGGCGTTCAACGTGCCAAGAACTCCGAGGGGGCGCCCTACCAGTAGTTGATGCGGGTGGCGCGCTCGGCGACGACGTCGAGGTCGTCGGTCCAGGCGCCCGACGACAGGTACTTCCAGCCGGCGTCGGGGAGGAGCGTGACGACCGTGCCGGTGTCGAGCTGGGCCGCCGCCTTCACCGCCCCCGCGACGGCCGCACCGGACGAGATGCCGGCGAACACGCCGCACTCGTCGAGCAGCCGCCGGACCCACTCGATCGACTCGCGCGGGCGCACGATCAACTTCCGGTCGAGCACGCCGGGGTCGAAGATGGGCGGCACGAAGCCGTCCTCGAGCGAGCGCAGGCCCTGCACGAGCTCGCCCGACGGTGGTTCGACCGCGACGACCTGAACCGACGGCTTGCGCTCCTTCAGGTAGCGGCCGACGCCCATGAGCGTGCCGCTGGTGCCGAGACCCGCGACGAACACGTCGACCTCGGGACAGTCGCGCAGGATCTCCGGACCGGTGCCCTCGTAGTGCGCGAGCGGGTTGGCGGGATTGCCGTACTGGAACAGCATGCGCAAGGCCGGGTCGTCGGCCGCGAGCTTCTCCGCCAGGCGGATGGCCCCGTTGCTGCCCTCCTCGCCCGGCGACGACACGATCTCGGCGCCGAAGATCTCGAGGAGCTGGCGGCGTTCGGGTGAGACGTTGTCGGGCATCACGACGCGCAGCCGGTAGCCGCGGAGCTTGGCCACCAGCGCGAGCCCGATGCCGGTGTTCCCCGACGACGGCTCGAGGATCGTGTCACCCGGCTGCAACGACCCGTCGCGTTCGGCGAGCTCGACCATCTTCAGCGCGATGCGGTCCTTGGACGACCCGCCCGGGTTCTGCCCCTCGAGCTTGGCCAGGATGTGGACGCCGGGCCGGGGCGCCAGCGCGTCGATCGAGACGAGCGGCGTGTCGCCGATCAGCCCCAGGACGGAGTCGAATCGGGCCACGGCAGCGGGCCGCGAGCCGCCCGGCGGGCGGTCAGCCCCCCGCGACCGCGGGGAGGATCGAGATCACGTCGCCGTCGGCGACCTTGGTGTCGAGCGCGTCGAGGTACCGGATGTCGTCGTCGTTGCGGTAGACGTTCACGAACTTGTGCAACGACCCGTCCTCGCCGATCAGGTTGTCGGCCAGGCCGGGGTAGCGGCCGATGAGCTGGCGGAACACGTCGCCGACGGTCTCCCCCTCCGCCGACACCGACGACGACCCGTCGGCGACCGGGCGCAGCAGCGTTGGGAGACGAACCTCGACGGCCATGGCCACCACCTTACCGTCCATGCCCCGGTGAAACCCGACCCGCACGCTCAAGATTCCCGGATCGCGGGTCTACAGCCCTTCTACCCGGACCGGGAGCTCCAGGATCTCGTCGCCCACGATCCGGTACGCCCGCACCGCCGGCTCCGCCCGCTTGAGGCTGACGATCACGAACACGAAGTTCGGACCGAGCGCCCGGGCCTTGGCGACGTCGGTGGCCGACGGGTAGGCCTCGGTATGGGTGTGCGAGTGCCAGCCACCGACGATGTCGAGGTCGCGGCTGCGGGCGTCGCGGTCGGCGCGGAGGTAGTCGCCGGTGTCGATCGTGTAGGTCCGCGCCGAGGCGTCCGCGTTGCGGCACGGGTACACCTCGCCGACGACGCCCGTCGGGAGGAGGTCGTCGCCGACCGGCCCGGCGAAGAGTCCGCACGCCTCGTCGGGCAGGCCGTCGTAGCAGTGCGCGACGACGCGCCGGTACTGCGCGAGGTCGAGAACGAGCGTCGGATCCGCGAACGGCAAGTCAGGCCGCGCCCGCGCCCTGGATCGCCCGCCAGACGCGCTCGGCCGTCAGCGGCATGTCGATGTGGCGGATGCCCAGGTGCGAGACCGCGTCGATCACGGCGTTCTGGACGGCCGGCCCCGAGCCGATGGTGCCCGACTCGCCGATGCCCTTGGCGCCGAGCGGGTTGCGCGGGCTCGGCGTCTGGGTGTTCGACGCGTCGAAGCTCGGGAACTCGGCCGCGCTCGGCATCGCGTAGTCCATGAGGTTCGCGGTGAGCGGGTTGCCGTCCTCGTCGTACACGACGCCCTCGTACAGCGCCTGCGCGGCGCCCTGGGCGATGCCACCGTGCTGCTGGCCGGCAACGAGGAGCGGGTTGAGCACGCGGCCGCAATCGTCGACGGCGACGTGTCGCAGCAGCGTCACGCGCCCCGTCTCGCGGTCGACCTCGACGACCGCGATGTGCGCCCCGAACGGGTACGTCGCGTCACCCTGGTTGAAGTCGAGCTCGGCCGCGAGATGACCCTCCCAGTCCTTCGGCCGGCGCGCCGGGTCCTGGGCCGCGAGCGCGAGGTCGGCCCAGCTCAGCGCGGTGGCGGGAACGCCCGCCACACCGACCTTGCCGCCCTCGTGCAGGACGATGTCGTCGGAATTCGCCTCGAGGAGGTGACCGGCCAGCCGCTTCGCCTTCTCGAGCACCTCCTCGCTCGCGGTCCAGAGCGCGCTCCCGGCGGTCTGCACCGAACGCGATCCCATCGTTCCGGTGCCGCGCGGCACCGCGGCCGTGTCCGACTGCACGAGCCGCACGTCCTCGATCGGGACGCCCAGCAGTTCCGACACGATCATGGCGAACGTCGTCTCGTGCCCCTGCCCGTGCGCGGACGTCCCGACGGTCGCCGTGACCGTCCCGTCGGCGTTGACCTCGACGGATCCGTACTCGGAGAACAGTCCACCGGCGGTCACCTCGACGTACGTGCAGACGCCGATGCCGAGCATCTTGGTGTCGCCGCGCTCGCGCCGCGCCTTCTGCTCGGCCCGTAGCTCGTCGTAGCCGACGAC
>Ga0070741_10012680_pt1 | contig 15152 bp, 11 predicted proteins | sample Coa_R1_4_FD_66440 | JGI IMG/M metagenome (GOLD analysis project Ga0070741, IMG submission 66440) | Surface soil microbial communities from Centralia Pennsylvania, which are recovering from an underground coalmine fire - Coalmine... | ecosystem: Environmental > Terrestrial > Soil > Unclassified ... | reverse complement strand
CCTTACTTAATTACCATTCTTCTAAGCCATTGAGAAACATCGATAACTACCTGAAGTAGTGCTTGACCCGCCTGCGGCTCCCCCGTTAGATAGCGCCGGTTCCGCGCGGCTTTGCCGCGCGCGTCTTTATCAGGGACTGATCATGAAGACCTATTCGGCCAAGGCGGCCGACATTGAAAAAAAGTGGGTGACCATCGACGCAACGGGCCTCGTTGTCGGGCGCCTGGCATCGATCGTCGCCATGCGCCTGCGCGGCAAGCACAAGGCGACTTACACGCCGCATGTCGATGACGGAGACAACGTCATTGTCATCAACGCTGCCAAGGCGGTGCTTACGGGCCGCAAGCGCGAGAAGAAGGTCTATCACCATCACACCGGTTACATCGGCGGGATCAAGGACCGGTCGGCCAAGGCGATCCTGGAAGGTCGTTTCCCCGAGCGTATCGTCGAGAAGGCCGTCGAGCGGATGCTGCCACGCGGGCCGCTCGGGCGTGTTCAGCTCAAGAATCTCCGCGTCTATCCCGGGCCCGAGCATCCACACGAGGCGCAGAAGCCGGAAAAGCTCGATGTCGCTGCGATGAATCGCAAGAATGTAAGGAGTGCCTGACCGTGGCCGAAACCGTGCAATCGTTGGAAGGACTAGCGACGCTCAAGCCGGCCGCGCCAGAGGCGCCGAAGTACGAGAAGAAGGTCGACGCACAGGGCCGTGCTTACGCCACCGGAAAGCGCAAGAACGCGGTGGCCCGCGTGTGGATCAAGCCGGGATCGGGCAAAATTCTCATCAACACGAAATCGATCGAGGTCTTCTTTGCGCGTCCGGTGTTGCGCATGCTCATTCAACAGCCGCTGATCGCGACCAACCGCAACGGACAATACGACGTGACCTGCACCGTATCGGGCGGCGGTCTTTCGGGTCAGGCGGGCGCGGTCCGTCACGGACTTGCCAAGGCGCTGACTTATTTCGAACCGGATCTGCGCGGGCCCCTCAAGCGCGGTGGATTCCTGACACGCGACTCCCGCGTGGTTGAGCGAAAAAAGTACGGCCGCGCCAAGGCCCGGCGTTCGTTCCAGTTCTCGAAGCGCTAACGGGTCACCCCTCCGAATTTCCCGTAAAAGGCGCGCCAAAAGCGCGCCTTTTCGTTTGCCCTTTCCGATCGTTCAAATTGTACGGGTTTCGTTTGCACGGCATTAATCGCAGAAATGCGCAGGCCGCCGCGCGGCACGCTTTCAGTTTGATTAGAATTCGCTGCAGAGTTTCATCGAAGCACCACGAAAACCACAAGAATTCCCCCACAAAAACGTGGTTATTTTACCGTCCGGATTTGACGGAGCGTGCACCCAAAAGGTGGGAGTCCAGATGTTGCTCGCAGGCGGCCTGCAGTCCCTGTCGCTGGATCTGCCGACGCTGTCGTTGGTGGCAGTCTGCATTGCCGGATTGCTCGGCCTTTTTCTAATTATTGATTGGCTGCAGCAGCGCAACGTCCGCGCGCTGGCGTGGTGGGGTTCTGCCTACCTGATCGGCGCGTCCGCGATGGCGCTCGGGACAATGCCGGGACCGTTCATCAAGCTGCCGGCGGCGGTGCCGGGCGCGCTGACGTTCCTCGCCTGCGGCATGGTGTGGAACGGCGTGCGGCTGTTCCAGGGCCGGCGCGTGCTGCCTTTTGCGACCTTCATCGGCGCCGCGCTGTGGCTCGGGCTTGCACAGATCCCCGGGATGCTGGACAGCGGCAGCGGCGAAATCATCGGTGCGCTGATCGTTCCCGTCTATACCTTCTTCATCGCCATGGAGTTGTGGCGCGAAAGGCGCCGGACGCGATATTCGCGCGTCGCCGCGGTCGTCGTGCCGTGCCTGCATGCGGGCATCTTCCTGGTGCCGCTGGCGATGCGCGCGATCCTGCCCGAAGGGCACAACGGCGCATGGCTGACGGTGTTCACGCTCGAGACAATTCTCTACGCGGTAGGTACGGCATTCATCGTGATGCTGATGGTGAAGGACCATCACGTACACATTTACCGCACGGCCGCTTCGACCGACCATCTGACGGGCGTGCTCAATCGTCGCGCATTCTTCGAAAATGCCGCGACGCTCTGCAAGCGGCAGGCGAAGCGAGGCGAGCCGATTGCGGTACTGATGTTCGATCTCGATCATTTCAAGTCGATCAATGATCGTTTTGGCCATTCGGTTGGCGACGAGGTGCTGCGGCTTTTCGCGCGCGTGGTGCGTGCGAGCACGCGCGTCAATGACATCATCGGCAGGTTCGGGGGCGAGGAGTTCATTGCCATCGTCCCCGGCGGCCTCGATGTTGCCGGCAAGATCGCCGAACGCGTCCGCACCGCTTTTGAAAGTGCCGGCGCCGCGGTCGAGAACCACCCGATCGGGGCCACGGTCAGCATCGGCGCGGCGGCTTCGCACGACCCGACGATATCGATCGACGCTTTGATCGCTCGTGCCGACGCCGCTCTCTATCGTGCCAAGCACGACGGGCGTAACCGCGTGGTCGCGACCGAAACCGAGATCGCATCCGAACGGGCACGACTCATCGCGGCAGCCCGCCGGACGTCGCCGCTCGGGACTGCGGCCCTCGCACGCATTCCGCAGCGCAACAGGCAGGTCCGTTCGGCCTGATCGACGGGGCCACAAGCGTTACCGGGCGCCGAAACGTCTCGTTTACCGGGCCGGGCGTACCATGCCGGCATGTGGGGAACAGCGAGTCCCGGTCGGGCGGGGACCGTCGCGCTCGAGCTTGAGGCCTGCGCCGAACGTGCCGGCGCGGCGCTTGCCTGCGCTTATTCCAACTCGGCAGAATTCGATGCGGCGCTCATCGCCGCGCGGCGCGCCGCCGGTGTTTACGGACCGCGCCGCCACCGCCGGCAGCTGCTTGCGACGGCAGCGGGGCTTGCCGCCGGTATCGCCGTTATTGCCTTTCTGATCGCCTGATCCATGCCGATAAAAATCGGGCGCCCGGTCGGGGCGCCCGAAGTCGCATCGCTGTCGCGATGATTGGGTGGAATGCTTACGCGGAGTAGTACATCTCGAACTCGACCGGATGCGGGGTGTGCTCGAACCGGATCACTTCCGTCATCTTGAGCTCGATGTAGGAGTCGATGAAATCGTCGTCGAACACCCCGCCGGCCTTGAGGAATGCGCGGTCCTTGTCGAGGTGCCCGAGCGCCTCGCGCAGACTGCCGCAGACCGTCGGGATCTGCTTGAGCTCGGCCGGCGGCAGGTCATAGAGGTCCTTGTCGACGGCGGAGCCCGGATCGAGCTTGTTCTTGATTCCGTCAAGGCCGGCCATCGTCATTGCCGCGAACGCGAGGTAGGGATTTGCCAGCGGATCGGGGAAACGAACCTCGACACGCTTGGCCTTCGGATTGGAGGTGTACGGGATACGGCACGACGCCGACCGGTTGCGCTGCGAGTAGGCGAGCAGCACCGGCGCCTCGAAGCCCGGGACCAGACGCTTGTAGGAATTGGTGGTCGGGTTGGTGAACGCGTTGATCGCACGCGCGTGCTTGAGTATGCCGGCGATGTACGACAGGCACATTTCCGAAAGGTCGGCGTACTTGTTTCCGGCAAAGGCCGGCTTGCCGCCTTTCCAGATAGACTGGTGGCAATGCATGCCCGAGCCGTTGTCGCCGTAGATCGGCTTCGGCATGAATGTCGCGGTCTTGCCGTAGATCTGGGCGACCTGCTGGATGCAGTATTTGTAGATCATCAACTGATCGGCCATGTGGGTGAGCGGCGCGAACTTCATGCCGAGCTCATGTTGCGCCGAGCCGACCTCGTGGTGATGCTTCTCGACCTTGACGCCCATCTTGGCCATGGCCGCCAGCATTTCGCTGCGCATGTCCTGCGCGGTGTCCTGCGGCGGTACCGGGAAGTAGCCTTTCTTGGTACCGATATGGTGGCCGAGATTGCCGCCTTCATATTCGGTGTCGGAATTGGTCGGAAACTCGATCGAGTCGAGCTTGAAACCGGTGTTGTAAGGTTCCGCCGCGTATTTCACGTCGTCGAAGACGAAGAATTCGGCTTCCGGACCAAAATAAATTGTATCTCCGACGCCTTGCGCCTTCACCATGCCTTCCGCTTTCTTGGCGATGCTGCGCGGGTCGCGGTTGTAAGGCTCGCCCGTGGTCGGTTCGAGCACGTCGCAGACGAGCGACAGTGTGGTTTCAGCAAAGAACGGATCAATGCAGGCTGACGCGGGGTCCGGCATCAGATTCATGTCCGATTCATGGATCGCTTTCCAACCGGCGATCGAGGAACCGTCGAACATCTGACCTTCAGCGAAGGTCTCTTCTTCGATGATGCCGATATCGAAGGTGACGTGCTGCCACTTGCCGCGCGGATCGGTGAACCGGAAATCGGCGTATTTCACGTCGTTATCCTTGATCATTTTCATGACATCTTTGGCTGTCGTCATGGAGTGCATTCCCCCTGTGTTTTCATGAAATCGCCGCGAGAACTTTTTGCCCGCGGCCTAGATTGCATCAATTCCGGATTCCCCGGTCCTGATCCGAATGGCTTCTTCGATGTTGGAAACGAATATCTTGCCGTCGCCAATCCGGCCAGTCTGAGCAGCGCGCCGGATCGCATCGATCGCTTTTTCCACCATATCGTCGCCGAGCACGATCTCGATTTTCACCTTGGGGAGAAAATCGACCACGTATTCGGCGCCGCGGTATAGCTCGGTGTGCCCCTTCTGTCGCCCGAAGCCCTTTGCTTCGGTCACGGTTATCCCCTGTAGGCCGACCTCCTGCAGCGCCTCTTTCACCTCATCCAGTTTGAAGGGTTTGATGATGGCTTCGATTTTTTTCATTAGCCTGTCCTTCCCGCGGTTCGCGGACAACGATCCAACGAACCGCGCTACCGGTTTGCAGGTCTCGTGCCAAGCCGGCAGAGGGCGAAATATTGTTTCTCCACAATAGCTTATGAAAATGCGGAGGGCCGCCTGGCCAGCTGCCTAATGTTCAGCGCCTACGAGTTAAGCAAAGTGACTATGATTTAGCCAGCGGCCAAAGATTTATTGCGCCGCAAATAATTAGCCCGGTTTGTCCGTCGCCGGAGCGGCCGGTACTCTTTCGGGCAATGATCGAACTGCTCACGACCGCCGAGATGGCGGAGGCCGACCGCCTGGCAGTTGCCGGCGGGACTCCAAGTATCGACCTGATGGAGAACGCGGGTCGGGCCGTCGCCGACGCCGCGTGCCGGACGTCGCCGACGGGCCGGGTCGTGGTCGTTGCCGGCCCCGGCAACAACGGCGGTGATGGATTCGTCGCCGCACGTTACCTCGCACGACATGGCCGAGAGGCGAAGGTCGTGCTGGTCGGCGATCGCAATCGCGTCAAGGGCGACGCCGCGCTCGCGGCCAAGCGCTGGGACGGCGAGGTCGTCGAAGCTTCGCCGTCGGTGCTTGCGGATGCCGGCCTCATCGTCGATGCGCTCTTCGGCGCCGGCCTTGACCGGGCTGTCGAGGGTGCCGCCGGTGAGATCATCGATGCGATGAACAATGCAGGTCTGCCCATTGTCGCCGTCGACCTGCCGAGCGGCATCAATGGCACGACCGGCGCAGTGATGGGTCATGCAGTCAGGGCGACGCACACGGTCACTTTCTTCCGGCGCAAGCCCGGCCACCTTCTCCTGCCCGGGCGCCTGCACTGCGGGACGGTCGACATCGCCGACATCGGCATCCCGGCACGTGTCCTCGACAGGATCAGGCCCATGACCTTCGCCAACGATCCGGCTTTGTGGCGCGCAGCATTCCCAAGAGCAGAACCACAGGGTCACAAATATTCCCGCGGCCATGCCGTCGTCGTTTCCGGCGGCCCTGCGTCAACCGGGGCGGCGCGGCTGGCGGCGCGCGGCGCACTTCGCGCCGGTGCCGGGCTCGTGACCATAGCAAGTCCGCGGGATGCGCTCGCGATCAACGCGGTGGAGAGCCTTGCGGTGATGGTCAGGCCGGTCGACGGTGCAGCCGAGCTCACGCAGTTTCTCGCCGACAGGCGGCGAAATGCCATCGTCCTCGGGCCCGGCGGCGGCGTCGGCCCGGCGATGCGTGAGCAGGTTCGCGCCGCACTTGAATCCGAAGCGGCGGTTGTCCTCGACGCCGACGCGCTCACCAGCTTCGCGGGCGAAGTCGCCGCCCTGGCCGATTTGATCGGAAAGCGCCCGGGCCGGCCCGTCGTCTTGACGCCGCACGAGGGGGAGTTTGCACGATTATTCAATGCGCTGGAGCGAGATATGCATTCTCTCTCGAAACTTGAGCGGGCGCGCACGGCAGCGAGGCAATCCGGCGCCGTTGTGGTGCTCAAAGGCGCGGATACGGTCGTGGCCATGCCGGACGGCCGGGCAGCAATCGCGGACAACGGCCCCCCTGCGCTGGCGACGGCCGGCTCCGGCGATGTGCTCGCCGGGATCGCCTGCGGTCTTCTCGCGCAGGGCATGGCGTCATTCGAGGCGGCCTGCGCGGCCGTCTGGCTGCATGGGGAAGCCGCAAACGAGTTCGGACCCGGCCTGATCGCCGAGGACCTGCCCGACACCTTGCCGCGCGTCTATCGCAAGCTGTTTGGCACCGCGGACGGCGGCGCCGGCTAGTCCACCTGGAACCATGCCGCCATGCCGGCCTCCTGGTGCTCGAGCATGTGACAATGAATCATCCATTTCCCCGGGTTGTCGGCGACGAAGGCGATCCTGACGGCGCTGTCGGCGTCGACAATGACCGTGTCGAGCCAATAGGGACGCGGGGCATCCCCGCTTTCAAGAACCCGGAAATGGTGCCCGTGCACGTGCATCGCGTGGGGAAACGCGGTGCGGTTCGGAAGGGTCAACACCACGGTGCGCCCGTACGGGACGGTAAAGAGCGGCGGGCCGTCGTGGCCCGTTGAGGCAGTGTTTGCCATCGCCCAGATGCGCTGCTCGGGCGCCAGACCGTGCCCGGAAAATTGTGTGCCGCCCATACCGCCGCCCATACCGCCGCCCATGCCGCCGCCCATGCCGCGGCGTCGCATCATCATCGCCATGCCGCCTCCGTCGAGTGGAACGTCGAGGCGTAACGCGGCCGCGAAATCCATCCGCGCGGGCAACGGATTGTCGGGCAGCGGTGCGGGCTCGGGCAGCGGCGTTGCACGCGAGCGCGTGCCGGCCTTGTAGACGAGCCGGCCGATCTCCAGTTCGCCGCCCCTCAGGTCGTCGACGAACATGGAGGCCTGTGCGCCGGGTTCGAGCGTGGCATCGAGAAACAGGTCGACCCGGCTGCCGGGAGCAAGCCGCAGCGGCGTGGCGGCAATGGCAACCGGCGGGCGCGGCTGCCCGTCCATGGCCATCAGGCGGGGCACGTGATCGGCAATTCGAAACCGGAAGATGCGCGCATTCGCGGCGTTAACGATACGCAGGCGCAGCCGCTCGTTCGCCTTTACGGCAAGGGTGAGCAGGTCCTCGCTGTTGAGCGTGATGTACTGGCCGAGGCGTCCGGCCATCATCGCGTCGTGGAAGTTGCCGAAGCTCGGGTGGACGGCGCCGTCGTTTGTCAGGCGCCAGTCGTCGATCACCAGGACGACGTCGCGATCGACGAGCGGCGGTTCACGCTCCTCGACAATGAGCACGCCGTAGAGTCCGCGCTCGATCTGTTCGGAAGACAGGAAATGCGAGTGGTACCAGAATGTGCCGGCATCCGGCGCAGCGAAGCGGTAGTCGAAGCTCGCGCCGGGCTCGACCGGCATCTGCGTCAGGTGGGGCACGCCGTCCATCGCGTTCGGGAGACGAAGCCCGTGCCAATGTATGACCGTCGGCTGCTGCAGACCATTGAGGAGCCGGACCTGCAGTTCGCCGCCTTGCCTGACCCGGAGGAGCGGGCCGGGGACGATCCCGTCGTAGCCCCAGATTGCGGTGGGCGCCTCGCGGTTTCCGCGCAGGCGGATCTCCCCCGGCCGCGCGTGAAGAACCCGCATGTCCTCGGGCTCCTTGGCCACGCCGGCGCTTTTCATCGCCGGTATCGTGACAAGGCTGGCGCCGAACCCGGCAAGCCACTGGCGTCGCGTCAGCCACATTTGGGACGTGGGCTGCCGCTTCGCCCGCCAGGGTGCTCGCGAGGCCTCTGTCATTCCTGATCCCGCCGATACCCAATCTTGCGCCGCCGGCGTCATATTGAGAATGATCAAAAAGTGCCTATTTGACGCACGCTGGCGGGATTTTCACCGTGATTGGCGTGCGGCGCCCGGTCGGTGCGCGAAAGCCTTGCCTTTGCCGGCATTGGCGCGTTAAGCCCCTGCCGGATTGCGGCACCAGGATTATCCTGAACCGCCCCTTGCGGGCGTGGCGGAATTGGTAGACGCGCGGGATTTAGGTTCCCGTGACGAAAGTCGTGGGGGTTCAAATCCCTCCGCCCGCACCATGCCAAGGGTTTAAAATGCGGGGCGACCACCCGTTTCCGGTTCTTGATGACGTTGGCGCCGGGTCAGGCGGACGTCTTGCGAGCGTAAAACTAAAACAACGAGTAGTGAGCAATGCAGGTCACCGAAACACTGTCGGAAGGTCTCAAGCGCGAATACAAAGTCGTCGTGCCGGCCTCCGAACTCGACGCCAAGGTCAACCAGCGTCTTGACGATCTGAAGGCGCGGGTGCGGATCAACGGCTTCCGGCCGGGCAAGGTGCCCGTTGCCCATCTCAAGCGGATGTACGGCCGCTCGGCGATGGCCGAGGTCATCGAAGCCACCGTCCGCGACGCCAACAACCAGATCGTGAGCGAGCATGGCTTCAAGCTTGCAGCCGAACCGAAGGTGACGCTGCCGACCGAAGAAGGCGCGATCGAGCAGCTGATCGAAGGCAAGAGCGATCTCAACTATACGATGGCGCTCGAGATCGTGCCGCCGATCACGCTCGGGGATTTCAAGACGATCAAGCTCACCAGGCTGGCTGCCGATGTCGCCGACTCCGAAATCGACGACGGCATCAAAAGCATCGCCGATCAGAACCGGCCGTATACGCCGCGGCCGCAGGGTGAAAAGGCGGCAAAGGACGACCGAGTCACGATCTCGTTTGCCGGCACGATCGACGGCAAGCCGTTCGAGGGTGGTTCGGGCGACGACGCTGTCGTCCTGATCGGGTCGAATACCTTCATTCCGGGCTTCGAGGATCAACTGACCGGGATCACGACCGGCGAAACGCGGACGCTGAAGGTGACGTTTCCCGCGCACTACCCGAAAGAGGATCTCGCCGGCAAGGACGCCGAATTCGTGGTGACGGCGAAATCGATCGAGGTGCCCGGCGAGGTGACCATAGACGACACATTCGCCAAGTCGCTTGGCATGGAATCGCTGGCCAAGCTGCGTGACGCGGTGAAAGACCGCATTACGCGCGAGCATGCGGCGATGTCGCGTCAGAAGATCAAGCGTGCGCTTCTCGATGAACTCGACAAGATGCACAAGTTCGATCCGCCCCCGACGCTGGTCGAGGAGGAGTTCGACCGCGTATGGAAGTCCGTGCTGCAGGAACTCGAGAACGAGCGGAAAACGTTTGCCGACGAGAACACGACCGAGGACAAGGCCAAGGCGGAATACCGCGCGATCGCCGAGCGCCGCGTGCGCCTCGGCCTGGTGCTCGCCGAGATCGGCGAGAAGAACAGCATTACGGTCACAGACGACGAACTCAGCCGCGCGGTGATGGATCGGGCGCGGCAGTTCCCCGGCCAGGAGCAACGGGTCTGGGAGTATTACCGGCAGAATCCGCAGGCGGTGGCCGCGCTGCGTGCGCCGATCTTCGAGGAGAAGGTGGTCGACTTCCTGCTCGAGCTCGCCAGCGTGAAGGAAAGCAAGGTTTCGCGCGAGGAGCTCTACAAGGACGACGAATCGGCGACCTGACAAGCGGCGTCTTGCGGTGCCGCCTGTGGGAAAATAGATCACCCGAGGTGCCACCGGGGCTAAGCTGGCCGCACGTGATTCGCGTCAAGGAGACGAAATGAGAGATCCCGTCGATACCTACATGAATTATCTGGTGCCCATGGTGGTCGAGCAGACCAACCGTGGCGAACGGGCCTACGACATCTACTCACGGCTCCTGAAGGAGAGGATCATCTTCATCACCGGGCCGATCGAGGACGGCATGTCGACGCTCGTGGTCGCTCAGCTCCTGTTTCTCGAGGCGGAAAACCCGAAGAAAGAGATCTCGATGTACATCAACTCGCCGGGCGGGGTCGTGACATCGGGCATGGCGATCTATGACACGATGCAGTTCGTGCGTCCCCCGGTCTCCACGCTCTGCGTGGGACAGGCGGCGTCCATGGGGTCGCTGCTGCTGGCCGCCGGCGCAAAGGACCAGCGCTTCGCGCTCCCCAACGCGCGGATCATGGTTCACCAGCCGTCAGGCGGCTTCCAGGGGCAGGCCACGGACATCATGCTGCACGCCCAGGAAATCCTGAACCTGAAAAAGCGGCTGAACGAGATTTACGTCAAGCATACCGGCCAGTCGCTGAAGAAGATCGAAGACGCGCTTGAACGTGACTATTTTCTGACGGCCGAGGCTGCCAAGGACTTCGGGCTGGTCGACAAGGTCATCGACAAGCGCCCCGAGGAGCTCACACCCAAGCCTGCCTGACGGGTTCTCCGGGCAGGTTCCACGCCACTTCGGCCGCAGGCCGCGTGCCTCGAAGGTGCCGCTTTTGCAGCCGTAACTGCGAGGTTATCATTAACAGAATCTTGATTATCAGGTCGTTAGCATGCTTCGCTTATGGTGTAGAGGAGAATAGGGAACGCGGGCCTTCCCAATACCAGGGCCGCTGTGCTGGAGTTCCGGCGCGATACTTGCTTGGTTTCGTGTCGGCGGTTAAGCGAAGCGTCGCCGCCTTCGGGAAGTACGCAAGCGTGTGACGGAGAATGGAATGAGCAAAGTCGGCGGCAGCGATTCCAAGAACACCCTCTACTGCTCGTTCTGCGGCAAGAGCCAGCACGAAGTGCGCAAGCTCATCGCCGGGCCGACTGTTTTCATCTGCGACGAGTGCGTCGAGCTGTGCATGGACATCATCCGCGAGGAGAACAAATCCTCGCTGGTGAAATCGCGCGACGGCATTCCGACGCCGAAGGAGATCCGCAAGGTCCTCGACGACTACGTCATCGGCCAGGACCATGCCAAGAAGGTTCTCTCGGTTGCGGTTCACAACCACTACAAGCGTCTCAATCACCAGGCCAAGCACAACGACGTCGAGCTCGCGAAGTCGAACATCCTGCTCATCGGGCCGACCGGCTCCGGCAAGACGCTGCTCGCGCAGACGCTCGCGCGCATCCTCGACGTGCCGTTCACGATGGCCGACGCAACCACGCTCACCGAAGCCGGCTACGTCGGCGAGGACGTCGAGAACATCATTCTCAAGCTGCTGCAGGCCGCGGACTACAACGTCGAGCGTGCGCAGCGCGGCATTGTCTATATCGACGAGATCGACAAGATCTCGCGCAAGTCGGACAATCCGTCGATCACGCGCGACGTGTCGGGTGAGGGCGTCCAGCAGGCGCTGCTCAAGATCATGGAGGGCACGATCGCCTCCGTGCCGCCGCAGGGCGGCCGCAAGCATCCGCAGCAGGAGTTTCTGCAGGTCGATACGACCAACATTCTGTTCGTCTGCGGCGGCGCCTTTGCCGGCCTCGAGAAGATCATTTCGGCGCGCGGCCGGTCGACTTCGATCGGCTTCGGCGCCAAGGTGCTCGCGCCCGAGGATCGCAAACAGGGCGAGATCTTCCGCGAGGTCGAACCCGAGGACCTCCTCAAGTACGGCCTCATTCCCGAGTTCGTCGGCCGTCTGCCGGTGGTCGCGACCCTCGAGGACCTGGACGAGGCCTCGCTCAAGAAGATTCTCGTCGAGCCGAAGAACGCGCTTGTGAAGCAGTACCAGCGCCTGTTCGAGATGGAGTCGATCGACCTGACCCTGGCCGAGGAGGCCTTGGGCGCGATCGCCCGCAAGGCGATCGACCGCAAGACCGGTGCCCGCGGCCTGCGCTCCATCATGGAGGGCATCCTCCTCGACACGATGTTCGATCTGCCGAGCCTTGAGGGGGTCGAAGAGGTCGTCATCTCCAAGGAGGTGGTCGAGGGAACCGCCCGGCCGCTCTATATCTACGCCGACCGGAGCGACCGCACCGCGGAAACAGGCAGCGCCAGCGCCTGATCCCGGCTTGGGACACACCCGAAATATTTCGGAAAAGGCTGCCGATTCGGACGTTTTGCGGGGTTGTTACCTGGGCGGGACTCGCTTTAACTTGAAAAAGCGAGCCTTCTTGCGGACCCTTTTGGTCCGCCATACGTATAGCGTATCAACTGAACCGGCACACGAAAGGTCGTATCTTACTATCGGCTTGGCGAGGATTTCGGAGGCTCTCACCCGATGAGGGCCGAGCATGTGGGTACTGCGCCTCCTCGCCTGGCTACCGGCACTGCCGCCCGAGGCCGCCTGAGCGGGTCGAACGGCAGGGGCACAACAAAAAGGACCTATGCAAATGACCAATAAGCCACGACCCCAGCTGCAACCCGGCGAAACCCGGGCCTATCCGGTTTTGCCGCTGCGCGACATCGTGGTGTTCCCGCACATGATCGTCCCGCTCTTTGTCGGCCGAGAGAAGTCGATAAAGGCGCTGGAAGAAGTGATGCGTTCTGACACCTTCATCCTGCTTGCCACGCAGAAGAACGCCTCCGACGACGACCCGGCGACCAACGCAATCTTCGAGGTCGGCACGCTTGCGAGCGTGCTGCAGCTGCTCAAGCTGCCCGACGGCACCGTGAAAGTGCTGGTCGAAGGCGCGACGCGCGCGAAGGTACTCAAATACACCGACCGGAACGACTACTACGAGGCCGACGCCAGCCCGATCGCGGACGACATGGGCGACCGCGTCGAGGCGGAAGCGATGGCGCGTTCGGTCGTCACCGAATTCGAAAATTACGTGAAGCTGAACAAGAAAGTGTCGCCGGAAGTGGTCGGCGTGATCCAGCAGATCGAGGATTATGCCAAGCTCGCCGACACCGTCGCCTCGCATCTCGCGGTCAAGATTCCCGACAAGCAGGACATTCTCGAGACGCCGTTGGTCACCCAGCGCCTGGAAAAAGTGCTCGGGCTGATGGAGAGCGAGATCTCCGTGCTGCAGGTCGAGAAGCGCATCCGCACCCGCGTCAAGCGGCAGATGGAGAAGACCCAGCGCGAGTACTACCTCAACGAGCAGATGAAGGCGATCCAGAAGGAGCTCGGGGACGAGGAAGGCCGCGACGAGCTGCAGGAACTGGAAGACAAGATCAAGAAGACCAAGCTCTCCAAGGAAGCGCGAGAGAAGGCCACGCACGAGCTCAAGAAGCTCCGCCAGATGTCCCCGATGTCGGCGGAAGCAACCGTCGTGCGCAACTATCTTGACTGGCTGCTCTCGATTCCGTGGAACAAGAAGACCAAGGTCAAGAAGGATCTCAACCTCGCGGAGCAGATTCTCGACGCCGATCACTATGGCCTGGAGAAGGTCAAGGAGCGCATCGTCGAATACCTCGCCGTGCAGCAGCGCGCCAACAAGCTGACCGGGCCGATCCTCTGCCTCGTCGGGCCTCCCGGCGTCGGCAAGACCTCGCTCGGCAAATCGATCGCGAAGGCGACCGGGCGCGAGTTCGTGCGCGTGTCGCTCGGCGGCGTGCGTGACGAGGCCGAGATCCGCGGCCACCGGCGCACCTATATCGGCTCGATGCCGGGCAAGATCATCCAGTCGATGCGGAAGGCGAAGACGTCAAATCCGCTGTTCCTGCTCGACGAGGTCGACAAGATGGGTGCCGATTTCCGCGGCGATCCGTCGTCGGCCCTGCTGGAGGTGCTCGACCCCGAGCAGAACCACACGTTCAACGACCATTACCTGGAGGTCGACTATGACCTCTCCAGCGTGATGTTCATCACCACGGCGAATACGCTCAACATTCCGCCGCCGCTGATGGACCGCATGGAGATCATCCGCATCGCCGGCTACACCGAGGACGAGAAAGTCGAGATCGCGCGCAAGCATCTGATCCCGCACGCGATCGTCAAGCACGGCCTCGAAGCCAACGAATGGTCGATCGACGACGAGGCGCTCATCACGCTGATCCGCCGCTACACGCGGGAAGCGGGCGTGCGCAACCTCGAGCGCGAGCTGTCGACGCTGATCCGCAAGGCGGTGAAGGAATTGATGACGTCGAAGAAGAAGTCGATCGCCGTCACCGCGGCGAGCCTCGGCGACTACCTCGGCGTGCCGAAGTACCGCTACGGCGAGATCGAGGAAAAAGATCTCGTCGGGGTCGTCACCGGCCTCGCCTGGACCGATGTGGGCGGCGAACTGCTCACCATCGAAGGCGCGATGATGCCCGGCAAGGGCAAAATGACGGTGACCGGCAACCTGCGCGACGTGATGAAGGAGTCGATCTCGGCTGCTGCATCCTACGTCCGCTCGCGTGCGGTCGCCTTCGGCATCGAGCCGCCGCTGTTCGACAAGCGGGATATCCACGTGCACGTGCCTGAAGGCGCGACCCCGAAGGACGGACCGTCGGCCGGCGTTGCCATGGTCACCGCGATTGTCTCGGTGATGACGGGCATTCCGGTGCGCCGCGACGTCGCCATGACGGGCGAGATCACGCTGCGCGGCCGCGTGCTGCCGATCGGCGGCCTGAAGGAGAAGCTGCTTGCGGCCGCCCGCGGCGGCATGAAGACCGTGCTGATCCCGGAGGAGAACGCCAAGGATCTGGTGGAAATCTCCGACACGATCAAAAAGGGCCTGGAGATCGTTCCGGTGACCCGCATGGACGAAGTGCTCGCCCGCGCATTGGTCCGCGCGCCTGAGCCGATCGAGTGGGATGAGGCGAGCGCCAAGCTCGCCGCCGAGACGGCCGCCTCCGAGCCCGCCGTCGACGAGGACGGATCAGGGCTGACCGCTCACTGAGCGTGGCAGTCACGCGATGAACTGAAAACGGCGCCGCAAGGCGCCGTTTTCACGTTCTGGTGTGCCGGTGCGCGCTGCCGGCCCGCCGCGTTCTCAACACGTGTGCCGCCTGATACCGTGACGGCGGCGAAAGACGGGAAGGGCATCACGCCCTTTGGGGGGAAAGCCATGCGAAAGGTACTTGTTGCAATCGTGCTTGCGGCAATGGCCGGTGCCGCCTCGGCGCAGGCGCAGAC
>Ga0070741_10012679_pt1 | contig 15152 bp, 13 predicted proteins | sample Coa_R1_4_FD_66440 | JGI IMG/M metagenome (GOLD analysis project Ga0070741, IMG submission 66440) | Surface soil microbial communities from Centralia Pennsylvania, which are recovering from an underground coalmine fire - Coalmine... | ecosystem: Environmental > Terrestrial > Soil > Unclassified ... | reverse complement strand
CGCGAATTGCCGGCGTGCCGGGGTCGTATTCCGCCGGCGGCGTCAATCACATTCCATCCAGCACTGGCCGATGAAATTGCAAACGCGATGCGAGGTCAGGCCCCCGCAGGCCCCGTATAGCGGCTTGCGGCCGACGTGCCTTCGAAAGACGTAAACGCGGCGGCACACGCCGCGCGCATCGCGGTATTTGTTGATGCCGCAGCCATCGGCGACGGCAATGACATGATTCCAAGCGGCAAGGGGCGCCACCTCGAGCGCCGCGGCGCGGCCGCCGACGGCGACAAGCACGAGTGCCAAAGTCAGAAGCTTGCCCATGGCTCTCTCTTAGGTCGCGCAGCCGATAGGGTGCGGGCTGCGCCCGTCGTTACGCCAGCGCAACCACGATGTTGGCAACCACGACGGCCAGGGCGAGACTTACGGCGACGACCTTGACGTGTGTGGCGAGGTCGGCGGTGGCAATTGAGTAGTTCACGCTTGCCTCCATTGCGGTCTGCGCAATGCTCCTCGATAGCGCCGCAAGGCACGCCCTGAAATTGCGGAAAACCCCATAGGGACTATTCCGGAAGCCGGCCCCCAAAAGTTTGCCGTCCGTCGAAATTCCCTGTCCGGCCAAGGAATTCGCCGGTCCTTCGCGCCGGCGTCAAATCGGCGAAATTATCGGCCCGGGGAGCGGTCCGCGGCGGCAAGGGGCGCCCGACGGCGGGCTCATTTCTGTTCCTTTCCCTGTCCGCGGCTAATTTGCTAGGAGAGACGGGGCCGTATGCCTTGCGCCTGCGGCCCCCTTTTCGCGACGATGGACCGGACCGTGACGCAAGAAGCGCGAGGACAACCGTGGTGAGTGCCCCGATCCGCGTGCTGCTGGCGAAAGTCGGCCTCGACGGCCACGACCGCGGCGTCAAGGTCGTCGCCCGCGCGCTGCGCGACGCCGGCATGGACGTCATCTATTCCGGGCTGCATCGCACCCCCGACGAGGTCGTCACCGCCGCCATTCAGGAGGACGTCGACGTGCTCGGCGTCAGCCTGTTGTCCGGCGTGCAAATGACCGTGTTCCCGAAGATTTTCGACGAGCTCAGGAAAAAGGGCGGCGACGACATCATCGTCGTCGCCGGCGGCGTGATGCCGCATCAGGACGTGGCCGCGCTCAAGCAAATGGGCGTCAAGGAAGTGATGCTCCAGGATACGCCGCCGCAGGCCATCGTCGAAACCTTGCGGCGTCTGGTCGTCGAGCGCGGCGCCCGATAGCGCCGGCCTGCTCGGCAGAGGATCGCGATCGATGGAATCCTGGTCTTTTCCGCCGTCCTATGACGAGAGCTATGTCCCTGCGCGCGGCAGCCGCTTTTGGTTCAAGGAGCGCGAGACCATGCCTGCGGCCGCGCGCGAAAAGGCGATCCTCGAACGCCTGCAGCAGGTGTGCCGCTACGCCTACGAGCACGCGCCGTTCTACCGGCGCAAATGGGACGAGGCGGGATTTCATCCGGCGCAGCTCAAATCGCTGGAAGATTTCGAGACCAAGGTCCCGGTGATCCAGAAGAAAGACCTGCGCGAGTCGCAGGCTCAGGCGCCGCCTTTCGGCGACTATCTGTGCGTGCCGGCCGGCGAGGTCTTCCACATCCACGGCACCAGCGGCACCACCGGCCGCCCGACCGCCTTCGCCATCGGCCGCGCCGACTGGCGCGCCATCGCCAACGCCCACGCCCGCATCATGTGGGGCATGGGTCTGCGTCCCGGCGACACCATCTGCGTCGCCGCGGTGTTCTCGCTCTACATGGGAAGCTGGGGGGCGCTGGCGGGCGCCGAGCGGCTCGGCGCCAAGTGCTTCCCGTTCGGCGCCGGCGCCGCCGGCATGTCGGCGCGACTCGCGCACTGGCTGAAGATGCTCAAGCCGACGGCGTTCTACGGCACGCCCACCTACGCGCTGCATCTGGCGCAGGTGGCGCGCGAGGAGGGCCTCAACCCGCGCGACTTCGCGCTCAGGATCATGTTCTTTTCCGGCGAGCCCGGCGCCTCCATTCCCGGCGTGCGCGACCGCATCGAGGAGCTCTATGGCGCGCGCGTCATCGACTGCGGCTCGATGGCGGAAATGACGCCGTGGATGAACGTCGCCGGCTCCGCCGAGACCCGCGGCCTGTTGTGCTGGCAGGACGTCGTCTACACCGAAGTCTGCGACCCCAAGCGCTTCAGCCGCGTCGCCTATGGCGCGCGCGGCACGCCGGTCTACACCCATCTCGAGCGCACCTCGCAGCCGATGATCCGCCTGGTGTCCGGCGATCTCACGCTGTGGACCGACGAGCCCAATCCGTGCGGCCGCACCTATCCGCGCCTGCCGCACGGCATTTTCGGCCGCATCGACGACATGTTCACCATCCGCGGCGAGAACGTCTATCCGAGCGAGATCGACGCCGCGCTCAACGAATTGCCGCATTACGGAGGCGAGCACCGCATCGTCATCACGCGCGAAGCCAATATGGACGAGCTCTTGCTGCGCGTGGAGGCGGACGGCGCAACGCTCGCGCAAGGGGCCGAGGCGGTGACGCGCTTCCGCGGCGAGGTCGAGCGCAAGCTGCTCACGGTTCTCGGCCTGCGCACCCTGGTCGAGGTGGTCGAGCCGAATTCCATTCCGCGCACCGACTTCAAGGCGCGCCGGGTCATCGACGACCGGGCGGTGTTTCGCGACATGCAGCAACAGATCGCGGGAGCCGAGCGGTGACGGTATCCGCCGGCATGACGCGCAAATTGTCCTCGCTCGAACTGCTCGAGCGGGTTAAGGCCGGCGAGGTCGCCTCGATCGCGCGGCTGATTTCGCGCGCCGAGGGCGGCAAGCCTGAGGACCGTCCCGCCTTGGCCCAGGTCTACAAGGCCGCCGGGCGCGCCCATGTCGTCGGCGTCACCGGCGTGCCGGGCTCCGGCAAATCGACGCTGGTCGGCAAGCTGGTCGGCAGACTGCGCGCCGGCGGGCGCAAGGTCGGCGTCGTCGCCATCGACCCGTCGAGCCCCTATTCGGGCGGCTCGATCCTCGGCGATCGGGTGCGCATGGGCGAGATGGCGATGGATCCGGGCGTCTATATCCGGTCGATGGCCTCGCACGGCGCCACCGGCGGCATGGCGCGCGCAACGCTCGACGCCGTCGATATTCTCGACGTCGCCGGCTTCGATACCGTGATCGTCGAGACCGTCGGCGTCGGCCAGGACGAGGTCGAAATCGCCCGGGCCTCGCACACCACCGTCGTGGTGTCGGCGCCGGGTTTGGGCGACGAAATCCAGGCGATCAAGGCCGGCATCCTCGAGATCGCCGACATCCACGTGGTGTCGAAATGCGACCGCAGCGATGCCAACCGCACGCTGGTCGACTTGAAACAGATGCTGATGCTCGGACTGACCCACGACAAGCCCGAATGGACCATCCCGGTCATCGGCACCAGCGCCGTGTCCGGCGCCGGCCTTGACGAACTCACGGCAGCCATCACGGAACACCGGGCCATCGCCTTCGGCACCGAGACCGGCCGCCAGCGGCGCTTCGCCATCGCCGAGTTTCGGCTGCGCAAGACCGCGGAAGACCTGCTATTGGCGCGCTTCGGCGCCGGCTTTGCCGCCTTGAGCCGATCCTTGCCGGAACGGCTCGTCGCGCGCGACAGCGACCCTTATGCTCTGGCCAGCGAGCTGATCAAGACCCTGCCTCTGCAGGACGACTTACAGGGAGCGCATCATGAACAAGATGCTCGATCCAAAATCGCTCGATCGCCTCGAAGGTGACGTGGCGAGCTGGGAGGCGCAGGAAGTCGCGGCCTTCCTCAAGAAGCAGGCCGAGCGCAAGGAGCAGTTCTTCACGACCGGCGGCATCCCGGTCAAGCGCACCTACACCGCGGCCGACATCGCCGATACGCCGATCGAGGACATCGGCCTGCCCGGCCGCTATCCGTTCACGCGCGGGCCCTATCCGACGATGTATCGCAGCCGGCTCTGGACCATGCGCCAGATCGCCGGCTTCGGCACCGGCGAGGACACCAACAAGCGCTTCAAGTTCCTGATCGCCCAGGGCCAGACCGGGCTGTCGACCGATTTCGATATGCCGACGCTGATGGGCTACGACTCGGACCATCCCATGAGCGAGGGCGAAGTGGGCCGCGAGGGCGTCGCCGTCGACACGCTCGCCGACATGGAGGCGCTCTACGACGGCATCGATCTCGAGAACATCTCGGTGTCGATGACCATCAACCCGGCGGCCTGGATCCTGCTCGCCATGTACTACGCGCTCGGCAAGAAGCGCGGCTACGACCCGCACAAGCTGTCGGGCACCATCCAGGCCGACATCCTCAAGGAGTACATCGCGCAGAAGGAGTTCATCTATCCGATCGCTCCTTCGGTGCGCATCGTGCGCGACTGCATCACCTTCTGCGCGCAGCACATGAAGCGCTATAATCCCATCAACATCTCCGGCTATCACATCTCCGAAGCCGGGGCTTCGCCTTTGCAGGAAGCCGCCTTCACGCTCGCCAACGGCATCGTTTATGTCGAGGAGGTGCTCAAGACCGGCCTGGACGTCGACGCCTTCGCGCCGCGGCTTGCCTTCTATTTCGTGTCGCAGGGCGATTTCTTCGAGGAGGTGGCCAAATTCCGCGCCGCGCGGCGCTGCTGGGCCAAGATCATGAAGAACCGCTTCGGCGCCAAGAATCCGGAATCGATGCGGCTGCGCTTCCATTGCCAGACCGCGGCGGCGACGCTGACGGCGCCGCAATACCAGATCAACATCGTGCGCACCGCGCTGCAGGCGCTGTCCGCCGTGCTCGGCGGCTGCCAGTCGCTGCACACCAACGGCTACGACGAGGCCTTCGCCATTCCGACCGAGGACGCCATGCGCATGGCGCTGCGCACCCAGCAGATCATCGCCGAGGAGACCAACGTCGCCAACGTCATCGATCCGCTGGGCGGCTCCTATTACGTCGAGGCGCTGACCAACGAGTTCGAGAAGCGCATCTTCGAAGTGCTCGACTATGTCGACGCCAATGGCGGCACGGTCAAGCTGATCGAGGAGGGCTGGTTCCAGAAGCAGATCGCGGATTTCGCCTACGAGACGGCGCTGCGCAAGCAGAGCGGCGAAAAGCCGGTGATCGGCGTCAACAAGTTCACCATGGAGGAAGAGACCCACGAGATCGAGACCCACCCTTACGATCCGAGCACCGCCGAGCGGCAGATCGCGCGCACCCGCCGCGTGCGCGCCGGCCGCGACGAGGCCAAGGTGCAGCGGCTGCTCGATGCGCTGGTCGCCACGGCGAAGGACGAGACCAAGAACGTCATGCCGCTGACCATCGAGCTCGTTGAAAACGGCGCCACCATGGGCGACATCGTCGAGAAGCTCAAAGGTCTGTGGGGCACCTATCGCGAAACGCCGGTGTTCTGAGGTTGTCCTGGCGCGCGCGGCATGCCAAGTCTCGCCGCGCAGATTTGTCACCACGGGTTATCGAATGCCGCTGTTCAGCCTGGGCGCCGAAAAACCGGACATGGCGCCGTCCGATGCGTGCTACGTCGCGGAGACCGCGATGGTCATCGGCCGCGTGCGCATCAAGGCCGGCGTCAGCATCTGGTTCGGCGCGGTGCTGCGCGGCGACAACGAGTGGATCGAGATCGGCGAGCGCACCAACATCCAGGACAATTGCACGCTGCACACCGATCCCGGCTTTCCGCTGGTCGTCGGCGCCGGCTGCACCATCGGCCACAACGCCATCCTTCACGGCTGCAGAATCGGCAACAACACGCTGATCGGCATGGGCGCCATCCTGCTCAACGGCGCGACCGTCGGCGACAATTGCGTGATCGGCGCCGGCGCGCTGGTGCGGGAGAAGATGGTGGTGCCCGACAACAGCGTGCTGGTCGGCATGCCGGCCCGCCGCATTCGCGACGTCGACGAGGCCACCATCGCCTTCAACAAGAAATCCGCCGAGATCTATTTCAACCGCTGGCAGACCTATGTCGCCAAGGTGAGGCGGCTGCCGGACTGACGCCGGCGCCCCCCGACTATGACGCCGGGGTGACGTATGGAACCTCACCCGTCCGGCTTTTCCGCCGTCCGGCTGCGCCGTTACGCCGCGATGGCGCCCCATTCCGCGGCCAAGCTCTTGCGCGCTAGGCTGGCGCGGTTTAATCGGGGCATGGCTGTGAGTCGGGCCGGGGGGCCCGCCGGCCGTGACTACGAGAATTGCAGGGATCATGACGAGCATCGATCGATCGCGCGTGCGCGAGGAGCACAGCGACATAGTCTATCCGTCCGCCATTCCATTCGTGCTGGTCCACCTGGCCTGCTTTGCCGCGATCTGGACCGGCGTGACCTGGCAGTCCGTCATCCTCTGCATCGCGCTCTATTGGGGCCGCATCTTCGCCATCGGCGCCGGCTATCACCGCTACTTCTCGCACCGCGCCTATTCGACCGGCCGCGTCTTCCAGTTCATCCTCGCCTTTGCCTGCCAGAGCACCTTGCAGAAGAGCATTCTGTGGTGGGCGGCCAAGCACCGCCATCATCATCTGCATTCCGACACCGAAGAGGACGTGCATTCGCCGCGCCACACCGGCTTCTGGTACAGCCACATGGGCTGGATCTTCGCGCGCCGCCACGACAGCTTCGACATGGTCAAGGTCGCCGACTTTGCCAGGTATCCGGAGCTGATGTGGCTGCACCGCCACGAGCGCTGGCCGGCCTATGCGCTGGCGGCGGCGTGCTATCTCATCGCCGGCATGCCGGGGCTGGTGGTCGGCTTCTTCTGGAGCACCTGCCTCGTCTTCCACGCCACCTTCTGCATCAACTCGCTGGCGCATGTCAGCGGCACCAGGCGCTACGTCACCGGCGACGACTCGCGCAACAACTGGCTGCTCGCCATCTTCACCATGGGCGAGGGCTGGCACAACAACCACCACGCCTGCCAGAGCAGCGTGCGCCAGGGCTTCCGCTGGTGGGAATACGACCCGACCTTCTATCTCCTGAAGCTCTTGTCGTTCACCGGCCTGGTGTGGGACCTGAAGAGCCCGCCCGTGGCGGTGCTGCGCAACGAGCAGCGGCTCGGCTCGCGCGTCATCGAGCGCGCGGCGCGGCAATTGGCGGCGAGCTTCAATTCCGACCGCATCGCCAGCGCGCTCGCCTCGGCGCTCGAGGCGGCCTCGCTCTCGGCGCTGCAGCAGAAGCTCGCCTCGGCGCAGCACCAGGCGGCCGAAATCCTGGCCAGCGCCCACCTGCCGCATCTGCCGACCCGGACCGAGATCCTGGATCAGGCCCGCACCATGTTCGCCCGCACCCCGAGCGTCGACGACATCGTCGACCGCGCCTATGGCCTGCTGCTCGACGCCGTCGGCCGCCGCCTGCGCGACGTCCCGGTCCGGGCCTGAAACCTCAGCCCTGCTCGCTAGTTACCTCAGGAGCCCACGGCGCCGCCGCGGTGCCCGGATAGGGCTCCCATTGACGGGCGCGCCGTGAGATCATAGGGAACCGGGCCGCCTTTGGGCGCCGCGATTCCGCCAATGATCCCCCCTAGAGCCGGTAGCGAGAGAGTTTGATGGCCATTCCATTTCTGCAGAAGGTCAAGGTCGGTGCCTATGTCGTCCGCCAGCATCTGGCGGGGCGCAAGCGCTACCCGCTGGTGCTGATGCTGGAGCCGTTGTTCCGCTGCAACCTGGCCTGCGCCGGCTGCGGCAAGATCGACTACCCGGACAAGATCCTCAACCAGCGCCTGTCCGTCGAGGAATGCCTCGCGGCGGTCGACGAGTGCGGCGCGCCGGTCGTCTCCATCGCCGGCGGCGAGCCGCTCATCCATAGCGAGATGCCCGAAATCGTCGAGGGCATCGTCGCCCGCAAGAAGTTCGTCTATCTCTGCACCAACGCGCTGCTGATGGAGAAGAAGCTTTCCAGGTTCAAGCCCAGCCCGTACTTCTCCTGGTCGATCCATCTCGACGGCGACCGCGAGATGCACGACCGTTCGGTCTGCGAGGAGGGCGTCTACGACAAGGCGGTGGCCGCCGTCGCCAAGGCCAAGGCCATGGGCTTCCGCATCAGCATGAATTGCACGCTGTTCGACAATGCCGATCCGGAGCGGGTCGCCCGCTTCTTCGACACCGTCAAGGACATCGGCATCGACGGCATTACCGTATCGCCCGGCTATGCCTACGAGCGCGCGCCCGACCAGGAGCATTTCCTCAATCGCACGCGCACCAAGCAGCTGTTCCGCGACATCTTCCGCAGACGCGGCGCGAGCAGCTGGTCGTTCAACCAGTCGAGCCTGTTCCTCGATTTCCTGGCCGGCAATCAGCAGTACCACTGCACGCCCTGGGGCAATCCGACGCGCAACGTGTTCGGCTGGCAGAAGCCCTGCTACCTGCTCGGCGAAGGCTATGTGCGCAGCTTCAAGGAGCTGATGGAAACCACCGACTGGGATTCCTACGGCACCGGCAATTACGAGAAGTGCGCCGACTGCATGGTGCATTGCGGCTACGAGGCGACCGCGGTGATGGATTCGGTCACGCATCCGCTCAAGGCGCTCAGAATCGCGCTGCGCGGCATCGAGACCGAGAAGCCGATGGCGCCGGAGATCGCGCTCGACAAGCAGCGGCCGGCGCAATACGTCTTCGCCAATCACGTCGAGAAGAAGCTCGCCGAGATCGTCGAGAACGACAAGCGCGCCAAGGCCGAGACGCTGCGCGCCAGCGCCTAGAGCCGATCGTCACGTTACAACAATCCGTCATGCCCGGCCTTGTGCCGGGCATCCCGCTTAGGCGGGCAGCGCGCCTTTGCTAAGCGAGATGGCCGGGACAAGCCCGGCCATGACAGAAAAGCTAGAGCCCGACCGTCACGCGGCTCGAATTCGCGGATTTCAAATTGCGATAGCGCGCCAGCGCCCACAGCGGGAAGAATTTCGGATAGCCGTGGTAGCGCAGATAGAACACCCGCGGGAACCCCGTGCCGGTGTAATCGCGCTCGCTCCAGAGCCCGTCGGCCTCCTGCTTGGCCAGCAGGTAATCGACGCCGCGCCGGACCGCCTCGTGCCGGGCGCGCCCCGCCGCCATCAGTCCGAGCAGCGCCCAGGCGGTCTGCGACGGCGTGCTCGGTGCTGGCTCATGGCCGCGGTAATCGAGCCGGTAGCTGTCGCCGTCCTCGCCCCAGCCGCCGTCCGCGTTCTGGATCGAAATCAGCCAGTCGGCGGCGCGCGTGATCTCGGGCGCGTCGTGCGGCAGGCCGGCGGCGTTGAGCGCGCACAGCGCCGACCAGGTGCCGTAGATGTAGTTGATGCCCCAGCGGCCGTACCAGGAACCGTCGGCGCGCTGCGTCTGCCGCAGATTGTCGAGCCCGCGCCGCAGCGCCGTCGAGGTCTCGGCCGTGGCGCCGAGCTGCGCCAGCATCGACACGCAGCGCGCCGTCAGGTCGGGCGAGGGCGGGTCGAGCAGCGCGCCGTGGTCGGCGAAGGGAATGTTGTTGAGGAACTCGTGGGTGTTGTCGGCGTCGAAGGCGCCCCAGCCGCCGTCGCTCGATTGCAGACCCTCGATCCATTCGCGCGCCCGCGCCATTGCCGCATCGTATTTGGCCGCGTCGGGCGCGCCGCCTTCCTTCCGCGCCCGCGCCATGCCGACCACGATCACCGCGGTGTCGTCGAGATCGGGGTAGTGCGGGTTGGCGTATTGGAAGGCCCAGCCGCCCGGCCGCACCTCCGGCCGCTTGAAGCACCAGTCGCCCTTGACGTCGAGCACCTGGAGCGGCTTGAGCCAGTCGAGCCCGCGCCGCGCCGACGCGATATTGCCGGCCTCGCCGGTTTCGATGAGCGCGTGCGCCGCGAGCGCGGTGTCCCAGACCGGTGACACGCAGGGCTGGCAATAGGCCTCGCCGGGCTTGACGACGAGGAGCTTGTCGACCGATTTGCGCGCCACCGCGCGGCGCGGATCGTCCGCCGGCACGCCGAGCGCGGCATACATCATCACCGAATTGGCCATGGCCGGGAAGATGGCGCCGAGGCCGTCCTCGCCGTTGAGCCGCTCGGTGACGAAGGCCACCGCCTTGTCGATGGCGCGTTTGCGCGTGGCGCGCGGCAGCAGCGGCTCGGCGAGCTTGAGCAGCGCGTCGACGGCGCGAAACACCTCGTACCACAGCCGGTTCTGGTGCGGTGCCCTGGCGTGGCGTCTGGTCTCGCCGGGCGGCTTGACGAACAGCTCGTCGATGCGCACGCCGCGTTTGTTGACCGCCCGGGGCTTGAGCGCCTGCAGCACCAAAAGCGGCACCAGCACGGTGCGGCCCCAGTAGGAAATCTTCGACAGATGGAAGAAGAACCAGCGCGGCAGCAGCATGATCTCGACCGGCATCAGCGGCACCGCCGACCACGGCAGGTTGCCGTAGAGGCACAGCAGGAACCGCGTGAAGACGTTGGCCTCGGCAGCGCCGCCATGCGCCAGGATCGCCGCGCGGGCCTTGGCCATGTGCGGCGCGTCGATGGCGTCGCCGATCATCTTCAGCGCGAAATAGGCCTTGACGCTGGCGCTGATGTCGAAGGCGCCGTTGTGGAACAGCGGCCAGCCGCCGCCCTGCTGCTGCCGGCTGCGCAGATAGACGGCGATCTTGCGCTCGAGGTCGAGGTCGGGCTCCTCGCCGAGATAATGCGTGAACAGCACGTATTCGGCCGGGATGGTGGTATCGGCTTCGAGCTCGAACACCCAGTGGCCGTCGGCGCGCTGCGCCGCGCGCAGGGCCGCCGCCGCGGCGTCGATGCGGCGGTCGAGCGTGTCGTCGGTGCGGGTCATATCGGCGGTCTCGGTCATGGTCTTATCGGTCACAGCGGGCTAGGCCGACGCGGCAAGGACCGTTCGCCGGATCAGATCGGTGCTGGCGGTCATGATCGTACGGTGCAGGCCTGCTTGGGTCATCTCCGCAACGCGTTTGGCCGGAAGGAACCTGCTCATCTCCTGGACAAAGGCTTTTGCGGTCGTTTCTTTCGATAATTCGTCGATTCGCTTGCGCGCCTTTTTCTCGACGTCGGCGACGCCATAGTCGCCGAACTTGCGCTGCACGATGGCCCGGTCCGCCCGTGCATGAAGCCGGTTGGTCAGATCCCAGACGTCCCAGATATCCCGGTATTTCAGGGCGTCGCGGGCCGTCAGCGCCACCGCTTTGTCGGCGAGGATTTCGTGTTCGCTTTCGACCGTCAGGATCACATCCTGGATCTGGACCAGGCCCGAAGGGACGCGCGCCACGCGCGGTCCGTTGTCATGGGAGGGCACGTTTGCGAACTCGATTTTGATACGTGACTTCGGCGCACGCGCGGTGCTCGCCAGCGGCACGACGATCTGCCACGCCGCAACCGCGAGGGCCTCGCCGAGGATCGCCATCGGATGGTCGGGCTGTTTGAACAAGATCGCGTCGCCGCCGAAATCGAACTCGCGCTGAAGCGACGTCTTCGCCGTCTCGAGCGCCTTCTTCACGAGGGTCTCGAATTCCGCCTTGTCGAGATAGGCGCCCTGCCGTCCGCAGACGAAATCGAGGTCCTCGCTGTAGCGCTCCCCGCCATAGCAGAGACGCAGCGCGGTCCCGCCCTGAAAGACGACCTGCCTCAGGATGCCGGCGTCCGAAAGCGCCGACAGCAGATGGAGATGAATCGCCTCCTTGACGAGGTTCTGCTCCATCTCGTCGGGCAGGCCGCGCATCGTCATGAATTCCGCGACTGCGCGCTTAAGGCCTAGCGCTCTGCTGCTCATGGCATCTTTCCTCGGCAACCGCGTCGGCGAGCACGGCGTCGTCGATCAACGCAACGTTCCTGCCGACACGGCGCAGGTCACGGGCGGCGCGTTCGATTGTCGCCTCCAGCACGCCGTCGTCGCGCAAGTACACCTCCGAGCCGAGCGCGACATCCCGTTCGGTATGCGTGAATTCGATCGCACCCCACGGCGTGTCGAAGCGGCCGGGGGAGCCGGTCGTCATGCAGGTCAGCGCCGTCGTTACCTGGGAAATGACGCCGGCCTCCGACAGTTTCGACTCCAGGCTCACGTAGCTCAGTTCGCGGGGCCGCAGGAACCGGATGAGGCCGGCGCGCACATCGGCCGGAGCCGATCGCGCGTGCGGGTTGACGTAGACGCCGCGCGCCGCCCGCGTCAGCACGTTTTGATCGACCAGGCGCTTGGCCTTGAGCTTCAGGTAGTTCGGCTCGACATTGTCCAGCAGCGCCGAAAGTGTCGACGGCGTGAACGCCCAGACGCCGTTCCGGTCTGCCTGGGTGAGCTTGGCGATGAGATCGCTGCGTTTCATATGTCATACTATAGTTATCATTTTTGATAACTGCAATATGACATAATTGCACCGATGGATGCCCGGCTGCCGGGCTAACCGGCGAGAGCGGCGGCGCGCTCGCCGGAACGGATGGCGCTTTCGATGGTCGGCGGCAAGCCCGTCGCGGTCCAGTCGCCGGCAAGAACGACATTGTCCCAGGCGGTCCGCGCGGGCGGCCGCAGCGCCTGCTGCGCCGGATCGGTGGCGATGGTGGCGCGGCGCTCGCGCACCACCTGCCAGGGCGGCAGCGTCTCGGCAAGGCCCGCGACCTGCGCCACCTCGCGCCAGACCTCGCGCGCCAGTTGCTCGCGCGGCTGCTGCATCAGCGCGTCGGCGGCGCTGATGGTCACCGACAGCCGCCCCGGATAGGCGAAGATCCACTGCGTCGTGGCGTGCACCACGCCGGTCATGACCGGCATCGCCGGCGCGTCGACCTTGTAGTGCAGATTGGCGATGGCGCGGAATTCGGTCGGCACCGTCAACCCCGGCAGCAGCCGCGCCGCAAGGTTGGGCGGCACTGCGACGACCACCCGGTCGCCAGGGCCGAGCGCGACGGTGTCGCCGCCGAATTCGAGCGCGGTTGCCCGCCCGCCGGCAAAGCCGATGCGGTGCAGTTCGTGGCCGAACTTGATGTCGGCGCCGCGTGTTTTCAGCCAGGCCAGCGCCGGATCGACGAAGGCGGTCGACAACCCCTGCATCGCGATCAGCGGCCGGCAGGCGCGGCCGCCGGCGGCGATGGTCTCGCGCAGCAGCGTGGCGGCAAGCTGCGCGGAGGCTTCGGGCGGCGCATTGTTCAGCGTCGCCAGCAAAAACGGCTCGACCAGCCGCTCGTACAGCGCGCCGCGGCAGGCGATCACGTCGCCGATCGCCTTGCGGCCCGGCCGCCATAACAGGCGCGCAAACACCAGATAGTCGGCGGCGCGGGTGTTCGGCACGCGCCGGCCGCCGTCGAAAATCCACCACGGCAAGAGGCCGTCACCGAGCTTGAGCGTCCAGCGCTCGCGCGTGGCGAGATCGGCGAAGGGAAAATCGGCGCTCGCCGGGCCGCGCATCGTCCCGCGCGCGCCGATTGTCTCGAGATAGGACAGCGCCGCGCGGTTGCCGGACAAAATGACGTGGTTGCCGTTGTCGATCGGCATATCGAGCACGCTGTCGACATAGGAGCGGCAGCGGCCGCCGGCCTGGGCGCCGGCCTCGTGCACCGTGACGCGCGTCCCCGCCTGCGTCAGGCGGACCGCGGCGGAGAGGCCGGCCAGGCCCGCGCCGATGACATGCACGGTGCCTTGCGTCATGCGACGTAACTGCGGATCAGGATCTGGGCGAATTCGCGCTTGCCGAGCTTGACGCGCGGGCGCGGCGCGCCCCAGCCGCGGGCGATGAGGCGGCGCAGGATGCGCTTATAGGCTTCGCCCATGATGCGCGGCGCGCGCACCACGCTGCGCGGATTGCGCGCCATGATGGCGTCGGCCTTGTCGAAGTGCTGCGCGGCGAGTGCGGCGACCGCCGCGCAGGCCTGCCCGAGCGCGGGGCTGGCGAGCGCGGTCTGCGGCTCGGTGCTGGCGATGCCGGCCTTCAGCAGGTAGTCGCGCGGCAGATAGAGCCGGCCGATGCCGGCGTCCTCGTCGAGGTCGCGCAGCGTATTGGTGAGCTGCAAGGCGCGGCCGAGATGATGGGCGAGGTCGATGCCGTCCTGCTCGTCCATGCCGAAAATCCGCACGCTGAGCCGGCCGACCGCGCTCGCCACCCGGTCGCAGTACAGATCGAGCGTGGCGAGATCGGGCGCGCGGATATCGGCGCGCACGTCCATCTCCATGCCGTCGATGACGGCGAGGAAATCCTCGCGCTTGAGCCCGAAATCGCGCACCGCCTGCGCCAGATGCGCAAGCTGCGGCGGCGCCGCGCCGTCATAGATCGCGGCGATGTCGCGCCGCCATTGCGCCAGCCGCGCCAGCCGCTCGGCGCGGTCGCCGGCCTCGTCGGCGATGTCGTCGACGGCGCGGCAGAAGGCGTAGATCTCGTACATGGCCTGGCGCTGCGCCTTCGGCAGAATGCGCATCGCGGCGTAGAACGAGCTGCCGGAGGCGGTCGCCGCCGCCGCGCCGTTGGCGCTGCCGTTGCGCATGAAGCGCCGCGAAGCGCCGCGCATCAGGCCGAGCGCGGCGACGCCCGCCACTTCGAGCTTGCCGAGGTGGACGCGCTCGCACAGCGGATCATGCGCCCGCAGCATGGCGGTGAGCTTCTCGGCGAGCCGCTGGATTACCGCGACTTCGAGGCTGAGGCCGCGGTCCGCGATCTGGCCGGCAAAGCCCGCGCTTTTTGCGAGCAGGCCGTCGAGGCGGTCGCAAATATCGGTCAGACAGGCGCGCAATTGCGGGCTCGCCCTGGCCGCCCGCAGGTCCTCCACCCGGGCGCCGCGGCGGCTGAGCATGTCGAGCGGCAGATAGACGCGGTCGAGATTGCGGATGTCGGCGGCGCAGTCCTGCATGTGGTTGATGATTTGCAGCGCCGCGCACAGCGCGTCGTTTGCCTCCCAGGCGGCGCGGTCCTCGCCGTGGACGTCGAGCACGAAGCGGCCGACCGGCATCGCCGAGTAGCGGCAGTAGTTCATGAGCTCGTCGAAATCGCGGTAGCGCAGCTTGGTGACGTCCATGCGGAAGGCGTTGAGCAAATCGCGGGCGTGCTGCGGCGACAGGTTGCGCGCGGCAAGCGCGGCGCGCAGCGCCACGCCCTGCGGCTCGGCGTCGCTCTGGCCGAGCAGAGTCGCCTCCAGGCTGTCGAGCAATCGGAGCTTGTCGGCCGCCGGCAGGGTCGGATGGTCGGCGACGTCGTCGGCGACCCGGACGAAATCGTAGAACGCCATGATCGGCTTGCGGTG
>Ga0070741_10012678_pt1 | contig 15152 bp, 14 predicted proteins | sample Coa_R1_4_FD_66440 | JGI IMG/M metagenome (GOLD analysis project Ga0070741, IMG submission 66440) | Surface soil microbial communities from Centralia Pennsylvania, which are recovering from an underground coalmine fire - Coalmine... | ecosystem: Environmental > Terrestrial > Soil > Unclassified ... | reverse complement strand
TCGTCTCCGCCTCCCACACCTGGAGGCTCGTCTCCGCCTCCCACACCTGGAGGCTCGTCTCCGCCTCCCACACCTGGAGGCTCGTCTCCGCCTCCCACACCTGGAGGCTCACAACAGGACCGATATCTGGTCGCCGTCGACGCGGACCGGGTAGACCGTCGCGCGCGCGGGGCGATCGGAGACGCCGGTCGCGAGGTCGTAGCGCCAGCCGTGCATCGGGCAGCGCACGGCGGGGCCCGGCTCGACGAACCCCCGGATCAGCGGCCCGGCCCGGTGCGGGCAGCGGTTGTCGATCGCGTAGACCCGCTCGTCGACGCGGAAGAGCGCGATCTCGGTGCCCTGGACGCGGACGAGCGCCCGGCCGCGCTCGTCCAGGTCACCGAGGCGGCCGACCGCGGTCCACGTGGGACCATCAAGGGACATAGCCCCAGAGCCGGACGACGCTCTTCGGGTCGGGATCGCGGAACGCGCGGTACTTGCAGAGGGCGTCGATGCCGTCGCACGTCCGTTCGAGGTTGGTCTCCATGCCGGGGAAATCGCCCCACCCGTGGTCGTTCTTGTGCTCGACGATCCAGTCGAGGCCGCGCTCGATCGCCGCCGTCGTCGCGGGATCGTCGCCGAGGATCCGCGTCACGACCATCGACGAGCGCACGCAGTCCATCGTGTGGTCGACGTTCTCCTCGTCCCACGAGCCGTTCTCGGCCTGCCAGCTCCGTAGACACGCGAGCCCCTTCCGGCACGCGTCCCGGATGCCGGGCACGCGCTCGCCCAGGAGCAGCTCGGCGACGAGCGCGTCCTGTATGAGGTGCGCGGTGATCTCCACGCCCGAGGGATGAAAGTCGGGATCGTGCCAGCCGCCCTCGGGGCTCTGATTCTCGAGGATGAAGCCGAGGCCGCGCTGCCACGCTCGCTCGACGTCTGCCCGCCGGTGGCGCTCGCCGAGCGCGAGGACGACGTCGAAGAAGCTCACCGGATGGCTCGTCGTATCCAGGTCGGCCCAACGCGGGTCGATCCAGCGACCGTCGGCCTGCTGCGACCCGAGGAAGTAGTCGATCGCCCGCCGGACGGCGCCGTCGAGCGCCGGCTCGGCAAGCACCCGGTTCCCGCGGATCAGCATCAGCGCGCAGAAGGCCGACACCCAGACGGTGCTCTCGTGGTCGTCGGAGCGGGGGGCCCATCCGCCGTCGGCGTGCTGGCAGGCGACGAGTGCCCGGTACTCGTCCCGGAAGTCCGTGAGGGTGCGGGTATGAAGGAGGACGCGGAGGGCATGGGCGACGAGCTCGAGATCCTGCGGACCGGCGACGAGGCTCCAGCCGGCGCGCTCCGCGGCCAGGAATCGGTACTCCTCGGCGACCAGGTCGTCGATGCGTTTCAGGTCCATCGGCCCCCCTACCGGACGACCTCGGCGCAGGCCCGCCGGTAGTCGTCGATCGTGTCGATCTCCATCCAGCCCTTGTGGATGTCGACCGCGATGACCGGATGGCCGCGGTCGACGAGCGCCTGCAGCAGGTGCGTCACGCTCGCGCGCTCGAGGCCCTCGGCACGGGCGGTGGAAAGCTCGGCGCGGACCGCGCGGAGCGCTTCCGCACCGCGCGCCGAGAACATCGCCATCCCGATGAATTCGCCGTGCGCCTCTTCTGCCGTCACCTCGGGACCGATGCGTAGCACGCGACTCCCGCCTTCGGGCGCGACGAAGCGTCGGCCGTTCGGCGTTTCGGTGACTACCAGATCGAGCGGACCGGACGGCACCATCCCCGCGCGATACGCGTCGTGGAACGCGCGGTCGACGACGACGGCGACGTCTGCGGAAGTCTGCAGCAGCTTCACCAGGATCGCCGGGTCGAAGATGATGTCGCCGTAGAGGAGGACGAACGGGCGGTCCATGTCCGGTTCGGCGCCAAACAGGGACTGGACCTCGCCGGTCTCTGCATACCGATCGTTGTCGACGAAGCGGACGCCCGGCTGCACGACGCCCTCTTTCTTGTACCCGCGCACCACGACGACGTCGCGGATCCCGCAGCGCCCGAGCGCGTCGACCTGACGCGCGAGGATGGTCCGTCCGTTCACCTCGAGCATCGCCTTCGGGCGGTCGGCGATGAGCGGTAGGAGCTGCGGCTCGAAACCCGCGGCGAGCACGATCGCCCGCGGTGCCTCGTCGCCGGCGAAGAGGAACCGCTCCTCGTTCGCCTTGAGGGTCGGGACGCCGACGAGCGCGTAGACATCCTCCAGCGCCGCGATCCGGCCGTCGACCGACGCGGCGCAGCCCGTCCGTCGCATCTCCCGGAGCGCCTCGCGCATCGCGACGATCGCCGCCCGGAGCGCCTGGTTCGCGAAGATCGCCATCCGGAAGCCCGCGGCGCGGAGCTCGGCGGCGCTGACCGAGCCATAGGTCGTCGGCACGGCGACCAGCGGCACGGGTTCATCCCATGCTTCTGAAAACGCTCGTAACTCACCGAAATCAGGCGATTTAGAGTGCACGAGAACGGCGTCCGCACCGGCCGCCGCATAGGCGCGCGCGCGCCGGAGCGCCTCCTCGATGCCGAGGCCGACGATCAGCGCCTCGGTCCGGGCGATCACCAGGAAACCGGGATCGCGGCGGGCGGCGGTCGCCGCACGGACCTTCTGGGCGTGCTCCTCGGCCGCGACCAGATCGCGACGGACGCCCGCATAGAAGCTACACCGCTTCGGGAACTCGTTGTCCTCGATGCAGATACCGGCGGCGCCGGCGCGCTCGAACTCGGCTGCGGTCCGCATGACGTTGATCGCGTTCCCGTAACCGTTGTCGCAGTCGGCGATGACCGGGATCCCGACGGCATCGACGATCCGCCGGACGGCCTCGAGCGTCTCGGTCAGGGTCAGGATGTTGGCGTCGGGGACCGCCTGGACGGCCGATATCCCGAAGCCGCTCGCCCAGATCGCATCGAAGCCGGCCTCCTCGGCGAGCTTCGCGGAGAGCGCGTCGTGCGCGCCGGCCGCGAGGACGATGGTCTGCCGCTCGAGCAGCGGTCGCCGCTGATCACCCATCGTCGCCGAGGAGGGAACCGGGCGCTTATAGGGCCGACATGGCGACGGCGCAAGTCTTTGTTCTCGTGAGTGGTACGGCGTTCGGCGGTCGCGCTTGCGACGTGACAGGTCATGATGTAACACGCGCCATTGACCGCTCGGTCAAGACGGCTGACACAACGGCGACTGACGTAGAGGCTGCTGTCCCGCGATTCGCGTCGCGCCCAGGAGGGACGAGATGCGCACGCTGTTCCTGAATCCACCCTCGTACGACGACTTCGATGGCGGCGCGGGATCGCGCTACCAGGCGAAACGCGAGGTCTGGTCGTTCTGGTATCCGACGTGGCTCTGCTACCCGGCCGGTATGCTCCCGGGCGCGCGGGTGCTCGATGCGCCGCCGCACGATGTTTCCGTCGAAGAGACGATTCGGATCGCGCGTGACTTCGACATGGTGGTCGTGCACACGAGCACGCCATCGTTCCGGGCCGACGTGCGGACCGCGCAGGCGATCAAGGACGCGAAGCCGGACGTCGTGATCGGGTTCGTCGGCGGCCATGTCACCGCCATGCCGGAGGAATCACTCCGTTACGCGCCTGTCATCGACTACGTCGCGCGAAAGGAGTTCGACCTCGCGGTCGTTGCCATCGCGGAAGGGCGCGACTACGCCGACGTGAAGGGCATCAGCTACCGGAGCGGGAGCACCATCGCCCACAACGAAGAAGGCACGCCGCTCACGACCGAGCAGCTCGACGCGCTTCCCTTCGTGACCGAGGTCTACGAGCGCGACCTCGATTACCTCCGCTACAACAGCCCCTACTGCCAGTACCCTTACGTCTCCCTCTACACCGGCCGCGGCTGCCCGGCCCGTTGCAGCTTCTGTCTGTGGCCGCAGGTCACGACCGGACACACCTACCGGGTCCGCAGCGTAGAGAACGTCCTCGAGGAAGTCGCGCAGATGCGGCGGCGCTTCCCGAAGATGAAGGAGCTCTTCTTCGACGACGACACCTTCACGGCCGACCCGCCTCGCGCGCGCGAGATCGCGAAGGGGCTCGGCAAGCTCGGCATCACCTGGTCGACGAACTCACGGGCGAACGTCGACCGCGACACGCTGAAGGTGCTGAAGGACAACGGCCTCCGGCTTTTCGTCATCGGCTACGAGTCCGGGAACGAGGAAATCCTGAAGAACATCCGGAAGGGCGTGAGCGTCGAGCGGGCGCGCCGCTTCACCCGGGACTGCCACGAGCTCGGCATCCTGATCCACGGGACGTTCATCCTGGGACTCCCGGGCGAAACCCGCAACACGATCGAGCAGACGATCCGCTTCGCGCAGGAGATGAACCCGGAGACCCTCCAGGTCTCGCTCGCCTCGCCGTATCCCGGCACCGGCTTCTACGACTTCGTGACCAAGAACAACTTCCTCACCGTCGACAGCCTCGTCGATGAGACCGGCTACCAGAAGTGCACCGTCTCATACCCGGAGGTCTCGGCCGACGAGATCTTCAAGGCCGTCGAGACGTTCTACCGGCGCTACTACTTCCGTCCGCGCTACATCTGGAAGTCGGTCAAGAAGATGGCGACCAGTCGCGAGGAGGCGAAGCGGCTCCTCGGTGAAGGCGTCCAGTTCATCGGCGCGATGGCGAAGCGCCGGCGGATCGCGCAGACGTCGGCGCCGCGGAAGGACATCGCGCAGCCGGAGGCCCGCGCGCCGCTCGCATGAGTCCGCTCGCAATCGTCATCCTCGGGTGCGCCGCGGTCGCGAGCGGCTACCAGCTCTTCCAGCTGTTCGCGGCCTGGCTCTTCTTCCGCCGCGCGCGACCGGTACCCGAGCCCGGCGCCCCGCTCCCGCCCGTCACGCTCCTGAAGCCGCTCAAGGGTCCGGGCCTCGACCTCTACGCGAACCTCGCGAGCTTCTGCCACCAGGACTATCCGACGTACCAGATCGTCTTCGGCGTCGAGGATCCGCGCGACCCGGCGGTCACGGTCGTGCAGCAGCTGAAGCGCGACTACCCGGATCGGGACATCGTCCTCTCCGTCGCGTCGACGCCCGGTGCGAACCGGAAGGTTGCGAACCTCCGTCACATGATGCGCCAGGCGCGCTACGGCGTCCTCGTAATGAGCGACAGCGACATCCGGGTCCGTCCCGACTATCTGCGCGCCATGGTCTCCCCGCTCGCCGACCCGTCGATCGGGCTCACGACGTGCCTCTACCGCGGCGCTGGCCGCTTCGGGCTGCCGTCGGTCTTCGAGTCGCTCTTCATCAACACCGACTTCACGCCGATGGTGCTGGCGGCACAGCTCGTCCAGCGCTTCGAGTACGCCTTCGGCGCGTCGATCGCTTTCCGGCGCGAAGCCCTCGACCGGATCGGCGGCTTCGGGCCGCTCGCCGACTACCTCGCCGACGACTACCTACTCGGGAACCGGATCGCGAAAGCCGGGTACCGGCTCGTCCTCCTGCCGTACATGGTCGAGACCGTGCTCGACTCGGTGAGCCTCCGCGACGTGTGGCGGCATCTCGTCCGCTGGGCGCGCACGTATCGCGTGACGCAGCCGGTCGGCTGGTTTGCGTCGGTGATCACGCAAGCGACGCTGTGGGGAACGCTCGCGGTCGTCGCCACGCACGGCGCCGGCGCTGGATGGATCGCCCTCCTGATTGCGCTGGCGGCGCGGCTCGGCTCGCTGGCGCTCGTCCTTCGCCTGCTCGACGAGCGCGACACGATCCGTCAGCTCTGGCTCGTGCCGCTGAAGGACCTCGTCCACTCGGCGATCTGGGCGGCCGCCTTCCTCGGCCGGCACGTGAACTGGAGCGGGCAGCTCCTCCGCGTCGAGCGCGACGGGCGCATGGTGCCGGTGAGCGTCGGGCCGGAGCCGTTCGCCGAAGAGATCGAGACGCTCAGAGCTGCCGGTAGCTGACGAGCTCGACGTCAGCCGAGCGGAGCGCCGCCCGGACGCGCGGGCTCAGCAGCGCCGCGAGCTCGGCCGCCTGATCGTAGCCCGGCTGGTAGGGTGCGAGCGCCGGTGACCTGCCCTCCGACGGATGGCAGTAGAGCTCGCTCACCCCGACGGGAAGCCGCGGGATCAGCGCGAGCACGTATGGCTCGTCGACGTGCCCCGTCTGATGCATGCCGTAGACGCGATCGACGGTCCGGATGCCCGCGGCGCGGAGCCGCGGCGTCGCGTACGCTGCGAGCACGCGGAAGACGGCGTCCTCGAGGAGCTTTCGCGCGAGGAAGCGCCGGTCGTGACGGAGGGCGGCGCCGAGGTCCTCCCGGAGGACGCGCATCGCATGGATGCCGTAGCGCGGAGCGAGCGCGATCAGGATCCCGAGCACCATCGGATGGAGGTGCATGTTCAGGTGCCCGTCGACGTGAGCGAGCGGAAGGCCCGTCGCCGCGAACGCCGCGAGCTGCGCCTCCACCTCGCGCTCGAGCTCCGCGCGCCCCGTCTCCGAGAGATATCGCCACGCATAGCGCAGACCAGAGAAGACTGGCGCATCCCCGAACGCACCGGCGCGCGTGACGAGGCCCGGGACGTCGCTCGTCGCCGATGCCGGCCGTCCCTGCACGAGGACGAGGTGCAGGCCGACCGCAAGCCGCGGATTCTCGCGCGCGAGCGTGACGGCTTCGTCGGCCGCGGCGCCGGTCACCATGAGGCTCGTGCTGGTGAGGATCCCATCCCGGTGCGCACGGACGATGGCGGCGTTCACCTCGCGCGCCGCGCCGAAGTCGTCGCCGCTGACGACGAGCCGGCGCGCGCTCACGCGAGACGCTCGATCTTCGGCAGCGGACCCGGAAGCATCAGGTCCCGCACGGTCACCGCGAGCTCGTCGAGGCGGTCGATGATCGCGTGGGGGCCGTCGAGCGGCAGCAGGATGCCGTCGGTCGCGCGGCGGTCCCGGAGCCATGCCGCGAGGATCGTCGTCGCGTCGACGTCTTCGCGCCGGAGCGGCAGGTTCTGGTACGCCGCGTAGCGCTCGCGGACGAGCGCGACGGCGGCGGCGAGGTCGGCGGTCGCCGTGAGGCGCGCTTCCGCCGCGAGCCGGCCACCGAGCACGGCGTAGAAGAGCGCCGCCTCGCGGGCGACGGTCGGGAGCAGCACGACGAAGTTCTGGCGGGCGAGCACCCACCCGAGCGTCCGCCGCCGACGGCGGATGTCCTCGAGCAGCTCGAGATCGCGCTGGACGCGCGCGGCGAGCTCGAAGCGAAGGTCCCCCGCGAGCCGGTCTCTACGTGCGGCGAGCCCATCGAGCGCGGTCCGGTCCTCTCCGTCGAGGAATGCGAGGAAGCGGTCGACCTGCTCGCGATACGCCGGCGCGTCGACGCGGCCGGCGCACGGCGCCGTGCATGCCGCGACCTGCCCGGAGAGACACGGCGTCGCGTCCGGCGACGGGACGAGGCGTCCCGGACACGTCCGGAGACCGAACTGGCGCCCGAGGACCGCCTGCGCACGCTCCGCGGTGTCGAGGCTGCGGAAGGGTCCGAGGTACGTCGCCCGATCCGACGACAGCCGCGCGGTCACGCTGAGGCGCGGGTAGGGCGCGTGCGTCGTGAGCTTCAGGAAGCCGACCCGCGGCAGGTGCTTCCGCTGGCGGTTGTACGGCGGCTTCAGCTCGAAGATCTGGCGCGCTTCGAGGAGCGACGCGGCGAGCTCGGAGCCGGTCTCGGTGACGCGGAAGTCGTGGACGTGTCGGATGAGGTCCAGCACGCGCGCCGAGTGGCCGCGCGCGTTCGTGAAGTACGAGGCGAGTCGCTCGCGCAGGCGGACCGCCTTCCCGACGTAGAGCAGTCGCCCGTCGGCATCGAGCAGATGGTAGACGCCCGGCGTCGCGGGCACGTCGGCGAGCCGCTCGCGCCGGACGTGAACGATGAACGGGCGCCCGTCGACGGCGCTCCGCTGGAAGTCGAGCAGCTGGTCCAGGCTGTCGAGGCCGCGCTCGGCGAGGCGCTCGAGGAAGATGCAGAGGATCTCCGCGGCGATGCGCGCATCGGGCAGACCCCGGTGGCGGCCGATCGCGCTCACGCCGAGGTGCGACGCGACCGCGTCGAGCGAGCGGCGTCGCATCGCCGGAAGCAGGCGGCGCGCCAGACGCAGCGTGCAGAGCGTCGGCGCGTCGAGACGCCGCCCCGCGATCGTCCCGACCGCGGCATCGAGATGCCCGACGTCGAACCCGGCGTTGTGCGCGACCAGCACCCCGTCGCCCGCGAACTCGAGGAAGCGGGGAAGGACGTCGGCGAGCGCGGGCGCGTCCGCGACCATCTCGTTCGTGATCCCGGTCAGGTGCACGACGAACGGCGGGATCGCGCATCCGGGGTTCACGAGGGTCGCGAACGTCTCGCCGAGGCGTCCCCCGTGGACGCGCACCGCGCCGATCTCGATGATGCCGCTGCCCGCGGGCGTGCCGCCCGCCGTCTCGAGATCCACGACGACGAAGGTGGTCTCGGCGATCGGTCGCGCGAGGGCGTCGTGGACGCGCGCGCGCCAGCGTCCCGACGTCGCGTCGAAGCGGAAGCGCGGGTCGCCGCCGAGGAGCGTCGCCAGGAACCGGATGCCGAACTCGGGATCGCGGCCGCGCGCCGTGAAGACGAGGTCGAGGAGCTCGTCGGGCGCGGCACCGGCGGGCCGCCCGGCGAGGTACTCGTGGAGCCGCTGCCGCATCCTGCGGGAGGGCCGTCAGCCGGCCCGGCGGCTCAGAAGGTGAAGAAACCCTTCCGCTTCGTCGGCGCCCCCGGTGCCTTGTCCCGTAGCGCCGCAGCGCGGAGTTCCAGCGAGAAGCGCTCGAGCTCGGCGCGCTGACGGTCCTCGAACTGCTCGAGCTCGCGGCGCCGGCGCGCGTGGAAGTCCTCGAAGGCGCGCGTCCATCGTCGGTGGAACTGCGCCAGTGCTTCCTCGACGGCGCGGACCATGCTGAGCGTCGGAACGAACGTCCCCTGGCAATGCGGGCACGAGAAGACGACGCCGGCACGGAAGTACCGGAACGGCACGGTGTACTCGCCCGTGCAGCGGAAGCACTCGATCGGGATCTCCCACTCGTCCGGGTCGGGGATCGGAAGGCCGATCGACTCCTCCGCCGCCGCGGCCGGCGCGGCGGCGGCGGCCGCCGGAGGCGGCGGAGCAGCGGCCGCCGGCGCGGCCGCGGCGGCCGGGGCGGCAACCGCGCCGCCCTCCTTCTTGAATCGCGACGGCGCGTCGTCCGGAATCGATTCACCCGGGTGGAGGGCTCGGGCGCGCTCGAGCAAGACCTCGTGCGTCTCGGGACGGTTCGGATCGGGCACGCAGCAGTCGACCGGACAGACCTTGGCGCACGCCTCCTGGTCGTGGAAGCCGACGCACTCGGTGCACTTCTCGGGGACGATGTAGAAGATGTCGTTGGAGATCGCGGCGTGCATCGAGCCGTCCGGGGCCTGCCACTCGACCCCGCCCTGGTAGATCGCCGTGTTCGGGCACTCGGGCTCGCACGCACCGCAGTTGATGCACTCACTCGTGATGACCGTGGCCATGGACGACGGAATAGCACCCCGTCGACGGGCGCTTCAAACCACACGGTCGCGCACCGCGTGCCGCGGTGATAGGTCGGACTTCGTGCGCTCCACCGTCGCGATTGCGATCCTTCTCCTGGCGGCCGGCGTCGCCGCGGCCGCCGGCGATCACGAGCTTCTCGCCGCCGAACAGGAGCTCAAGATCGCCAAGGACCATCTCTCCGCCGGCGGGACCGAGTACGGCGGGCACCGCCGTGAAGCGCTCCGCCTGATCGACCAGGCCCTGCGCGAGATCCGCGAAGGCATCAACGTGTCGCGCCAGGGTGGCGGGACGGGCACCTCGCCGAAGAAGGGCAAGGGCGGCGAGTCTCCCGGCGAATCTCCCGGCGAGGACTAGCGCTCTTCGCGGCGGGGGCTCTCGATCAGCCATTGATTGCTTGCCGAAGTCGCGGCCTTGCGCTAACCACGGACGGCCCATGAGTAGCGACGGCCAAAGCCGTCTGCACAACACGTAGCTCCCGCCGCGGCGCGGCTCGGATCCGTCCCGCCCCGGTGGGCAGGAGGTTTCGAGCGTGCGTCAGTCCCGGCCAGCGGGCGTCCCAGGAGGAGCGGGGTGGTGACACCGGCCGGTGCCGAGCGCGTGCGGGAGCGGAGCCTCCGCGTCTCCGAGCTGCAGGAGGCGTGGCCGGTGCTCTCACCCGAGGAGCGCCTCGAAGGGCTGCAGCTTCTCACGCACAGCGAGGCCGAGGACTTCCTCCTGGGACTTCCCGCCCGCGACCAGGCGGAGCTCATCCTCCAGATGTCGCCCGCCGACCGGCGCTCGTGGATGCGCCTCCTGCCGCCCGACGATGCCGCCGACGTGATCCAGGAAGCGCCCGACCCCGAGCGCGACGCGCTGCTCGCGCTGCTGGACGATCCCACGCGGAAAGAAGTCGCGGCCCTCCTCGCGTACGCCGAGGACGACGCCGGCGGCCTCATGAATCCTCGCTACGCCCGCCTACGCCCCGAGATGAGCGTCGACGAGGCGATCACGTACCTCCGGCGGCAGGCTCGCGAGCGCCTCGAGACGATCTACTACGTCTACGTGCTCGACGCGGATCAGCGTCTCCTCGGCGTGATCTCGTTCCGCGAGCTGTTCGCCGCGCCGCCCGACAAGACCGTGCGCGACATCATGCGGACGAACGTCGCGACCGCCCCGGAAGAGATGGACCAGGAGGCGCTGAGCCGTCTCTTCGCCACGACCGGCTACCTCGCGATCCCGGTCGTCGACCGCGAGAACCACGTGAAGGGCATCGTGACGGTCGACGACATCGTCGATGTCGTCCAGGAAGAGGCGACGGAGGACATCCAGAAGTTCGGCGGCATGGAGGCCCTCGACGCGCCGTACCTCGAGATCGGCTTCGTCAGCATGCTACGAAAGCGCGCCGGCTGGCTCGCGATCCTCTTCGTCGGCGAGATGCTGACGGCGACGGCGATGGGCTTCTACGAGCGGGAGATCGCCCGCGCGGTCGTCCTCGCGCTCTTCGTGCCGCTCATCATCAGCAGCGGCGGCAACTCGGGCTCGCAGGCGTCGACGCTCGTCGTCCGGGCACTGGCGCTCGGCGAGCTCAAGCTTCGCGACTGGTGGCGCGTCGTCCGGCGCGAGATATCGGCGGGGTTCTTCCTCGGCGCGATCCTGGCGTCGATCGGCCTCGCCCGCATCCTCATCTGGCAGGCGCTCTTCCACACGTACGGCGAGCACTACGCGCTGATCGCCCTCACGGTGTCCGGCAGTCTGATCGGCGTCGTCACGTGGGGGACGCTCGCGGGATCGATGCTGCCACTGGTGCTCCGGAAGCTCGGGTTCGATCCGGCCAGCGCGTCGGCGCCGTTCGTGGCGACCCTGGTGGATGTGAGCGGGCTCATCATCTACTTCAGCGTCGCGAGCCTGATCCTCCGCGGCAGTTTGTTGTGACCCCCCACGGACGACCATGCCGGCGATCAGCCGGCCGCCACGCGGATCGGCGGGTTGTATAGGGCAGCGCGTTGCCCACCACCGCGATCCGCACGCGTGCGGTCTGAGGCGCAAGAACCGCCGCTGCCAAGCGGGGGCGTACGAGGCGGGCAGACACGCCCAGGGCATCAGGTGGAACATGAAGAACTGCATGTGGCGGACACCTACGGGGTGCCCATTTCCGCTGGCAAGGCGGCCGCGCCCGACTGTCGTGCACTCCGACACCGGGCGGCGCGAGCCTGTCTTATCGCTGCACACGGTCGGAAAATCGCCAGGGAAAGCCGCCGACTTAGCTTTCGGCACGGCTCCTGCACGGTGAAGGGATCAGATCACGCAGCAGCGGGAGGGAGGCTCACCGTGACCGGAAATAGCTCGAACATTGCCGTTGGCGACCAGATCACCGACGTCCTCGGCGAGGTAATCATGGATCTCCCGCCCTCCCGGCCCTGGAGGCACCAGGTCGGCGAGCTGCGTCTCATGGCGGCAGTCCTCGAGGACGCCATCAATATCCTGCGCAAGCGGCCTCGGAGCCGTGCGGGTCGCGAAGCCCGCGAGTGGCTCAGCTCCCGCGACACGAGCTGGCCGTTCGCGTTCGAGCGCATCTGCGACGCCCTCGAGCTCGACGCCGACAGCGTCCGCCGGCGCGCCGCCAGCGCGACGACCGTCGTCCGCGTCCCGATCCCGGCCTTCGACGCTCTTCGCATAAGCGCGTAAGCAGCGCCGAAGTGCGCCACCGCCGTCGCCCGCTGCAAAGCCGCGGGCGGATTCGGAGCTGAGGCAGATCGCCCCCGCGCGCCCCGCGGCCGAGACGTTTTGCTACGTACGGGGTCGCGGCCGCGGGGGGTACCCGGAGCGCCGCCTCTGCGACCGCGCCCGTGCCGTCCGCAGTCACCCGGGACGGTATTCGCGGGAGCAGCGAGCGGCGCGCACCGGTACCTCGCGCACGTGACCCCGTGCACCGATCCGTAAAGTCCGCCCCGCTCACGCGACGGGGAAGATCTTCCCGAAGCGCATCATGAACATGAGGTCGCCCGCGACCTGATACTCACCGTTCATGAACGATTCACGGCCGCTCTTCTCGCCGCGGGCGATTGCGAGCCACAGATCGGAGTCCATCGTCAGCGTGACCGTCGGCTCGATCGTCCGGCCGTGCATGACACGGCAGGTGCCATCGTGGATGACGACCGTCCACTGGCCGGGCTCACGCCCGGAGAGATCGAACAGGACCACGGCGTCGACGCCCGCCGCCGCGGCGGGATCGAAGACCTGCGGTAGCCCTTCCACCGCTGCCGACGCCGTCGTCGGCTGGAAGGTGGTCGCCATGGCCAAGCTCTCCTCGGGACGCGGAGCGTAGCGGCTCGGCGACGGGCCCGCAAGATCGTTTCCGACCTTGCACCTGCATCGACGCGCGTTTATTCTTGCGGGTGGACCGACGCATGCGTAGCGACCGGAGCATCACGGAGAGGATCCTCAACGTGCTCCGCCCGTACGCGTCGAACTGGAGTGGGACGCTCGGGCGCGGCGATCTCGTGATTCCACAGCGCGAGATCCCGCGCGTGATCCACGAGATCCTCGACGCGCTCCACGAGGACGTCGCGACGCGGAAGGAAGCCGGTGACCGCGAGCTGTTCGACGTCCTCATGGCCGCGCGCCGCAGCGCTTCCGTGCAAGATCAGGCGAACCTGCTTCGCCGGCACTTCCTGATCCTCCTCAAGTAGGATGGCGGGAACGGGCGAGCCGAAGCGGCCCGCCGCGTTCGGCGACTTCCTCACGAGGTCGGCACGATCGTTCGTGCTGCCGACGCGCGACGCCCCCGGTCCGGGCATGCCGGTCGAGCCGGCAGGCGGCATCAGTGTCACGTACGTCGGCCACGCGACCGTGCTCGTCCGGTTCGACGGCGTGAACCTGCTGACGGACCCCGTCTACTCGTCGCGGCTCATCCTGCCGAAGCGACTCGTTTCGCCCGGCGTGCCGCTTCCGGACCTTCCGCCGCTCGACGTCGTGCTCGTCTCGCACGGCCACATGGATCACCTCGATGTGCCGACGCATCGCCGTCTGCCGAAGACGAACACGGTCGCGGTCGTCGCGAAGAACCTGAGCGATCTCGTCGCCGGCTGCGGCTACGCGGACATCGTCGAGCTCGGCTGGGGCGAGACGACGACGCTCCGCGGGCTCCGCATCACGGCCGTGCCGGTGAACCACTGGGGAACGCGCAACGTGATCCCGGACAACCGCGGCTACACCGGGTTCGTCGTCGAGCACGAGCACGGCACGGTCTTCTTCCCGGGCGACACGGCGTACTTCCCGCGCTGGCGCGACTACGGCGCCCGCTGGTCGATCGACGTTGCGCTGCTGCCGATCGGCGCCTACAGCCCTCCGTCGTTCCGGCGCGTCCACATGAACCCCGAGGACGCGCTCGCGACGCTCGTCGATCTGCGCGCCCGCTTCATGGTCCCGATTCACTGGGGGACGTTCGTCATCTCGTACGAGCCGATCGAGGAGCCGGTGCGCTGGCTCCGCGGGCTCGCCCGTGAGCGCGGCCTGACGGATCGACTCGCCGTCCTCGAGCACGGCGAGTCGCGACGGTTCGCGCGACCGAGCTTGACCGTCGACGCCCCGGCACCGTAGACCGCCCGCATGGCGGATCATCCGCTCGCGGGGGCGGCCGCGATCGTCGGTCTCGGCATCACGACGCAGGGGAAGGTCTACGGCAACAGCGCGCTCGGCTTCGCGGTCGACGCGGTGCGCCTGGCGCTCGACGACGCCGGCCTCGAGCGAAACGACCTCGATGGCCTCCTCTTGAATCCCGGCCTCACCTGGAATGATCTCGGCATGGGCTCGTTCCAGCTCCAGCAGGCGATGGGACTCCGTGACCTCCGTCTCTCCGCCACCATGAACCTCGGCGGCGCGACCGCGAGCGCGATGATCCAGCACGCCGCGCAGGCGGTCGCCGCGGGTCTCTGCCGCACCGTCGCCTGCGTGTTCTCGGACGCGCCGCTGAAGCCGCCGGCGCCCGAGCGCGCGAAGACGTCGAGCGGCAGCGCCTACAGCTTCGCGGGCGGCTGGGAGGCGGCGTACGGCTACTTCGGCGTGAACGCGATGTACGCGCTCGTCGCGCGGCGCCACATGAGCAAGTACGGCACGACGCAGGAGCACATGGGCGCGGTCGCCGTCGCGCAGCGGAAGTGGGCGAACCTGAACCCGCAGGCGCAGCTCCACGACCAGCCGCTGACCCTCGCCGACTACATGAGCTCGCGCTGGATCGTCGAGCCGTTCCATCTCTTCGACTGCTGCCTCGTCTCGAACGGCGGTCTCGCGGTGATCGTCACGGCGGCGGACCGGGCACGCGATCTCCGGAAGCCGCCGGTCTACGTCCGGGGGATGGGGCAGGGGCATCTCGGCGGCGATCCGCTCGACACGCTCGCGTCGGGCGCCGTCCTCGCGCGCGAGCCGGCGTTCGCGATGGCCGGAATCGGTCTCCGCGACGTCGACGTCGTGGAGCTCTACGACTGCTACACCTTCACCGTCGTCGTGACGCTCGAGGACTACGGCTTCTGCGCGAAGGGCGAGGGCGGGCCCTTCGTCGCCGAACACGTGACGGGGCCGGGCGGGCGCCTCGCGGTCAACACCGGCGGCGGGCAGCTCTCGAGCTTCTACATGTGGGGGATGACGCCCGTCTCCGA
>Ga0070741_10012677_pt1 | contig 15153 bp, 8 predicted proteins | sample Coa_R1_4_FD_66440 | JGI IMG/M metagenome (GOLD analysis project Ga0070741, IMG submission 66440) | Surface soil microbial communities from Centralia Pennsylvania, which are recovering from an underground coalmine fire - Coalmine... | ecosystem: Environmental > Terrestrial > Soil > Unclassified ... | reverse complement strand
CCACTTTTTCCATCAGCAACGCGCCCATTTTCGCGGAATTTTCAACCAACTTTTCGTCGTCGATTACTTCCAGTGCTGCGAGCCCGCATGCCATCGCCAGGTTGTTTCGTCCGAAGGTTGTCGAATGGACGACACAACGATCCATGCGCGAAAAAGTTTTTTGGTAAATATCGCGCCGGGTCACGATCGCACCACACGGGACGTAGCCGCCGCTCAATGTTTTTGCCAGCGTGACGATGTCCGGTTCCAGGTTCCAATGTTGAAAGCCGAACATTTTTCCCGTCCGACCAAGTCCGGTCTGCACTTCGTCGGAGATCAGCAACGTCCCGTATTTCCGGCAGAGTTCCTGCGCGCGAACAAGGAAATCAGTCGTGGAAGTTTGGCAGCCTTTTCCCTGAACTGTCTCTATGACGAACGCCGCGACATCACGCGAACGCAACTGCTGATCCAGCGCTTCGATATCATCAAGTGCCACACGGCCGTCGAATCCTTCCATCAGCGGACCGAAACCTTCGGTGAAACTTTCGCACCCCATTAACGATAACGAACCAAGACTCAGCCCGTGAAATGCGCTTGCGAGCGAGACTGCCCGTTTTCTTCCCGTGGCAGCCCGCGCAAACTTCAACGCGCCTTCCATTGCTTCGGTTCCTGAGTTGCAGAAGAACACGGCGTTCAGATGCGACGGGGTTCGTTTCGTCAACGCCTCCGCGAGCAACCCGCTCAAGAGCGAGCAATCCATCTGCACCATGTTTGGCAGATCGAGATCGAGAACATCGCGAATCGCTTGTTTCACTACCGGATGATTCCGCCCGATGTTGAACACGCTGTAGCCGCTCAAAAAATCCAGGTACGGCTGATTATCCATGTCATACAAGTAAGCGCCTTCGGCTCGGGCATAGACCTTGTCGAACCCGATCACTCGCTGAGCCTGCACCAGCGTCGGGTTTACGTGTCGCTCGTGAAGCTGGTAATTTTCACCCAGTCGCGCCGCGATAATTTCTTTCAGATCAAAAGCCATCCGTTGATGTTCTGCGATTTGCACGAAAAACGCAAATGATGCCGTCCCGCCCGGTTCAGCACCTGGAAATACTCCCAGCAATGGAACCGTAGCCAATATTTACGAACATCCAATCACAATACGCCTAATGCGCGCCGGGCTTGATGCGTGTTTACCTTCGTTAGCGTCGAAAGGCCATCGAGAAAATTATCCATGATAACTGTGCTACAGCCAAAAAAAAGCCGCAGGGCCGACGTGCGGCCCTGCGGACTTAAATTATGCAGGAACTCCTGCCCGTTACTCGTTGTCTTCAACAACCACGCGCTCAACCGTACGATGCTCGGTTGGGCCAGTGTAGTAAACCCGCACCTTCTGCCCAGCCCGCAGCGGAGCAGTTACAACTTTGCCCGCGCCGTCGACAATTCGCGCGGCCGTGCCCAAAGCAAAACTGACTGGTCCTTGATCACCCTTAACTACCACGGTCTTGCCTGGCTCATATGTTGTCACTGTGCCGGCCGTGTAGGTTGTGCTCGTTGTCTGTGTTGTCGTTGCAGGTTCTGTTGTTGTTTCGGTTGTTGTTGTGCTCGTCTGCGCGAACGCCAGTGGCGCGACTAATGCGCAGGCGATACCAATGATTGTTCTCTTCATATATACCTCCCTTGTTTATTTTGTGGTTTTCTCCCGAGCGTCATGCTCGCGAACTCGACAGGCATCCCTTGATTACGCTTGTCCGTTTTCCCTTGGACGGTTGCCAGCCGCCTGTATTCGAAAGACACACTTTCTTGTCAGTCTAACACGACTACGTGGTCAACCAGACGCGTGTAACCATTGTTGGCGTAAAACACAACGACGCGCGCGCCGGGTTTAATCGGGCCACGCACGGGTCGCCCAAACTTATCGTAGACAAGTCCGGATCCGAATGAGTCAAAACGCTCCGGATTCGCGCCGTCCGTTCGAACGACCAGCGTTCCGGCGGGTTGGTAAGCGGCCGCGCTCCCTTCTTGGGCCTCCATAATAGGTGCTGTGACTATTACCTGCTCTGAAGTAGTCATAACAGGCGCTGCGCGGTAGTACCTTCCCCCCTCCAATGTAGTCTGGGCAAACGCCGGCGACGCAATGAGCGCGCAAGCGAGAGCGAGAACTGCTTTTGTAACCATGATGCCTCCCTTTTTTATTGATACCCAAGGTTCGTAGTTCGAAGAGTTGCCGGACGCTTCGAACATGTTGCGATTTGGTGAAAATTCTTATTTGAGTAATTGAGCGGTCTTGCGGATTCGGTAACGTGACTCTGCGAATGACCAGAAAGATGCCGACTGCCGAGCCAGCAGTCACCCCAGAACTAGTCAAGCAACACGGCCTCACGCCGGAGGAATTCCAGCGCATCAAGAAGATTCTCCGTCGAGAACCAAATTTCACCGAGCTGGGAATCTTCTCGGTAATGTGGAGTGAGCACTGCTCCTACAAGAACTCAAAGAAAGAACTCAAGAAATTTCCGACTACCGGGCAGGATATTCTGGTCAAAGCAGGCGAAGAAAATGCAGGTGTCGTCGATATCGGGGACGGCTGGGCAATTGCATTCAAGATGGAGAGCCACAATCATCCCAGCGCGATTGAACCTTTCCAAGGCGCCGCCACGGGCGTCGGCGGAATTATCCGCGACATCTTTACGATGGGGGCCCGTCCGGAATTCTGCCTGAATTCTCTGCGGTTTGGACCAATCACTGAAAACAAATCCGAAATCGCAAAGAACCGCCGGCTGTTCACCGGTGTGGTGTCCGGGATCGCGCATTACGGAAATTGTATCGGCATTCCGACAATCGGCGGTGAAATATATTTTGATGAGAGTTTCGAGGGTAACCCTCTGGTAAATGTTTTTTGCCTCGGTGTATTGCGTCATGAGCAACTGGCGCGCGGCACAGCAAGCGGCGTCGGCAATCCAGTATTTTACGTTGGCGCGGAGACGGGACGCGATGGCCTTGCCGGGGCCGCGTTCGCTTCGCGCGAATTGACCGAGCAATCGCGCGAAGATCGCCCTGCCGTGCAAGTGGGCGATCCGTTCAAGGAGAAACTGTTACTCGAAGCGTGTCTTGAACTCCTTAGTTATGACGCTGTCGCCGGGATCCAGGATATGGGTGCCGCGGGGCTTACCTGCTCGACGTGTGAAACCGCGAGCCGCGCAGGAAGCGGCATCGAGATCAACCTTGCGAAAGTCCCGAAACGGGAGCCCGGCATGACGCCATACGAGATTTTGCTAAGCGAATCGCAAGAACGAATGCTAATCATCGCCAGGAGCGGAAAAGAAAATCTGGTGCGCGCAATTTTCGAAAAATGGGATGTGCCATGCGTCGAAATCGGCCGTGTGACTGACGACGGCATGCTGCGTGTGCGCGATAACGGCGCAATCGCCGCGGTGATCCCCGCCAGACCGCTTGCTGACGAAGCGCCTCTTTATTCGCGAGAAGCAAAGCCTATTGCAGCCTCGATCGATGATCGCAGCGTGAAGAATCTCGCCAGGATCGATAATCATGAAGCGCTGCGCCAACTATTGCGTGATCCAACGATTGCATCGAAAAACTGGGTATATCGGCAGTACGATCACACCGTGCGCACCGGCACACTCGTGAAGCCGGGCTCGGACGCCGCCGTATTTTTTGTCCGCTATGCAAACAAAATCCTGGCCGCGACTACCGACTGCAATTCGCTCTATTGCGCGCTGGATCCGCGAGAGGGCGGAAAGATTGCCGTGGCCGAAGCGGCGCGAAACCTTACCTGCTCCGGGGCGCGTCCTCTCGCTGTCACGGATAACTTGAACTTCGGCAATCCATACAAGCCGGAGAATTTTTGGCAAATGCGCGAAGCAGTCGAAGGCATTGCCGAAGCCTGTCGCGCATTTGGCACGCCAGTCATCGGAGGAAATGTTTCCCTGTATAACGAGAGTCCAGCAGGGATTGTGGATCCAACACCGACCATCGGCATGGTTGGTTTGATTGACAAGGAAGAGCATGTCACCACGCAATGGTTCAAGAACGAAGGGGACCCGATTATTCTGGTTGGGCAAATGGCTGCGACTGTAGCCGCAGCCGCCGACCGCGGCGGAGAAAAGACTGGGCGTAATAGAGAAGCCGAGGTGATCACCCTCGGCTACAGCCTCGGTGGCTCACGTTATCTCAAAGTTTGTCACGGTTTGAAACTTGGCCCGCCGCCGCATGTCGATCTGGCGCACGAAATCAAGATCCAAAACGCTGTGCGAGATTTGATTCGCGCAGGCCTGGTGAGAAGCGCGCATGATTGCAGCGAAGGCGGTCTGGCGGTCACTCTCGCTGAATGTTGTTTTAATCCGGAAAAACTTTTCGGGGCAGAGATTACTTGGAGCCGTCACGCCGTGGGTGACGCGCAGCACAGATCGCAGGCAGATCAGCATCACACTTCGCACAGCGAAGCGACTGCAGTGTTATTTAACGAATCGCAATCACGCATCGTGATTTCAGTCGCCCAGGAAAATCTGCAAAAGACAGTGTCAGCGTTGCAGGAGAAACAGATCCCATTCCAGGAACTTGGCAAAGTCAGCGGCAATCACCTTCGCATCCGCGTCGGCATCGAAGAATTTTCGTGGCCGATCGCCGATCTCCATGACGACTGGTGGAACGCTATCCGTCGCGCAGTGGAAAGTGACTCGGCTGCGGAAGGTATCCCGAGCTTATGAGGCGCGACGTCAACGGTGTCTTTGAATGTGGCGCGAGATTTGTATGGACAATACACTGCAGGCATTAGTATGGCCTGCTGTGTGTGAGTGAATTTCCGCATATCCAAGACAGCTTTGCCAGACGAAGGATTCGTTGAACCGCGCGTAATTTGGTGAATTATTGAGTGTGATCTCTCCAGACAAGATCGACATTATTAAAGCCGAGACCAATCCGTTCCCCCGGCACGAATGCGGATTGTTCGGCGTATTTGGTCATCCGAACGCAGCGGTCTTGACTTACTATGGCCTGTTTGCGCTGCAGCATCGCGGCCAGGAGAGCGCGGGAATCGTCACCAGCAATGGCCCGGGCACAACTTTTCTCCAGCACAAGGACATGGGGCTTGTGTCGCAGGTATTTGGACAGGATGAACTGGCGAGGCTGAAGGGGACACGTGCCATCGGGCACACCCGCTATTCGACGACGGGCACGAGCACGATCAAAAACGCGCAGCCTTTCGTGGTTGATTGCGTGCGTGGTCAGATGGCAATCGCGCACAATGGTAATTTGACCAATGCCGATCTTTTGCGCGATGAACTCGAGCGAAAGGGTTCCATTTTCCAAACTACCGCTGACAGCGAAATCATTTTACATCTCCTGGCGCAACCTTCGGAGAATGGCGGAAATGTTCTCGCGGCGCTGCGCCGGATCCAAGGCGCGTTCTCGCTCATCATCATGAGTGAACGCGAACTGATCGGCGTGCGCGACCCGTTTGGCTGGCGCCCGCTCTCCCTCGGCAAACTGGATGACGCCTATATTCTGGCATCTGAGACGTGCGCTTTTGATCTGATTCACGCGGAATTCGTCCGCGAAATTGAGCCTGGCGAAGTGTTGATCATCGATGAAAATGGGTTGCGCTCCGAAAGGCCATTCCCGGACGAGCGGCCGGCATTTTGCATGTTTGAATACGTGTATTTCGCCCGTCCAGACAGCATGATCGGAGGGGTTAACGTCGGCAAGGTGCGCATGGAAATGGGGCGCGAACTGGGGAGAAAATTTCCGGTCGAGGCAGACATCGTCGTCCCGGTGCCTGACTCGGGAAATTATGCCGCCCTCGGTTTCGCGCAGGAGCTAAACATTCCCTACGCCCACGCCTTTGTTCGCAATCACTACATTGGCCGAACGTTTTTGCAGCCGAGCCAGCTCATCCGCGATTTCGATGTGCGGGTAAAGTTGAATCTGATCAAGGAAATAGTGGCCGGGAAACGGGTGGTCGTGGTGGACGATTCGATCGTGCGCGGGACGACCGCGCGAGCGCGCGTGGTGAACCTGCGCGAAGCCGGCGCCAAAGAGGTGCACATGCGGGTGAGCTGTCCGCCACACCGGTTTGCTTGTCACTATGGAATTGACTTTCCCGATCCGGAAAAGTTGATCGCTAATCAGATGTCGATGGAAGACATCTGCAAGTACCTCGGCGTCGACAGCCTCGGCTACCTCGATGTGGAAGGCATGGTGCGGGCCACTGGAAAGCCGATGAATACTTTTTGCCTGGCCTGTTTCAACGGGGATTATCCCCTGCCCGTCGATCCCGCGCTGGATAAGTTTATCATGGAAAAACGGGAGCACCGCGCCAAAGCGCTCGCCGATCAGGAAGCGCACCCGACATTGTTCGCAGATTTGAAGTAGCCGCGTGCGCGCAATTTTTGTAGGGGAACGCGTTGCCTTCCCGAGGGAAGCTGACAGCTTCCCCTGCAGTAATGACAAAAAAGAAAAAAGCATATGCTCTTGCAGGCGTTGATGTCGATCTTGGCAATCGACTCAAAAGGCAAATCCAGTCACTCGTTAGGCAAACCTACGGCCCACGAGTTTTGGGTAAGACTGGCGGTTTTGGGGGTTTGTTTCGAGCGAATTTTCCCGGAATGCGGGAGCCGGTCCTCGTAGCAAGTATCGACGGCGTCGGGACGAAATTAAAAATCGCATTTGCTCTCAACAAGCATGACACGGTTGGCGCCGACCTGGTTAACCACTGCGTGAACGACATCGCGGTCTTGGGCGCACGTCCGCTTTTCTTCCTGGACTACATTGGGTGCGGGAAACTCGAAGGCCGTGTGTTTCAACAGTTGCTGCGGGGCCTTTCGCATGCCTGTCGATCTGCGGGCTGCGCTCTTCTCGGCGGTGAAACAGCACAGCTGCCCGGAATTTATCGCCAAGGCGAATACGACCTCGCCGGCTGCATCATTGGTGTCGTGGACCGCGGTAATATCATTGAGGGCAGAAAGATTCGCGGCGGGGATATGATTCTCGGGTTGGAGTCGAATGGATTGCATACCAACGGCTACTCGCTGGCACGAGAAATTCTGTTCCGTAAAATGCGGCTCAAAATCACTTCACGTTTGCCCGGTTCAAAGATCACGGTCGGCGAAGAATTACTGCGCGTGCACAAGAATTATCAACCGCTTTTGGCAAAAATGCCGATGGGCGTGATCAAAGGTCTTGCTCACATCACAGGCGGGGGACTCATTGACAACCTGCCGCGAATTTTGCCTGCAAATTGTGATGCGATAATTGACACCAAGAGCTGGCGTGTGCCCCGCATCTTTCAGGTCCTGAAGAAAAGCGGAAACATCGATCCTCAGGAGATCTATCAGGTTTTCAACATGGGTGTCGGAATGGTGGCAGTCGTTTCCGAACGTGATGCGCGACGCACACTGGCGATGTTAAAAGCAAAACGAATCGGCCAAATCGTGCGCGGAAATGGCAGAGTGCGTTTGAAGTTCTGAGGAAACCTGCCGGCCCAGATTCCGCGACCTCTAGTTCATAGTGTTTGCTGGCACTTCAACATGCGGCGTTGACTCTTTTTCGGCGATTTTGCCTCGACGCGTCATCCGCTGCAGACCAGCACGCTGCGCTGCGAGATCGACAAGCTCTGCCACGCGTGACTTCAGCAAGCGAGCACGCGTCCAAAGAAACGCGACAAAGAGCAGATAGGGAACAAGGAACCAAAGATCGACATGGGAAATGTTGAGCTGCCGATAAATCAACAGACTTAATGCAACAAGGTTAAAAATAATGGTCGTCGTAACAAAGCGATTACGAAGCCGGACACGGGTCAAACACTTACCGCCGCCATGATATTCAGTAACGGTCTGGAGAGCGATGCTCCACCAAAAATTGCCGTAGATCTGAATGTCCCACTCATTCCACCCACTGTCGGTGGAATAACGCCAGCCTTCTTCATCCAGTAGCTCGAAGATGGCGCCGAGCAAATAATGACGGTCCCTCCCCTGTTCGCTCCAAAAAACCCGGCGACTCAGGCTGCCTGCAAAACGGCTGCGCTCCGGGAGATGTTCGTGTGTCCGAATCACGCTTGCCGGTGTGCGCTTGAAATGCAGCCAGGTAAAATAACGCGAGAATCCGCGCACGAGCGGTTGGACAAAAGCCAGAAACATGACAAGCAGCCGCGCGCCCGCCGTGTCGAATTTCGGCTCAATCGAAGCTCGTACCATATAGGAAAGCGCCACACACAGCGTGCCGCCAAGCATCAGGTACGGAACAATGCGCAACGCCGGGAGAAAAATGCCCAGACCGAACAGAAAAATTGTCAGGGCGAACCACTCGATACTGCTCAGGTAGGCAGCCACGTCCGATTGGGGCGCGGGATAAATCGACTGGAAAAAACCTTCGCCGAAAATTCCGTGATAAATCACCGGCCGGTTCACGAACCAGCTGAATCGAGGTGTCCCGTATATCTGCCCGCGCCATTTCGCCGTGCCTGTTGGTCCGAAAAAGATCAAATGTTTAAAGCGCAACAATGATTCCGCTTCGCCGTAGCCCTCCTGCTGTTTCAAAAAAGCTCGAAGAGTAAAACGCCGATAATGCCAGACAATCGCTGTTGGACTGAAAGCAATGACCCAACCAGCCTGCTGGAGTCGCCAGCAAAAATCGACGTCATCACCTGCTTTGCGGTATTCGGTATCAAAGCCGCCCACACCTTCAAACGCCCACCGATAGAACGCCATATTACAACCGGGAATGTGCTCGGCGACTATATCGGTAAGCAACACATGGCTCGGACCGCCTGGAGCCGCTGCTACGCAGGCTTGAATCCAATTCTTAGCCGGCGGCGTGACGTTCGGCCCACCTACCCCAGCGTAATCACCGCTTACAAGAGTGCCGATCAAATAATAGAGCCAATCAGGATCAACCATGCAGTCAGAATCCGTGTAGGCGAAAACTTCGCCCTTTGCCGCGAACGCACCGGTGTTCCGCGCGTGGCTCAATCCCTGATTGCTTTGATGAATGTAGCGGACCCATGGAAACTGGGCTGCGATATAAGCCGTATCATCGGTCGATCCATCATCGACAAGGATCACTTCATACTGGGGATAATTAAGTTTACCTAACGAATCAAGGCAGGACGCAAGAGTCGGCCCACCGTTGTACGAACAAACAATCACTGAAACGAACGGTGTCTTCGGCAGGGGACGATGAGGCAGGATGGAATTGTTTCGACCCAGCTTCTCTTCCAGCATGTAGAACGCCTTTTTTGGTCGGCGCTCTCGCGTAACGATCCCGAACGCCCAGTCGGTAATTTCCTGTCCGCCGGTGAACCATTCGTCCGTCCAGGTAAAAAAAATCGTTCCAGCGAGTCCGCATTTTACCACACTGTCGATGTGCCAACCGAGCATCTCGGCTTGCTCATCTTGTGAATGCCGGATCGTGTCCATGCCGAATTCGCCCAGGATAAGCGGATGCTCGCCTGTGAGATTTTGCAGACGCAACAGGTACCCTTCGAAATCACGCTGATTGTGGAGGTAAACATTGAAACAGCAAAAGTCAGCGTTTTGCGGCAGGAGATATTCCGTCGGCGGGTACGTGGCATAGGAAAACAGGGCATCCGAATCGATGGCACGCCCGATCCGTATCAGTTCCTCTACAAATTCAATCACCCGGCGCGCACCGAGCCAGCGAGCCATGGTGCTGGAGATCTCGTTGCCGACCAGATAACCAAGAATTGCTGAATGCCCGGCGTATTTGCTCACTGTCTCCCGGACTCCTTCGGCAATTTGCTTGCGAATCGATCTTTCGCGCAAGAACTCGATGTGCTTTTCCCAGGGAAGCGTCACCAGCAGGCGCATCCCGGCGTTAGTACACCGGTCAAGAAACCAGGGCGGCGGCGCGTGATAAATCCGCACCACGTTCAGACCGATTTGCCGCATGAGGTCGAGATCGACATCCACCTGCTCAGGTCGGCCGAGATAGTTCCCTTCCGCGTCCGGCTTGAAAGGACCGTATGTGACGCCTTTAACGAAAAACTTTTTGTCGCCTTCCAAAAAGAATTTCGCCGCCGGACGAATTCGGGAATCTTTGGTTGTTGTCATGTCGAGCGGAGTCGCCTGCCAAGCCAATAGCTCACGCGAAGGCTGGAGACATCTCTCGGTGTTTGAGGGGGTCCAATCAAGAGATTCCTCGACTGCGCTCGGAATGACAAAAAAGGAAGGCGGGGTCAAAAATAAACTGACCCCTGTCTCTTCGGACATTTCCGATCACGCATGTTGCAAAAAATTGTCCGCGACAAGCCGCGACAACCAGCCTCTCTTACAAACTCGCCAGCGCTTCGCGAATTACCGAGCCTGTCCGCTCGAGATCTTCCACGGCATGCGCCGTGGATATGAACCCCGTTTCAAACTGCGACGGCGCGAAGTAGACGCCGCGCTTTAAGCAAGCATGAAAGAATTTCGCGAATGCTTTGAGATCACTCCGCCGCGCGCTCGCGAGATCCAGAATTGGTCCTGGAGCGAAGAACAAACAGAACATCGAACCGAGCCTGTGACACGTGACACCGGTCTTCGTATCCCTGATGGCACTCCGCGCGAGCTTTTCGAATTGCGTGCCGAGCTCTTCCAGTAATTTCCATCCGTTGATGCGTTCGAGCTCACGCAGTTGGGCGAGACCCGCCGCCATTGCCAAAGGATTTCCAGACAACGTCCCCGCCTGATACACGGGACCATCAGGCGAAAGCTGGTCCATGATTTCGGCCTTTCCGCCGAATGCGCCAACCGGTAGTCCGCCACCAATCACTTTTCCCAGCGCTGTAAGATCGGGTTTGATTCCGTAAATTTGTTGGGCGCCGCCACGCGCCAGACGGAAACCAGTAATTACTTCGTCAAAAATCAAAAGCGCGCCATTGGCAGTGCATTCGTTTCGTAGCATCGACAAAAATTCGTCGCTCGGAAGATAAAGACCCGCGTTTGCAGGAACCGGCTCAACGATTATCGCCGCAATCTTCCCCTTGTTCTCACCAAATGCTTTCCGCACAAGAGCAGCGTCGTTGAATGGCAATGAGATAGTAAGATCGGCAAACGCCTGCGGCACCCCTGCGCTGTCAGGGCGCCCGTGAGTTAGCGCGCCACTGCCCGTTTTCACCAGGAGGCCATCGACATGGCCGTGATAACAACCGTCGAACTTTATGATCATGTCGCGTCCAGTGAAAGCGCGCGCCAGACGAATGCACGACATGGTGGCTTCCGTGCCGCTGTTCACCATGCGCACTTTTTCGATCGACGGTATCCAATCGCAAATCAATTCCGCCATCTCCACCTCCGAGGGATTCGGAATTCCAAAACTCAAGCCGCGCGTTGCGGCCTCATGCACTGCGTCCACAACGACTTTCGGCGCGTGACCGAGGATCGCCGGTCCCCAGCTTCCCACGTAGTCGATATATTCCGTCCCATCGACGTCCCAAATCTTTGAGCCCTTCGCGCACGCCACGAAAAACGGAGTGCCGTTCACATTACGAAATGCGCGCACCGGCGAATTGACACCGCCGGGAATGCGTTTCTGCGCCGCTGCAAATAGTTGTGAGGAGCGAGCAGTCATTTGCAGTCAGAACGTCCAATGCCCAACGTCCAACGTCCAACGCTGAATTTCCGCGGACGGCACTCCCACGCTCCGTCACTCCACCAATCACCGATCACGAATGACATTCATTGGTACGGATCGCTTCGCCGCGTTGACACGCCGTGCTCCGACGTTACGCTCATCCTCGCACAATTGGCGGGGTAGCCAAGTGGTAAGGTCGCGGTCTGCAAAACCGCTATTCGCGGGTTCGATTCCCGCCCCCGCCTCTCTTCATAGGCAAAACTGCCTGAAATCAGCCTGAAAAATGGCCAAGTCATAACAAATCCACCGATTTCAGTAATGTAATTTGGCGGGAATCGCAGAGAACTACCTGGGATCAATTTCAGTCCAGTACATGGGCCACCGTCCAATTCGTCCGTGAGCGCAGTCTAAATTTGTGCTTTATGCTTTCCGATGGGTTGATTTGGAGAACACAGGCAGCTTCCCGAAAAGGAACTGGAAGGGAATCGGACTTCTCGCGGCCCATGCATTCTCGTCGTGTTTCGCTTCGGGAAACGCCAGGTACAAGAGCTCGGAGCCGGGCCGGTATCCCTTCCAAATGAGTCGATCTCGCATGCTGCGGGTAGCTTCGTAGTTGTCGCCCGGCCAGCCGCTATCGAGGTAGATTCGGAGCGCTCGTTTTGGCTCTGCCGAAATGCGCTCCAGTAAATCGTCCTGCTGAGTGAATGTACTCGACAGGCAGGCAACTTTCCCGAAGACCTGCGGCCATTGCCAGCCAAGATAAAAGGAAACGACGCCACCGAGAGATGAGCCCATCACTGCCGTCGTTTCCGGCCCTGCCAGCGTCCGATAATTCGCGTCAATTACCGGTTTGAGCGTTTCGACAAGGAAACGGCCGTACTCCTCGTAGCCTGGCAATGTGTACTCGCTCATGCGATCGTTCGGATAAATGCCAACGACGATCACCCCCTCGGTTGCGTTCATGTGATCGAGCATCTCGAGTACTTCGTCTGTCCTCCATGTCTTCCCGACGAACGCTTCCTCCTTGAAGAAAAGATTGTGCCCGTCATGCATGTAGAGCACTGGATATTTCTTAAGCGTGTTCTCGTCGTAACTCGGAGGCAGGAAGACGCGGAACCGATTTTGAGCGCCCGAGGGACCGGCAAGCGGCGGCATCAATTCAGAGACGCTGAAGTGCGTATCTTCGCGAAAATACGGATAGATCTCCAACGCCGCGTCTGATGTCGCAACGGCCAAGAAATCCTTCCGGGACCATATTGTAGCCCCATCGCGGAGCAGAACTGGCTTGAAATAAAAATATGGTCGCTCGGTTTCGATGTGAAACTCACAGATGCAGCCGTCCTCTCCTATGAAATGAGGATCGATATTTGCATCCCAATTTTCCTCCGTCCGAAGCGCGATTCGCCCGCCATCGGTCGGATACACGACACGAATTAACTGTCTCCATCGCCGTCTCCTCCTTCTCTTCCTCGTGGTCGCCTCGACATGATTGCCGGGCGCAGCTCGTGCGCCCTCTGTTTGCGATCGCTGGACCGAATTATTGGAAGTGATTGCCCTCATCAAATTGCCTTTGTTTTTGCGCATTGCCGCTGCAGTAAATCACCACAACAAAGAACTAACATCCTCGAACGCGATGCTTTCGCTGCCCACTCGTTGATGTGGCGGGCGCACCCCGGAGCATTCCTCTCGGGCATTTATCGAAAATGGCGCACAATCCTTTCTGATAGAATCTCAAACGTAATTTGTACGTTCTTGCGAATTCTGCGATCTTTGCTTCTCGATTTTCTTCGTCCAGCGGCCAGAAGCGTTTCAATTCATCCTCGTAAACGGCGCAGTGCTTCCATTCGCCAACTTGTAATTCGCGTTCGATTTGGGTCGCGAGGGTTTTCACTTCATTAGCTTGACCTGTGCAAGCGGTAACGCTCTCCTTCGGTTGGCGTTTGTTGTGCAAAAATTGCTCTATCACCAGCCATTCAGAGTTGGGGCTGCGGGTCAGCCGGGTGATTCCGAGGGGTAAACATCCGGTTGCTGACGCACATTGCGATTCTGCATTTCCAAATGCGGAATGGTGCCGTCTAATTATAGTTGGGCGACTTGGCAGCCATACCTTATGAGTCTTCGCGGACAAATCTCGTACGTCTGTCGAGATCGAAACTGAGAGACAACTCCAGTTAAGAGCCGAACCGAGCTCGCGCTGCTTTGGCTTACTCGTGCAGTCGAATCGGCGGCGAAGTGAGATCGAGTTTGTCCGATGACATGACTCGCTCGATGAAGCCGGTGTCGTAATTTCCAGCCCGGAATTCCCCGTTGCGCATGATGGCAGCATGAAAGGGCACCGTGGTCTTGATGCCGGTGATGTAATATTCGTCGAGTGCACGTCGCATCCGCTCGATAGCGTTGATCCGAGTCGCGCCCACCGTGATGATTTTTGCGATCAATGAATCGTAATAAGGCGGCACAATGTAACCAGTGTAAACGTGCGAATCGATTCGGACGCCTCGGCCGCCGGGCGCGTAATAGAAGTCAATTCGCCCCGGCGTTGGCTGAAAACCCTTCGCCGGGTCTTCCGCGTTAATGCGACATTGAATCGCGTGGAGCCGGGGCGTTGCATGCGCGACGTGTTCGGAAAGCGGCTCCCCGGCAGCAATTCGAATTTGTTCCTTTACCAAATCGCACCCGTAAACCTCCTCCGTGATCGTGTGTTCGACCTGGATGCGAGTGTTCATCTCGATAAAGTAAAAATGCCTGTCTTGATCGACCAGGAACTCAATCGTGCCTGCATTTTCGTAGCCGACGGATTTAGCCAGCTTTAAAGCAGCATGTCCCATTTTCTTGCGCAGACTCGCCGTCATGAGTGGCGACGGGCACTCCTCAATCACTTTCTGATTGCGCCGCTGAATGGAGCAATCGCGCTCGCCCAGATGGACCATGCGACCATGACTATCGGCAACAATCTGAAATTCGACGTGATGCGGATTGATGATGAGCTTCTCGAGATAGACCTGATCGTTCCCGAAAGCTTTCTCGGCCTCATGACGCGCACCGTGAAAGGCTGATTGCAGGCTCGGTTCATTGTGTGCCACGCGCATTCCGCGTCCGCCTCCACCAGCGGTCGCTTTGATCATTACGGGGTAACCGATTTTCTTTGCGATTTTGATCGCATCGTTCTCTGTGTCGATAATCCCGTCACTCCCCGGCGTCACGGGCACGCCGGCTTTTCGCGCTGCCGCACGCGCGGCGTTTTTATCCCCCATTGCGTGCATAGCCTGCGATGAAGGGCCGATGAATTTGATATTGCAGCTCTCGCAGACTTCCGCGAAATGGGGATTCTCAGCCAGAAACCCGTAGCCGGGATGAATCGCATCGACATCACCAATCTCGGCGGCGCTCATGATGCGATCGATCTTCAGGTAACTCTCCGTGCTGGGCGCCGCCCCAATACAAACGGACTCATCTGCAAGCTGTACATGCAGTGAATCAACGTCGGCTTCGGAATAGACCGCGACGGTTCGGATCCCGAGTTCCTTGCAGGCGCGAATCACGCGCAGGGCGATCTCACCGCGATTGGCAACCAGGACTTTCTCGAACATAAGG